>Ga0307373_10014220_pt1 | contig 11000 bp, 9 predicted proteins | sample OX2MG_FD_202534 | JGI IMG/M metagenome (GOLD analysis project Ga0307373, IMG submission 202534) | Soil microbial communities from Risofladan, Vaasa, Finland - OX-2 | ecosystem: Environmental > Terrestrial > Soil > Coastal area > Acid sulfate soil | place: Finland: Risofladan, Vaasa | collected... | reverse complement strand
GAGGTCGGTATGCCGGTCGTTGCTGTTCCTGACGAGGCAGTTGTCACCTCCGCCTGGGCGGAACCGATCGCTTCCGTCGAGAACCCGGCCCTGGAGACGCCGGTGAACGTGCCGCCCGCGCAGGCGACGGAAGGGATGGCCGCGTCTCGGGCGGATAACGCCTCGGCCGTCGGGGAGGATGCGGCTCGGCAAGGGGCTCTGGTGGCTGAGCCGGAACCGGGACCGATGGGGCTCGGTGCAGCCGGGGAAGCCGATGAGTCGCCCGCCGCCGTGGTGACGCCGCGAGCGACCTGGGAACGAGGATTTGCCGGGCCGCCGGAAACCGAAGCGCCTGCCACTCAGGATGAGCCCGTGCCGCCGATCAGCATCGATCCGCTCTTTCACCCGGCGCCCCCAGTTCCGGCCGCCCCTCCGGTGCTCGCCGCTCCGCCAGCGCCCCCGGCGCCCCCGGCGGCGCCGTTGCCGGCCGCCCTGGCCGCCGTGCTGGACGAGGCCGAGCTGTATCTCTTGCCGCAATGGGCGGACCATGAAGCCGCGCTCCGTCTCCTGGAGCAAGCCGAACGGGAGGCGCCCGAACATCCGCGGGTCCGGGATCTCCGCGCCCGCCTTGAGGCCGCGCAGGGAGGCGGGGATAACTCAGCCCAACTGGCGGCGCTCCTGGAGGAAGCCGATCGCTCCCTCAAGGACCAGGATTACTGGGCCGCGGTCGACCACTACGAGCGGATCCTCTCCGAGGAACCGGAGCATGAGGGGGCTCTGGCGGGGATCGCCAGGGCCCGGCTGCGGGCACGGTGGCCCACCCGGCTTGCCGGGGCCAGCGGTGACTCCGCCGCGCTCCGAACCCTGGGGGATGAAGCGGCAACCGAGGCACCGGACCTCGCCGGTCAGGCCTATGCCGCCGCGTTCGCGATCCAGCCCGATGTCGATGTGCTCCGCGGCTGGCTGATCGCGTTCGTCCATGCCGGACACGGCGAGGTGGTGCCTGGGACCGCGCGACGGGCCGTAAAGGTACTGGAGGAACGGGGAAAGATCCTTCCCGCGCCCGCCGTGGCTCAGGCTCTGGATGGGCTCGATGAGGCAGCGGCCGGTGATTCCGCCGGGGCGGAGTCGGCGGCGAATCATCTCTGTGATACTCTGGTCAGCGCCGTGCCATGACGGCGGTGCAGCCAAGGCATATTCATCCCGGTCTGCTCGTCGCGCTCACGCGGATAGGAGACCGGGTGCGCGCCCTGGCCGAGGAACGGCTCTCGGGGGGGACGCAAGTCCCGGATGCCTTCCGAGGCTTGCATGTCGATCCCGGCCAGATCGAGCAGGTACTGGCCGGGCCGACGCTCCTCACCTCAGCCTCCGCCGTGGAGGATCAAGCATCCTGGGTGCTGCCGCCAGAGGCGGATGGCTCGCCGCTCGGGGTAGCATGCCGCCTCCTTGGTTTATCGCCATTCGAGATAGCCGTGGTTGGCTTCTCGCTCCTGCCGGAAGTCGATGCCCGCTATGGCCAGCTTTTCGGGTTTTTGCACGACGACATTACCCGGAAGGAACCGTCGGTGGAGCTTGCCCTTGCCCTCTTCGCTCCTGGGGGCGCCGATCAGCTTGAGTATCTCAGCTCGTTCGCGGCGGGCGGGCGGCTGCACTACTGGCAGTTGCTCAAAACGCCGGGGGACGAGCCCCTGGTCAAGCAGCATATCGCCCTGGAACGGGGGTTTCTCTGGTATCTGCTGGGGGATACCATCATGCATCCCGGTATCGCCGGCCTGGCCCGCACGTTGACCGAGGATCAACACCTTCCCCTTCCCTCACAGGTGCTGGCCATGGTGAGCGAGGGCCTGAACGGGGGGACGCCGCCCTTCCTGCATGGCGAGGATGAACAAACCTGCCTGGCCGTGGCGGCGGCGGTGGCCGGCCGAGCCCAGCGGCCGGTACTGGTGATCGACGGCGCCCGCTTGATCGAACGCGAGGACTTTGAACCGCTGTTGCAGCGGTGCCTCCGCGAGGCGGTACTCAAGGGTTTCACTCCCTGTGTCACCGGGGCGGCCGCGCTGCTCCGGCACCCAGCGCACGGAGAAAGCTGCCGGCAACGGCTCTTGCGCTGCCCCATCGCGCCGATCCTGATTAGTCAGGAGGAGCAGGGCGGCGTCGCCTACGGGGGGACCGGGGTGCTTCCGGTCGCCGTGCCGCCGCCGCGTTCGCAAGATCGGCTGACTCGCTGGCATGAAGTGGTGGAACTGCATGGAATCGCCCTGGATGAGCGCGCGTTCCTGGCTCTCTCGGAAACCGACGGACTCAGCGGGGCGCTGATCGAGGAAGTGGCGTTGGTGGCCAAGGCCAGCGCGGCGGCGATCGGCGAAACTCCCGAGGTTCGCCATGTGTTGCAAGCGGCCCGCGCCGCCCTCCGCCACAACGGCCCCTCGCTTACCCTGATCGCGCCCCGCTTCGTCTGGGAGGACATCGTGCTCCCGGAGGACCGATTGCGGATTCTCCGCCACCTGTGCAGCCGGGTCCGCTACCGTTCGCGGGTGCAGCATGATTGGGGCATGGGGCGAGGGGTAATGCCGGGCGTGACGGCGCTCTTCGCGGGCCAGCCGGGGACGGGGAAGAGCATGGCGGCCGAGGTGATCGCCAATGACCTCGGTCTGGACGTGTGCAAGATCGATCTGGCCCAGGTGATCAGCAAGTATATTGGCGAGACGGAAAAGAACCTGGCCAAAATCTTCGACGAATCGGAGCGATGCGGGGTGGTCCTGGTGTTTGACGAGGCGGACGCCCTGTTCGGGAAGCGATCTGACGTCAAGGACAGCCACGATCGCTACGCCAACGTGGAGACCTCCTATTTGTTGCAGCGCATGGAGCGATACCGTGGATTGGCCATTCTGACCACCAACCTGCGCGCCAATCTGGACGAGGCATTCATCCGCCGTATTGGGATAAGTATCGATTTTCCCCTTCCCAGTGCCGCCGATCGCCATCGCCTCTGGCAACGAGCCCTGGCCGAGGCCCCCTGCGAGCCGGATTTGGTGCTGGCGGAAGTGTCGGAGCGCCTGGAGCTGGCGGGCGGCTCGATTGTCAGTGCCGCCCTGGCCGCCGCCTACCTGGCCGCCGAGGCGGGGTGCGCGGTCTCCAGTGAGCTGCTGATCCGGGCCGTGCGCTGGGAGCAGCAGAAAGCGGGGCGCTTGATGGGGAGTGATACCCTGGATGCGTTTCTTCCTTCATCCGACCGGGCAGGGCGGTAAGGAGTAACGTTCTCTCTGGATTACCCGGCAAAATGTGCGGAAAAGTGTGCCGGGGGACTAGAGAATTAAGCCGGGAGCGAGTATAATAGCCACTGCCATGCGTCGTTGGCGGCGGCGAACCCTCTCGTCGCTACCGGCCGGCGAACCCTGAATCGCGCAAGTCCACTGCCAGAAGGGCTCCGAATGGCCATACTCCCGAGGCACCCCAGGTTAAAAGCGCAGCCCGACCAGACCCGCCGACGCGGGGCCGAGTAGGACACCATTCCGTCCAGGAGAATCCGTTCATGATTGATCTTCCCATGGCATCCTTGAGGCATAACGAGCCCATGGGTGACGATGAGCGGCAATTGGCGGTGGGATTCGGCTTTTGCCATAACGAGATTAACACGCTCGCCCGCCAGGTAGTGGCGGCGAGCAGCCAGGTTGGAGCCCTTGCCGCCATCCTGGCCGAACGCGGACTTTTGAGCGAGGAGGAGCTTGAGGCGCGGCAAGGCGAGGAGCTGAAGCGCCTCAAGTCCGTGCTGGATCACGAGGATTTCGGGGTCGCGGTCTCGACGGAGTTCCCCGACAAGTACGCGATTCCGTCCGAAAAACTGCCGGAGATCGACTGTGAGGCCCGCTTGCCCCTGTGCCGTGCCGCCTGTTGCTCAATGCGCTTCGCCCTGTCCACCCAGGATCTCGACGAAGGGGTGGTGCGATGGGAATATGGGCAGCCCTATTTGATCCGCCATGATCCAGAAGTAGGCCGGTGCGTGCATCAGGATCCCGATGCGTTTCACTGTGGGGTATACGAGAAGCGGCCCAGCGTGTGCCGGGTCTACGATTGCCGGAAGGACGCGCGGGTGTGGGTGGATTTCGAGAAGCGGATCATTAACCCTGACCTGTTTGTCACCATGTCGAACGGCCGGCTTCGTCCACACTTTCCCAAGCGGGATGCCAAGAGCGCCGCGCCCACTCCGGTTGCCGAAGGCACTGCGTCATGACGATGTTGACCGACTTCAACGCCACGCTCAAGCAGCTCTTGGTGAAACGAGTGCCGCTGGATCCCAATGAAGTCGAGATCAGTTTTGATTGTCCCAAGCGTGAGTGGTCCGCCAAGGTGATCAAGCCGACGGTGAATCTCTATCTCTTCGACGTGCGCGAGAACGTCTCGTTACGCACCCGGAATTATCGCACGGTGAATGGGCCCGAGGGGCGAACCGGTAGGCTGCGGCCCCCAGTCTACGTGGATCTCTCGTACTTTGTCACCACCTGGGCCCGCGAGGTTTCCGATGAGCACACGCTGCTCTGGCGCGCGATGACCACCATGATGCGCGAGAGCGAGTTAGGCAAGGATCTCCTTCAGGGTACGGTGAAGGATGACTGGCCGGTGAACATCATGGTGGCCCAGGCGGAAGGCGTGTTGCGGAACCCAGGGGAGTTCTGGAATGCCCTCGATAATGACTTGAAGCCGGCCGTGGTCTATGCCGTGACCTTGCCGGTGGATCTGAATATGATGCAGGAAGCGCCATTGGTGCTCACCGCGATCACCGATATCGTGGATGCCCGGAAACAGCGGGTGAGTCATCGGCTGGCGGTTGGCGGTATCGTCCACGCGAAGGCCAAGGGGAAGGGACGTGGGACGCCGGTTTCCGGAGTGGGGGTTTCCTTTCCGGATCTGGGAATCACCGTGCGCACCGGAGATGATGGGCGCTATGTTGCCTCGGGGGTGCCCGAGGGGAAGCATCAGGTACGGATCACCCAGGCCGGCGGCGTGGTGGTGGAACGCGATCTGGTGGTTCCTGGTCGAAACTACGATCTGGAGGTGTGAGGATGGGCAGCACATGGCGCCGCCGGGCCCGATCGCCCGCGGGACGGGAGGGGCGCACGGTACGAAGCTGGTCGGACCTGTAGCTCACTGAAGAGGGAAGGGAAAAGTCTCGATGGCCACAAGCTATCTCGCACCAGGTGTCTATGTCGAGGAAGTAGCCGGCGGTAGTAAGCCGATTGAGGGTGTCGGCACGGCGGTTGCCGGGTTCATTGGGTTCGCCGAACGTGGGCCATTTAACCAGGCTACCCTGATCACCAATTGGACCCAGTACAAGGCCACGTTTGGCGACTTTATCGACGGCGCCTATCTGGCTCATAGTGTCTATGGCTATTTCAACAACGGCGGCGGCGTGTGCTATGTCGTGCGCCTGGGCTCCGAGGGGAATGGATCCGGCGGGGGTAACGGCCAGGTGGCCGCGCAACCGGCGCAACGCCTACTGCCGTCCCGCGCGGGCACCGGCAGTGGAGCGCTTCGTTTAACCGCGCTGCCGGGGGCAGCCGCCAATGTAGTGGTGGAGATCGCCAACGCCACCCCCGAGACGTCGGCGGCACCGGCGGCGGGTGAGAAGAAGCCCGACGGGAAGGACAAGGCGGAAGGGGCCACTCCGGCCGCGGAAGCCGATGCCACGCCGCGCTTCAACATGACCGTCCGCTCTGGCGATACCCAGGAACGGTATGACAACGTGACCCTGAAGCGTGGAGACGCCCGCTTCGTGGAGACCGTGGTCAACCAGGGGCGGGTTGCCTCCAAGCTGGTCCGCGCCATGCTCGAGGCCACGGACGAAACGTCCTTGATGGTCCCCCCCCAGCTCGGGCTCTTCAATCTGGAGAGCGCGCCGCCAGTGGTGGCCCTGACCAATCTCACCCCTAACGATTACATCGGCGACTCCGCCGACCGCACCGGTCTGGGCGGCCTGGACGCGGTGGATGAATTGACCATCCTGTGCGCGCCCGACCTGATGAGCGCCTATCAGAAGGGCCTGATCGACGGCGACGGCCTGCGCGCCGTGCAGACGGCCATGATCGACCATTGCGAGCGCAATGGCGACCGGGTGGCTATTCTCGATGCTCCTCCCGGGATGAAGCCCCAGCAAATCAAGGATTGGCGCCTGAACGAGGCGCGGTACGACTCGTCGTATGCCGCCTTCTACTATCCCTGGATCCAGGTCAACGATCCCGTGACCGGCAAGACGATGAACCTGCCCCCCAGCGGTCACCTGGCCGGTGTGTGGGCCCGAACCGACAATACGCGCGGGGTGCACAAGGCGCCCGCCAACGAGACGATCGCCGGCTGCATCGGCCTGGAGTACCAGACCAACCAGATGGAGCAGACCCTGCTCAATCCGGTCGGTATCAACTGCATCCGCGCCTTCCCCGGTCGCGGTATCCGCATCTGGGGCGCCCGCACCATGTCCAGCGACCCCGAATGGCGGTATCTGAACGTGCGGCGTCTGTTCAACTTTGTCCGCGAGAGCATCGCGGGGGGCACCCAGTGGTCGGTGTTCGAGCCCAACGATCAGACGCTGTGGATGCAGCTTCGCCGCGACTCGGCCGCGTTCTTGACCCGTGTCTATATGACCGGCGCGCTCTTCGGGGCCACGGCCAAGGAGGCGTTCTATGTCAAGTGCGATGCCGAGAATAATACACGGGAGACCATTGATGCCGGTCAGGTAATCGTGGAGATCGGGATTGCCCCCACGAAGCCCGCCGAATTCGTGATCTTCCGCATTAGCCAGTGGGCGCCTGGGGCTGAGTAGGCCGGAGTAGTTCGTAGAACAGGGGAGAAAGATGCCAGACCGAAACGATCCGATCGCGGTTTTTTCGTTCCAGCTCAAGATCCAGGGCATGGATACGATTGACTTCACCGAAGCCTCCGGCTTCGATAACAACACCCAGGTGATCGACCACCAGCAGGTCGATAAGAGCGGCAAGAACATCTTCATCAAGCAGTTCGGCAACGTGAAGTGGGGCGATATCACCCTCAAGCGCGGCTTCACCTCCGACAAGACGCTCTGGAACCTGCGGGAGAAGGTGATCGAGGGCAAGCACGCCGAGGCGCGGAAGAATGGGTCGATCATCGGCCTCGCCGCCGATCAGGTCACGCCGGTGATCCAGTTCGACTTCCTCAATGGCTGGTTGAGCAGCTGGAAGAGCAGCGGTCTTTCGGCCAAGGGCAACGAAGTGTTGACCGAGGAAGTGACGCTGGCGCACGAGGGCCTGAAGCGGATCGTATGACAAAGCTGCAGACCGAGTTTCCATTCGTTTTACCCAAGGGGTTTGTCGACTACGAGGGCAATCTGCATCGTGAAGGCACCATGCGGCTGGCCACGGCGGGTGATGAAATCGTGCCGCTGCGCGACCCAAGGGTTAAGCAGAATCCGGCCTATCTGGTGGTCATCTTGCTCAGCGAGGTGATCACCAAGCTGGGTACGTTAAACGCGGTCTCCACCGCGGTGATCGAAGGGATGTTCTCTACCGATCTGGCCTATCTGCAAGGGTTCTACCGGCGGATCAACTCGGAAGGCGGCGAACCGATCAAGGTCGTATGCCCCAACTGCTCCACCGAGGTGGAGGTGGATATTACCGAGCTGGGGGGGTAGCTCGCTACCCCCTCGACCGGATCTATGAGGAGGTAGCATACATCGCGTACCATTTCCACTGGCCGGACGAGGCGATCCTGGGCATGTCGCATCAGGATCGCCGGCGCTGGGTGGAGGAAATCGACCAGATCAATCGGCGGCGCAACGCGGAGGATGAACAACGAATTACTTCGGCGTTCAAGGATCTCCGCTAGGGCGCCGCTTCCCCCCTCACGGAATCACCGGTCTCCCGCCGTTCGGCGGGAGACCGGCTCTGGGGTCCAAGGAGTGTGGATGATGCCCAGCATGGCCAGTACAAGCTACAGTACGGCTCAAGAATATATTGTCACCCAAAAATTCTCGGTGGAAATTCAGGGACTCGAGGTTGCCTATTTCAGCGAATGCTCCGGTCTGGAAATGAATACGGAAGTCTTCGAGTACGCCGAGGGCGGCCTGAATGGCTATACCCATAAGTTGCCGGTTCGGACCAAGGTCGGGAATATCACCCTCCGCCGCGGCCTGGTTCAAGATGATACGCTCTGGACCTGGTACAGCGCGGTGCTTGACGGCACGATAGACCGGAAGGCGATCACGATCAACGCCTACTATCAGACCGCGGCGACGACCAGTGAAAGTAAGATAAGTTGGACCCTGGCCGATGCCCTGCCAGTGAAGTGGACTGGCCCTTCATTCAAGGCTTCCGACAACGCGGTGGCTATCGAGGCGATCGAGTTCGCGTGCGGCGCCTTCACCCGAGTCAGCGGTGGCTAGGTCGAAGGGAACCGGACCCAAGAAATCCGGTACGACCGCGCCGCCGCGCGGGCGGCATGGGTTTTCCCGTACGGGACGAGCGCGGGCGGTCGCACTTGCCGCGCGCCATCCGCGCTTCGTGGAGACCATTTTGCGCCGTCAGGCGATTCAGGCGCCCAGTCTCCTGGCGTTGAGGCACGCGCCGGCGCGCCGCGCGGCGCCACTCCTGTCGCCAATCACCCCGCTAGCCCGCCGCCTGTGGGAGGATTTGCTGGCCCGCTATGCCACGGAGTCCGCCGGTGGGATGGACTTCCCGGGCGCCCTGGCCGCCAATCGTGAACTCCTACGGTCGCTCAGCCTGCTGGCCTCCCTGACTCAGCATACAAGGAGGGCGGCCGCCCGGCAGGCAGCCGCGAGCGCTTCTCGGCCCACGGCCAGTCAAGCCATGAGCGGTGTGCCCGCCCATCCCCTGCTCACCAGCCTACCGTTTGGCAACCCGGCCCTGCCGGGGCTGGCGGCGGCGGCGGCGATGAGCCCGTCGCTTGCCCCGGTGCACGCGGCAATCGCGCGAACCGTGGAGGAGCCGATCCAGGCTTCCGCGCTGGGTGGCTGGGCCTCGCGGCTTCCCTCCAGCCTGCCCCAACTGAGAGGTACCCCGGCAATCGGAACCGCACAGGTGGCGCGGCTGCTGGGCGCGACGAGTGGCCTGGGCGGGGCCGGCGGCATGCTTGGCCAGACCCAGTCGGATGGATCAGTCGGGCCGGTCGGATCGGTCGGATCAGACCGATCGGTCGCCGGCACCATGACCAGCACCCTGGCCCAGGCATCGACCGCGGTAAGACCGGGCCTTTCGGCGGCGCCCGCCCCGCGGAGCCTGGCCGCTTCGCCGGCGGCCTTGCTCGCCTCCACGATCCCCTTCCGGGCCCTGGCCGCCGCCAATCGGCAGCTTACCGCGCACCAGGAGCGGGCGGGCACTGATCGGGCCATGGCGGCGGCGATGGCAGGCATCGGCCTGTCGCCTGCCGTCGATCGGGCGGCGACGAATCCGGCGGATGCGGGCCGCGGGTTCGCGCCTCGTTCGCGCGAGTTTACCGGCCCAGCGACCTCCCTGGATAGAGATCGCGGACCAAGCGGGACGGCCCTTCCGCCGCCCGCGCCTCGTCAGACCGCCCTCCGCCAGATCGCGAGCAGCGTCGGGCAACCCATGGCGCCGGTGGTTCGGCGGATGATGGAAAGGGCGCTCGGGGCGACCTTTGCCGATGTGCGCGTGCATACCGGCACCTCGGCGGGCGGGGCCGCCCAGGCGCTGGGAGCGCAGGCATTTACCATGGGAAGCGACATCTATTTTGCTCCCGGCAAGTTCGATCCGGCGGCGCCCGCCGGTCTAGCCCTCCTGGCGCACGAGCTGACCCACACCCGCCAGCGAGCCGCCGGCCCCTTGCGGAAAGCGGCGCCCGGCGCTCCGGCGCTGGAGCCAACCGAAGTCGAGCCCGCGCATCTGGAGGCGGAAGCGGTGGGGACGGAGGCCGCGGTGTTGCGGGCCTTCTCGGGGCCGGCACCGATCCCAGTGCTTTCCCGGATGGTGGCCGGGAGCTACGAGGCGCTCGGCGCCGAGCACGAGCCAGGTTCGGAGAGCGTCTGGTCCGGCTTCAGCCCACGCCCAGCCCTGAGCAGCGGCGGATCGAGCGGGGCCATGGCGGAGGGGTTGGCAGCCTGGAGTTCCCGCGCCTCCCGTGCCTCCATGACCGCCGGCGGCGCCCCCGTACAGCGGCAAGCCGCGGTCACGGGCGTATCCAGTCCCTCAGCCGCCGGTTCCTCCATTGCCCCTCCTTCCCTCGCCAATTCCCCAGCCGCCGCTCCATCCCCCACGCGGGCAACCCCAGCCACAAGTTCAGCTTCAGTGACTCCGGGCGCGGCCATCTCGGCTGCCGCTTTTACCCTCCCGACCGCGGGCCCCTTGACTACTACTCCGTCAAGGGCGATCCAGGCTGCCTCTCCGGCCTCCGTCCTGAGCGTGCCGGTAGTCAGTAGCACGGCAAGCACCGCGGGGCAGTCGGTGCAGCGGAAAACGTCCCCGGGTCTTCCGGGTGCCGGGGTGACAGGGGTCGAGGGTACCGCCCGTGACGCCACCCCGGTGGGAGCATCCCCCGGACTCGCGGCCCGACCGCGCGGAGATGCGGTCAGTCCCGGCCCGTTCATCCAGCGATTCGCGGCCGGCGGTACCTTGCTCGGCGATCTCGCGCGCCGGCGCGAGGCGCGTGTGGCGCCCGGGGCGATTGCGCTCTCCCCGATCTTCAATTCGGCAGGCCCGGCCGGGGCTACGCGGGTGCAGCGGCACGCTGCCGGCCGCTCTTCCGCGTCCTATACCCTGGGCGCGGGAGCGTCGGGACTGGCCGCCCTCGCGGGCGGCATGGCGGCGCGGGTGGGGGGAACACGATCCCCTTCTCCGAGCGGGAAGGGTTATGTCGAGACCGCGGCACAGCGATCAGCGGCCAGTGGGGCGCCGAGCCAGGCCGGGCGTGGCGAGCCAACCGTGGCGGGGTCCACGGCGGGCGGCCCAAGCGGCAGTTCATCCGGAGCCTTCCCGATCCAGCGCGCGGCGTTGGGTTCGGCGGTGCCCGCGACCGCCTCTGGG
>Ga0307373_10014216_pt1 | contig 11003 bp, 10 predicted proteins | sample OX2MG_FD_202534 | JGI IMG/M metagenome (GOLD analysis project Ga0307373, IMG submission 202534) | Soil microbial communities from Risofladan, Vaasa, Finland - OX-2 | ecosystem: Environmental > Terrestrial > Soil > Coastal area > Acid sulfate soil | place: Finland: Risofladan, Vaasa | collected... | reverse complement strand
GCCTTGAAGGCCGGACTATAGTGCTTCCTCGTTTCCATCGCTCTCAGTCTAGCTTATCCTTCTCCCTTCCGTGGTCCAGTTTCCTGGGTCCACTATAATACCGAGAATGCGAGTGATATTCGGGTGTACATCGAGTACGACACGCCATTCTCCGGTCGAGGCCCTGGCCATCAAGATAGGATCCTAGCAAACGATCCTCTGGGAAGAGTGATCTTGAAGATCATGCCATGATCAGGAGTGAAGGAATGTTCAGAGGTCTCCTGGACGGTCGGCTGGATCCAATGAGTTCCCATATAGGACTAATCGAAGTGCCGCCGCAGCGCGCTACCGAGGCCTTTCTTCAGTGGGCAGCGCCGCTGAAGCAGAGCCGTGGCGTTGAACTTACAACGGAAGCAGTAAGGGGGGATATTGAAGGTGTCCTGCGTAGACTCCTACCGCTGACCAGTGGAGGAGCCAGGCGGTATGTGTTCGTGCCAACGGCCAGCACCTGGACGGCATACTTCGATAATGGCCACCTCGGTACGGACGTCTTCCCAGTCATCTCCCTGTTCGCTCAGCAACTCCAGTGCCGAGGGATGCACGTGGTGGCAGTTCAAGACACTATGAAACGTAGGACAGCCGGGGTGGAGAAGCGTTACGGTGCTATGATTCTGGAGGTATATGGTCCGCACCAGACAGAATGGCTCAACTTCATTCGCGCCATTGTGGCCATGAACGATGGAGGGCGGTGGACATTCGATGAGGTTGGCCAGCCATTCCCCTTCGAGGAGGTGGATCGCTACGCCAGCCCACGCATCAGGGATCGCTTCACCTTCGACATGCTTGAGCGATATGTGCGAGAACTGGGGCTGTTTCCGTTTGAGGAGCGCTTCTATGCTGCAAGCGCGGAGAATCCTGCCATTCTGATTGAGAAGCATGGCCCTATACTGCCCGGTGCGCGGGAGTTCATGCTCGCGGGGGATCCTGAATAGACGCGACGGCGTGACCGTAAGTGAGATGTGATTTCGGGGGCACTGCCGAGGCGAGCGATCCCGCTCATGCCGGGTTAACCGTAGCGCGACCTTGCCCGGTACACGCGGAAGGTGGGCCGGTTGTCAAGTTGCAGATCCTAACCATCGGGCGTCGCTGGCAGTGTTATCCGCCCTGGCATCTCTCAACAAGCGTGAAATAATGGCCATTAGCAAGGACACTGTGTAAGGGGCGTGCCCACCATCGACCAGGAGAGCGTGCCGCAGCCGCTCCTCTACGCGGGCTACTGGTACCGGCTGACCACCCGGAGCTACGACCCGGGCCTCAAGCGCGTCCACTCCCTTGCGACCACGCCCACCCGCGTCTATACTGCCTTCAGGAACCGCGCCGACAGCCGGACGACGCGACGACAATGGACGACAGAGGGGGAAGACCCGTGGACGAACTCTCCACGTTTGGCGACGGGCTGGGCTTCGAGGTGCTGGCCTCGTCCCTGCGCGCCGATCTGAGCGACACCAAAGCATTTCTTGGCGCCCTGGCCGAGAAGCTGGGGGGCGCGCTGCCCGCGCAGTGTACCGTAGAGCGGAAGGGCGGCCTCTTCGCCAAGGAAAAACCGGTCCACAAAGTGAGCGTGGAACTGGGGGAACATCGCTACGCCATCGAACACGCGGGGCATGGGGGGTTACGGGCCAGCCGGATCAAGGTGGTGCGCGGAATCGCCCTCAAAACCGAGGAATTGCCAGTGGACGAGTGGATTGAGGGGCTCTCGCGGGACCTGTCCGCGTACGCGGCAAAGAACAGTCAAGCGCGGATGGCCCTGGAGCGATTGCTCACCTGAGAACCTGAGCGGTAACGCGGGCGCTCGGCGCCGGAAAGAGGGGACGGATGCCATTTTTCCACCGCGAGAGTCCAGAGGAGCGCCAACGGAAGGAACAGGCGCAGGCAGCGGCGCATCAAGAAGCGGAGGTCCAGGCGCGAAGCCTGCAGGCCCTGGCCGCCGGGGGCATCCCTATTCGGGCCCAGGAGCGCGTGGCCCAGCTTCGCGGCGGCCTGGCGGGTGGGGTTCCCTTTTCCACCGACCTCTCGGTGAACGAGCTGTTCCTTAGCCAAAAGGCGGGCTATCAACCGCTGGGATTGGTCACTGGCAGCAGCGTCTACCACATGGGGTGGAATCGCTGGACCTTCACGGGCGAAATGGAGGCCCAGACGCGGGCCCAACACGACGCCACCATCGCCGCTCTCTCCCGCATGAGGATGGAGGCCCTGGGGATGGGCGCCGCCGGCGTGGTCGGCGCCAAACTGGAAATCCGGAAGGTCGGCTGGTCCAAGGATTTGATCGAGGTGGTCGCCATTGGCACCGCTATTCACGTGCCCGGCTCCCCGCCCGTGCCGGAACCGTTTCTGTCCGACTTTTCCGCCCAGGAATTCGTGGCCCTCCTGCATACCGGGGGCCGGCCTGCTGGGCTGGTGGTGGGCAACTGCACGTTCTACATCTATACCAACTGGGGCGACGCCTGGCAAAACACTAGCTGGTACAACCAGGAGCACGGCAAGTACACCGAGTCGCTGTACGCGGCCCAGAGGGCCGCGTTTGGCCGGATGCACTCCATGGCCCACAATCTGGGCGCCCAAGGGGTGGTGGGGGTCCACATCGTGCGGAACCTCCGGGAAATCCCCTATGTTGATAGCGATGGGGACTCCGAGGAGGAACGCTCCGATTACATCCTGGAGTATCTGTCCTGGGGAACCGCGATCATGCAGGCGCCGGGCGCGGCGCGGCTGACTCCGCCCACCATGGTGGTGGATCTGGATGACGCCGACCCGATGGACGACGCGAACAACGACGCGGACAACCAAGAAGGAGAGAAGGAATGAGCATGCCAGGCCCCGCTGACCTCCCGCAACACGCTCGCGAGCGCCTGCAACAGATGGCGGGCGGCGGTGGGAAGGCCCAGTTTTTCACCAGCGATTTGTCGGTCAATGAGTTCCTTCTGGTCAAACAGGCAGGATTCGATCCCCTTGGCATGGTGGTGGGCTCAAGCATCTACCATATTGGCTTCCAGCAATCGAACTGGAGCCAGAACCAGGAAATGGGCGTCCTCACCCAGGCGATGTATCACGCCCGCGAGTTGGCGATGACCAGGATGGAGGAAGAGGCGAACGCCCTCGGCGCGGACGGAGTAGTTGGGGTTCGGTTGGAGGTCGGGCAGTACGAGTGGGGTGAGCATCTGGCCGAGTTCCTTGCCGTGGGCACGGCCGTGCGGGCGGCCAGCGGCCAGAGCCATCGGACCCCCAGCGGAAAGCCTTTCACCAGCGATCTCTCTGGTCAGGACTTCTGGACCCTCCTCCAGGCCGGCTACCGTCCGTTGTCTCTGGTGATGGGCACCTGCGTGTACCATGTGGCGCACCAGGGGTGGCGTCAGGCCATGAAGAACGTCGGACAGAACGTGGAGATGGTCAATTTTACCCAAGCGCTCTACGACGCGCGGGAACTGGCCATGGAGCGGATGCAGGCGGAAGCGATGCAGGTTCACGCGGCGGGAATCGTCAGCGCCCAGTTGGTGGAAAAGAGCTATGGCTGGGGCTCGCACGTGATCGAGTTTCTCGCCATGGGCACCGCGATCGCCCCGACGGGAGCGACTCCCCAGGGACCGGGCCCGCAAATGGTGCTCTCCTTGAATGACTGACCTGGAAGCACCGGGGCATCGGGATTTGGCGCCCCTTGGGATGTGGACCTGCGAGGCGGTGTAGGGATGCACGGTACAGCATGAGGCTTGTAGGGGCGCCCCTTGTGGGCGCCCTGGTGCGGGCTGCCAAGGGCACCCATCACCCAGAGGGTACCCGGCGCCCCTACTCAGTTCCTCACGCCGTGAGAAATGTGGGTAATGATCAGGCCTGATGGTACAAGCTCACCAACGGAGGAAGCGCCCACTCCGATTGACCGCGTTCGGGGATCGAGCAGGGCGTGGGAAACATTGCCTGTTGCCATGCGCCGAAGCATCGACAGGGTAGACAATTCGCGTCCTTCCGGAGCGCCGCCCAACCAGGTACCGTGCGAATCGGTATGATTCTATCGTGATCAGACTACTTTTCATGAGCCTCCCCGCGCCAATCGCCACTAGCTGGGCCGCGCGGCTGCTGGCCGGAGTAAGCGGCGCGCGGCGACGCTCGCGGCGCATTGTACTCCGCGCGGTTGGCGCCCTGGCCCTCGCGCAAACCGTGACGATCGGCATTCTCATGCTGGTCACTCGATGGCGGAAACGCAGGCGACCGCTGGCCGGCTTTCCCAGCGCCCCGTTCGAGGAAGTCGAGGTTGATGGCAATCAGCTGAAACTGTACGGCGCGGGCGAATGGCTGTTTCAAGATATGCTGCGGGCGATCGACGAAGCGCGCCACTCGATCCTTCTGGAGACCTATATCTGGAAGAGTGACCGGCTCGGCGCCGACTTTAAGAGGCGACTGGCGGCCAAGGCGGCGGCGGGAGTGGCGGTGTACGTCATCTACGATCACTTCGCCAACCTCGTGGTACACCATGATTTCAAACAGTTTCCTCCCGAGATGCATGTATTGCCGTACGGCTCTTTCAGCCGTCCCTGGCACCTTCTGGACCTTCGCCGGTACGCGCGCGACCATCGGAAGCTGCTGGTGGTGGATGGCGAGGTCGCCTTCCTGGGCGGCTACAATATCGGCGACCTGTATCGGCTCCGCTGGCGCGATACTCATGTCCGCGTGCGCGGCCCCGAAGCGGCCCGACTGGGCCAGGATTTTCTGGACTTCTGGAATCGCCATCAAGGACCCCTTAAGGACGTCCCCGGCGCCTTCCGCCGCGGGACCCAGCCCCGGATGATTCACCGCACGAACGATGCCCGCCGGTTGCTGTTTCCGATCCGCGACATGTACGTGGACGCGATAGATCGATCGGAGCACCGGGTATGGATCACGAACGCCTACTTCATTCCAGACGGCACGATGGAATCGGCGCTCATTGGGGCGGCCCAGCGCGGGGTGGATGTCCGCGTGTTGGTGCCCTTTGCCTCGAACCATCTCGCGGCGGACTGGCTGGGCCGCGGCTTCTACGCGCGGTTGCTGGAGCATGGAATCCGCATCTTCTGTTATATGGAGGCGATGATCCACGCCAAGACGATGACCATCGACGGTGAATGGTCCACGGTTGGGACCGCGAACCTGGACCGTCTGAGCCAGATCGGTAACTATGAAATCAATCTCGAGGTGTATGACCAGGCATTCGCCGCCCAGATGGAGCGGCTGTTCGACCTCGACCGTTCCAACGCGGTCGAGTTGACCCCGAGCGCCTGGGGGCAGCGCCCGTTCTACGCCAAGATTGGAGAATTGGTCCTGGCCCCTCTTCGACCCTTGTTTTAGGAGCGGAGTTTTGCAGTCTTCCTACCCCACTGGGTAGACTGTAGGGCGTATGGTACGCCCGTTCCAGGTCGGAACGTAAGGCGGCCTTTCCCAACCCGCCTGCGGTCACGATCCGCGGCAGGCAGTCCACGAAGGAGTGACCATGACTGACTCCCGCTCCCAGGGGAGCCCATTTCCCACGCATACCTTGGCCAATGGCCTCCGGATCGTCGCCCAACCGATGGGCGGCGTGGAATCGCTGGCCTTTGGCTTTTGCGTGGCGACCGGCGCCCGCGACGAGGAGGAACACGAAGCGGGGATTAGCCACTTCATTGATGGCCTTGCCTTTCAGGGTACGGCGCTCCGCGATACGCGCGCGCTCACCGAGGCGTTCGATGACCTGGGCGCCCGCCGGGACGCCAGCGCCGGCACCGAATTGTTCTGGTACGCCGCCCAAGCTCTGGGGCGCCATATGGAGGCCCTGGTGCCGTTGATGGCTGAAGTGGCGCGGCGCCCGAGATTTGATCCCGCGGAGGCGGAGAAGGTACGCGATCGCCAGTTGCAGGAGCTGGCCGCGCTTGAGGATGAGCCAGCCCAGAAGGTGCTTGACCTCTTGCAGCGCGAGTATTTCCACGGGCACTCCTACGGTCACAGTGTTCTTGGCAGCCCGGAGAGCGTCCGTGCCCTGCAACCGGCAGACTTGCGAGCATTCTGGGCGCGCACACAACTCCCCAACAACATCATCGTGGCCGCCGCCGGTAAGCTGGATTTCGACCGCCTGGCGGCGGCCGTGGAAGCGGCTTGCGGTGATTGGGAGGCGGGCGACCCGCCGCCGCTTCCCGACGCCCCAGCCACCGAGCCGCGGGTCGCGGTGGTGGTGCGTGAGAGCAACCAGCAGCACATCGGCATCGGTCTGGCCGGCGTACCGGTGGGACACTCCGACTACTACGCGGTCGCCTTGCTGGCCACCATTCTGGGCGGCAGCATGAACTCCAGGCTCTTCACCGAGGTGCGCGAGAAGCGCGGGCTGGCCTACGGGGTCGGCGCCTCCTCCGCCTCGATGCGGAACGCCGGCATGATTCGGATCTATGCCGGCACGGTCCCGGCAAAGGCGCACGAGACGGTGGCCGTGACCCTGGACGAGTTACGGAAGCTGGAAAGCGGCGGGGTAACCGAAGGCGAGTTGTCGCGGGCCAAGACGGTGATTAAGAGTCGAGTGGTCATGGGCGGGGAAAACACACGGGTCCGCCGCAACGTGATCGGCTCCAGTCTGTGGTATGAAAACAAAGTGCGAACCCTGGACCAGGTACGCGCCCTGATCGACGCCGTGACCACGGCCCAAATCCAAGAAGCGGCGGTACGCCTCCAAATCGGCAGCCGCTACACTCTCACCGCTATTGGCCCCCGGAGTTCCGAGGAGTTGCTGGGCAATGAGCACTGATCCCATGATCGCGCACCCCTCGACCGGCGCCGAGACCAACGGTTTCCACCAGCACCGGCTGGAGAACGGCCTGCAGTTGCTGGGCCAGTACATGCCGGATGTGCAGAGCGCGTCCGCGTGCTTCTATGTCCGCACCGGCGGTCGCGACGAGGAGGCGGCGGTGAGCGGCGTCTCGCACTTCCTCGAACATATGACCTTCAAGGGCACCGCCACGCGCGACTACGAGGACATCAACCGCGAGTTCGAGGAGATGGGCGCCGATAACAACGCCGGCACCGGCCACGAGTTCACCTACTTCCACGCCAAGGTGCTGCGGGAAGCAGTACCGGCGCTCCTCGATCTCCTGGCCGATATGATGCGGCCCAAGTTGGACGCGGCCGACTTCGCTCAGGAGCGGGATGTGATCCTGGAGGAGATTGCCCGTTACGAGGACATGCCCAACGCCAAGCTGTCCAATTATTTGATGGAGCATTATTTCGCGGCCAGCGGGCTGGCCCGACCGGTTCTGGGTACCACCGAGACTATTTCCGCCATGACCGTGGAGCAAATGCGCGAGTATTGGCAGCGGCGGTACGGCGTCAACAATATGATCTTCGCGATCGCCGGAAATTACGAGTGGGAGGCGGTGAAGGCCCAGATCGAGCGCCTGTGCGGCGGCTGGCATCTCAGCGAGACCGGCAGGAGCCCAATCTCGGTCAATCCACCCAGCGCCTTGCACGTCTACGAGCGCCCGGATCTGCAACAGCAATTGCTGGAAATTGGCTTCCCCGGGGTGGCTCAGAACGATCCGGACCGCTACGCGGCCGAGGTTCTGGGGACCATCCTGGGCGATAGCTCCGGCTCACGGCTGTACTGGCAGGTGCAAGAGACCGGGTTGGCCGAAGCGATTGGTGGGGACTACATGGCCATGGACGGGACTGGCCTCCTCTATGTCTCGGCCAGCCTCCAGCCCGCCAAGACCCAGAAGGCTCTGGAAGCGATCCAAGAGGCAGTGCGGAGTTTGCAACGAGACCCAATTGGCGAGGACGAGCTTCGCCGAGCCAAGACGAAGTTAGGCAGCCGCTTGGTCATGAGCGGCGAAAGCACCAATTCGCGCATGCTCAGTCTGTGCGGCTCGTGGGTGGCGCTCGGCCGCCTGGAGACCTTGGCCGAGGAAGCGGCCCTGATCGACGCGGTGACTCTGGACGATCTCTATCGGCTCCGCGAACGCGTGCCCCTTGACGGGCATCAAGTGGCCGTGACCATGGGACCGGTCGCCGAGGCGCAATTGCGGTAAGGATGTAGAACTGAACAGGAATCCTTTGCAGAGTGAATGTGAAACCGCTGATCGATTTTATCAGTCAGAGTCCAGCCCAAACGGCGCTCGCCGGGGAGCACCTGGGCGCGGCATGCGAAGGGGGCGAGGTGGTGTGGCTCTCGGGCGATCTGGGGGCGGGGAAGACTGTCTTCGCTCAGGGAATGGCGCGTGGCCTCGGCATTGAGGCCGCCGTAAACAGCCCTACCTTTACCGTGCTCAAGGAATACCGGGGCCGCCTGAGATTCAACCACTTCGACTTTTATCGGCTCTCCGGCCAGGCGCGGAATGTGTGGGAGGAGTTCTCCGAGTACCGGCGTTCGGACGCGGTTTGCGTGGTAGAGTGGGGGGAGCATGGGCAGGAGTTCCTCGGCGAAGACTATCTGAGAGTGTCCCTTCAGCACGTCAGCGCCACCAAGCGGTCCATCCAGTTCACGGCGAGGGGGGCAGCCTACGGCGACGTATCGCGCCGCTTTCAAGCCCTGGCCTTCCGCGGGTGAGCGACGAGCAACCTTCCCTCGAACCAGACCCAGTGACGGTAACCCTGCCAGGCCCGTCGTGGAGCGGCATTCACGCCATCTGCATCGATAGCGCCACCGATATGGCCTCGCTTGCCCTGGTCCGCGATGGCGGGGTAGTCGCGGAGCAGACCTGGCAGGCGGGCATGCGGCACTCACGCCTCCTGGCGCCGGCGCTGCGAAATCTTGCGGAGCAGTGCGGGTATGAGTTCAAGGATACTCACATGGTGTGCGTCTGCACCGGTCCCGGATCGTTTAATGGCATTCGCGCCGGCATGGCGACCGCCATTGGTCTGGCCACTGGCTTGGGCATCCCCATTTATGGCTGTAGCTCCCTGGATCTGTTGGCCTTTCCTCATGCGGATCGAGCACCCCACCAGCGGGCGGTGCTGCCCGCTGGACGCGGGGAATATTATTCAGCGCTGTTCGGCAACCGGGGCGGTCGGTGGCGCCGGCTGACCCCGTATACGGTGGCCCCGCTCGCCACTCTGGCGGCCGCCTCGCCGGTCAAGTGTCTCTGGTGCGGGCCGCTGGATGGGAATGCGGGCGAGGAACTGTCAACCCTTCTGGGCGGCGCCAGGCGCGTGATCGCGCCCGCGCACGCTCCGCGACGGGCCTCGTTCATGGTCACCCTCGCCCTGGCCGCCGGCGAGACCGGCGCGCCGGGGACCATTGACGCGCTGCGGCCCCTCTATGTGCGGCGGCCGGCGATCACCACGCCGCGCGTAGCCGCGATGGCCGGCGTGTAGGCCGGGCCGCCGTCATGCCATTCGTGGTTGACCGTATGGCCATAGGGGACGTGCCCGAGGTGATGGCCATCGAGAAGGACTCGTTCACCACTCCCTGGCCCAGCAATGCCTACAGGAAGGAGTTGGGCGAGAATGCGAATGCTCATTATCTGGTGCTGCGTCTGGCCTCACCCGAGGAGCCAGACCGGCCGCTGCATCCTCCGGCCCCGCCCGAACGGCGCGGCTTCCTTGGCGGCTTGCTGATGCCTTTGACCAGGACGCGCCCTCCTCTCCTCGCGCCGCCGGACCAACAGACCATGGCCGGGTACGCCGGACTCTGGCTGGTCATCGACGAGGCGCACGTGACCACCATCGCGGTAAGGCCGGAATATCGTGGGAAGGGACTGGGCGAGTTGCTGCTGGTGGCCTTGACCGAGATAGCCCTTGATATCAACGCGCGCTGGCTCACCCTGGAAGTGCGTGTGTCGAACTCGACCGCGCAGGCCCTCTACCGGAAATACGGTTTCAAACCGGCGGGCGTTCGGCCAAAATATTATAGTGATAACCGCGAGGACGCCTTGATCATGTGGACCGACGAAATTCACTCGCCCGCTTTTCGGGAGCGCTTCGAGTCTCTGCGCGGAGATCTCCGGGAACGGCTGATCAAAGCCGGTGACCTGGCGCCGTTCGCCAGGGCGTTAGCCCCTCAAGGACGGCGCCGATGAACATTCTTGGGATTGATACGTCGTGCGATGACACGGCGGCGGCGATTGTGGCTGACGGGCGGGTGATCCGCGCCAACATCATCCGCTCCCAACTGCGAACGCACGCGCAATATGGCGGCGTGGTGCCCGAGGTGGCCAGTAGGGCGCACCTGGGCGATATCGCGTCCGTGGTGGATGAAGCGCTCGCGGCGGCCGGGCTGGGGCTGGCGGATCTAGACGCGATCGGCGTCACTCGTGGTCCTGGCTTGAGTGGAGCGCTGATGGTGGGGGTGAGCTTCGCCAAGGGCCTGGCCATGGCGCGCGATCTTCCTTTGCTCCCAGTGAACCATCTGGAAGGCCACGTTTACTCCAACTGGCTTATTCCCGAGGGCGCGGAGGACCAGTCCGAGCCGCGGTTCCCGGTGCTGGTGCTGATCGTGTCCGGTGGTCATACGGAATTGCTGCTGATGCGCGATCATTGCCGCTACGAACGGCTGGGCGGCACGCGCGACGACGCGGCGGGCGAGGCGTTCGACAAGGTGGGGCGCCAGCTTGGGCTGGGATTCCCCGGCGGCCCCGCGATCCAGCGGGCAGCCGAGGGATTCCAGGGCCCCATTCCGCGGTTGCCTCGCGCGTGGATGCGGGGCACCTACGACTTCAGCTTCAGTGGCCTGAAGACGGCGGTATGGCAATTGCTGCAGGAACAGGGCGGAGCGGGAGCAGCGGATATCACGGGAATCGCCGCCTCGTTTCAAGACAGCGTCGTAGATGTGCTGGCGACTAAAGTGCTGGCCGCCGCTCAGGAATTCGGCGCCGCCACCGTGGCGATCTGCGGCGGGGTAGCCGCGAACGCGGCCCTGCGGGCGCGAGTAGCCAGTGACGTGCTGGTGCCCGTGTATGTGCCGCCGCTCTCGCTGTGTATGGATAACGGAGCGATGATCGCCGCCGCCGCTTATTACCGGTGGCAGCACCCGGAGGAAGCGGCCG
>Ga0307373_10014215_pt1 | contig 11003 bp, 9 predicted proteins | sample OX2MG_FD_202534 | JGI IMG/M metagenome (GOLD analysis project Ga0307373, IMG submission 202534) | Soil microbial communities from Risofladan, Vaasa, Finland - OX-2 | ecosystem: Environmental > Terrestrial > Soil > Coastal area > Acid sulfate soil | place: Finland: Risofladan, Vaasa | collected... | reverse complement strand
TGAGCCTGTAAGCCGGTTTGTCCGAAAGGTCGAGCCGAATCCGCAAGTTACGCAAAATCAACAACTGCTCCGCGTCGATTGTGTCAGGGGTGTCAGCTTTTTCCCGGTCGCGGGTAGGACTTGGGCAGGAATTCCTACGCCCTTGTAAGCTGCTAGTCAGTTTGTCCGAAAGCCTCCCGGAATCGTGGAAGCCCATATTTGTTTATCAGAGTGTTGGCGAATTGCGGCTCAAAACCAGTGACATACGCTATCATTCCCGCCAACGAGGCCTGCTCCTTCGGACCTAGCGAGTCATATTTGTGAACGAGCGAGCGGACTTTGCGCTTAAAATCGCGACCGACGTGGGCTCGTCCGTCGCTACCTAAAACGATTCCGGTGACTCTACGCGCTCCTCGTTTTGAGGAGTAGCGAGTTTTGCTCGAATTAATCTTAAGGCTTGATGGGAACTTGACCGTTGAAATCACGTCGCTGACGCCCTGTTGGACCTCGCTTAGTACGTTCGGCTGTGATGTCGAAAAGAAAAGATCATCGGCGTAGCGAGAATACCTCACTTGTTTCTTTTCGGACAGCGCGCGAAGGTCCACGTCCAGGTCGTAACAGATTGCGTTCGATAGCGCAGGCGAAGTAGGCGCACCGATTGTCAGAACAGCCTTTCGACACACAAGCTTGCAGAACACATCGATGTCGTTTGGGGTCCAGGCAGCAAATAATGCGGCCCGATCCGAGATGTATCTGGCTAGGTCCACTTGGGAAATTGACGGAAAAAAATCCTTAAAGTCCATCCTTAGCAGGTAGCGGCTATTTTCATGAATTCGAGCATTGTCGAATATTGATCTGTTTTTCTGGTATGCCGCTGCGGCGGGGTGTACAGGCAGCTTTTCAATTACATGCGTTAAGAGCCATCGTTGGAACGCTTTCAGTCGTTTTGACGGGTAATGAATTGTCCTCGTCCCGCTTCCGCCTCTCTTTGGAATTTCATACACTTTGTACTCATGTGAGGCAGTGCGAGCAAGACTTTGCACGAAATTTACGGGGACTCCAATTTCCGCAGCCATTCGCTCCACGATCATTCAGTTCCTCGAACTTCGCTAAGGATCGCTCTGGCTTCCGGAACTTTGAGCAGAACCGATACGTGAGCAGCTCGTTGGCTGCTGAGATTCAAAAGACGAACGTGGTGAAACGGGTGGTCGGTTGCGTCCGGCAGCGCCGGCGAATAATACCTCTCACTTTTACCGTCCGCGTCGAGCGTTTTGACTCTCAGCAAGTCCATAGCTGTGGCCAATCCGACTAGAGTCGGCACATTGATCGCGCTCGACAGTATCGAGGGAGCGATGCGCCCAAGATAATATTCGATCATCTCAATGGTCGCCGGATGTATAACGGCGATCAGATCGCAGAGAAAAAACAGCAGATGCTTTGGACTAGCAGCCAAATCGGCTACTACCTTCACGGTTTGAGATTTCGGAATTCGCGCGATACGATCTTCGATTTCTGCGACCGCTTCAAGAATTTGCGAAAAGGCAACGTAGATCGTCGGTTTAAAATCTGACACTGCATCAATCCAGCGCAGCGGGCCGGTCGCGATAAACGATGATTCGCGTTCATATCTTCCGTCAACAATCGGTAACAGTTTCTTACGCAAGGGCTCGCTAAGCGAGAAGGCTCCTAACTCCGCGCAGGTGCCCGGGCTCTCTACTATAATGATGACGAGGTCGGCAAGTTCAGCGAGGTCAGATTCCATTTTGAGCGCGCCGTGTTCGACGCGGGACGCGATTTGTTCCCACACGCGCTCGGCATAAAATAGACTTACGCCAGGAACATGTTTCTTTAGGTAGTCTCGAAGGGTGTCACGAACACTACTGCCGGCACCGCCGCACAGAAATATCACAGGTGACAACCGGCGGAATCGGTAGGGAGCCACACACAAATACTGTATCAGCGCCTCGCGAGTAGCGATATACCCGGGATGCTCAAGCCACGTTCCCACGGCTCCTACTTTGAGCGGACCCCGAAGCGACTCGTCGCTTCGGGGCAGAATCTGTGACAATAAGTTCGGCTTGGCTAAACACCAGGCACAGACGCCTAAAGGCTGACGGCTGCACATGCTAGGAGCGTGCGGCTATCCTAATCAGCCGACCTTGCGTCGACAAGGATATATTTGGCAACTTATAATTGTTCGATGGGGAACCTACAAGGGTCCCGGGATAGCCTTGGGTCGAGATGCTCTATCGTGGCGCGGCGCCCTCCGACGTAGCGAAGGTTCTTGGCGACACAATCGCGACAGTCGAGCAACACTATGCGCCGTTCGCTCCCGAGCTTCGGGAGCGGGTTCGCCGGATTATGGAGTCCGTTCCTGCGGAAAGCGTCGCAAAGTTGGGCACGATTTGGGCACAATCGGGAGCAAAAACATCGCAAGCCCAATAAAATCAGCGGATGAGCCTGTAAGCCGGATTCTGTCCGCTGCACAGCGCGCGTTCGATTCGCAACTTAACTCGAATCGGTGCGCACAACGCGGCGCGGCGATCATTCCTCTAGGTCCCGGATCGCTCCGGGACTCCAGCAGCCTACCCGAGGGTCGCAGATCGCATTTTTTCAAATGCAATCATACGGGCCGGGCCGGCCCTCCCCTCCTATTTGGCCTTGCTCCACGCGGGGTTTTCCGTGCCCCCGGCATTGCTGACGGGGCGGTGGGCTCTTACCCCACCTTTTCACCCTTACCAAATGCGCTTTGCCGAAACTGGCAAGCTCCGCGGTTTCCCGCAAGCCTGCCGCCGAGGCCGAAGCCGCACCGGCGGTTTATTTTCTGTGGCACTTTCCGTAGCCGCGTCCCTGGCGCGAGCTTACGCCCGCAAAACCTCAAGGACCGGCCCCCTGGCGTTACCAGGCGCGTTGCCCCATCGTGGCCGGCTCTTGCGAGTTCGCCACGACCGGAGTCCGGACTTTCCTCCCGTCCCGGCACGCATGCCGGAACCGGCGATCACCCGGCTCACCCGCTAACCGCAATTATACCGCGAATGCCTGATTTCCTTCGCGCGCGGTAAGTGCTTGGATTGCTTCGTATGCGTAGCGATCGGCAACAGAACCGCGGCTCCAGGCGTTTCGCTGCGATCCGGCGGGGACTCGCGTGGAATACGATTCTGGCGCTTGCTTGCGTGACCGCAGCTTACGCCGCGCCGCCTGGCAAGCAGGACGCGAAAAAGCTCTCTAGGTACACGGCAATTGTCGTGGAAGCTTTCACGGTACAACAGAGCGCGGCAACCAAAGATTTCCCCATCGGACTCGAATCGGCGCTGCAGAGCGACGCCGTATCGAAATTGCGGGCAGCTTCACTATTCGACGCGGTGATCAACGCGGCCCCGGCTCCCGCCGCTGAGTCTGGCGAGGTGGCTCCGCTCGATCTGCGAGTGAACGCGGCGCAGCCGATCGCGCCCAATTCAGCCGCCGTCGCCGCGCAGTAGTGAACCTTCCGCATGAATGCCTCCGTCGCCCATGCGATTAGGAACCGGGGCTATTTCGACGCCAGCAGCTTTTCGAATTGGGCTTCGTCGAGGATGGGGACGCCGAGAGATTTTGCTTTATCGAACTTCGATCCGGGATCGCCGCCGACGACCACGTAGTTCGTTTTCTTGCTGACGGTCGATCCGGCCTTGCCGCCATGCGACGCGACCAGCGCTTCGGCTTCCTCGCGCGAGCGCTTCGTCAGCGTGCCGGTGAAGACAAACGTCATGCCCGCAAATTTGGCGCTCTTCGGCGCGGCCCGCTCTTCCTTCATCACCACGCCGACGGCTCGCAGACGGTCGATCAGCTTGCGGTTGGCGTTTTCGGAGAAAAATTCGCGCACGCCCTCGGCGATCTTCGGGCCAATTTCGCCCACTTCCACCAATTCCTCTTCGCTCGCGTCGCGCAATTTTTCCATCGAGCCGAAATGCGCGGCCAGCAGTTGCGCCGTGCGTTCGCCAACGAAGGGAATGCCGATGGCATAGATAAGCCGCGCCAATCCCGCTTTTTTACTGGCCTCGATTTCATCGAGCAAATTCTGCGCCGATTTTTCGGCCATGCGTTCCAGATTCGAAAGCGTCTCCGGATCGAGCTTGTAGAGAGCGGCGAAATCGTGCACCAGTTTGTGCTCGATCAGCTGATCCACGATCTTTTCACCCAGCCCGTCGATATTCATGGCGTGGCGGCTGGCAAAATGCAGCATCGATTCGCGCCGCCGTGCCGGGCAGGAAACGTTGACGCAGCGATACGCCACTTCGCCTTCCCGCCGGTGAACGCGCGTGCCGCACACGGGACATTTCTCCGGCATGTGGAATTCCTTTTCTTCCTTGCCGTGCTTCACCACTTTCAGCACGTGCGGGATCACTTCGCCGGCGCGTTCTACCAGCACCGTGTCCCCGGCGTGCACGCCGAGCCGCGCAACTTCGTCCATGTTGTGCAGCGTCGATTTCGTAACCGTCACGCCGCCGATCTGCACCGGCTCGAAGATCGCGAACGGCGTCAACACGCCGGTGCGTCCGACGCTCACCTGAATCTCGCGCACCACCGTGGTTTCCTGATGCGCCGGGTATTTGTACGCCAGCGCCCAACGCGGCGCTTTGGACGTGAACCCCAGCTCATTCTGCAGCGAAATTTCGTCCACTTTGATGACGATGCCGTCAATTTCGTAAGCCAGCTTTTCGCGCTTCGATTCCCAGCTGTTGATGTAGCGCTCCACTTCCTCGAGCGAATGGCACAGCTTCCAATCATCGCTGGCCTTGAAGTGCAGCGTCTTCAGCGCTTCGAGCGATTCCGAAAGGCGCTTCTTCGCCGCGCGCCCATCGACCAGCAGGTAATAGGCAAAAAAGTCCAGCTTGCGCGACGCGGTGATGCGCGAGTCCAGCACGCGAATGGATCCCGCCGCCGCATTGCGCGGATTGGCGAAAATCTTGCCGCCCTGCTCTTCCTGCTGCCGGTTCATCTCCTGAAACGCCTTGCGCGTCATAATCGCTTCGCCGCGCACTTCGAAATTGACAGGCAGACCAACCTTTTTCAGCAGCGCCGGATCGACGTTCAGCGGAATGCTGCGAATCGTTTTGACGTTGGGCGTCACGTCCTCGCCGGTAACTCCATCACCTCGGGTGACGCCGCGCACCAGCCGCCCGCCTTCGTAAACCAGCGACATGCTCAGGCCGTCGAATTTGTGCTCCGCGATGTAATCCACTTTTTCGCGCCCGGTGGTCTCGCGCACGCGCCGGTCGAAATCGCGCAGCGCCTCGACGGAAAAAGCATTGTCCAGGCTGACCATCGGCGTGGTGTGTCGCACTTCCTGAAATCCCGCGCGCGCCGCGCCTCCCACACGCTGCGTCGGTGAATCGGGAGTGACCAGATCGGGATGCTGCGCTTCCAGCTCTTTTAGCTGGTTCATCAGCCGATCGAAAGCGGCATCCGAAATTTCCGGGTTATCCGCCACGTAATAGAGGTATTCGTGGCGGCGAATCTCTTCGCGCAGCTGTTCGATTTCCTTGGAAGCTTCGCGGGAATGGGACGTCTTCGTGGAAGCCATGCGCGACCTCGGGCGTCGAAACTTCACGGCATCCGCCTCACAGAGGCGGGGTCAGCTCAAGCGCCGAGTAGTATACAATGCCCTGCTAGAGTGCGCCTTCAGGACCAAACCCGTGCCGAACGCGATTAAGGACGCCCTGCTCATCTACAATCCGACCAGCGGCCGGCGCCGCAGCCGCCGCTTCGCGGAGATCGAGCGGGCCGTACGCATCCTGAAGGAAGCCGGGATAACCACCGAGCTTGCGCCCACATACGCGCCCAATAGCGCCACCCAGATCGCCCGGCGCGCCTCCGAGGACCGCCGCGGCATGGTGATCGCCTGCGGCGGCGACGGCACCATCAACGAAGTTGTGAACGGCCTCGCCGGCACCCAGACTCCGATGGCCCTGCTGCCCGCAGGCACCGCGAATATTTTGGCGAAGGAGCTGCGCATCCCGTGGGACATTCCCCACGCCGCGCGCCTGATTCCGAATGCCACGGTGCGCCGCATCGCGCTGGGGCTGGCAGTCCCGCTCAACGGCAATCATTCCGAAGCCATGCCACGCGAGGGCCGCTATTTCCTTTCCGTAGGCGGCGCGGGGCCCGACGGCGCCATCGTCAACGGCGTCCACGCAGGACTGAAAAAGCGCGCCGGAATTGTGGCCTACTGGTGGGAGGGCCTTCGCCAGCTACTCAGCTACAATTTCGCCGAAATGCGCATCGATTCGCATGGCCAGGAGCGGCGCGCCACCATTATCGTTGTCGGCCGGACGAAGCATTACGGCGGCCCATTCAAAATCACCACCGGCGCCGACTTGTTCGAAGACAGCTTCGAAATCCTCACGTATTCGAAGCGCAGCCGCCTGGCGTATGCGCTGTGCCTCCCGGCGCTTTGGATGGGCCAGCTGCGCAAGCGCGAGGGCATCGCGGCGTGGAAAGCGCAGCATTCCACTTGCGAGCCGGCCGGAGCGCATCCGGTTTACGCTCAAGTGGACGGCGAACCCGTGGGAGCTCTGCCACTCTCATTTCGCATCGTGCCGGACGCGCTTTCGCTACTTACGCCCGCGGAGTAGTGGGACTTCGCGGCCGTTCGCAAATATTTCATGGAACCGTTTACGCACGCCTTCACGTCGCTGGCGCTCGCTAAATCGGGCGAACGCTGGCTTCCGCGCTTCGGCATCGCCATGCTGGTGGCCGCGGGCGTTGCTCCCGATCTCGATTACGCCAGCTATTTCGCCGGCCCAGGCGCGTTTTTAACTCTGCACCGCACCCTGTTCCATTCGCTCCTCGACGGGGCTGCGCTGGCGTGCGCGCTCGCTTTCGGATTTTACATCCTCGATAAAAAATGGCCGCGTTCGCACGTGGCGCAGGACAAAACCTACCCGCCGCCCGCGCTTTTCCCTGCGCTCGCTGTCTGCGCCATCGGTGTCGCCGGAAATATTTTGCTGGACGTTTGCAGTGGCGAAGGCGTGCAGCTACTTTGGCCATTTCGTCCCGGCTGGTATCGCTGGAATCTGGACGGCAATCTCGATCCCTGGCTGCTGCTGATTCTGGTCGCGGGCTTGCTGCTGCCGCTGCTGTTCCGCCTGGTGAATGAGGAAGTGGGCGTTCGCAGCAAAGGGCGAGGCAACTCTCGCGCAGCCATCGTCACGCTGATTGTGGTGGCCGCGTATTTCGGATGGCGTGCGCATCTTCACGGCGAGGCGGTCGATCTGCTGATGTCGCATGAATTCCACGGCCACATCGCTCTTTCGGCGGAGGCGTTTCCTGATGCGTCCGCGCCTTTCGACTGGCGGGGCGTCGCCGTTACGGACAACACCGTCGAGGAAATGGACGTGCCGCTCGGCCCCGGCGGCGATTTCGATCCCGATCGCAGCCGAACCTATTTCAAACCCGACGATTCCCCCGCCCTCGAAGCCGGACGCAAAACCGCGGTTGCCCGGAAATTTCTTCGCTACGCCGCCATGCCCTTCGCCAGCGTCGTGCAACTTGAGGACGGGTATCGCTTCGAAATTCACGACCTCCGCTTCGCTTCCGACGATTTCGACGCCGCCAATATTTTCGTGCGCGTCGATTTCGACAGCCACTTGCATATCCGCAGTCAGGAATTTCTCTTCGCTTCCTCGCCGAATCCGTAGAGCAGCTAAACGTGTGAGCGCGGCCCGCGGGACATCCACCGCCCCGCAATGTAGAGAATCGCCAAGCTCGCGAAGACCGACCCGGCCAGTAGTGTTTCATGCGACAGCGCGTAGCGCAGAATCACTGGCCCGTAGCGAACCGCCAACATTCCTTCGGCGAAATAGCGCAGGCTTCGTCCCAGCATCAGCGCAATCACGAACGTCCGCAACGGCACTTGAAAGACACCGTCGGCCAGCACGAATACCTTAAATGGAAACGGCGGAGGCAAAATCGCCGGCACAAAGGTGCTTATGAACGCATTGCGCTGCACCCATGCGCGAATCCTGTCCGCGCCGCCGCGCGCGTGCCGATGGAAATACGCTTCTCCCCCTTTTTTCGCCAGCAGATAAAGCCAGATGCAGCCCGCCAGCGAACCGATCGCCGCCATGAAGCAGTAATACGGCATGCGTGCGGGGCGCTGAATCGAGCTTTCGATCACCAACGCATCCGTCACGAACGGGAAAGACAAAATCGAGGAGTCTAAAAACGCAACTACGAAGACACCGCCGCCTCCCAATACCGCGACGAGCTTCTGGAGCCAATGCGGCAACTTCACGGCCTGCATGTTGAGGAAAAATCCTCCGTCGAATCGCGCCGATTGTAGCAGAATTTTTCACGCGCACTCCCGAAGAACGCGCGGTATCAAATTGCTCATTCGCGCACACTCAGATAAAATTCCGGCTTGAGCAATTTTCCTCCAACGTCCCAGCTCCTTTCCGGATTGAACGAGCGCCAGCGCGAAGCCGTGCTTTCGACCGATGGCCCGCTGCTCGTTCTCGCAGGCGCCGGCACGGGCAAAACGCGCGTAATCACCTACCGCGCCGCCTATCTGATCGAACGCGGCGTGCCGCCGGGCGCGATTCTGGCGGTTACCTTCACCAACAAAGCGGCTGACGTTATGAAGCAGCGCATTGCCGATCTGCTGCGCTCGGTCGGCAGCGACGCTGCGGACATGTGGGTATCCACATTTCACAGCTTTTGCGCGCGCCTGCTGCGCCGCGAATCGAAATACCTCGGTCTGCCCCGCGATTTCGCCATTTACGACGACGACGATCAGACCGCCGCCGTCAAGCGCGCCCTAATGCAGCTCGATTTTTCCACCGAAGATTACCCGCCGCGCAGCATCCGCGCGCAAATCAGCCACGCGAAAAACCACGGTATCTCTGCGGATGACATGGCCTCGCAAGCGTCGCAATCCGGCGATCGCGACCGGCAGGACGTGGCGAAACTGTATGCCGCCTATGAAGAGATTCTCCGCCGCGGTGCCGCTGTCGATTTCGACGATCTGCTCCTGCTGGCCGTGAAGATTCTCCGCGAGCATCCTGACGCGCGCGCCGCGTGGAACCAACGTTTTCAGTACGTAATGGTCGACGAATTTCAGGACACCAACAGCGCGCAGGAGGAGTTGGTGCGCCTGCTCGCTGGCTCGCGGAAAAATGTCTGCGTCGTGGGCGACGAAGATCAGTCGATTTACGGATGGCGCGGCGCGCAAGCGGGAAACCTGAAGCGCTTCACGCAGGATTTTCCCAACGCGAAGATAATCCGTCTGGAAGAAAATTACCGCTCCACGCAGACGATCCTTGATGCGGCTGCCGCCGTAGTGCAAAACAACACCGAGCGCCTGGGTAAGGATCTGCGCTCGATGGCCGGCGCCGGCGCTCCTCTAAAATTTTACGAGGCCACCGATTCATCCGCCGAGGCCGATTACATCTGCGGCCAGATCGCCTCGATATCCCGAGAAGATTCCAGCGCGCATGTGGCCGTGCTCTATCGCACTGGGGCCCAATCGCGCGCATTCGAAGAAGTTTTGCGCCGTTTCGGCATTCGCCATCGCGTAGTCGGCGGATTCAGCTTCTACGAACGCGCCGAAGTGCGCAATGCCCTCGCGTACGTGCGGCTGCTGTTTCATCCCGAGGACAATATCGCGCTGCTGCGCGTGCTCAACGTGCCGCCGCGCGGCATCGGCGCCGCAACCGTCGCGGCGCTCGAATCGCGCGCCCGCGAAATGGGCAAATCGCTGTGGGACGCGATCGCTTCCGGCGAGCTCGCATCCGGTAAGAAATTCCCGTCGTCGCTAAAATCGTTTTACGAAATGATGGAAGCGCTGCGCGAAGAGTGCCGCGAGCTGCCGCCCGCCACGATGATCGAGCGCGTGCTGGACCGCACCGGCTACCTCGGCTGGGTCGAGCAGCAGGACAACCTGGAGCACACTTCGCGTGCCGATAATTTGCGCGAGCTTTCCAACGCCATGGCCGAAGCCACCGAGCAGGGTCAAACTCTGGAAGACCTGCTCGACCATGCCGCGCTGGTCAGCGATTCCGATCAATACGATGAGGCCGCGACCGTCTCGCTGATGACGTTGCACAGCGCCAAAGGCCTGGAATTCGACTCCGTGTTTCTCGCGGGCCTGGAAGAGGGCTTGCTGCCGCACAGCCGCTCGTTCAACACCAACGCGGAAATCGAAGAGGAGCGCCGCCTGTTTTACGTGGGCATGACGCGCGCGAAAAAGTCGCTGGTTATCTCGCGCGCCGTCTATCGCCGCACCTATGGCGAAGAGCGCTTGCGCGCCTCGCTCCCGTCGCGCTTTCTGGCGGAAATTCCCGCCGATCTGATCGAAGCCGCCGCCGGTTCGCAATCGGAACCCGGCGAAACCCGCCGCTACGAGCCCGATCCGGAATTTTCTTCCGGCTACGATTACACTCGGGCGAAATCTGCGTACGGGTGGAACAACAACGGACGGCCAGCGGCCTCGCGCCCGTATGGGCGATCATCGGCGCCAGCCGCAAAACCGGTCACTTCGCCAATCAGGTCAAAAGATCCGCTGGTTGGCAAGCGCGTCCGCCACCCGAAATACGGACTCGGCACCATCATCGAAGTCGATGGCGAAGGCGAAGATCGCCGCCTCACCGTCAGCTTCCAGGATTACGGCCCCAAAAAGCTCATCGAACGCTACGCCCATCTTCAACTCGCGTAAGCGGCACGTTTTTCGCCCCGCGCTCCGTCCGGCGACGCTACTCCTCCCATGTCATTCTGAGGACGAACAGCCCGATTTCCGCGCCTTTCACTCTGATCGCGCGGACCTCGGGCGATTTTGTGAGGAAGAAGAATCTCGGCGCCGGAACGGCGGTCAGCACTCGGTTCGTATGATCTGCGTTGCGCGGACGCGCCGCGCATTGTAGAGTTCCCTAAGCCGGCGCGCGGAAAGGTGCCGATTGGATCCACAGCTTTTCCGTACCAAGAGCATCGACCAGCTCATTTCAGACTCTGAACGGCCGGAAAAGCGGCTGCAAAAGTCGCTCGGCTGG
>Ga0307373_10014214_pt1 | contig 11004 bp, 10 predicted proteins | sample OX2MG_FD_202534 | JGI IMG/M metagenome (GOLD analysis project Ga0307373, IMG submission 202534) | Soil microbial communities from Risofladan, Vaasa, Finland - OX-2 | ecosystem: Environmental > Terrestrial > Soil > Coastal area > Acid sulfate soil | place: Finland: Risofladan, Vaasa | collected... | reverse complement strand
GACTCCGACGGCGAACGGGACATGGAACAGGATCTGGGCGGCCTGACCGCCGAACAGCCCGACCAGCGCGTCCCAGGCCACGGCCGACAGCCACTGCACCAGGGCGGGGATGGAGATGGACTTGCCGAACGGGAGTCGGGCCAGTGGGAGCTGCGCCATACCGGTCTTCGGTCCCCAGAGCGAGAGGGCGGCCACCGGAATGGCACCCAACAGGACGCCGATGACGATGGCACTGATGCCGGTGGCCAGTCCCAGCCCCAGGGTGGCGGCCAGGGTGCCCGTGAACACGCCCGACAGTTCCATATTGGGCGCGAACCAGACGGTGAAGTTGCGGCGGTTGGCGCCGTAGCGACCATCTTCGGGGATCGGGACGATCCCGGCGGTCTCGAGGGTCAGATCACCCTGCCGGGTGGGCCTGGCCCCGTCGAACACGCTGATCGTTGACACCGTTGCTGTCCTCCTTGGTCGACCGGGTGGCCGACCGCTCACGCTTGGTCGATCGGTGCCGGCTGAGTCGCCGGCTCGGTCCCCGCTGGTGTGATGCTTCATGTGGCCTGCCGACTGATTCTGCATCGGATCGGAGGGGAGCCGCGCCGGCCCCTCTGGCTGGTGCTCGTTGGGGCCCCGGGTCGATCGCCATTAGGGTCGTTGCATCAGATCCCCGGGAGGAAGCATGAAGGACATGAAGCTCGGACTGCAGCTCGGCTACTGGGGAGCCGGCCCACCGGCCAACGCCACCCAGCAGGTGGCCGATGCGGAGCGGCTGGGGTTCGATTCCATCTGGACCGCGGAGGCCTACGGCTCCGACGCGCTCACTCCCCTCAGCTGGTGGGGCTCCCAGACCCAGCGGGTGCGCCTGGGCACGGCCTTGTGCCAACTGTCGGCCCGGACCCCGACGGCGATGGCCATGGCCGCGCTCACCCTCGACCACCTGTCGGGGGGACGGTTCGTGCTGGGGCTCGGCGTGTCGGGTCCCCAGGTGGTGGAGGGCTGGTACGGGCAGTCGTTCGAGAAGCCCCTGGGCCGCACCATCGAGTACATCGACATCGTGCGACAGGTCATCGCCCGTGAGGGGCCGGCCACCAGCAAGGGGCCGCACTATCCCCTCCCCTACCCAGGAGGCACCGGGTTGGGCAAGGCCCTGAAGCCCATCGTCCATCCGCTGCGCAAGGAGATCCCCATCATCTTGGGTGCGGAAGGACCGAAGAACGTGGCCCTGGCCGCGGAGATCGCCGACGGTTGGTTCCCCATCTTCTTCTCGCCCAACGCGGTCAAGGCCTTCGAGCCGGCGCTGGCCGAAGGGTTCGCCCGGAGCGGGGCCCGGCACACGGCGGACGACTTCGAAGTGATCGCCTTCGCCCCCACCATCATCGACGACGACATCGAACGGGCCGCGGACAGCATGCGGCCGTCCCTCGCCCTCTACATCGGCGGCATGGGCGCCAAGTCGATGAACTTCCACTTCGACGTGTTCTCCCGCATGGGCTACGAAGCCGAAGCCACCAAGATCCAACAGCTCTATCTCGAGGGCAGGAAGGACGAGGCCGCCGCCGCCGTCCCCACCTCCCTCATCGAGGACACCGCCCTCATCGGCCCCAAGGACAAGATCCGGGACGATCTCGAGGGATGGAGGGAGTCCATCGCCACCACCTTGTTGGTGTCCGGCGCGCCGGACACCATGGAGACGATGGCGGAGCTGCTGCTGTAGTTGGCGTGTGTGTTGGGGTGGTCGGTCGGGCCAATGCTCCAACGAGAGGGACCCGGGTTCCGAGTTGGCTAGTCAGCGAGTTGTCGGAGTCAGCGATCGTCGGCGGGTGAGCGAGCGGTAGAGATCCATCGTGCTCGGATGGACCGAGTCGAGGGGCTCGATGTCATCGGCCACCAGCCTGATCAGCTCGGTCATCACGGCCTCCACTCCCGCTGGATTGCCACTGGCATCCGCAGCGCGCAACAGCATGCGATAGAGACGTTCGTCGTACGGGCTGACCAGGAGGCCTTTGCGGGCGGCCCACTCGGCAGACCGAGGATCTCCCGCCCTCAAGTAGGCACCGGCCAAGCGACCGCTGAGATCGACCACGGCTGCCTCGATGGCCGGTCCGATGCCCTCGAGGATCGGCCAGTCCGAGGAACGGAGCCCTTCGAAGGGCCGGCCTCGGATGAGCTCCAGTGCCGATCGCCACTGTCCGACGTCCTTCGAATCGACCAGGGTGACGAAGCAGTCCCAATCGGTCCGCACGGATCGGGACAGAGCCAAGCGACCGTGCGATCGCGGCAGATGGTCGAGACCGTCTGCCGCTTGACCGAGTGATCGCCGCGCCACCGAAGCAGTCGAATGGAGGCTCGAAGGCGCCATCAATCGGTCGGGCCAGAGGGCGGTGGCCCACGCTTCGTTGGACGCCCCGTTCGGATGCATGGCCAGATACACGACCAACTCCCTCGCCCAGGCCCGAGTGAAGTCGCGGGCCGCGCCGCGAATCTCGATCGGCCCGAGCACCGACACTTCGACTTCGACTTCGACTTCGAAGTCGACTTGGACCTTCACGTCGACGGCCCTCTCCGGGCCGGCCTGGTTCGACACACGCTGGTCCCCGTGGCCGGTCGCTTCGAGCGACGCGCCGCCATTTCCGAGAGTTGAGACCGCTGAGACCGCTGAGACCGCTGAGACCGCTGAGACCGTTGAAGAGTGTGGATTCGACGGATTCCCCGCGGTCGGGCCCGGCGGGGGCGGAATCTCGATGGGAGGGCGGACCGCTCCGTTGCCACCGTCCTCGATCGCGGCTGGCAGTCGAATCGGGATGGTCATGTAGGGCTCATCGGAAGACAGCACTGACGTGCGGTTCGTCGCCGTATCCAACAGAGCGCCAACCTCTGTCAGTTCGTCCGACTCCACCTGATGCGGGAAGACCACCGATCCGAGAAGTTCGAGTGACGCCGCTCGATCGCCCCCGGAGAGGCTCACCGCGTGCACGGCCTCGACCTCCTCACCCAGGGCGACCACGGCGGTCCCCCGCCGAACGTCCGACGCCACCTCGAGCAGCTCGATGACATCAGACTGCGCAAGCATCGGGCCACAGATCACCACCAGCGGGTCCCACACGGCGGACTCGTCCACGGTCCGGGCCCCCGCAAACGACGAGAACCCCGACGAACGCAACAATTCGGTGCCGCTGATCCGTCGACGGCACAATCTGCGGACCAGAGCCGGAACCTCAGTCATGGCCGTGACCCTGTCGAACCGCTCCAGTTCCGCCCCGAAACCAACGAGCACCAAGTCGAATTGACCGGCCCAGTGGGAGGTCGCCATCTCCAATGCCAACGCCCGCACCATCGCTTCGCCATCGGCTGCGCTACCGGACACGACCAAGGACCCGAGCGTCTCCAGATTGACCATGACGACGCCGGCAGGCCCACTCCCTACGCTCACCAGAAGTGGAGCGATCGATCGATCGGGGCGGTACCCGCCTGAAGGATCAGACCATCGGCCGAGCGTCGCCCGGTCCACCAGAACGGAAGAGCCCTCCTCGGTGAAATGGATCTGGGCCGCCTGTCGCTCGAGGACTTCCCGGTCTGCAGCATCGAGGCCGTCGATCACTACTTCGATGCTGTCCGGTTGGACTCTGATTCCCTTCACGGCGGGCGAATCGCATTCAGCGTGCGAGCATGCGGAGGCCAGGAGCCGGAGCGAACGGTCAACATCGGTGATCAGGGACGAGCCGTCACCCATGCGGAGCCGTTGCTCGAAGGCAGATCCGGTGCGATCGGGCAGCTGGATCATCGTTCCCTCGGGGCGGTGGCGTTGCTGGACTCGTCGCATCCGGTCGAGCAGGCGGACCACGCCGACACCGACGATTCCGCCACCGACGGGAACCGCTGGGGGTCGACGTTCCGGGAGGACCGGGGGCGGGCCATCCTCCTCCTCGACTCGAGGCGGCGTCCGACCCGTCGTAGGTCTGGAAGGCCATTCGGGCAGGACCGTCACCACCGAGCCCGAGACCCACCGTTCATTTGCGGCCGATACCGTCGGACGAGATGCGGGTCGCCTGGCGATTGGCACCTCTCCAGTTGCCGCACGCGTCTCTCGATCGGTCGACGGGACGAGGAGCCTCCAGCCCGGTGTGATCCAGTGTTCGGTGGTCAGCGAGCGACCATCGGCCTGCCGGATCCCGTAGTTGAGGTTCGCCAGCTCCCGCCAACGCAAGGCGGATCCGAGTCTGTCCAACGCGATGGACCAGAGGGTCTCTCGAGCCATCACCACGTGCACCTGGGTGGCTCCGTGGGATGCACCCAAGTGCTCCGCGGGAACCGCACCGGTTGGGGGCGACGCCGGCCGCTGTGAGGCGCCAGGGAACAGAGAGGACGTCGGCCCATCGGGTTCGCTGACCACCATTTCCGAATCTCCGCCGTCGGGGAGCCGTACGGTGACAGGCGGGCCACCGGTAGCAACACGATCGGTAGCAGCGCGGTCACCGGCAGGAGCTTGCAGGTGAGGATCAGGGTCGCTGGTCAACCGGGTGTCATCGATCACTCTGAGCGACGGGTACGACGGGCTGGCATCAACCGCAGCAGAGCCGGCGCCAGAGGCGACGATCCCGACCATGGGTCTCGAGGCGGTTGATGCCCGGGCCATGGCGGACATCGCCAGAGCGGTTCCGACCAGGCAGGCGGCGACGGACTGGAAGGTCCTACTGGCCGGCAGCCGGGTCGACGAGCGGCCGGTCGCCCATGATCTGATCTCCAGCACCACGCACACGGTCATCCACGCCCACGAGATCCACGCCAACGTGAGCGCCGCCGCGACAAGGTAACGAGCTACCACCCGGTCGTCGTCGGCATGCAGTGACGAGGACAGACGGGACATGGCCCCCAGTCCTGCATGCGAGACCGGCCAGCCCCCCACCTCGAGGAGGCCGATCGGGACGGCCACCACCAAGACCACCAACGCCAGCGTCGAAGCTACGGGCCAGATCAGCCTCCGTCGGCGTACCGGAGCAGCGGTGATACCCCTCATCGCGTCGAGCCTTGCGTGACACCCCGCACATCGACGGCCGACGCTGTGCCCGATACCGGCAACGTCGTGATCCCGACCATTCCCAGAATGTCGGTTGGGATCCGGTAGTGGACCTTGACCGTGACCACACCGGCAGAGACCACCGCGGTGCCAGGATGGCCTGCCGCCACAGTGAACGCTTCCGCCCTGGCCACGGCGGCGCTCGGATCGATCTGCACCGACCCGGACCGAAGGGCGTCAACCGAGAGTGCTCCAGCGCCGGCTCTGGCCGCTTGCTCCGCCTCATCGGTTGCTGCCTGCCGAGCGGCGATCGCTGAACCACCGTCGATCACCAGGCCCATGAGAGCGAAGAGCGCCACCAGCAACAGCACCACGAAGGCGCTGACCGAACCTGATTCGTTCGACTCGGAGTCACGCGCTCCCCGATGCCGGGCATCGGCCGAGCCCGCAACCGGGGCAACTGTCATCGTCCGACCGAACGATACGGATCGATCGGTGCAGTCGAGGACGCCCGAACCGATGTCGATCCTGGGATTCCCGGGACGGAGACGTCGGACAGGGCGACCTGGCACACCACCGTGACCGTGACATATCCGCCCGGAAAGAAGTGGCTGACGTCCGTCACGATCTGCGGATTGCCACATGATCGGGGGTGACCGGACAGCCCGATGGCCGCTTCGACCGCCGACCCGGATTCGGCACTGCTGGCACTCGGAAGAACCGCTGCGGCTTGCGCTCCAGCCCTCGACGCCTCGACGACCTGCTGACGTGCCTCGGAGACCCGTCCGAATGCAACCATGGCCACGGCCATGATCACGAGCACCGGTGTGATCACCACCAACTCGACGGTGAGGCCACCGCTGTCGTCTCGAACGGTATGGGGGCTCATTCCGACGGCCGGAACTCCTGAATCGGGCCCACCTGGGTAGCCGACACCGGCCATGACAACCCCGGGAGGATCGACAGCGCGTGGCCGGTGACGGTGATCTGAGCCTGACCTCCGGGCAGCATCGATACCACCGCGCTGGCAGAGGCCACATCTGAGCCTGGTCCGCTGAGTACCGATTGCGCCCGACCCACTCCAGCCGCGACACCACCTCCCGGAGAACGGGCCGCTCGGTCCCCTTCTGACGCCGCCAGCTGAGCCACCTGGGCGGCGTGAGCCCACAGGGCACATTGGATGACGAGCAGGAGGATCACCATCATCACGGGGATGACCAGGACCGCCTCGACTACCGAGCCCTGGTCAGTTCGTTCTCGGCGCACCGCCCGTCCTGGGCACGCCGCGTGGGAAACGGACCGTTTCCATGGGGAACTCAACCAAGATTGGGCCCTCAGTTGAGATTGATCGTGTTGGCCTTGGTCGTCACCTTGTCGACGATGATGGCGCCGACGGCGATCGCCAGTGCGGCGAAGATTGCGGTGAGGATCACCTTCTCCACCACCGAACCGGCCTCGTCCCATCCTCCCGAGGCGCCTACCCGTGCTCGTAGATAGGTCCACAGAACCACTAGCTGACTGGATTGCATCGTTGATCCTTTCGTTGCGGTTGGTTGATTGATTGGTGAGACGGTGATCTGCCCCCCTCAGGGTCGTCGGCTCCGTCACGAGAATCCCCCGAGGATGCGGCTGAAAGCCGGGTAGCCCACAAAGAGAAGGAAGCCGACCAACAGCAATGCCCCCGGTAGGAACAGTCGCTCCGTCATGGAGTTGGCCGAGCTCTCGGCGTCAGCCTGCTCATGCCGGCGCAACGTCACCGCCCTGGCGCTGAGTGACTGACGGATGCGGGCTCCCTCGGTTCCGGCCAACTGAAGGGAGCTGGACAGCTCCACGAGCTCGGGGACATCGAGGTCTTCACCGAGCTGGCCCAGTGCAACCCACGGCGACTGGCCACCGTCGCGGGCCTTGGACAAGGCGCGTGCCATGCGTTGGACGGCCCAGTCCGAGCTGACCTGCGATGCGGCCATCAATGCCCCCTCGACGCCGACACCTCCAGCCAGGCTCAGCACCACGAGATCAACGAAGGAACTGATCACCACTCGAAAGTGCCGGCGGCGATCACGAGCCCGTTCGAACAGACTTGCGATCGGTAGCCCGATCGCCGACGGCACCGCGATGAGCACCACAACGATGGGGACGGCGATGGGCATGGCAAGCCCGGCCAGCGTGGCGACAATCCACAGCATCGGCGGACCGAGCAGGCAGGCTCCTGTAGCCACGAGCACCACAGAGGCCAATCGCTCCGCTGATTCACCAGTGATTGCGAGGCACCCATGCACGACCTTCCATTTCGGTCGCCGGGCGAGTGTGGATTGGTTCAACTGGCTCACGACGGCCCTTCCCCACCGTTCCCGCATCCCGAGGGAACGTCCGGGCCCGGATGTCGGCTCGACCGGGCGGTTGAGGGTGGCGACCAATCCATCGAGAGAGGGCGGTTGGGTACGGAGCCCGTAGATCACTCCCATGCAGCCAAGTCCGAACATGGCACCCACGACTCCAACGACGGTCATTGCACTTCCACCTGTCGGCCGAGCAGGCGGACGGGAGCGGGGGGACGGGCCAGTGCCACCATCAGGGTCAGGCCCAGGCCGTAGAGGAGTCCGACCCCGGCCAGCACCATCTGTCCTGCATGCGAGCCGTACGGTGACAGATAGGCGTGGGCTGCCACCACCAATACCAGCGCGAACGCTACCGAGAACACCAACACGGTACGGACTCCGCTTCGCACCGAGGCGCGGCTGGTCTCGATCCGTAGCCGAAGAGCCACTTCATCGCGGGTTGAATCGGCGAGTGCCGCCAACAGTTCCCCGAGACGTTGAGCCCGAGACGTCACGGCCATCTGCAGGGCACAGACCACCCGGTCGGCACAGGGGTCCTCGAGTTCGTCGGCGAATTGGAACAGCGCGTCACGGGGGTGCATTCCGGCCTGCAGTCGGGCGGCAAGCTGCGTGGTGGCCCCCCGGATGGGGCGGGGGCTCAACGGGGCGGTGGCAATGATCGCCTGTCCCAACCCGGCCGACGCGGCCATCGTTCCTTGGAGCATCTCCGTCCACGTGGCGATGGCTTCGATCGTGGCAATCGACGTCGATGCGGCGGTCTTGCCGAACAGCTTGGGCAATCCGTACACCGCCGCTCCGGCAATGGGGATGGCCACAAGCCAGCCGGTGGCCATACCGGCCGCCACGCCGATCGCTCCGGCAAGGGTCAACCGGAGGACCATGCCCTCCGGAGCCGACCAGGTGGGACGGGTTCGCAGAGCCGCCGGGTCTGGAGCTTCCTTCCCCCGGAGCGACCGCACCACTCCGACAATGCCCAAGCCCAGGCCCAAGCCGCAGACAACGACCTCACCGGTCATGCCAGCATCCCGTACACATCGGCGCTCGATGGTTGGTACCCGAATTCACGTAATTCTCCCAGGGTCTCGGACCGAAGAGGGGAGGCCGGTACCGCACGTCTGTCGGTGCCGGGGCGAAAGATCTCATTGGAGACCACTTGCACACCCTCGGCATCGACCACCTCCCGAATCGACGACACGAATCGCAACCGGGTCGAGACGGAAGGGAAATGGTGATCCGGAACGGGCGGTTCGAGTTGGTCCCCCGGCCACGGGCTCACGACCGGCGGGTGCCCACCGGTTGCGGCGCGTCCATCATGCATCGAGCTGTCGAGATGCACGACGAAATGGATGGCGCCGGCAATGAGCAGATTGCTCGCCTCCAACGGGAGACGCTCGGGGGCTTGCACGGCATAGGAGGCAATACGACGGAAGACGCCGGCGGATGAGTCGGCATGGATCGTGCACATGGAGCCTGAGCGGCCCTGGCTCATCGCATTGAGCATGGGCAGTACCTCATCACCCAACACCTCGCCGACGATGACTCGGTCAGCGTTCATCCGCAGTGCCCGTCGCACCAGATCCGCTACGGCGATCAGACCCTCGCCTTCGATGTTGGCCGGTCTCGCCTCCAGGGCCACCATGTCCGGATGACGGTCGTGCGCCGAATCGAGCCCGAGCTCGAATGCCTGCTCAATGGTCACGATCCGCTCTCGAGGCGCGATCTCCGCCGCCAAGGCCCTCAGTAGCGTGGTCTTCCCCGAGTTCATCGCCCCGGAGACGACGATGTTCTTCCTGGCCTTCACCGCGGCGGAAAGAAAGGATGCCAGGTCCTCATTGACGGTACCCAGTTCCTCGAGGTCGCCCAACGAGAGATCGGCATACCGGTGACGCCGGATCGATACCGACGGCCTGGCGGCTACGGCCATCAAGGCGGAGAGTCGGCTCCCATCCGGCAATCGCAGGTCGAGCTCCGGGCGGGCAAGATCGAATCGCCGTTCCGAGAGCCCATACCGGCTGGCGGCGGAGCGCACGATGTCAATCAGTTCCTCATCGGAATCGGCGATCGCCGGCATCAATCGTTTGGAACCGTCGGCGAACGTTGCCCACACCCGGTCGCACCCGTTGATGTCGATGTTCTCGATCTCCTCGTCATCGATCAGCACTTGGAGGCCGCCCATCCCGAACAGGGCGTCGAGCACCGATTGGGCCAGGCGTTGTTCGTCGTCGAGGTCACTCGGCGTTCCCCGATCCCCCTCCTCGCCGACGATGCGATCGAGGTGGGCGAAGATCTGCTGACGGGCATACTCTCGCCGGTCGTCACCGACGAGTGCGCTCGCCGACGGTGCAGCCAGGTCTTCGGCCACCAACTCCCGTATCACCGCGGCCCGGGGTCGGCTCATGTCCGGACCTCGTGATGGGAGCTCTCCGCCAGTGGATCGAACGCCGGTGCCGGTGCTGGTGTAGCTGCCGGTGCTGGTGTAGCTGCCGGTGCTGGTGTAGCTGCCGGTGCTGGTGTAGCTGCCGATGGTGGATCTGCCGGTGATGATGGATCGGCCGGTGATGATGGATCGGCCGGTGCTGGCGGCAGGCGGCGCAGGACGCTCCGTGCCCGGCCCGGTGCCTCGCCACCTCGAACACCTCCAACATCTCCAACATCTCCAACATCTCCAACATCTCCGAGCAACCCGTTCCCAGCACCATCGGGAGCGTGAAGATGATCGTGACTACCCGCGTCACGCCCGTCGGGGAGAACCCCATCGGGTCCCGCCAGAGTCGCGGCCAGACGGTGGGCGGAGGAGACGAGCGCTGATCGCGACAACCGGCGGCTGCCTCCGGGTGCCCCTGAGGCCACAGCCGCTGAGGCCGGATCGAACGGGATGTTCTCGACAACCGGTACTCCGGTCAGACGTTCGATGTCCGAGTCGGCGTAGCCGTCGCTCCCGATGAGTACCAGGCCGATCCGGTCTCCGAATCGAGCGAGCAACCCAGCTGCCCGGTCGCGGACCCTGAGCACTGACGCACCATCGGTCCTCAGTACGATGACCACCGAATCTGAGTCGTCGAGCCATCCCGCTGGACGCTCTTCGTAGGGGGGCAACCGTCCAATGTCGACGAGAAGATCCCAAGGTCCGTCCGGCCCTGCCGTCGCGCTGCCCAGCAGCGCGGCCGCCGCCGCGTCCCCGGGTGCTCCATCCGCATGGTGGGACTCGACAAGAACGTCCAACCCGCCTGGAAGCTGTTGAAGATGCGGGGAGATCGGAATGCTCGCTTCGACCCTGCGGGATCCAGCGGCAAAGGTCGCCCAACCGCATCGTGAGGACAGTTGAAAGCGGGCGGCGAGGTCCCCACCGAACGGGTCCGACTCCACCACCGCCACCTTGCGATGCTCAGGCCAGGTGGCACCGACCAGACAGGCCAACGTGGTCACTCCGGGAGCACCCTTGACCGAGGCAAAGGTCACGACGGTCATGGGCTCTTGCCGGGTCGGCCCGGAATCGGGGTTCCACTCCGTTGATCACCCGAGCTCGGGATGGCGGAGTTGGTGGAGCCGGTGGAGTTGGTGGAGTTGGTGGAGTTGGTGGAGTTGGTGGAGTTGGTGGAGTTGGTGGAGCCGGCGGAGCCGGCCGAGACGCTGGGGAGAAGGACCAGGGACACCTGG
>Ga0307373_10014212_pt1 | contig 11004 bp, 12 predicted proteins | sample OX2MG_FD_202534 | JGI IMG/M metagenome (GOLD analysis project Ga0307373, IMG submission 202534) | Soil microbial communities from Risofladan, Vaasa, Finland - OX-2 | ecosystem: Environmental > Terrestrial > Soil > Coastal area > Acid sulfate soil | place: Finland: Risofladan, Vaasa | collected... | reverse complement strand
AGCGCCGAGGTGAGGGTCGTCCGCCCCGGCGATCGCCGGCCCGACGTCGGCAGCGGCGCCATGGCCCGCGAGGCTGCGGTCTCCGGCGTCATCTGTGGCGCCGAGAAGATCTGGGTCGGGCATGTCGTGCTGCCGCCGGGGATGAGCTCGGGGAAGCACCACCACGGAGAGGCGGAGAGCGCGATCTACGTCATCTCGGGCCAGGCCCGGTTTCTGACCGGCCCCGACGGCGACCAGGTCCACGACGCCGGACCGGGCGACTTCATCTGGGTTCCGCCGCACGTCCATCACGTCGAGATGAACCTCTCCGACACCGAGCCGGTGGTCATGGTCGTCGCCCGCTCGACCCAGGAGACGCTGGTCTTCCCGGTCGACTGAGCTGCTGTCCGGCCACGTATTCGGGGAAGCCCCCCTCCATCTCGGCCTGGACGTCGTCGCGGAGGAGCGCGAGCTCGCGCTCGGTCGGCGCCGGCGTCGCGCCGGCCCCGGGGCGCACTGGCAGCTCGAAGCCGGTCGCGGCCTGGACCGACGCCGCGGTCTCCCCGGGATGCCAGGAGACGAGCTCGAGCCGGCCGTTCGCGCCGGGCGTCAACACGGCCTTCGGCGTCACCACCAGGTGCGGCCGGCCGGCGGCGGTTACGAACTCCAGCTCGGGTACGAAGACGCGGGGCGAGTGCTCAGTCCGGAACAGGATCACCCGGCGGGCCAGCGGATAGAGCACCGCCGAGCCGAAAGCGCCCGCGAAACGGCGGCCTCCCGCCTGGTGAAGGTTGATGCGCCCGAAGGGGTCGATCTCTATGCCCGAGAGGAAGAAGAGGTCCAGCCGGCCGCGCTGGGCAAGGTCGAAGAACTCCTTGCTGCCGATAAAGGGGACGCCGTCTTTGATCCCGTGGAGCCGGATCCGGACCCCTGGCGCGTGCAATCTTCTGGCCAGCAATACGCCTGCGGCCGGGATCGGAGAATTGACGCCGACGCCAACCATCTCGTCATCGCGCACCTCGCGCGCGATGACGGCCGCCATCAGCTCCTCAGGCGCGAAGTCCGTCAAGCCACACCCGCATCGCGGACGCGTCGTGGGCGGCCGTGAGGTAGGCGAGGATCGCGTCCCGGTCGTCGGGGTAACGCCCAAAGCACCCGATCGGCGCCGACCCACCCGGCGCCAGGACCACCAGGTCGAGGTAGGCGGACGGTATCAGTTGCTCGTCGGGGCGCAGGGAGGCGGTGGCGTCCGCGAAGACCTCTTCCACCGTGACGACGACCCGCCGGGAGGCCTGGGCCAGCAGCCGGTCGTCGAACTCGATGGTCGTCACCACGCTCCCCGCGGGATCGGCGCGGAGGGCGTGGAGGGCGGCGTACTCCGGCGCGACCGCCGGCACCACTACGACCTGGCCGCCGTCCCCGAAGGGATCATCCAACGTCCTCCAATCAGCGCGAACCTTCAGAAGGTCGGAGCCGAAGAGGCCGGGAACGGGGCTGAAAGAGACACCCGAGGCGCCCGCCTGGAGGGCCATCAGCAGGGCCGGGCAGCTGGAGTCGATCACCCGGACCGCACCTTCTTCGACGGCGCGGCCGAAGTTTGGCGCCAGGCCGAACTCCGCCAGGTCCACCCCAGAGGTGTGGATGCTGCGCACGGCTCCGGCGGCGATCAGGAGGTCCTCGGCGAGCCCGCCGGTCGGCGCCGACACCAAGTCCAGGTCGCGGGCCCCGCGCCGGACCAGCTGGCGGACCAGCGCCATCGGCGGCAGCCGTCCGACGCCGAGGGTCGCGCCGTCGGGGATGAACTCGGCCGCTTCCGCCAGGTCGACGAAGCGCACCGCGGTTCTACTCGTCCGGGATCTCGTCCAGGATGGGGGTCATCTCGCAGACCCAGCGGCCGTCGTCCAGGCGGCGGATGAAGCGTCCGTAGCCGGCGTTGCGGGTCACGTTCATGAACTGCTCGGAGGTGATGAGGGTCCGCAGCCGCGCGAGGTCGCCGTACTCGGAATCCCGCATGATGCCGCCGACCACGCCCGACAGTTCCCGCCATTGCCCCTCGCTGAGCGGCTCGGCGTAGCCGGCGATGGTGACCAGCAGCGCGGCGGTGGCGCCCGTGATGGTGTCGGGCAGCACCTTCTGGTTCTTGGCGCGGGTGATGACCTCTTTGCCCTGCTCGATGATCAGGGCGATTCGGTCACGGCGAACGCCGATGATGTCGCGGCCGCTTCCCACCGTGGTGCCTTCGAGGTAGCGGGGACCGGCATTCATACTGCGCGCCTATTTTAAGCGGGCCGTGAATTCCGACCCGGCGGCCGCCCACCGCGAGCTCAGGGAAATGGTCCGCGAGTTCGCCACCGAGGTGGTCAGGCCGCTCGCCGCGCGGACCGACCACGAGCACCGGTTTCCCGAGGAGGCGCTGAGCGCCGCCGCTGAGCTGGACCTGATGGGGATCCTGGTGCCCGAGGAATACGGGGGCGCCGGCCTCGACCACCTGGCCTTCGCCATCGCGATCGAGGAGGTGGCGACCGCCTGCGCCAGTACTGCGGTTCTCCTCGACGTCCACAACTCGGTGGCCGCCGAGCCGATCGTGCTCTTCGGAACCGAGGAGCAGAAGCGTCAATGGCTGCCGAGGCTGGCGAGCGGCGAGCTGCTGGGGGCTTTCGCTCTCACCGAGCCTTCGTCCGGCTCCGACGCTGCGGCCCTGAAGATGACCGCCCGCCGCCACGGCGGGGAGTACGTCCTGAATGGGACCAAGGTCTTCATCACCGGCGTCGGCCGCGCCGGCATGTACCTGGTCTTCGCGCGGACCGATCCCGAGCAGGCTGGCGCCTCCGGCGTCAGCTGCTTCATCGTGCCCGGCGACGCCGCCGGGCTCCGGCCCGGCCAGGTGTTCACAAAGATGGGCCTCAACGGCTCCCCGACCGGGGAGCTGGTCCTAGAGGACGTCCGCGTTCCGGTGGCCAACCTCCTCCATCTGGAGGGCAAGGGATTCACCGTCGCCATGCGCGCCCTCGACTCAGGTCGGATCGGGATCTCCGCCCAGGCGCTGGGCATCGGCCAGGGCGCCTTCAACGAAGCACGCGTCTTCACCCGGGAGCGGGAGCAGTTCGGCCAGCCCGTGGCCGCCTTCCAGGGCGTCACCTGGATGCTGGCGGACATGGCCACCAGGCTCGAGGCGGCGCGACGGCTCGTCTACCACGCGGCCGACCTCTGCACCCGCGGCCTCCCCTTCACCAAGGAGGCCTCGATGGCGAAGGTCTTCACGACCGATGCGGCGATGGCGGTGGCCATCGACGCCGTCCAGCTGGCGGGCGGCTACGGGTTCACCGAGGACCTTCCGCTGGAGCGCTTTTTCCGCGACGCCAAGGCCTGCCAGATCTACGAGGGAAGCAACCAGGTCCAGCGCATCGTGATCGCCCGTGAGCTTCTCCGCCAGACGCGATAATCACCCAAAGTCATGGAATTCAACTTCACCGCTGACCAGCTGGCGATCCGGGACACGATCCGCGAGCTGGTCCAGGACAAGGTCGTACCCCGGGCGGCCGAGCTCGACCAGAAGATGGAGTACCCCAAGGACATCGCCAAGCTCTTCGCCGAGAACGGCATCCTCGGCATCCCCTTCCCCGAGGAGTACGGCGGGGTGAGCGGCTCCAGCGTCAGCATCTGCATGGGGGTGGAGGAGATCGCCAAGGGCGACGCCACCTGCTCTTTGCTGCTGGCGGTCCAGGCGCTGGGCTCCTATCCGATCCTGCTGGCCGGTACCGAGGAGCAAAAGCACCGGCTCTGCCCGCCGCTGGCGGCCGGGGACCAGCTCGCCTGCTACGCGCTCAGCGAGCCCAACAGCGGCTCCGACGCGGCCGCCATGAAGAGCACCGCCAAGCGCTACGGCGACGAGTACGTGCTGAACGGCAGCAAGATCTTCATCACCGGCGCCAGCGAGGCCTCGGTCATGGTCGCCTTCGCGCGGACCGACCCCGAGGCCGGCGCCAAGGGGATCAGCGCCTTCGTGCTGGAGAAGGACAAGAGCCCCTGGAAGGTCGAGAAGCTGGAGCACAAGCTCGGCATCCGGGGCTCGCCCACTGGTTACGTGGTCTTCGAGGACGTCAAGGTCCCGGCCGCCAATCGCCTGGGCGAGGAGGGGCAGGGCTTCAAGGTCGCCCTCAACGTGCTCGACCACTCCCGCCCCGGCGTGGGGGCCCAGGCGCTCGGCATCGCCGAGGGGGCGCTCGCCTACGCCCTCAATTACTCGAAGGAGCGCCAGCAGTTCGGGCAGCCGATCTCGAGCTTCCAGGGCCTGCAGTGGATGCTGGCCGACATGGCGACCCAGATCGAGGCCGCCCGCCACCTGGTCTTTTACGCCGCCTCCAAGGTCGACGAGGGCGCGGCCGACATGACCAAGTACGCCGCCATGGCCAAGCTCTTCGCCTCCGACATGGCGATGAAGGTGACCACCGACGCGGTCCAGGTTCTCGGCGGCTATGGCTACATCAACGACTACCCGGTCGAGCGGATGATGCGCGACGCCAAGATCACCCAGATCTACGAGGGCACCAACCAGATCCAGCGGGTCGTCATCGGGAGGGCGCTCCTCCGGGAGTAGCGCTCTGGCTGAGAAGCATCGACGCCCCGCTCGACGACGTCGGCGCGATGCTGGCCTGGCCCCTGGTCGAACGCCGCGACGTCCTCCGGCTGGTCTCCATGGGACTCCTCTGGCTCCTGCTGGTGCTCACCGTGGTCGGTATCCCGATCGCGTCGCTGTCGCTCACGGGCTGGATGCTGAAGGCGGTGGACAACCTGCGCGAGCGCCGGCTCGAGCTACCGCCGCCGGGCTTCCACCTGCGCCGCGGCGCGGCGCTCTTCACCGTCCAGGTCGCCTACCTGCTGGCGCTGCTGCTGGTGTCGGGGCTTGCGGTCGCCGCCGGTGTCAGACTGGGCGGAGTCGGCGGTGGACTGCTGGCGGTTTTCGGGGAGTCGCTCTTCACCCTCGGCAGCACCCTGCTGGTCGCCCTGACCCCGGTCCTGACGCTGCTGACCGAGGACGGCGGCGCTGCCGCCGGTCTCAACGCCCGCCGATTGCTCGCGCTGCTCGACCGCAATCGGCGGCTGGCGGTGGGAAGTGGCTTGCTGAGCCTGCTCTGTCTAGACATAATCAGCCCGATCGGACTGCTTGCCTGCGGTGTGGGGCTGGCGGTCAGCGCGGCTTATGCGTACGCCGTGCTCGCGTCAACGATCGTGGCCTACGACCGCCAGCTGAGGAGATGAAGCATGGAACAAGTGCCCCCGGGCGGTCAGGAGCCGCCTCCCGAGCAGCCTGAGGAGCCGCGGGCCGAGCAGCCGTCCGCGGAGCCGCCGGCACAGTCCCCGCCGCCACCGTCGGGAGGTGGTTGGCAGGCTCCGCCCCCTGCGCCTGGCTCCCAGGCGCCGCCTCCGCCTCCGGCCCCGCCCGGTTTCCAGGCGCCGCCTCCGCCTCCGCCCAGTTTCCAGGCGCCACCCCCGCCTCCGCCTGCGGGTGGCTACACGCCTCCCCCGCCGCAACCGCCCCCGCCACCACCCGGGGGTGGCTACACGCCTCCACCACCGCCCGGCTTCGCCGCGCCCCCGCCTCCGCCGGGCGCCTACCAGGCTCCGCCGCCCGGTTTCGCCCCATCTGGATCGATCGCTGCCTCGCCCCCGACCGACCAGATGGCAATCTGGGCCATCATCCTGGCCGGCATCGGCCTGCCGGGTCTTTGCTGCTTCGGCGTCGGCGGCATCATCCTCGGGGCGGTCGCCTTCTTCCTGGGCGGCTCTTCGATCAACCGCATCCAGGCCTCGAATGGGACCGTCGGCGGCCTCACCCTGGCCCAGATCGGCCGCTGGGCCGGCCTAGCGGTGGCGATTCTCGGCCTCCTGGTCCTGGTCTACTTCATCATCGCCGTCGTCAACGGCAGCTACAACAACAGCACCACGGCCACGCCCTAGCTGAGATTCCCGACCTCGGCGACCCCCAGCGGGCGGCGGAAGGTTTCCGGTCTTTTCCGGCGCCGCCGCCCGCCCCGCCGCCGTTAGACTGAAGCCAGTTCCTTTGGGCCGGCCAAACGGTCCCGGGAAGAGTGACCACGCGCCGGACCACGGCGTTATGACAGGGTGCCGAACTTCAAACCGACACTGACCAGCGCTCGGCTCGCATGAGGCCAAGGCGCTCCCGCTACCGTCTCAGCAAACGTTTCACCGGGGTAGCACCCGTCGCGATCATCGCGGCCATCCTGCTCCTCGCGGTCGGGGGCGCCCTCTTCGCTGCCCGCCTGAGCGGCCTCATCGCCGGCGTGACCGGGTCCGGCGTCTCGCTCGGGACCGTCACCAACGGGCTGGGCATCACGGAGCCGCCGGCCGGTAGCATCGCCTACCGGCTCAAGCACAAGGACCCGACCCCGATCAACCTTCTGGTCCTCGGCTACGGCGGAGCCGAGAACGACGCCCCCTATCTCACCGACACCCTGATGGTCCTCCGCCTGGACCCAGCCAGCAACCGGGTGGCGATGATCTCGGTGCCGCGCGACCTCTACCTCCCGATCGAGGCCTGGCCGAGCTCTACTGGGATCGCCCACACCGAGAAGATCAACGCGGCCTTCCTCATCGGTACCGACAATGGCGGCTATCCCGACGCGGCTCAGCGATCACCCCGGTACACGGGCCGCGACGGGGGCGGCCATCTCGCCGAGGACACTGTCGCCAAGGTGACCGGGCTTCACTTCGACGGCTACGCCGCGGTCGACTTCAAGGCGTTCAGGACCGTGGTCGATGCCCTCGGCGGAGTGAACGTCTGCCTGAGCTCGCCGCTCGACGACTACAACTACCCGAACTACAGCGACGGCTACATCCCGGGCGGCATCCATTTCAAGGCTGGCTGCCAGCATGTGAACGGCGAGCAGGCCCTCGAGATCGCACGCAGCCGCGACGCCGTCGAGCTGAACCAGCAGAGCGACTTCGCGCGCGCCCAGCGCCAGCAGCAAATCGTGGCCGCGATCAAAAAGCAGATGCTCACCGTCAATGGGTTCACCAAGCTGCCGGGCCTGATGAGCGCGCTCAGCGGCAACTTCAAGACCGACCTCACCATCGACGACCTGAGCGCCATCTACTCCTGGAGCAAGGGAGTGGACGAGAGCAAGGCCCTTCACTACGGGCTGACCAACGCCAACCTGCTCACCGTCGGCGGCTGCGGACCCGGCTACGCCGGCTACATCCTCTGCCCGGTAGACCCGAGCTACCAGATGGTCCACGCCTACATCGCGGACACCTTCCCGCCCCCGCTGGTGACCTCCGCCAAGGCGCCGGTGCAGGTTGCCTGGGGCGGCTACCCGGCAGATCTCGGGAGCAGCGTCAGCAACCTGCTCACGCCCTACGGGTTCAAGCTGGCCTCGCCGCAGAACCGGGTGCTGGTGCCGCAGGCGACGGTGATCTACGACTTTTCAGGCGGCCTCTATCCGCAGACCCAGGCCTTCCTCGCCCAGTTCTTCAAAGCCCAGGTGGTGACGGTGACGGCGAGCACGCCGGCGCCCGCCGCCTTCACCAACAACCAGGGCTTCGTGATAGACATCGGGCACGATTTCGGACGTCGCTGGTACAACTGTGGCGCCTCGGCCTGCTGACGACGGCCTACAGGGGCTGATCGAGCGCTTTCGGGCCCACGAGGTTCGCGGGCTGGCCCGGGCGATAAGCCTGGTCGAGCGCCGCGACCCGGCTGTGAGGCAGCTCTTCGCCGCCCTCGGCCCGCCCGGCTCGAACCCGGCCGTGGTGGGACTCACGGGATCGCCCGGGACCGGCAAGTCGACCCTCGCCGACGCGCTCGTGAAACACCACCGGGCCCACGACCGCAAGGTGGCCGTGATCGCCGTCGACCCCAACTCTCCCTACACCGGTGGGGCCGTCTTCGGGGATCGGATCCGCATGCAGCGTCACGCGATGGACGAGGGCGTCTACATCCGTAGCATGGGGGCCCGCGGGCACCTCGGCGGGCTCTCCATCGCCAGCCGGGAGGCGGTCCGGCTGCTCGCCGCCTACGGCTTCGACCAGGTCATCCTGGAGACGGTCGGGGTCGGCCAGTCGGAGCTGGAGGTCGCCGGGATCGCCGACACGACGCTGGTCGTGCTGGCGCCGGGCGCCGGGGACGGGGTGCAGATGATCAAGGCCGGCATCATGGAGATCGCCGACGTCTTCGTCGTCAACAAGGCCGACATGCCCGGCTATGAGCGCACGGTGCAGGAGATCCGCTCCATGCAGAACATGGGTCCCAAGCTGGCCTGGAAGCCACCCATCGTTCCCACCGTCGCGTCCCGCGGCGAGGGCGTCGAGGAGCTGGAGGCGGCGGTGCTGCGTCACCGCGAGTACCTGGACTCCAGCGGCGAGGGCGCCCGGCGTCGCCTCCGGCGCCTGGAGGAGGAGGCGGCCGACCTGGTGGCCGAGTGGTCGCGGACCGAAGCCCGCCGCCGGCTGCGGGAGGATGCCAGGCTGCGCAAGAAGCTGGAAAACGAGCAGTCTCCGTACGGCGCCGCCGAGACTATCCTCAAGTTGAAGTGAAGGTCAGGTACGAGTCCGCCTCCCGGGCCGCATGGGAAAAGGCCTACCAGTCGGCGGCCAAGCGCGACGACGGGATCGAGACCTCGACCATCTCGGGGATCCCGGTCGAGCCCCTCTATTCGAGCGAGGACGTCGCCGACCTCGCCGAGGAGATGCCCGGCGAGTTCCCCTACACGCGCGGCGTCCACCCGACCGGCTACCGCGGCCGGCTCTGGACGATGCGCCAGTTCAGCGGCTTTTCGACCGCGGCCGAGACCAACCGCCGCTACCACTACCTCTTGAAGAACGGGCAGACCGGCCTCTCGGTCGCCTTCGACATGCCGACGCTCATGGGCCAGGACTCGGACGCGCCGACCTCCCGCGGCGAGGTCGGCCACTGCGGCGTGGCGGTCGACTCGCTGGCCGACATGGAGGTGCTCTTCGAGGGCATCCCGGTCGGCGAGATCACGACCTCGATGACCATCAACTCGCCGGCCGCGATCCTGCTCGCCATGTACCTGGCCGTGGCGGAAAAGCAGGGGGTGCCCTTCTCCAAGGTCGGCGGCACCCTCCAAAACGACATCCTGAAGGAGTACATCGCCCAAAAGGAGTACATCTTCCCGCCCGAGCCCTCGATGCGGCTGGTGGTCGACTCGATCGAGTACTGCGCCGCGCAGGTCCCCAAGTGGAACACGGTCTCGATCTCCGGCTACCACATCCGCGAGGCCGGTTCGACCGCCGCGCAAGAGCTCGCCTTCACCCTCGCCGACGGCTTCGCCTACGTCGACGCCTGCCTCGAGCGCGGTATGAAGGTGGACGACTTCGCGCCCCGGCTGAGCTTCTTCTTCGACGCCCACATCGACTTCTTCGAGGAGATCGCCAAGTTCCGCGCCGCGCGCCGGATCTGGGCCCGCCACCTGCGCGAGCGTTACGGTGCGCAGGATCCGCGCTCCTGGAAGCTCCGCTTCCACACCCAGACCGCGGGCGTCTCGCTGACCGCCCAGCAGCCGGAGCTGAACATCGCCCGGACCGCGCTGGAGGCGCTCTCGGCGGTGCTCGGCGGTACCAACTCGCTCCACACCAACGCGATGGACGAGGTGCTGGCGCTGCCGACCGACAAGACGGCGCGGATCGCGCTCCGAACCCAGCAGCTGATCGCCTACGAGACGGGCGCGGCGAGCACCGCCGACCCGCTCGGTGGCAGCTACTTCGTGGAGGCCCTGACGCGGGAGATGGAGGAGCAGGCCGAGGCCTACTTCGTAAAGATCGACGCCATCGGCGGGGTGATCCCGGCGATCGAGCGCGGCTTCTTCCAAAAGGAGATCGCCGACTCCGCCTATCGCTACCAGTCGGAGCTGGAGTCGAAGCGGCGGATCATGGTCGGCGTCAACGACTTCGTGGTGACCGACGAGGAGGACTTGGAGATCCTTCGCATCGACCGCTCGAAGGAGGAGGGCCAGGTCGAGAGGGTGCGGGAGGTGCGAGCCAGGCGCGACTCGGCGAAGTGGTCCAAGACCATGACGCAGCTGGGCAAGGCCGCGCGTTCGTCGGACAACTTGATGCCCTACATCCTCGACGCGGTGCGCGCCTACGCGACCGAGGGCGAGATCATGAACGAGCTCGTCGAGGCCTGGGGTCTCTACACCGAAGAGGCCGTCATTTGACGCTCCGGATCGTGATGGGCAAGGTCGGCCTCGACGGTCACGACCGCGGCGTCAAGGTGGTGGCCCGCGCCCTTCGTGACGCGGGCTTCGAGGTGATCTACACCGGGCTCCGGCAGACGCCGGAGATGATCGTCGGCGCGGCGATCCAGGAGGACGCCCAGGTCATCGGGCTGTCGATCCATTCGGGCGCCCACATGACGCTGATCCCGGCCGTGGTCGAGGAGCTGAAGAAGCGGGGGGCCGAGGACGTCATGGTCTTCGGCGGCGGGATCATCCCCGAGGAGGACATCACCGAGCTGAAGCGGCTCGGGGTGGCCGAGATCTTTCCTCCGGGCTCGCCGCTGCAGGAGATCGTCGACTTCCTGCGCGCCAAGTTCCCCGAGGAGGCCGCCGCTCCCGCCTAGCTCAGCGCCAGCGGCGGACGACCAGGAAGAGGCCGATCACGATCAGCACCGCCGGCCAGACCAGGTCCCAGCTCAGCCAGCCGAGGTAGCCGAGGTTGCGGAGCAGGAAGTAGACGCCGACCAGCAGGATGATCCCGCCGCCCCAAAGGCTGCTGCTGCCGCGCCGAGGCTGGAGCCGCGGCGGCTGGAAAGAGGGAAGCGGATCTGGCTGGGCCATCTTGCGGCCAATGATAGGGCCGCCCGGTTCGGCTCTCAGACGAGCGGGCCCGAGCCCCAGGCGGGGTCGTCGTAGGTCTTTTGGGCCAGCTGGGCGGCCAGCGGGGTGCCGTCGCCCGGGATGACCAGCACGGGGGTCCCGATGTCACCCCAGGGATAGAGCTTGTCGATCGGACCGTAGGGCAGGCCGATGCAGCCGTGCGAGCCGC
>Ga0307373_10014210_pt1 | contig 11004 bp, 11 predicted proteins | sample OX2MG_FD_202534 | JGI IMG/M metagenome (GOLD analysis project Ga0307373, IMG submission 202534) | Soil microbial communities from Risofladan, Vaasa, Finland - OX-2 | ecosystem: Environmental > Terrestrial > Soil > Coastal area > Acid sulfate soil | place: Finland: Risofladan, Vaasa | collected... | reverse complement strand
GGTCGGGTGCTGGCCGTCGCCCTCGCGGCGCTGCAGTCTGAGCCCGATGGATCACCGGCCGTGGGAGTGATGAGTCATTCGAGCGTTGTTCTCGTTCCGGTTAAAGTAGGTGAGACCGGCGATGGTTACGTGGAAATCACAGGCGAGACGAGGGTCATCCGGCCTGGCACCCTGCTGGTGATTCCCAATGCTTAGAGCGGCTCTCTCATGGTGAAACTGCCTGCTAGCGGCGGGCGACGTCATTATGAATTTTCCCGGGTGTGCCGCACCTATGCGGGCGCCTACCCCGTGCACGCCCTGGTGGAGTGTGACCTGGCCATCAATGCGGGGGAGTATGTCAGTGTCGTCGGGACATCCGGCTCAGGGAAGTCGACTCTGCTGAACTTGCTCGGCATGATCGACGCCCCCACGTCAGGCAGCATGCTGGTGGATGGCGTCGATATTTCCGAACTGAGCGATAGCGCGCGGACGGAAATGCGAGGTCGGTTGATTGGCTTTGTGTTCCAGAGCTTTCACTTGCTCCGCCACCGCACCGCCCTGGAGAACGTTTCCCTGCCGATGATCTATCAGGGCGTATCGAGGAGCGAGCGCTTCGGCCGGTCCACGATGGCGTTGGAGCGGGTCGGACTCGGCCACCGGATGTCGGCGCTTCCGTCAACTCTATCAGGAGGGGAGGCGCAGCGCGTCGCGATTGCCAGGGCGGTGGCAGGAAAACCCGGCATCCTGCTGTGCGACGAGCCGACCGGAAATCTTGACCAGGGAAACACTGAACAGGTCATGTCGCTACTCGAGGAACTCAATGCTGACGGTCTGACCGTCGTTGTCGTGTCGCACGATGAATCGGTTGCTCGCCGCGCTCCGCGTGTGGTGCGCGTGTCCGACGGGGTGGTATCGGGATAGTGCGAGCTGCGACGACTCGTCGATTGAGCGGCGGCCCCGGAATTGAATTGATGGCCGAAGCGTTCGCCGCTATGCTCCAGCGGCCGAGCAGGCTGTTCCTGACAGCATTGGGCGTCGCTGTCGGGATCGCGTCGCTGGTCGCGACAGTGGGCCTGACCGCGACGGCATCCGCTCAGATTGGAACTGACTTCAATGCCCTCTTGGCAACTCAGGTTGGCGTGGGCGGAGCTAACGGAAATGCCGTATTCCCATCACGTGCCGAGTCGGTCGTTAACGCTCTTCCGGGTGTCCGTGCAAGCGGGGTCTGGTATGTAGCCGATGAGAATGTCAATATCGGCAATTCGGGAATCGCGTTTATGTATAAGCCCGTCCAGTCGCGACTCGTCGCGGCTGGGCCTGGATATCTGGCAGCGGACGACTTGACTGTCATCGGCGACCCGATCGGTCCTGTCTTTCAGAGTTCGGGGGCGCCGGTGGCTGACATCGGCATCGGTTTGGGCCGGCAGCTAGGACTAGATAGTCATGATCTTCCGACAGCTATCTACGCGGACGGGCGAGTCATAACGGTCATCGGCCTCATCGACAGGGCGCCATCAGATCCTGCGGCACTGGCATCGATCGTGGTGCCGGAGAGCGCGGCGAGGAGAATGTGGGGTGAGACCGGGGCAAATTCGCAGTCGATGATTATCAGGACTAATCCTGGCGCCGCCCAGGTGGTCTCCGCAGAAGTAGCTACCGCTATTGATCCAACGGATCCGACCGCCTTCGTCGCCTCGGCGCCTCCTAACCCAAGCACCTTCCGGGCTCAGATTCAGGGAAATGTTTCGTCGCTTTTTCTTGGGCTCGCCGTCGTGGCCCTCGCGGTTGGCGGTATCGGAATTGCGAATATGACCCTGGTGGCGGTGCTTGAGCGGACTGCGGAGATCGGGCTCCGTCGGGCCATTGGCGCGAAAAGGCGGCACATCTTGCTGCAATTTGTCTTCGAGAGTGGATTGACCGGTTTTCTCGGTGGCATTACAGGGGCTTGTATCGGCGTGATGGTGACGGTCGGCGTCGCGTACTCGAAGACGTGGGCGGTCACCCTGCCCTCCTGGCTCATTCCTTCGGCGCCGATTATCGGATTTCTCGTCGGAATCTTGGCGGGACTCTACCCGGCATTGCGGGCGGCATCTGTCGAACCTGTTGAGGCTCTTCGGCGCTAATCGCCGGAGCGTGTGGATGATGTGAATGTTGGTGACAGAAGAGGTCATTGAGCCGGGAAGTTGGGCACGGGCATATTGAAAACCGCTCTGCGTGGACTTGCGATTGCCGTCGTGTGCATTGGGCTTGTGATAGGGGCTTCCGCGATCATCCTGCACGGCCATAGTGGCAACCAGGAGGGTGCCGCTCGGACGGCCTGGCTTCAGCTACGGTCGGCTCACCAGAAGCTGGCCGCAGCCCAGGGAGAATATGGACACCGAAACTGCGGTAAAGCTAGTCAGCCGCTCGAATGTGATCTGCAGGATGATCACGTCCTGCGTGGGCAGCTAAGTTACTATGCAGCGACGGTGAGCCATATATCCTTGCCCGGCGCGACGGCGCAGGAGATTGCTGTCCGAATTGAGAAGTCGGCATCGGAAGTAGAGCAGCTGATGGCTCAACTCGATGCCGCGGCATCGATCACCGCGTACCGGTCGCTGACGGACGCTCTCGGGCCTTCACTGCAGGGAAACAACTACGAGCTGGAAGACAGTACGACTTACCTGGCCTTCTTGCTGTTCAACCTGTCGAAGGGGCGCACGATGGGCTAGCGGACTCAGTTGGTACACCTTGACTACGTCGTAACACGGACGCTGTCTGTGCATGTCCGCGGTTTCACCCGCCCGGCCCCCTGGACGTACGGACATATGGCGGACAGGCAAGATCACGAAGCGGGTGTTCGGCCGGAGCGGACGGTCGCCGGGATCAGCGGCACCGTCGATCATGCGGACATGCTGGCCTGGCATGACGCCGCGATGGCCGAGCTGGACGGGGCAGTCGCAGGCCGGCAAGCGTCCGGGCCGCCCGGCGGCCGCTACGCCAACGAGCTGTTCACGGCCGACTGCGGCGACGTGCTGGTCTACTGGCCGGTGGCCGGGCCGCCGGTCCGTGGCCGGGTCACCCCCGTCGTGCTGCTGCCCGTCGAGCTGGCCACCGCCGTGCACCACGGGCCGCACGACGACATCAGTCACCTACGGCCGCCTCGGGGCCTGGGTCGTCGAGCACGCCCTGGCCGTCGACGGGCCCATCTACGAGACTTACCTCGCCGGCCCCCGGGACGACCCGGAGCCGGGTGCCTGGCGCACCGAGATCGGCTGGCCCATCTTCTGCCTGGCGCCCCGCTGATCGACCAGTCCGTCCGGTTAGGGGAGGGTGAGCAGGGTGGGCCAGGCATACCTCTACACCACTCGCCGGCGCGAGGTGCTGAACAACTATCAGCGGTCGGGTCCGGGCGGCCCGGACCGCACCGCGACCGTGGAACGCCACCTTGCGCAGAACGATCCGCGGTGGCGGCCAGCGCCCAGTCGCTGTAGCGGGGTCCTTTCTCCCCGTTCCCGCACGACCGCCGCTCGAATACCGCGTCGCGTGCCGCCTGGTCAGCGCGGATGACCTTACCTGCCGCGAGGGTGACCCGGTAGTCGCAAGCGATGATGACGACCTAGGCCAGTTCCAGGGCCCGGAGTGCGTCCCGGAACTCGCCGCAGCGCCCGTACACTTCGTCCGCGGCGGCCCGCATGGCGCGGGCCCCGGCCGCCATCAGCCGTTTCAGCTGGCTGATCGCCCGGTGACTCCGGCATGCTGGGGCGAGACGCAGGCGGCGGCCCGGCCTTCCTTCAGGCGGGCGGTCTCGTCGACCGCGAACCCGGGGCCGATCAGGTCATCCGGGTCATCCGGCAGGCACTCCGCCGCCGCGGGAAGAAGCGCGTCCCGGCCTCAGCAGCCGTCGCTCCTCGTCACGCACCGTCATACCAGTCGCCCGACCAGCAGTCACGGAGCGCAGCGGCGGCGCCCGCGCCATCGTGGCTCATGCCGCCTACCGTAGATCCCGGCATGGCCTCCTGCTTCCCGCTGGCCCGCCGTTGCTCCTCTTGCCGGGCATGTTCAGGAAGAGCATCCTTCAGCCTGTGCCTCCCCCGAGGACCGGGCGGCCTGGCCAGAACTCGCCGTGACTCCGGCGGATGCTCGCCCTATGTCCGCGGTGTAATAGCGTCAGCAGCATGAGTGGTCGCGCTATGCGCCCTGTCTATGAGCCGCTGAGCCTGGCCCGGGTGGGTGACCTGGCGGCGGGCGCGGATGATTCCCGGCGGTGGCGGCTGATCGCTGAGTTCCTGGAGGATTACCGATGGGAGCCGCCCGGCACGCGGCTGGCGTTGCTGGAGGACGAGCCGCGCGGCACGGGCGACGAGCGGTGGGATGTCTTCCTTGCCGCGCTCGCGGAGCACGTTGCGGCTAGGGACGGGCACGGCGCCCCGGCGTGGGCTGAGCAGCGATCGCTGCGACGGCTGTGGTTCCCTTTCAATACTCGCGCGGCCCGGGTGGACGCGCTCGTACACGCGCCCGCGGCGTTCCGCAGGCGCGGGGTGTACGTGGCACCGCAGGAACTAGGCGTGGCGTGACCGGGACCGACCCGCTGCTGGACCGCGCGACGTAGCCGCAGGTCAAGAGCCTCGCTGTGCCGGACGCGCCTGACCTCCGTAAAACCGTCGGCTCAGCCTACGCTGGTTCGAACTCAACACCTGCCACCACCAGCGGAAACGGCCCGTGGCCTGCGCATATTGCGGCCCGCGGGCTGTTGCTTAGCTAGCATCCAGCGGAAAGCGCGCAGGTTGTCGTCGTCGGACTGCCGCTGAGCGAGCTGGGCGTCGATGCTGCTGGATACCTGGCCCGGGAACAGGGCCGGGACTTCAGGGAGGGCGCGGTAGTGGCTATTCCAGGAATCGATCCGGTCCTGCGGCGTCAGGCAGAGAGCTGCAGCGTGTGGCGATCGCGGAGCTGGGGCGGGCGGTTGAGGAGCTGCGGGCCGGACCAACTGCTCCCGTGCCAGGGACCTTCGTCCTCTGGGAACTCGTCCTTACGCCGGTGATCCTGAAAGTGGCCTGCGGGACGAGCGGGGGAGCTGGAAGCGAGGTCCCGCCGGAGGTGGTACTCCGGCACCGGGCATGAGCGGAAGGCTGAGAGGCCCAGAAGCGACCCCCAATACCTGATCCGGGTAATGCCGGCGAAGGGAAATCGCCTCGCAGGTCCTTAATGCTGAGGTTCCACCTCGCGGTGGCAGTACCGTCGTCCGGCGGCCGACGGTACCACCTGCCCGCCGTTTCCGGCTTGACCAGCCGCTGACGATGCTGCGCGGAGGAATGTGACAGGCATGACTGGCCAGGGGCATCGCACGGTTCCGCACACGGCCGACCTACGCGTCGAGGCGTGGGCGCCGACACGCGAAGCGTGCCTGGCCGAGGCCGTACACGGCCTGGTGGATAGTTTCGCGGTCGTGGCAGGTGCCCGGCCGCACCGCACGGCCAGGCGGCACATCGGCGCGGACTCCGATGAAGATCTGCTGGTGGCCGTCGTTGACGAAGTTGTCTATTGGCTTGACGCCGAAGGCGAGATCCCGGTCTCGGCGGCGGTACGGCGGGCAGGCGATGGCGGAGTTGATCTTGCCCTGTCGCTCGCCGACGCTGGCGCGGTGGAGATTATTGGTGCGGTGCCGAAGGCAGCGTCGCTGCACGACCTGCGGTGCGCGCCCGACCCGGCAGGTCAGTGGTCGTGCAGCGTGACGATCGACGTGTAGGACACGGGCTGCTGAGCTGGAGGTCGTGTCGGCCCGGCCGCTTGCTAGCCCTTGACAACGCCGAGCGGGACTAGCCTGGCTATCTTGCGGCACAGCCCGGCGCCCTCCGCGGCCGCCACCACCTGCGTCACGTCTTTGTAGGCTTCCGGGGTCTCTTCGGCGAGCCCGCGCGATGAGGCGCCACGCACCGCAATACCACGGTTTTCGAGCCGCCGCCGCAGTTCCGGGCCGGTGATGGAATGGGCGGCCTGGTGGCGGCTCATCACCCGGCCAGCGCCGTGACAAGTGGAAAAGAATGCCTCGCCCCCGGCCACCCCCGCCAGGACATACGAGAATGTCCCCATCGAGCCGGGAATGAACACCGGCTGCCCCGCACCATCCAGGTCGGCCGGGAGCTCAGGGTGGCCGGGTGGCAGTGCCCTGGTCGCTCCCTTCCGGTGAACGCACAGTCGTGTAGGGATACCGCTGACCTGATGGGTCTCGATCTTGGCGAGGTTGTGTGACACGTCATAGACAAGATCCAGCGCGGCGTCAGCCGTTCGGGAAAAAACCCGGCGTGCCGCCTCCGTGAGGAGCTGGCGGTTCGCCCGCCCGTAATTGGCTGCGGCGGCCATCGCGCCCAGGTAGCCGCGACCCTCGGGGGAAGTGGCAGGGGCGCAGGCCAGCTGCCGGTCGGGCACGGTGATGCCGTAGCGGCCCATCTTCTTGTCCATGATCTGCACGTGGTCGCTGCAGATCTGGTGCCCCAGCCCGCGGGAGCCGCAGTGGATCATCACGCAGACCTGCCTTTCGGCCAGCCCGAACCGTCCGGCCGTTACCGGGTCGTAAATCTCGTCGGCCGCCTGGATTTCCAGGAAGTGGTTGCCGGAGCCGAGGCTGCCGACCTGGTGCAGCCCGCGGTCGATGGCCCGGGGACTGATCTGCGCCAGATCAGCGTCGCCGACCGCGCCGTGGTCCTCGCACCGCTCCAGGTCATGCCCGGTGCCGTGGCCCTGCTCGACTGCGTAAGCGGCCCCGCCAAGCAGCAACTTCGCCATCTCTGCCCGGTCGCGAAGCCGCCACACGCCCCCGCCTCCGACACCACGCGGGATCGCTGCGGAAAGCTCGTCCATCACCCGGTGCAAGACGGGGGCGAGCTCGTCGGCGTCCAGGTCAGCGGCAAGCAGGCGCACGCCGCACGAGATGTCGAACCCGACGCCGCCCGGCGAGACAACACCGCCGTTCGCGACATCGGTCGCAGCGACCCCGCCGATCGGGAACCCGTAACCCCAGTGCACATCCGGCATCGCATACGAGGCCTCAACGATGCCAGGCAATTCCGCCACATTGACCACCTGCTGCAAAGACCGGTCCTCCGCCAGGTCCGGGATCAGCGCGCGTGTCGCGAACACCACACCGGGGACCCGCATCCGCCCATGCCGCGGGATGACGAACCGGTACTGCGACTCCTCAACGATCTCCACCACAGGTACCCCCTCCCAGCAGGATCCGCTGGCCAGTCCCCGCGATCGCCGTCGGCCCCCCAGGCGACGCCCTGGCACAGTGGATGACATGGCCAATGAGCTGATGACACTGTTCCTCTGCGGCGACGTGATGCTGGGCCGCGGCGTCGACCAGGTACTGCCGCACCCCGGCGACCCAGAACTGCGGGAGAGCTATACCGGTGACGCGCGCGGCTACGTCCGCCTGGCTGAACGCGCCAATGGCCCGATCCCGCAGCCGGCCAGCTTCTCCTGGCCCTGGGGTGATGCGCTGGAAGTACTCGACGACGTGGCACCAGATGCCAGGGTGATCAACCTGGAGACAACCGTCACGCGGAGCGCCGATTTCGAACCGGGAAAGCCCGTGCACTACAGGATGAGCCCGGAAAACCTGCCCGGTGTGACGGTGGCGCGGCCGGACGCGTGCGCGGTGGCAAACAACCACATCCTCGATCTTGGCCGCACCGGGCTGCGGGAAACCCTTGACGCGCTTGCCAGTGCCGGGTTGCAGGCGGTGGGAGCCGGACGTAACGCGGCGGAGGCCCGGCAGCCAGTTGCCGTCCCGGCACCGGGAGGCAGCCGCGCCGTGATCTTCGCGTGCGGGGACGGCTCCAGCGGAATCCCGCGCAGCTGGGCCGCGACCGCCACGCGGCCCGGCGTCGATTTCCTGCCCAGCCTTTCCGACGCTGCCGCCGATGATGTGATCGCCCGGGTGCGGGCCGTGAAGCAACGCGGTGACGTCGTCGTTGTGTCCATCCACTGGGGTTCCAACTGGGGGTATGGCGTGGGGGACGACCAGGTCCGCTTCGCCCGTCGGCTCATTGATGGCGGTGTCGACCTGATCCATGGCCACTCTTCACACCATCCCCGTCCGGTCGAGGTCTACCGGGGCAGGCTGGTCCTCTACGGCTGCGGCGACTTCATCAACGACTACGAGGGCGTCAGCGGCTACGAGAGGTTCCGGGGCGATCTGCGCCTGCTGTACCTTGCGTCGGTCGTAGCGGACACGGGCGCGCTCGCAGCCCTGCGAATGGTGCCCATGCAGGCCAGGAAGATGCGGTTGTGCTACGCGAATGCCGCCGACAGCGAGTGGACGCAGCGGGTACTCGAGCGGATCAGCCAGGGCTTCGGGTCCCGGGTCAGCCATCAGCCCGATGGCGCGCTGATCCTGCGGCCCCCGGCGGCGGATCTGGGCCAGCATGTCAGGTAGCCGGGTGGGGAGCCGGTAGCGAAACGTGCATACGATCACAGAAGCTCATGATTCCCCCCCGGCATCAGCCCACTCCGGGAACCAGCCTGCTCTCGGCCAGGGCGACGCCACCAGGGCCCATGGTCACCTTCCGGCGTGCACCGCCTCAGCACTCCCGAACGTTCGGTGTCAGAAATTGCCGGACATCGCGCTGCCCACGGCCCCGTTCCGGCTTTCCCGGCCCGGACGAGCTGGAGATCATCTGAGTTCCGTCGCCAACTCACTGCGAGTGCTGGTCACCCTGGTGAATCACGGCGAAATCGGGGTCAGCGACATCGGCCGGGAGCTTGATCTCACCGGCGGCACCGTGTTCCGGCTGCTCTCGACGCTCTGCGAGGCCGGCTTTGCCGAGCAGAACCTGGAAAACCGGAAGTACCGGCCCGGCCCGCAGGTTCTCGAGCTGGCCAACACCATCAGATCACGGACCAGCTTAATCGACGTGGCGCACGCTGAGCTCGAAACGCTGATGAACCAGTCGGCCGAGACCGTGAACCTCGGCGTGCTTCGCGGCGACAACGTCGCTATGTCGACCGGGTCAACAAGTTCCGGACAACGTGCCGAGAATCCCGTCCGAGGCTCTGACCAGCAGAGTGATCACGCGGGCGGCGCCATCGGGGCAGCCCGCCATCCAGCGGGCCGCCTTCGCGCTCAACGGGCCGGCCGTCACCCTTGCAGCCACCGGCGCAGCCAGTACTTCTCGAGGGCGGCCTTGGCCAGATGCCAGTGCGGCCCGGGGCGGCGCATGCGGATCGCGGGGCCGCTGGGGGCGTAGAAGTTGCCGGAGGCGAACGCTGCCCGCCGGTCGCCGAGTTCGACGAAGCACGCGCCGTTGCCGTCGAAGGTGGCGGCGGGGGTTTTCCCGGCGAGCCCGGCCGCGATGTTGGCGGCGACGACGCCGGCTTCAGCCTCGGCGAACACGCCCGCTTTGGGGAGGAACTTGCCGCCGGCGACGGGGATGGTGGTGATGTCGCCGATGGCGAACACCCCCTCGGCGGAGGTGGCGAGGGTGGAGCGGTCGACCGGGAGGAAGCCGGTCTCGGCGGCTAGCCCGCTCGTGCGCGCGGCCTCGGGCGCCCGGTGTGGCGGGACTCCCAGCAGCAGGTCATAGCTGGCCCGCTCACCGCCGCCGAAGCTGATCTCGCGGGTGCCGGGGTCGATCGACTCGGCCGCGTGGCCCGGGTGGAAGCTGATGCCCCGGTCGGCGAGCATGGCCGCAAGGGCCTCGCCCACGGCCGGGCCGGCGGTCGGCATGGGGAGCGGCTCGGGGGTGTAGACGGCGACGCTGCTGCGCTCCCGCACCCCGCGCCGGCGCAGGAGAGCCTCGGCCAGGAACGCCGTTTCGTAGGGGGCGGCGGGGCACTTGTACGGCAGGCTGGAGATGAGGACCGCGACGCGCCCTCCGTCGAAGCGCCGCAGCGCCGCCCCGGCGGCTGAGGCTCCTTCCAGGGTGTAGACGTTGTGCGCGGCCTGGGTGAATCCCGTCAGAGCGCCGGGGGCGAGGTCGGCGCCGAGCGCGATGACCAGCTGGTCGAAGCCCACCTGGACCTGCGAGGTCTTCACCGTGCGGTGCGGGATGTCGATCTCGTGGATGGCGGCGCAGAGCACCTCGATCCCGGCCCGGCGCAGGCGCCTGCGGTCGGCGCTGACCTGTTCCGGGCGGCGGGCACCGGTCATGACCCACAGGAACGACGGGGCGAACGAGTAGGCAGGAGTGCGGTCGGCGAGGATCACCCGGTCGGCGGGGTCCAGCAGGCGGCGCAGGCGCCGCGCGGCGACCAGCCCTCCGGTGCCGCCCCCCAGCACGACGACGGTGCGGTCAGCCATGGCGTAGCTCCTTTTGCTCAGAAGGTGAAGGCCTTGTCGGCCCACAGCGTCCAGTCGCCCAGCTCATCGAGGGTGGAACGGCGGGCGCCTCGCACCAGCGCCTCGTCGGAGATGGCGCGGGCATCCATGCAGGTGCCGCAGCAGCCGACCTCGGCGCCGTGACGGGCGGCGGAGTCGATCATGCGGTCCAGGTGGTAGTAGCCGTCGGGCACCTTCTGGCCCGAAACGGCGCAGCCCACGGCGTCGCCGAGCAGGAACACCCGCACCTCGACGCCGTCGCGCCGGGCCAGGGCGCCGGCCAGGCGGAGGCCGTTCCACGACCGCTCGGTGCCATAGGGAGGGTCGTTGCAGATGACGAGGGTTTTCATGGCGGCTACTCCGCCCCGGCGGCGACCGGCAGGCCGGCCAGGCGCCATTCGGGCATGCCGCCGGCCAGACGGCGCGCTTGGTAGCCTTTGGCCCGCAGCCGCTCGACCGCCAGCGGGGCGAGGACGCAGTAGGGGCCCCGGCAGTAGGCTACGACCTGGGCCCGCTTCGGCAGCCGCGCCAGCTCGGACCTGCTGACCGGTTCCAGGGCGTCGCGGGCGGTGAAGTAGTCCCGCACCACCCGGTCGACCTCCGCCACCCGGGCCCGGGCCAGGTCCCGCAGGCCGGCCAGGAACGCGGCGACCTCGTCGCCGGCGAGGCGGTAGAAGACCTTCGTCGCGTCCTTGCGGGTCTCGACCAGCTCCAGCACCTCGATG
>Ga0307373_10014209_pt1 | contig 11007 bp, 10 predicted proteins | sample OX2MG_FD_202534 | JGI IMG/M metagenome (GOLD analysis project Ga0307373, IMG submission 202534) | Soil microbial communities from Risofladan, Vaasa, Finland - OX-2 | ecosystem: Environmental > Terrestrial > Soil > Coastal area > Acid sulfate soil | place: Finland: Risofladan, Vaasa | collected... | reverse complement strand
GATCAGCAACAGCAGCACCACGATCACGACCACGATCAGGGGATAACTCATGCGCTACTCCGATGGCAAATGCCGTTGCGATGGCGAATCCGGTTGCGGCTCGATCCACAGCGTCAAGCCGGCCACACGCGTGATGCGGGCGCGCTGCCCGGCGCGCAGCGGCCTCGATGCGAGCGCGTTCCACAGCTCCCCGCCATAGCGCACGACGTACTGGCCCGCATCTGCGCCAGCCACATCCGCGCTGGCGGCGCCGGTCGCAGCCGCGCCAGACGCACCCGCACCGGTCGCACCGACTACCTCGACCACCTCGACGGGCTCGCCGACCATCGACTCGATGCCGGTGCTCACCGGTCGGCGATGGGCGCGGGCCGCAAGCGCGGCGACGAGCGCGATCACCAGCGCCCCGGCAACAGCGATTCCGACGATCAACGGCAGTGCCACCTGTAATGCCACATGGTTATGGTCGAACAGGATAATCGATCCGATGACGAACGCCGCTAATCCTCCGACGCCGAGCGATCCGTACGTGGGCATGAAGAATTCGGTGATGATCAGTCCGATGCCCAGCCCCATCAGCGCCAGCCCGGCAAAATTGACCTGCAGCAACTCCAGGCCGTAGAGCCCCAGCAGCAATGCCAGCGCGCCGACGACCCCCGGCAGTACCCCCCCGGGGTGCAAGGCCTCGAGCAGCAATCCCCAGATGCCGGCTATGAGCAGCCCGTACGCGATGGTCGGATGAGAGACGACCAGCAGCAGCCGCGTGCGCCAGTTCGGCGTCACCTGCCGCACCGCCAGGCCCGTAGTCTGCAGCGTCACTTCGCGGCCGGCGACCTGCACCCGTCGGCCGTTGAGCTGCGAGAGCAAATTCGGCACATCGGGGGCGATGATATCGATCACATGCTGCCGCAGCGCATCCTCGGCCGGCAGGCTCGCCGCTCCCCGCACCGCACTCTCAGCCCAGTCGGCATTGCGCCCGCGCAGCTGCGCCAGCGAGCGGATGTAGGCCACCGCGTCGTTGAGCGCCTTGCGCTCGCTCGCCGTCGTTGGCACCGGGGCCGGCGCCAGTGCCGGCGACGCCGGTGTGCGAGGCGAGGTGGCTGAGCCCGGCGTGCTCGAAGCGCCCGGCGGGGCAGGTGTAGCCGGCGTGCCCGGCAGATCGCGCGGCTCCTGGCCGCCGAGGGAGATCGGCGTGGCCGCGCCGAGGTTGGTCGCCGGCGCCATCGCGGCGACATTGCAGGCATACAGGATGTAGGTGCCGGCACTGGCGGCCCGCGCACCGCTCGGGGCGACGTAGCACACCACCGGCACCGGCGAGGCCAGGATCGTGCGGATGATGTCACGCATCGCCGTGTCGAGCCCGCCGGGCGTGTCCAGCTGCAGGATTACCACCGCGCTGTGCTGGGCGGCCGCGTCTTGGATCGCGCTGTCGATATAGCGGCTCATCGCCGGGCCGATGGCGCCGTCGAGCGCCACGACGGTAGCAAAGCGGGGCGCGGGGGGCGTGGCGGCCGTGGGCCTCCCTGCGGCGGCCGCGCTGCGGCAAACGCCCGCTGCAATCAGCAGTACGGCGGCGGCCACGGCGGCCAGCCATAGCCCGCGGCGGCGGCCGGCATCCGTCGTCAGGCTCGTTGCGCGCTCCCTGATCACTGCCTGAACCCCGCTGTTAGCCGTACGATCAGCTCATGAGGATACTAGCGTGAAGCGCGGGGCAAGTCTTAACGCGGGGGAGTTTATCCCGCGGCAACTGCGTGATCATGCCGTCGGAAGAAGCACTTCAAAACCCGCTTCGGCGAAGTGGTGGTCCGTGCTCAACGCTACGCGGAGTTTCAGATCGTGCATAACGACGAAGCTCGTGCAATCGGTGAAGGAGTAGCCGTGGTCCGAGTGCTTGCGGAAGTACCCCTTGGAGATCGAGAACATGGCTGGCGTCACCTCTTCGAGATCGACAGCTTCGGAACGCTCTATGCGGTCGAGCAACTCGAGCGCGGTTGCTGAATTGATGCGTGCCTTCGTGAGCGTGAGAATCTCGTCGATGATGTAATCCGTCGACACCAGGCGGACCCGCGCGCGCAGCAGCTTCTCATAAGCGGTCACTGCAGGCCGATGGGCCGGATCGCGCTTGGCGGCGAGTGCAAAAAAGAACGAAGTGTCGGCGAAGACCCGCCTAGACGCCATAGACGGTACGATCGATGTCCGTATTGGTCGTCGCGCCAATCGGGCCGTCATAACTGTATTCGTCTACGCGCAACAGCGCGTCGTCGAGCGACATGGCGCGGCGCCTGGTTTTGGACACCGGCCCCAGCTGCGCAACCGGTTTTCCCGCCCGGGCGATGGTGAGGCGCTCGCCGCGCTCCGCCCGAGCGACCAGGCGGGACAGCTGAGTCTTCGCATCATGGATGTTAATGGTCTTTTCGCGCACCAGAACAGCTTAGCTAACCTAGGTGGACTAATCAAGGTCACGAAAATCGAACACGGAACGCCTTATTTTCCGCGATACCGGAATGGCGTGGCCGGCGTTCAATACCACCACCCAACAGGTCATGGTGTTCGACGCGCAAGCTCGAAGCGCTGGATGCCTATTTTCGCTGGCGGCTGGCGGCTGGCGGCGGGATTCCGCCATGGCATGGTACTCAGAATACGCCCCGATGCTTACGAGAACAAATTTGCCGTGGACTCCGACGCACCGCTTGCCCGAAGCGGGGCCGCTGAGTAGAGTGCCAACGGTTTTTTGCCGCGACGGCCCTTCAGCGGCGAGCCGACAGCCGCCGGAGCCGGTACAATACCGCACCCATAATGAGTATTCCCGACCCCCCGGCCTGGGTGGTTCACAAGTTTGGCGGCTCCAGCGTGGCGGACGCGCAGTGCTTCGAGCGTGTCGCTGCCATCGTTGAATCACCGATGCCCCCATCGGCACCGAGCTTTCGGGTGCCTCGCCTGGCAGCGCCCACCCGGCTGGCACTCGTGCTGTCGGCCTGCCAGGGTGTGACCGACACGCTGCTCGAGCTGGTGTCGATGGCCGAGCGCCAGGATGCGCTGTGGCGCGAGCGCCTCGACGCCGTACGCGAACGGCACGCGGGTCTGGCGGCCGCTCTGCTCGAACCGGCGGCGGCCGCGCAGTACCTGGCCGAGGTCGATGCGGATCTGCAATCGCTCAGCGGGGTGCTGCAGACCACCAGCGTGGTGCGTTCGGCGGCGCAGAGCGTGCGTGACCTGGTGGCCGGCTTCGGCGAGCTGTGGTCGACCCGGCTGTTCTACCGCTACCTGCAGCGCCGGGGCGTGCGCGGCGGGGTGCGCTGGCTCGATGCGCGCCGCTGCGTGACGGTGGAGTGGGGGCCGCTCGGGCCGGCGGTACTGTGGCGGGAATCGCGCGCGAGGCTCGACGCGATGCTGCAGGCCGACGCCGGCGCCGCCACGTCCGCCGGCGCCATTGCCGCAGGCGCTACGGCCGGCCAGAGCACGCTGGTGATCACCGGCTTCATCGCCAGCGATCCGCGCGGCGTGCAGACCACGCTCGGACGTAACGGCAGCGATTTTTCCGCCTCGATCTTCGGCGCGCTGCTCGAGGCCGCCGAGATTCATATCTGGACCGACGTCGACGGGGTGCTGTCGGCCGATCCGCGCCGCGTGCCCGACGCCAAGGTCATCGATTCGCTGTCGTACAGCGAGGCGATGGAGCTGGCCTACTTCGGCGCCAAGGTGCTGCACCCGCAGACCATGGCCCCGGCGGTCGGCCGCGGCATACCGATCTGGATCCGCAACACCTTCGCGCCCGAGCAGTGCGGTACGCTGATCTCGGCGCAGCCGAACTCGTCGCTCCCGGTCAAAGGCATCACCAGCATCGACAATGTGGTGCTGATCAATCTCGAAGGCGCCGGCATGATCGGTGTGCCCGGAACGGCTTACCGGCTGTTCGGGGCGCTGCGCGAGGAGGGGATCTCGGTGATCCTGATCTCGCAGGGCAGCTCGGAGCATTCGATCTGCTGTGCGATCCCGCAGGCGCAGGCGGCCCGTGCCAGGCGCGTGCTGCAGGCCGCGTTCGCGCGCGAGCTGTCCGAGGGCCAGATCCAGGACGTCGATGTGACCGAGGATCTGGCGATCCTGGCGGTGGTCGGTGACGGCATGGCCGGCATGCCCGGTGTCGCCGGCAAGGTGTTCGGCGCACTCGGGGATGCGCAGATCAACATCCGTGCGATCGCCCAGGGCGCCTCGGAGCGCAACATCTCGGTGGTGATCGACGGCAAGCAGGCCACGCGCGCGCTGCGCGCCGCGCACGCGAGCTTCTATCTATCACCGCACACGCTTTCGATCGGAGTCATCGGGCCGGGCACGGTCGGGCGGGTGCTGCTCGATCAGCTCGCCAGTCAGCGCGAGCGGCTCTCGCGCGAGTTCAAGATAGACCTGCGGGTGCGTGCGATCCTGCGCTCGCGGCAGATGCTGCTGTCACCGCAGGAAGTGGCCCTGCCGCGCTGGCGCGAGCAGCTCGAGAGCGCAGCGCAGCCGGCCGACCTGCAGCGCTTCATCGAGCACGTGCACGTGGACTACCTGCCGCACGCGGTGGTGATCGACTGCAGCGCCGATGCGCGCATCGCGCAGCATTACGCAGCCTGGCTTGCGGCCGGCATCCACGTGGTGACGCCGAACAAGAAGGCCAACAGCGGCGAGCTGGCCTACTATGAGACGCTCAAGGCGGCGCGGCGCGTGAGCGGCGCGCACTATCTGTACGAGACCACGGTCGGCGCGGGCCTGCCGGTGATCCAGACGCTGCGCGACCTGCGCCAGACCGGCGACGAGATCGCGCGCATCGAGGGCATCTTCTCCGGCACGCTCGCGTACCTGTTCAATGTCTACGACGGCAGCACCCCGTTCTCCGCGATCGTGCGCGAAGCCAAGCGGCTGGGGTACACCGAGCCTGATCCGCGTGATGATCTGTCCGGTGTCGATGTCGCCCGCAAGCTGATCATCCTGGCACGGGAGATGGGCCTGCCGCTCGAGATGAGCGACGTCGCCATCGCGAGCCTGGTGCCGGCCGACCTGGTGTCCGGCGACAGCGAGGAGTTCCTCGCCGGCCTGTCGCGCTACGATGCCCCGATGCAGCGTCGCTACCAGGAGGCGCATGCGCGCGGGCACGTGCTGCGCTACGTCGGGGCGGTGTCGGCCGATGGACAGGCCACGGTCGGCCTGGCCGAACTCGAGGCGAATCATGCGTTCGCCAACATCGCGTTGACCGATAACGTCGTGCGCTATGCGACCGCGCGCTACTGCGACAATCCGCTGATCGTGCAGGGGCCCGGCGCGGGTCCCGCGGTGACCGCCGGCGGCGTGTTCGCCGATCTGCTGCGACTGGCAACCTACCTGGGGGCGCGGCTGTGAGCCCCGCGCTCGGCCCCACCGCGCTCGGCACCCGCACCAGCGCGACCGCGTTCGCGCCCGCATCGGTCGGCAATGTCGCGATCGGCTTCGACATTCTCGGCTTCTCGATCGATGCGATCGGCGATCGCGCCACGGTGTGGCGCACCGATCCCGAGCCGGCCGGCGGTGGCGTGCGCATCAGCGCGATCCGCGGCGTGGTCACGGACCTGCCACTGGAAGCGGCGCGCAATACTGCCGGGCGCGCACTGATGTCGATGCAGCAGGCGCTGGGGCTCGAGTGCGGTCTGACACTGCAGCTCGACAAGGGTATTCCGCTGTCCTCGGGGCTGGGCGGCTCGGCCGCCTCGGCGGTCGCGGCGGTGGTGGCGGCCAACGCGCTGCTGGCCGAGCCGCGGCCGCTGCTGGAGCTGCTCAAGTACGCGGTGCAGGGCGAGGAGGTGGCCAGCGGCTCGGTGCACGTCGACAATATCGCCCCATCGCTCTACGGCGGCCTGGTGCTCACCGTCGGCATCGATCACCCGCGCGTCAAGCAGATCCCGGTGCCCGAGTCGATCCGCGCGGTCGTGGTGCATCCGCACATGTTCCTGTCGACCCGCGAGGCGCGCGCCATCCTGCGGCGCAGTGTCGAGATGGCCGACTTCGTGTGGCAGACCGCCAATCTCGCCGGCTTCATCTCGGGTTGCTACACCAGCGACCTCGACATGCTGCGCGAGTCGTTCGAGGATGTCGTGATCGAGCCGCAGCGCGCCGCGCTGATTCCGGGCTTCGGCGGCGTGCGGCGCGCGGCGCTGGCGGCCGGGGCACTGGGCTGCTCGATCTCCGGCGCAGGACCGACCGTGTTCGCCTGGTGCCTGGACAGCGAGGCGCAGGCCGTGCGCGCGGCGATGGTGCGTGAATTCGCGCAGCACGGGCTCGACTCGGATCACTGGGTCAGCCGTATCGAACCCGTCGGCGCGCGCGTGCTCGATTGATGCGGTTGCACTGATGCGCTTCCACAGTACACGAGCGCTGCAGCAGCGGGTCACGCTGAGCGCGGCACTGTTGCAGGGCCTGGCCGCCGATGGCGGGCTGTATGTGCCGGACGAGTGGCCGCAGCTCGCACCGCGCTCGGACCCATGCGATCTGCCCGCGCTGGCGCTGGAATTGCTCGCGCCGTTTGCCGCTGGCGATGCACTGGCCGCCGAGCTCGCGCAGATCACGCGCGAGGCATTTGATTTTCCCGCACCGCTGAGCATGCTCGATGCCGGGGAGCACCTCGGCGTGCTGGAGTTGTTTCACGGCCCGACCGCAGCGTTCAAGGATTTCGGCGCGCGCTTCCTGGCCGCCGCGCTGGCGCGGCGCGGGGCCGCAGACGGCGCGCAAACCGCCACGGCGCCATTGACGATCCTGGTGGCCACCTCCGGGGATACCGGCGGGGCGGTGGCCGCGGCGTTTCATCGCCGCGCCGGCATCGAGGTCGCAGTACTGTTTCCGAAGGGGCTGGTATCGCCGACGCAGCAGCAGCAGCTGACCTGCTGGGGTGATAACGTCCGCAGCTTCGCGGTGCGCGGGCGCTTTGATGATTGCCAGCAGCTGGTGAAGCAGGCGTTCGCCGACCGCGAGCTGCGCTCGCGCCGGCAGCTCTCCTCGGCCAACAGCATCAATCTCGGGCGGCTGCTGCCGCAGATGGTGTACTACTGGGCGGCGAGCCTTACGATTCACCACACGCATGGGCAGCCGGCGTCATTCGTGATTCCCGCCGGCAATCTCGGCAATGCCACCGCCTGCGTGTGGGCACGCAAGCTCGGCGCACCGATCAGGGAGATCCTGCTGGCCCACAATGCCAATCGCACCGTGCCGGACTACCTCGACAGCGGCGAGCTGCGCCCTCGGCCCAGCGTCGCGACGCTGTCGTCGGCCATGGACGTCGGCAATCCCAGCAACCTCGAGCGCCTGAGCGCGCTGTACCGCGACGCCGCTGCACTGCGCACCGCGCTGTCCGCGGTGTCGATCGACGATGAGTCCACGCGCTCGCGCATCCGCACCGACTATGCGCGCTACGGGCGCGTGTGGTGCCCGCACACCGCGGTGGCGGCTGAGGCGTATGCGCGGCTGACGAGCGAGGCGCGCTCGAGCGCGCGCTGGGTGCTGGTCGCGACCGCCCATCCGGCTAAATTCCGCGAGATCATCGAGCCGCTGATCGGCCGCACACTCGAGCTGCCCGACCCTCTGGCGCGCCTGTTCGAGCGGCCCGCGAACTATATCGAGATCGACGCCACGCTCGAGGCGCTGAAACGTTCTCTGTAAAGGCCGTCGCCGTCGATGACGCCCACACCACCGCCATTACCGCCATTGCCGCCACTGCCGTCGTTGCCGTCGTTGCCGCCGCCAGCCGATCTGGAATGGATCGGGTCGCTGCTGCTCGCGGTGGCCCTGATCATCCTGCTGGTGATGTTGTGGCGCTGGCACCGGCGCCGACGCATGCGCGCGGCGCGCTCGCTGGCCGTGACCCGCTGCGGCTTCGATCATCTGTGTGACGTGCTGGTGCCGGACGGGCAGGGCGGCGTGCTGCACGTGGATTTCCTGCTCTTGACCGCGCGCGGCGTGGTGGTGATCGATCTGCGCGATATCGCCGGCAATATCTTCGGCGGTGATCAAATGAACGCCTGGACCGTCATGCAGCGCGCGCAGCGCTACACCTTCGTCAACCCGCAGACCGGGCTGTACGACCGCATTGCCGCGGTACGCGCGATCGCGCAGGAACTGCCCGTGGAAGGACGCATCGTGTTCACCGGCCGTGGCCGCTTCCCCAAGGGACTGCCGAGCTACACGCTGACGCTCGAGTCGCTGTCGGCCGAATTTCCGGTGTCCGATCGCGAGGCCATGAGCGAGATGCTCGAACATTGGCGACCGATGTGGGAGCTGGTCAAGGGCTCGGTCGCCCCGAGCCAGCTCGTCGCTCCCAGGGCTGCGATCTAGCGATCCGGCAGCGCGAACAACGCGCGCGCATGCGCGCTGGTGTGGGCGGCGCAGCTCTCGACCGTTTCGGCGCGCGCCGCGGCGACCGCAGCCCCGATGTGCGGCAGATACATCGGCTCGTTGCGACGGGACGCTGGCCGGGGTGCAAGGTCGCGCGGCAGCAGATAGGGTGAGTCGGTCTCGAGCATCAGTCGCTGCGCCGGGATGTGCGCCACCAGCGCGCGCAGGTGCGCGCCACGGCGCTCGTCACAGAACCAGCCGGTGATCCCGATCGACAGGTCGAGCGCCAGATAGTCTTCCAGCTCGCGCTGTCCGGCGGTGAAGCAATGCGCCACGCCGCCCGTCAGTGCGCTGCGATGTGCGCGCAGCACCGCCACGAAATCCTCGTGCGCGTCGCGCTGATGCAGAAACACCGGCAGGGCGCACTCGGCCGCCAGCCGCAGCTGCCATTCGAAGGCGCGCAGCTGTGCGGCGCGCGGGGAGAAGTTGCGATAGTAATCCAGCCCGCACTCGCCGGCTGCGACCACGCCCGGGGCGGCCAGCAGCGCGCGCAGCTGCGGCAGATCATCGGCGGACAGCTCCTGCGCATGGTGCGGGTGCACGCCGGCAGTCGCAAACAGCACGCCGGCATGGCGCGCGGCCAGCTGCGCCGCCGTGGCGCTGTCCTCGAGGTTCGCGGCGGTCACCACCATCTGTGTCACGCCGTGCGCGGCCGCGCGTGCGATCACCTGCTCGCGGTCCAGGTCAAAGCTGTCGTGTGTCAGATTAGCGCCGATGTCAATCCACTGCATGTCGCTACTGTAATGCAGGAGGCCGTGAGGAAGTGCGCACGGCATATGCCGGTCATACTCGAGTGATGCCTGATATGATCCACACGACCATGTTGCGACAGCTAGAGCTATGGGATCCGGGCAGCACCCAGCACAGCTGGTCGGTGCGCCGGAGCGCGCGTGCGCGCCGGCTCAGCGTGCGTGTGTTCCGCAATGGCGGCGTTGAGATCGTGGTACCGCCGCGCACCTCTGCGCAGCGGGTCAGCGCCTTCGTCAGCGAGCATCGTGAATGGATCGAGCGCCAGCGTCTGCGCTCGGCGACCCCGGTGCACTGGCCGTTGCCGCCGGCAATGTTCGCGCTCACCGCGATCGGCGAGCACTGGAGCTGCGAGCACGGCATTGCGGCGGGACGGGTGCACCTGCACGAGGTCGGCGCGCGCGCGCTGCGCGTCCATGGCGACCTGAGCGAGCATGAACGGCTGCGGCGAGTGCTCACCGACTGGCTCGTCGCGCGCGCGCTGCATGCGTTCCAGCAACCGCTGCAGGGGCTTGCGCAGCAGATGGGGGCGCAGCCGCAGCGCATGCAGGTGCGCTGTCAGCGCACGCGCTGGGGCAGTTGCTCACGCCGCGCGACCATCAGCCTCAACGCCTGTCTGCTGTTCCAGCGTCCCGAGGTGCTGCGCTACCTGATCATCCACGAGCTCGCGCATTTGAAGCACATGAACCACTCCGCGCGCTTCTGGCTGGAGGTGTCGCGCCACGAGCCGGATTGGAAGACACTCGACCGCGAGCTGCTGCAGGGCTGGCGGCGCGTGCCGTCGTGGATTTTCAAGTGAGCGCTGCACCGAAGGATCCCGCGGCGCCCGCAGCACCCGCGCCGCCCGAGATTGCCACGCGGGTCGACTTGTCCGACGAGGCGGTGCACTGGGACCTCGGCAGCTCGCAGTCCTACAGCGAGTACCTGCGGCTCGACCGGCTGCTATCGGCGCAGGAGCCGCTATCGAGCCAGCGCGACGAGATGCTGTTCATCATCGTGCACCAGGTCTCCGAGCTGTGGATACGGCTCATGCTGGAAGAACTGCGCGCGGTGATCGAGTGCATCCGGCGCGACGATCTGGGCCCCTCGTTCAAGATGCTCGAGCGCGTCGGGCGCGTGCAGGCGCAGATGCTGGGCGTATGGGAGGTGCTCTCAACCATGACGCCGGCGGACTATTCGGCGTTTCGCAATCAGCTCGGCCGTTCCTCGGGCTTCCAGTCGCTGCAGTATCGGCTGCTGGAGTTCACCCTCGGCAACAAGCAACCCGAGATCATCAAAGTGCATCGCGCCGACCCGAGAGCTTACGCCGCGCTCGAGCGGGTGCTGGCGGCGCCGAGCCTGTACGACGAGGTGCTGCGGCTGCTGTCACAGCGCGGCTATGGCGTGCCGGCCTCGGTGCTCGCGCGCGACTTCGCCGTCCCCTATGTGCCATCGAAGCAGGTGACCGCGGCCTGGCTCGGGGTCTACCACAATGCCGACAAGGACTGGGATCTGTACGAGCTGGCCGAGCGGCTGGTCGATCTGGATCACCGCTTCCAGCTGTGGCGCTTCCAGCACATGAAGACGGTGGAGCGCATCATCGGCTACAAGAGCGGTACCGGCGGCACGGCCGGAGTGTCGTACCTCGCCAAGGCGCTGCGCCTCAGGCTTTTTCCGGAGCTTTGGGAATTGCGGACCTCGATGTAGCGCGGCGGGCCCCTCCCGATGCCCCCGAGCGATGTACCTGGCGCAGCCGCCGCCACACGCGCCAGCCGAGCAGCACGGCGACGATGCCGGCATAGATCAGCGGCTCGTGATTGGCGAGCTTGAGCATCTTCCAGTAATGCAGCACGCCCAGCGCGGCGACCAGGTAGATCAGCCGGTGCAACATGG
>Ga0307373_10014206_pt1 | contig 11010 bp, 9 predicted proteins | sample OX2MG_FD_202534 | JGI IMG/M metagenome (GOLD analysis project Ga0307373, IMG submission 202534) | Soil microbial communities from Risofladan, Vaasa, Finland - OX-2 | ecosystem: Environmental > Terrestrial > Soil > Coastal area > Acid sulfate soil | place: Finland: Risofladan, Vaasa | collected... | reverse complement strand
CGGACCCGAAAAAGATGGCCGTGATGTGGCCACCCACGACCGTCACGATCGGGATGAGGGAGTTCCGCATCGCGTGTGTGAGCACCACGGAGCGGCCCTTGAGGCCCTTCGCGCGGGCGGTCCGGATGTAGTCCTGGCGGAAGACTTCGAGGAGGGTTGAGCGCGTGATGCGCATCAAGGCGGCGGCGCCGCCAATGCCCAGCACGAGTGTTGGCGGTATGTAGAGGCGGAGATTCTCCGTGGGGTTGCCGAGTAGCGAAACCTGGCCGCCGACCGGGGCAGAGTAGTTCCACCAGATGGAGGGCAGGACGATCAGGAGGATGAGCAGAAAGAATTCGGGGATCGATTGCCCGAAGACGGCGAACGTGCGGGAGATGTAGTCCACCCAGGAATTCTGCTTGACAGCGGACACGACACCGAAGGTGACGCCGAAGACGGTCCCGAAGAAGACGGAGAGGACGATGATTTCGAGGGTGACGGGGATGCGCGCCTTGATCTGGGCGGCGACAGACTGACGCCCATTGAACGTCACACCGAGGTGGCCGGTGGCAACATCTCCGAGCCACTGCACATACTGCTCGGCGATGGGCTTATCGAGGCCGAAGTCGTGGCGGATGGCCGCCGCTTGTTCGACGGTCGTGCTCTGCGTGGAGTGCAAGGCGACCGGGTCCTGGGCGAAGGGCAGCCGCAACGTGAAAAAGGTGATCGCCGAGACGGCGAACGCAATAAGCGGCAGGTAGACCGTTCGCCGGAGGGCGTATTGCCGCAATCCTACGCTCCTTAATGTTTCGCGATGTACCAGGTACCGGCGAAGAGCCCATAGCTGCCACGGCCCGTGATGCGTCCTTTGAAGTAGTCCCACGAGGCGGTGAAGGTAGTGGGGACAAACACAGGGAGCGCCGGGGCGCCAGCAGCCCAGGCTTTGAGCTGGATATCGTGGACTGCCTTGTTGCGCTGCTGGTCGTCGAGAATGGTCTTCTGCTGGGTGACAAGCGCATCCAGTTCGTTGTTGGAAAAGCCCGACCAGTTGGGCCGTCCGCCGATCTTCTTGGCATAGATGCCGATGTAGCTGGAAGGGTCGTCGTAAGCGAGGGTGGGGTAGACGATGAAACCGGTGAACTGGGAGCCATAGAGCGACTGCGAGAGCCACTTGCCGAAGTCTTCGCCCACGAGCTTGATTTTGAGCCCGAGATTCTTCTGGAGCTGGGACTGGATAATCTGCGCGAACTGGGCCTCGTTGTCAGATGGCGTGTAGTACTTGAGCTCATACTCCCTGGTCGTATCGAAGCCGGAGGCGGAGAGCATCTGTTTCGCAGCGGCGACGTCGAACTTCCCGTAGGTGTCGGCAATTTCCTTTTCGGTGAGGGCCTGGGACACAAAAGCCGGCGGGACGGGGCCGCTCAGCTTGCCATCACCGAAACTCATGAGCTGGATGAACTGGTTGCGATCGAGCGCCATGCTGATCGCCTGGTTGACGCGAGGGTCGGCCCATTGGCCATCGCCGCGCGGCTCGATGAGCCAGACTGCACGGGAGAGCTCCTGGTCGATGACGATGTTCTTGCCATGCTTGGAGACCAGGTCGTCTCGTTCGAGCTTATTGTTTGGGACGACCTGGTCGATTTGCTGGGCGGAGAAGGCGGCGAGCGCGGCTGCCTGTTCCTGGATGAGCTTGTACTGGATGCTGGCGAGGTAGGGCTGCGGCTTCAGGCGCCAGTTGTTGTTGCGCTTGAGGACGAAATTCGTGCCGTTCTGGGCGCTGACAAACTGGAAGCGCCCGCTGCCAACGAGGTCCGTATCCATGAAGGGCACGTTATTGGCGACCTCGGCGGGCATGATCGAAGTTGCGATCGGGCTGCCACCGTTGGTGGAGCTGAATGTCCAGGCATCGACGGCCTTCATGATGATGTTGACGGTGTGGTCGTCGGGGGCTTCGACGTGGTCGAGGACCTGTGTCCACCAGGAACTGTTGGAGATGGCCGTCTGTTTGGCCGCAGATTCGAAACTCGCCTTGACGTCGCTGGCTTTGATCGGACGGCCGTTCGCGGGCGCTTTGTCCTGGAAGAGGGCGTCCTGGATTTTCACGGTGATATGCAGGGGGTCCTGCTGTTCGATCGAGGCTGCGAGGAAGTTCTCGCGAATGCCGGTATCGAGCGGGGTGTACCAGAGGTGGTCGTAGAGGAGGAATCCCCAGGTGAGGCCACTATCGAGGCCCTTATAGGGGTTGATACTGGCAAACGGGGCGTTCTGCCTGAGGTTGAGAATGCCATCCTTTGGGATATTCGCAGCCTCGGGGCCAGAGGTGGCATTGACGCTGACGGGCGCCGGCGTGCTGCTCGGCGCTGCCGTTCCCGTCACCCCTGCGGTCGATGACGTGCCCGAGGTGGCTGGCGGCGTCTTGTTGCTGCTGCTCCCACCGCAGCCCGCGAGCGCGAGGCCGGCCAGGCCAATGCCGGTGGCAGCGGCGCCGCCGAGCACCTCGCGCCGGGCAAGGCGCTTCGTCCAGTAATTGTCTCTCTGCAACGAAGGCCTCTCTTTCGCGAGCGTCGTTCGGATTTCGGGAAGGTATACCCTCCTGGGCCGGCGGAGTCAATAGCAGCTATTGACCAGAGCATGCCTCCAAGGCAGTACGTTTGCTGGGGGGCCCGCGGTTTGCTAGGCTGCCTGCGCGTCTCCCGGAAGCGGGCGAACACGCAGAATGAGGGGTGGCAGATGGCCAGAAGACTCGCAGTTACCGTTGGTTTCGGGGGCACTCCCGAACAGAACAAGGAGATCATCAAGCGGGTGCAGGTGGCCGAGGAAGTGGGCGTGGAGGCAGTCTTCACGGCAGAGACCTGGGGACGCGACCAATTTTCGCTGCTTACGCAACTCGCGATGGCGACTTCGAAGATCAAGCTTGGTACGGGCATCGCGCCCGTCTATGGACGGTCACCGGCGGTGCTGGCGATGACGGCAGCCACGCTTGACGAGCTTTCAGGCGGCCGTGTCGTCCTCGGCCTTGGCACATCCGGCGCACGGGTGATCGAACACTGGCACGGCCAGCCATTCGAAAAGCCGATCCAGCGCACAAAAGAGTACGTCGAAATCATCAACATGATCGTGAGCGGCGAAAAGGTGTTCTACGAGGGCGAGATCTTCAAGTTGCAGCGCGGATTCAAACTCTTGTTCGAGCCCGTGCGCAAACACATTCCCATTTATGTTGCGTCCATCTCTCCGAAGAGCATGGTGAATGTCGGGGCCGCCGCCGACGGCTGGATGCCCATCTACTGGCCAAAGAGCAAGTTCGCCGAAGGCAAGGCGGCTGTCGCGAAAGCAGCCGTGAAGGCAGGCCGCCCTGCGGATGCGGTGGAGTGCGTAGCCTCGCTAACGGTGGTGCTCAACCCGGACGTCGCGAAGGCCAAGGTGCAGGCGGCAGGGCCGATCTCCTGGTACGTCACGAATATGGGCGACTTCTACCACCAGATGCTGACTCGTAACGGCTTCGGCGAGGAGGTCGCGGCGATGCGGAAGGCTGCGGAAGAGCACCGTCCCGCCCCGTTCGGCACGAACCCGGAGATCATGGCGGCCATGGGTGAGCGCATGCTCGACGAAACAGCGATCTATGGCGACCTCGAAACGGTGGCAGCGGGGATAGAAGAGCGGCGCGAATTGGGCGTGGACCTGCCCAGCATCAGCATGCCCCAGGGCGACCTGCAGCAGGTGGAGAAGGTGCTCGGAGCCCTCGTGAGTTGACGGGGCCGCCTCCAAACGCGCCGCTAGGCTCCCAGGGCGCGGGCGATGGTTTCGAGCGCTTCAAGTGCCTCGTCCGTCGAACGCAAGAGCATGTCCGCGAGGTCGATGATCTCCGGCGGCGTTTCCGGGCCGCCGGCGACTCCTGCAAGGAGCACGTGGACGCCATCGCGTCCGAGTTCCAGGGCAGAGCGGAACATACCCACGTCGGTCGCGTCATCGCCGAGCACGAACAGTGCTTTGACGTGAAATTGACGCGCGAGGGCCGAAAGCGCGAGGTCCTTGCCACCGCGTGCATCGGGCAGCACTTCCACGACCATGCGGCCTTCACGCAGGCGCAGCCCTTCCGGCAGGTCGGCGAGCGCCTTTCGCAGAGGTGATTCGAGTTCCGGGGCGGTACGAAAATGGAAGGCGGTGGAGATCGCCTTCCGTTCGATGTGCAGGAATGAACTGGGCACGGTTGAAATGACGTGCTGCTCCACCGATTCGAGTGCTGCACTGAGGACGACGCGGTCGACACCGGGCAGGAGCGTGTTTTCGAAGCTGGCTTCCAGGCCATGACTGCCGACGACAGCAACCCCCGTGACGGGCACCATCCGGCGCGCGGTGTTGAGGTCGCGTCCGGTGATGACGGCTACCTTTGCCTTCGAGGCGAGACGATCGAGCACGGCCAACGTCGTCGCCGGGACGCGAGCCTGGGAGGCGTGCGGGACGATGGGGGCAAGCGTGCCGTCCAGGTCGCTGGCGATGAGCAAGGGGCCCCGGGCCGAAGCGAGGGCGCGAAGCTGTTCGATGGCGGCGAGCGTCAGCATGTCGCGGAGAGATCCTCAAGGAAGCGGGCGGCCCATGTGCGCGCATCATTGGCGGCGACGGCTTCCACAAGCCGGTTGGAAACGCGTCCGGGACGCCCGGAGAGCGCATCGCGCAAAGTGCCGAGCATGGCATCTGTATCGAGCGGGTCAACTGGCACAAGCCCATCCTTTTCGAAGCCGGCGTAGGCGTTAGCGACGCCGGCATCGCGTCCAGTGATGATGACGCCTCGCACGCCGGGCCGAAGATGCGCCTGGGCGATGACCGCCTGCAACGGCACAAGGTTCATCCCATCGGCGAGCGACGACGTGAAAACCACGGCGGCTTCGCGCTGAAGCGCTACGACCTCGTTCCAGTCTATTGCTTCTCGCGCGTGGAGGAACGGCAGCCCGGCAGCGTCGGCAGCGGCAGCGGCGTCGCGGGCGGCGGCGGCGATGACCACCTCGAGGCCGCGATAGGCGGGCACGCCCTCCCGCGTCGGAGCCGCGACGCCAAGGTATCCGAAACGCAATCCCGCCCGGAAGGCTCGGGCTACGGTCGCCAGCCGCTCGGGGATGCCTTTTGTGAAGTCGGAGCGTTCGAGGCCAACGACAAGCGGAAGGCCCTCGTGCGTGAACGTGCCAAGCCGGCCGGGGCGGGCTTCGGACTGAGCCGCGGCGGCGACGGCCCCGGCATCGATGCCGACCGGGTAGGCTGCGACGGCGACATCGCGGGAGGCGAACCGGAGCCCCACGCTGCCAGGTTCCGCCCCGCAGAGCGCCACGGCTGCAGCGATGAACCGCTCCGCGTCGGCAGCGCTCTGCAGGCCAACGAGCCCGGCGCCGAGGATACCGCGCACGAAGCGCGTCAGCACCTCCATGCCACGTTCATCGAGGACGTCTCGCGCGACCGGAAGGTCCGGGAACGGGGTATGCAGGAAGAAGCCGATGGGGCCGCCATACCCGGCGTCCCTGAGCATCGCGGGGACAAGCGCGAGCTGGTAGTCGTGCACCCAACAGCCAGGGGACGCCGGGACGTCGAGGGCGGCTGCAGCAAAGTCACGATTCACCTGCTCGTAGGCAGCCCATTCAGCTTCGGGCGGCGTGTTGGGATGCGGATAGTAGCCAGTGCGCCGGGTAAGCGGCGACCGCACCAGGTGTAAGAGCGGCCAGAAGAAGCTGTTCGCGACGGCACCATAGTGTCCGGCCCAGGCTTCGGCCCCGAAAAACAGGCGGCGGTGGCGCAGTCCACCGTTGTCGGTGGGGATCACTTCGTAGCCGTCGGCATCGGTCCACTCGCGGTCGAAGCGGCCACGCCCGGCGCCAATCCAGAGTGTCCCGGACTCGCCATTCCAGGGGGCGATAACGGGACGCAGTGCGGCGAGCAGGCCGCCGTTTGCCACCGGCGCGACCTCCTCGATCTCGCGAGGACTGTTGTGGTCGAGGAACGAGCGGTTGGCAAGGATGAGACCGGCACGCGCCGGCGGGAGGGAGTGGCCGCCGACCTCGAGCGGACTTGCCGAGGGAGAGGTCGCCGAACGAGAGCTGCTCACCCAACCAGTATAGAGAGTGCCACGAAGCGACTCCCGGAGATCCGCAGCTCGACCCGCTTCCGAAGGTGGCTGAAGCGGCCCGCTTTCCGCTATTCGACGTCCGCACGCGCACTGCGCGGCGTTCTGCGAGGGCGAGGAGTTATGCCGAGCAATTCGGCAGAGAGGCGCGGGAAGAGCGCGCCCATCGTCATCGCGAAGGCGAGACTGGTGAGGAAGCCGAAGACGAAGAGCGCGTTCATCAGCTTGAAGTAGTCCTGGTTCCACGTGTCTGAGGGCGAGATATAACGGTTTGTGAGGTAACCAACGAAGAACGGCAGATGCACCAGGTAAATCGCGAATGCGTAGCGCGAGAGGAATACGGCCGGTCGCAGCACCATCTGTCCCACGCCGCTTCGCGCGACATACTGGATGAGCGCCGGATAGACGACAAGCGACACAGAGCTGAACAGGAAGATGGTCACGCCGAAATAGGAGACCGGGTAACGGCCATATCGCTCGCCAAGGATAAAGTAGGCAGCCGCCACAAGCGCCATCGCGGCGAGCGCGGGCCAGATCACCCGTCGGGTCCAATCGAGCGAGCCAAAGCGCCGCCCCACATATAGTCCGAACGCGTAGAAGAAGACCCAGACGAGCGGATTGCGGTAGGCGAGGGTGGCAAAGTCGCCACTGATAGCGGACGACTGGTAGTAGACGATGGTCGCGAAGTTCGCGACGAAGGCGCCAGCCGTCAAGAGCCCAAGCCCCCTGACCGGCCAGTCGCGGACGAAGTAGAACGCAGCCATGAGGATGACGAGCACCACCAGGTAGTAGAACTGCCCACTGCTATCGAAGAGCAGGTAGTGGTGGAGCATTTCACGGGTCGGGCCGCCGCCCTGCCAGGCGTTGTAGGCAAGCGCAGCAGTCATCCAGAAGAGCAGCGGGACCACGATCCGGCGCACCTTGCGCACGGCAAATGAGGGGAAGGAAGGCGAAGTATCGCCCGCGAGCAGGAACGCTGAGATAAAGAAAAACACTGGCACTGCCGTCTGCGCGAAGAGATGGATGATGTGCATTGCCAGCAGTTCTTTGTGGGGAGTGACCTCCCAGGGGCTGAAGTAGGCGTGCAGGTAGACCACGAAGACGATGGCGATGCCCCGCAGGACATCGAATTCAGGCACATGCTCGCGGCGGCCGCCGGCTGCGGTGCTGGAGACGGCGTCCGGTTGGGGCCTGGCTGCTGTCGCCAGGGACGAGTCGAACTCCATCATTCGAGCGTAACGCGGGGCGGAGTTTGCGTCAGGAATCGTTGGTGCGGTCGCGCTACACTTTAGGTGGCCGCAGCATGAGTCCGGCCAAGATGGGACACGGAGGCGCTCCATGGACTTCACCTTCCCCGCGGAGACCGAACAATGGCGCGCGGAACTTCGTGCGTTCCTCAAACAGGAGCTTGCCGACGGCCAGCAGGGCAGCGATGACTTCTTCGACGACGAGGAGCAGGTCGCCTTCGCGCGCCAGCTTTCCCGAAAACTGGGGGCGAAGCACTGGTTCGCCCCTGCGTGGCCGGAGCGCTACGGCGGACTCGGAAAGGGCGCCGTCGAACAGATGATTTTCAACGAGGAGATGGCCTACCAGCGCGCGCCCGCGAGCGGTCGGCTCTTCACGATCGGGATCACGGGGCCAACGATGATCGTGAATGCGAGCGAGGAACAGAAGCAGCGCTGGCTCCCGGAGATGGCCTCGGGCGACGTGTGGTATTGCCAGGGTTTTAGCGAGCCTGGGAGCGGCAGCGATCTCGCCTCCATGCAGACGCGCGCCGTGCGCGACGGCGACGACTACATCATCAACGGCCAGAAGATCTGGACATCGAATGCGCACGTCGCTGATAAGATGCTGCTGCTGGCGCGCACAAACCCCGACGTGCCGAAGCACAAGGGGATCAGCGCCTTCGTCGTCGATATGAAGACGCCGGGCATCACGGTGCGAGGGATCGATAACATCGCCTATCGCCACGATTTCAACGAAGTGTTCTTCGAAGACGTCCGGGTACCTGCCAAGGACCTGTTCGGCGGCGAAGACCGCGGCTGGTATGTGGCGGCCACAACGCTGGACTTCGAACGCTCGAACATTGCCGCGATCAGCGGTGCCCGGCGCACGATCCACGACCTGATCCGCTGGGCGAAGGAGCGCCACGCGGGCGGGCGCCCGTGGGACCGGCCGGATGTCCAGCACAAGCTCGCCGACCTTGTGATCGATGTCGAGGTCGGGCGGCTTGTCGCCTACCGGACAGCGTGGCTGCAGGCACAGGGCGAAGTGCCGAACTACGAGGCGAGCATCGGTAAGGTGTGGATGGCGCTGCTCGGGATCAAGGTTGGGAACACCGGGGTGAACCTGATGGGCCCCTATGGGCAGCTGAAGCCCGGCTCGAAGTGGGCGCAGCTCTATGGACGAGTGCTCACGAGCTACCTGCTCGCGGTGAGCGGGCCGATTGGCGGCGGCACGACGGAGATCCAGCGCAACATCATCGCCCAGCGCGGCCTTGGCCTGCCGAGAGGATAGCGGCGGCTACGGCAGCAGAGTGAAGGCGTCGCGGATCAGGGCGGGCATGGCCTGCTGTTGCGCGATCCAGCGCCGGTACTGCGTCACGTTGCGTTGCTGGACAGCCGTGCGCCCGAGCTGGGCGGTTGCAACCTGCTGATCCATGGCCCGCGAGAATGCAACGTGGAAGCGCGCATAGGTCGCGTCCGGTGCCGGCAGGTCACGCAAGGCGCGCGCCGCGCAGATGACCCGCCCCGAGTAGTCGGCGAAGGCGCTGCGGAAGCTAGCGCTCTCTACGGGCTCGTTCGCCGTCCAGCGAGCCCGGAAGTCATTCGTGAGGTTCGAGAGCGTCGCCAGCCCGGCGTAGAGCGTGGAAGCGTAGACTGTGCCCTGCGCGCCCTGGACGAGGACGCTGTCGAGCGCGGCGGTCGCAGTTGGGAGGGCCGGGCAAACCGGGACCGGAGTGAACTCCGGCCCGTTCCCGCAGGCAGAGGCAGAAGCAAATACCAGCGACAAGGCGAGCAGCCTCACTCGGGCGACATGCGCGGGGCCGTTCATCGAAGCGGATTCTGAAACGACTTCTGCACGGCGTCGAACGCTGCCCCGAGACCATCATAGAAAGCCTGATACTGGGTCACATTGCGCGTCACCACAGCACGGCGCCCGGCCTGGAGGAGGGCGATGTACCTGTCCAGCCCTGCGGTTTCGGAGCCTGCCGCCTCGCTGAACTGGGGCCTTGCCGGGACGGGAATCGCACGCAGCGCGCCGGCGATGCAGACCGACTGGTCGATGAACTTCGCGACCGCGGGCCGGAAAGCCGCATCCTGGGAGAAGGTGCGGTTGGGGTGATCGAGGAGAAACTGGTCCTGACGCGCCTTGAGCTGGTCCAGCAACTGGCGCTGGGCGGTGAGAAACTCGCGGAAGAGCCCGCGGCCATCGATGGGGGTGGGGGGCATGGCCGTCGCGGTGGGACACGCCTGGGGCGCAGCCAGACTCGCCCCGCCGCAGGCTGCGGCAACCAGCGGAAGAAGCAGGCACCCGGTGAGCAGCGCCGCACGCACTTCAGCGCACCTGTGCCCTGAGGTAGGCGCGCGCCGCACGGACGGCCTTGCCGCGATGGCTCAGGACGTCCTTCTCCTCGGGCGAAAGTTCGGCCTGCGTCCGCCATGGGTCGACGAGGAAGATTGGGTCATACCCGAAACCGCCCTCGCCCCGCGGAGTGCATGCTATGTAGCCTTCCTGCACCCCTTCGAACGTCACCACGGTGCCGCTCCCGCCCGCCGGCTCGGCCACCGCGACGATCGCACGGTAGCGCGCCCCGCGGGCGGGATGGGGCCGGCCACGAAGGTCGTGCAGGAGCCACTGAACGCGGCCTGCGTCATCTAGGCCGGGGCCGCCGTAACGCGCGGAGTAGACGCCGGGAGCGCCACCCAGGGCATCAACTTCGATCCCCGAGTCGTCGGCAAGGGCGAGGATGCCGGCGGCGGCGGCGAATGCGCGAGCCTTCAATGTGGCGTTTTCAGCATAGGTCGTACCGGTCTCTTCCACTTCGAGCGCAAGGCTGAGGTCTCCAGGGGTGAGCACGTCGAAACCGCAGCCATCAAGGAGGCGGCGCAGTTCGCGCACCTTCCCGGGATTGTTCGTGGCGATGAGGAGCTGTGGCGCCGTTTCTGCAGGTGGCACAGAGTGAGTTTCGCCGGGCCGGCGAGGCGGGGCAAGCGCGGGCAACAGAAGCTCCCTCCCCGTATAGTGCCGTTTCACTACTCTCAAGGCGGGGCGAACGAATGAAGGCAATGGTGTTGCGCGGCAAGGCGCTGGTCGTGGAGGAGATGTTGGCACCCGAACCGGGGCCGGGCCAGGTGTTGGCGAAGGTGCTTGCCTGTGGGATTTGCGGGAGCGACCTGCACGCAGCGAAGTATATGGACGACATGATCGCAGCGTCGCGGATGAGCGGACGCACGGCCTGGGACACACTGGACCCTGAGCAGGGCATCGTCATGGGGCATGAGTTCGTGGCGGAGGTGGTCAAGACTGGCCCTGGCGCGGAATCGTGGGCAACGGGCACGCGGGTGACGAGCATGCCCGTGCTCGTGGCACCCGCAGCACCAAACGGCTTCCTCAGCATCGGCTACAGCCCGGAGACGCCGGGAGCCTATGGGGAGTTTGTGTTGATGAGCGCGCCGATGCTGCTCAAGGTGCCCGATGGCCTTCCTTCGCGCGTGGCGGCCACCACCGAGCCATGTGGGGTGGGCCTGCACGCTGTGCGCGAGGCAAAAATCCAGCCCGGCGAGCACGCCGTGGTAATGGGCGCCGGGCCGATCGGCCTGATGACGCTGCTCTGGCTCAAGAAGGAAGGCGTCCGCCATGTGACTGTGAGCGACGTCGCCGAACGCCGACGGGCGCTCGCCATACAGCTCGGCGCGGACCTC
>Ga0307373_10014205_pt1 | contig 11010 bp, 12 predicted proteins | sample OX2MG_FD_202534 | JGI IMG/M metagenome (GOLD analysis project Ga0307373, IMG submission 202534) | Soil microbial communities from Risofladan, Vaasa, Finland - OX-2 | ecosystem: Environmental > Terrestrial > Soil > Coastal area > Acid sulfate soil | place: Finland: Risofladan, Vaasa | collected... | reverse complement strand
AAAGTCTCCTGCATGCACCAGTTTGACCTGGCTGCCGGAACATACAAGCCCGGTTCCGCGTAGTGGAGCCGGGAATTCCCCTTCGTCCATACGTTGCTTGTTGCCGGCTTGCCTGCGGCAAACTGGGCTACTGACTACAGTCTCGTTAACTTGGTAGGATTGATCCGATGAAAATACTGGTTACCGGTACCGCCGGCTTCATCGGCTCGCACGTCGCAATGAAGCTGCTTGAGCGTGGCGACATCGTCATCGGCATCGACAATCTCAACGACTACTACGACGTCAACCTGAAGAAGGCCCGTCTGGCCCGTTTTCAGGACCACCCGCGCTATACACATGTTCATGCCGATCTCGCCGATCGCGAAACCATCGAAGCCGTGTTTGCCACCCACAAGCCACAGCGCGTGATCAACCTGGCTGCACAGGCTGGCGTGCGCTATGCCGCGGAAAATCCGCATATCTACGTGGCCAGCAACGTTACCGGTTTTCTACACATCCTCGAAGGGTGCCGGCAACATGGGGTGGAGCATTTAGTATTCGCCTCCACCAGTTCCATCTACGGCGCGGATACGAAGATGCCGTTTTCCGAGCACCAGAGCACAGCGCACCCGCTCACGCTCTACGCCGCCACCAAAAAAGCCAATGAGATGATGGCGCACAGTTATGCTCACCTCTACGGCATTGCCAGCACCGGCCTGCGCTTCTTCACCGTCTATGGCCCTTGGGGCCGGCCGGACATGGCACTGTTTCTGTTCACCCAGGCGATCCTCGCCGGTGAGTCCATCAAGGTCTTCAACCACGGCCACCATCGGCGCAGCTTCACCTACATAGACGACATCGTCGAAGGCGTGGTGCGAGTACTTGATGCTCCGCCAGCGCAAGACCCGGATTGGAACAGCGACGCACCAGATCCGGCCAGCAGTGGTGTAGCGCCGTATCGCCTCTACAACATCGGCAATGAACAGACGGTGGAGTTACTGCGCTACATCGAAGTGCTGGAGCAGTGTCTCGGCAAGAAGGCAAAGATGGACTTGCTGCCGTTGCAGCCCGGCGACGTCCCCGACACCGAGGCAGACATCTCCGAACTGGTACAGCGGATCAACTACCGCCCACAGGTGTCGGTAGAACAAGGCGTAGCCAGTTTTGTTCGTTGGTATCGACAGTATTACGCGCCATCAGCAGCGTAACCCGGCGTACCAGGAAGCGGCGGGATTACACGATACGGCTGCTTCTCGCCAGCTCGGTCGCCAGAACTCGGCAACGACGCGACCCAAAACCCATGCGTACCAGAACGCGAACAGACTTGCCAAAGTCCAGGGCCATCGACTGGACCGCAACGCCGGAATCAAACTCGCGGTGGGCGGATATGACCCCCGTTCCCCAAGCACTTCATTGGGATTTTGGACCCGCAACGCGGTGTACCGGCATAGTGTTAACAGGCCCTAATAGACGCGTTTGGCCGGCGGCACCGACTTGGCCTCGTCGTCCATCGGCTCCACGTGCACCGGGCGATAGTCGATCTCCACCTCGGTCTCGCCGCGGCGCCAGACCAGCGTATGTTTCATCCAGTTGATGTCGTCACGCTCAGGATAGTCCTCATGGGCGTGGGCGCCGCGCGATTCCTTGCGATTCTGCGCGGAAGCCATCGTCATCAGTGCATTGGCAAGCAGGTTCTCCAGCTCCAGCGTCTCGGCCAGATCGGAGTTCCAGATCAGCGAACTATCGGTGACGTGCACGTCGCGGAACGATTCGATCACCTTGTTGAGTTCGGCGCGGCCTTCGTCCAGCGTTTCCTGCGTGCGAAACACGGCGGCGTGGGCCTGCATGGTTTTCTGCATGTGGAGCCGGATTTTGGCGGTTGACAATTTGCCGTTTTGGGCGTGCCGCAAGCGGTCGAAACGCGCCAGCGCCTTGTCCGCGGAATCCTTGTGGATGGTCTTGTGCAGACCACCGGGCTTGACGATCTCGGCGCAGCGCAGCGCGGCGGCGCGGCCGAACACCACCAGATCGAGCAGCGAGTTTGAGCCGAGGCGATTGCCACCGTGTACTGACACGCAGCCCGCTTCGCCCACCGCCATCAGGCCGGGAATGACGTGATCGGGATTGCCGTCTTTAAGGGTGACGACTTCGCCGTGATAGTTGGTCGGGATACCGCCCATGTTGTAGTGCACCGTCGGCAACACCGGAATCGGTTCCTTGGTGGCGTCGACGCCGGAGAAAATCCGCGCGGTTTCGGTAATGCCGGGCAGGCGCAGATGCAGCACGTCTGGCCCGAGTTGTTCGAGGTGCAGCAGTAGGTGATCCTTGTCGGGGCCGACACCGCGGCCTTCGCGGATCTCAATGGTCATGGCGCGGCTGACGACGTCACGGCTGGCCAGGTCCTTGGTGTGCGGCGCATAACGCTCCATGAAGCGCTCATTCTCGGAGTTGGTCAGATAGCCACCTTCGCCGCGGCTGCCCTCGGTGATCAGGCAACCAGCGCCGTAGATGCCGGTGGGGTGGAACTGCACGAACTCCATGTCCTGCATTGCCAAACCGGCGCGCACCGCCATGCCGCCGCCGTCGCCAGTACAGGTGTGGGCACCGGTACAAGAAAAAAACGCCCGGCCGTAGCCGCCAGTGGCGAGAATTACCTGCTGCGCACGGAAGCGGTGCAGTTCGCCGGTGGACAGGTCCCAGGCCAGCACGCCGCAGAAACTGCCGTCGCCATCCGTCAGCAGGTCGATGGCGAAGTATTCGATGAAGAACTCGGCCTTGGCTTTCAACGACTGCTGATACAGCGTATGCAGGATGGCATGCCCGGTACGGTCGGCGGCCGCGCAGGTGCGGTGGGCGGTCCCTTCGCCATAGTGGGTGGTCATGCCGCCGAACGGACGCTGGTAGATATGCCCATCCTCGGTGCGCGAAAACGGCACGCCGTAGTGTTCCAGCTCGACGATCGCCGGAATCGCCTCGCGCGTCATGTACTCGATCGCATCCTGATCGCCGAGCCAATCGCCGCCCTTGATGGTGTCATACATGTGATAACGCCAGTCGTCGTGGCCCATGTTGCCCAGCGCGCCGGCGATGCCCCCCTGTGCGGCCACCGTGTGGCTGCGGGTCGGGAACACCTTGGTGATATTGGCCGTCTTCAGGCCGGCCTCGGCCAAGCCCAAGGTCGCGCGCAGACCGCCGCCGCCGGCGCCGACCACGATCACGTCGTAGTGGTGATTGATGATGTTGTATTCCGTCATGTCTTCTAGCCTCCCAACGCAACTTTGAGCACCGCGAAAATCGCGGTAACACCCAATCCCGCATGTGCGACCTTGACCCGTAACTGCAGAACCAGCTTGACCGGCTCGCTGCCCACGTAATCCTCGACCACCACCTGCACGCCCAGCATCGAGGAGATCTGCAGGCGGCAATACGGCACCAACATGAACGTCGAAAGCGGGCATCTGGGCATTGACGGTTTCGCGGACATGGCCGATTCCTTGAAGTTCATGGACGCTGCAATGTCGCCCCAACCGCTACGGTTAGAAATCGATACAGCGGCCGTTCTTTTCCCAGTCTCCATAGCGCGTGGGCTCCAACCCATCGCGACGGCCGCCGTACTCACGCGGCAGCGGCTTGGACTCGGGTTTTACGCCCTCATCGGACGCGCCTGCCGGAGCGTCATTCGAAACTTGGGATTCGTGCTCGGACTTGTCTGATTCAGGCGTAGACTGCATGGCTTGAGGCGCGTCCATTTCGATGCTGCATTGTGTCAAATCTCGCCTCCTCGCGCTACCGAACCAGATTACCACCTTCATGAACCTAGACTTCATTCCTGCAACCGCAGACGCCCATGTCGTCTGCGGCGAAATCGTCCACTTCGGCAATCCGCACGACGAAGCCAATGCAGCGATCAACGGCAGCATCGTCGCCCCACTCGGCCACCTCGCACTGTTGCGTGCCGCGGGCGCTGACGCCGACGGCTTCCTGCAGGGGCAACTCAGCAACGATCTGCGCAAACTGACCGCTGGTCACGCTCAAATGACCTCTTACAGCAACCCCAAAGGACGCATGCTGGCCGTGTTCCATCTCAGCCGCGACCCGCAGGGCGCGGTGTTGATGGAGGTGCATCGCAGTATTGCGGAAAGCGTATTAAAACGCCTGAAGATGTTCGTGCTGCGCGCCAAGGTCGACCTGCAGGACATCAGCGCAGACACCGCCGCCTTGGGATTGGCAGGGCCCGATGCGGAATCCATCCTGCGCGGCTTGGGACTGCCGACACCGGCCGCAACCGATGCCGTCGAAATTCACGACGATATCCAGATCACCCGTCGCCCGGCAGTCGCCACCCGCTTCACACTGCGCGCTTCGCCGGCGAAATTGTCGGAGCTCTGGCCCCAGCTGACGCAGCAGGCACACCCGGCAGGCACAGCGGCCTGGCGGTTGTTGGACATCGAGGCCGGCGTGGCGGTGATCTATCCTGAAACGCAGGAGCATTTCGTCGCGCAGATGGCCAATCTCGAGCAGCGCGGCGGCATCAGTTTCGACAAGGGCTGCTACACCGGCCAGGAAGTGATCGCACGGCTGCACTATCTGGGCGCCCTCAAGCGGCGGCTGTTTGTGGCGCAAGCCGATGCGGAAGCAATCGCACCCGGTACCGCGATCCACGCCGAAGGTGGAGACCAAAGCGTCGGCGAAGTCGTCGACGCGGCGCCCTCGCCACAAGTCGGCCACCTGCGCCTGTCCTTTGTGCTGCAACTCGCCCATGCCGGCGTTGAACTGCGGCTGGGCACCTCTGATGGCACCGCACTCGCACAGGTCGTCGCAGCGGGCTAGGACGCCTAGTTTTTATATATTAAAGTGAATATAAAACTAATCTAGTATTCTTTTACACCACATTCGAGGTCGCGCACGCTGCCGCTCCCATCCACTTCTTCATCGTTGCAGGGAGCTCACCGTGAAACCTCTGAAATTCCATCTCCTGGCGCTGGCCACGGCCGTGGGTCTGGTCGTGGCCGCCACCGCCGCGCAGGCAGCCAGCCTCCACCTGCTGAACGTCTCCTACGATCCCACGCGGGAGCTGTACCAGCAGATCAACCCCAAATTCGAAGCCTACTGGAAAGCAAGGACCGGCCAGACCGTCGTCGTCGATACGTCCAACGGCGGTTCCGGCAAGCAGGCCCGCTCCGTGCTCGACGGCCTGCAGGCCGACGTGGTGACACTCGGCATCGCCTCCGACATCGACGTCTTGCACGACAAGGCCGACCTGCTGCCGGCGAACTGGCAGTCGCGCCTGCCGGACGACAGTTCGCCCTACTCCTCCACCATCGTCTTCCTGGTGCGCAAGGGCAATCCGAAGCACATCAGGGACTGGGACGACCTGGTCAAGCCCGGCGTATCGGTGGTGACGCCGAATCCGAAGACCTCCAGCGGCGCGCGCTGGGCATTCCTGGGCGCCTACATCTACGCCCTGCGGCACAACGACAACGACGCCGCCAGGGCGCGCGCCTTCGTCGGCACGCTCTACCGGAACGTGCCGGTGCTGGACAGTGGCGCCCGTGGCTCCACCACCACGTTCGCCCAGCGCGGCATCGGCGACGTCCTGCTGTCCTGGGAAAACGAGGCCCACCTCGCGGAAAAGGAATTCGGCGCCGACCAGTTCGAGATCGTCACGCCCTCGATCTCGGTGCTGGCGCAACCACCGGTGGCGGTGGTCGACAAGTACGCCCGAAAGCACGGTACCGAAAAACTGGCTGAAGCCTACCTGCGTTACCTGTACACGCCGGAAGGCCAGGAAATCATCGCCGAGAACTTCTACCGGCCACTCGACCCGAAGGTCGCCGCACGACACGCCGGTGAGTTTCCCCAGGTGGAGCGGGTCAACGTCAACACGCTCGGCGGCATCCGCAAGCTGCAGTCCGAATTCTTCGGCGACGGCGGCGTGTTCGACCAGATCTACCAGCCGAAATAATCCAGGCAAGACCGTGCACGCCACCTGCCGGTGACGTGCGCGGCCACCCCATCCAGACATGACATCCCGCACATCGGGAAAGGCGAAGCATCCATGAAATCATTCCTCAAGTACGGCACGCTGGCCCTGCTGGTCGGCGCCGGTCTCAACGTCGCGGCGCAGGCGGACGACGCCACCACCCGCGGCGGCATCACCATCAAGTCCGCGGACGGCAACTTCGACGCCAACCTGGGCGGCCGCATCCAGCTCGACGGCTACCTCGACAGTACCGACCACAACGGCGCGAAAATCGGCAGCGCCGCGCCCGGGGATTCCGCCAGCAACTTCCAGTTTCGCCGCGTCTGGCTGTCGCTGAAAGGCGATCTCTACAGCTTCCAGTATCACATCGACTACGACTTCGTCTCCGGCGGGCTGTACCAGGCGTGGTTCAGCCACGATCTGCTGCCCGGCGGCACCCCTCTACGTCGGCCAGCGCCGGCCCTGGGGCAAGCCTGGACGACCTCGCCAGCAACGCCAACACGCCGTTCCTGGAACGCAATACCACCTCCGACAGCGGCGTCTATACCGCGGTGAGCTACACCAACGGCGTCTACTACCGCTGGCGCCACACGCTCCTCACCGGCAACGACAGCCTCTGGCTGGGTGCCTCGTTCTCCTCCCTGCACAACCTCAGCAAGGGATCGTCGGGATACGCCTCCACCCAGGGCACCGACTACAACGCCCGCATCGCCTACGCGCCGTTCGTGGAGAAAGACCGCTGGCTGCATCTGGGCGCCTCCTACACAGTCGCCAGCGCGGACACCAACAGCACGGCACTGGCGGCCAGCTATGTCTACGGCAATCACTATGACGGCAACGAGAAACTGACGCTGGTCAGCTATGGCGTGCTCCCCGCCGGCGGCAATCCCCACTCCGACACCATCGGCGCCGAACTGGCCGGGGCCTTCGGGTCGGTCTTCCTGGAGGGCGAATACGTCGACGCCGGCTTCCACCAGGACGGCCAGCCCGACAACACCCTGACCGCCTACTCGGTCACCGCCGCCTACGCCCTCACCGGCGAGACACGATCCTACGACAGCAGCAACGCCACTTACGGCGGCATCAAGCCGTTGCACGGCTACGGCGCCTTCGAGTTGGCGGTGCGCTACGACCACGCCCGCAACAACGGGGACGGCGGTTTCGTCGGCACCAAACTGGCGGGAGCGAGCGGCCCGATCACCCGGGCCGACGTCTCGCTGATCACCGTCGGCCTGAACTACTACGTCAACCCGGCGGTGCGCTTCATGCTCGACTATGAGCACGGCAGGGCCAATCTCGGACAGGCCGGCGAGGACAGCCCCAACACCGTCGGTGCGCGCGCTCAGATCCTGTTCTGAACCGGAACAAGGTCTCCACCATGACTTCGGCGCGAATCACCCGCGCCGGAGTCGCCCCGGCAGATACCGACAACCCCCGATCCCCCCACACCCGGAAACAGTTCCCGACATGTCCATTACCGCAGTCAACACCCGCAACCAACTTCGCGGCACCGTGGTCGCATCCGCCGCGGCCTGATGGGCTTCGGAACGAATGGCGAAATCATCATCGAGCGTCACGCCGAACTGTGCCTGCACCTGCGCCTGCGCACCCGCGGTGACGCCAGTACCGAAAACATCCATCCGCTCAAGGTCACGGACCGCTTCCACCTGATGCACAACGGCACGCTGCGGCTGCCGGCACGGGTGGCCAGCCGCTCCGACAGCTGGCACCTGGCGATGGACCTACTGCGCCCGCTGGCCGCCCACTGGCCGAACCTGCCAATCCATTCCAGCTTCCAGGCGCTGGTCGAAGCCGGGCTGACGCCGGAGAACAAGCTGGTCCTGCTCGATGCGCAGGCGCAGCGGCTGATTTTCTTCAACCGCCATCACGGCGCCGAATTCGAAGGGCTCTGGCTCAGCAGCACGCGCTGGATCGACCGCCGGCGACTGCCGCTCACCGATGCACCGCAACCGCAGCAGAAGACTTACTCCGCCAACGAGCTGGAATTCATATGAACGGCAAAAACACCGCCGGGCACAGCATGCAAGGCCACCGCAAGCGTCAGGTACTGCCCGGGTTCGGACTCAGCCTCGGCTTTGCGCTGACCTATCTTTCACTGTTGATCCTGATCCCGCTCGCCGGACTGTTCGTGCACGCCGCCGGGCTGGGAATCGATGGCCTGTGGCGGACGCTGGTGTCGCCGCGCGTGTACGCCGCGCTGCGGCTGAGTTTCGGCGGTGCACTGATCGCCGCGGCCATCAACGCCGTGTCCGGCAGTGTCGTCGCCTGGTCCTTTGTCCGCTACCGGTTTCCCGGCAAGCGCCTGTTCCAGGCGATGGTGGACCTGCCGTTCGCGCTGCCGACCGCGGTCGCCGGCATCGCACTGGCCACCCTCTACGCGCCCAACGGCTGGCTGGGCGCGCCGCTGGCCAGGCTCGGCATCAAGGCCGCCTACAGTCCACTCGGCGTGATCCTGGCCATGACCTTCATCGGCCTGCCGTTCGTCGTGCGTACCCTGGAACCGGTGCTGGAGGAAGCCGAGAAGCAACGGGAAGAAGCGGCGGCAACGCTGGGCGCAACCCGCCTGCAGACGATCACCCGCATCATCCTGCCCGCCGTGCTGCCGGCACTGCTCACCGGCGTGGCGCTGGCGTTTGCGCGCGCCGTCGGCGAGTACGGCTCGATCATCTTCATCGCCGGCAACATCCCCGGCCTCTCCGAGATCGCGCCGCTGCTGATCATGATCCGGCTGGAGGAATTCGACTATGCCGGCGCCTCCGCGGTGGCCGCGGCGATGCTGACGATCGCATTCCTGCTGCTGCTGGCGATCAACCTGCTGCAGTCCTGGAACCGCAGGCGGAGTGGCAGCCCATGAGCCCGGATCATTCCTCCGACGCAGCAGCCCACCCGTTCGCGCCACTGGTACAGACCAACGCCGCGGTCACCGAGTCGCGCGCGGTGCGGGTGACACTGGTCGCCGCCACCCTGTTGTTTCTCGTCACGTTCCTGCTGCTGCCGCTGCTCATCGTGTTCACGCAGGCGCTGGCCGGCGGCATCCACGCCTACCTCGCCGCACTGCGCGATCACGACACGCTGGCCGCGATCCGCCTGACCCTGTTCACCGCAGCGCTGGCGGTGCCGCTCAACACGGTGTTCGGCATCGCCGCCGCCTGGGCTATCGCCCGATTCGAGTTCCGCGGCAGGAACCTGCTGATCACGCTGATCGACCTGCCGTTCTCGGTGTCTCCGGTGATCGCCGGCCTGGTCTACATCCTGATCTTCGGCTCACGCGGCTGGCTCGGGCCGTGGCTGTCCGCCCACGACATTTCCATCGTCTTCGCCTGGCCCGGCATCGTGCTGGCAACGGCGTTCGTCACCTTCCCTTTCGTCGCGCGCGAGCTGATCCCGCTGATGCAGGCGCAGGGGCTGGACGAGGAATACGCGGCGCTGACCCTGGGCGCGCCCGGCTGGCGCACCTTCTGGCATGTGACCCTGCCGAACATCCGCTGGGGACTGCTGTACGGCGTGCTGCTGTGCAATGCGCGCGCGATGGGCGAGTTCGGCGCGGTATCGGTGGTCAGCGGCCACATCCGCGGCCTGACCGACACCGTGCCACTGCAGGTCGAGATTCTCTACAACGACTACCACTTCGTCGCCGCCTTCGCGGTGGCCTCGCTGCTGGCCCTGCTGGCCTTCGTCACCCTGGGCCTGAAGAGTTTCCTGGAATGGCGCCACGGCGACGAACTCGCCGCCCTGCGCGGACATTGAGAGCATCGTAAATGGACATCACCCTCCGCAAAATCGGCAAGCGCTTCGGCGATTTCGAAGCCCTGCGCGGCATCGACCTCGACATCGCCTCCGGCGAACTGCTGGCCCTGCTCGGTCCGTCCGGTTCGGGCAAGACCACACTGCTGCGCGCGATTGCCGGACTGGAACCGATCGACACCGGCAACATCCTGTTCGGCGATACCGACGCCACCCACCTGAGCGTGCAGGACCGGCGTGTCGGCTTCGTGTTCCAGCACTACGCACTGTTCAAGCACATGAACGTGCTCGACAACATCACCTTCGGACTGCGCATGCGCCCGCGCAGGCAACGTCCCGGAACGGCGGAGATCCGCCGGCGTGGATTGGAGTTGATCGAACGGGTCCAGCTCGGCGGGCTGGAAAAACGTTATCCGAACCAGCTGTCCGGCGGCCAGCGCCAGCGCGTGGCGCTGGCCCGCGCGCTGGCGATCGAACCGCGCGTGCTGCTGCTCGACGAGCCGTTCGGCGCGCTCGACGCCAGGGTCCGCAAGGATCTGCGCCGCTGGCTGCGACAACTGCATCGCGAGACCGGCTACACCACCATCTTCGTCACCCACGACCAGGAAGAGGCGCTGGAACTGGCCGACCGCATCGTGGTGATGAATCGCGGCAGCATCGAGCAGGTCGGCAGCACCGACGAGATCTACGACGCGCCGCGCACGCCGTTCGTGTTCGACTTCCTCGGCTCGCCCAACGTATTGCCTGGCGAAGTCCGCGCCGGCGGCATCTACCTGACCGGCTCGAAAGCGCCGATTGGCGGAACAGTCGGCTTTGCGCCCGGCCCCGTCGAGGTCTACGCACGCCCCGCCGATTTCCGCGTGACCGACGACGACCCGGCGTCGGTCGCCGGCTCGGTCCTGGAAGTCCAGCGCACCGGCGCGATCGTGCGGCTGGTGGTGCGGCTGGAATCTGCCGGACAGGGCGACAACGGACAGGTCATCGAAATCGAGATCCCGCATCCAGATCCGGAAATCCGCACCTGGGCCCGGGACGATGCCATCCGGCTGCGCCCCGCACAGTTCAGCCTGTACCGCGAGGGCCGAGCCCTGCCCACGGAAAGCGTCGAGGACCGACCGGCCAGATTCCGCACCACGGAATGTGGCGATCAGGGCGCGCTAGTGTTCCGCCTTTAACAAGCCTTTCTCTCTGTTGACCTGGGTCCGGATGTCAGAGGTCTTGGCGGTCCAGCGGTAGGGCTTGGGATGGGTGTTGCGGTAATCCAGGTATGCGGTGATGGACTT
>Ga0307373_10014204_pt1 | contig 11011 bp, 14 predicted proteins | sample OX2MG_FD_202534 | JGI IMG/M metagenome (GOLD analysis project Ga0307373, IMG submission 202534) | Soil microbial communities from Risofladan, Vaasa, Finland - OX-2 | ecosystem: Environmental > Terrestrial > Soil > Coastal area > Acid sulfate soil | place: Finland: Risofladan, Vaasa | collected... | reverse complement strand
CTGCTGGGCGGGTCGGAGACCCGCCCCTACAACAAATCGGTAAAACGATGATGAACAAAAGGAAGTTGGTAGGCGCGGGACCGACTTTGTCCGTGGACCTTTCATCACCGCACAACCCCACGGCCAATCAAGAGGCGGATTGACCGTGGCTACCATCTTTCGGGATTCGAATCTCGTTCCCGGCAAGCTCCAACCGCTTCTGGACATTGGTCACATATAGCGGGTCGAATGGTATTCGACCTGAATGAGGATCAGAAACAGAGGATTACCTAGAGTTGGTTTGGAAGACGGTGGTTTTATGAACTCAGGGTTTGGGCCTGACGCGACTGCGCGATTTGAGTTTCGCTGAGTTCGTCCGCGAGGGTCGCTTGGCCGGAATGCCCCGCAGCATGCCCTCTACGCTGATATCCTCATCGAGGTCCGGCCAGTGAACTCCCTGGCCGTCGCCGATGATTTCCCAATGCTTTCGCTGCTCGGGAGTAGCGTCCTTGAGCCGCCAAGACCAATCTAAGGGCACACTGACAATGCGGCCATCCACAAGGTGGGCGACGATAGCCTCATCTGTTACGTTTACAGATACGACACGTGCTTCAGTCAGGGTTACAGTGCTCATCCCATGCCTTCTCGATTCCGGCTAAATTCGATTCAATCAACTGTCGAATCCGGTGCAGCTCCCGCTCCTGGAAACCGTAATTTCGCGCTAGCTCAACCGGCTCCAGCCAGAACTTACATAACATTCTCTCACGTTGCACGTGAACATGCATCGGTTCATTGCAGTCGAAGCTGTAAAAGAAAAACCTGTACGGGCCAGGAACGTCCTTGATCGACGGCATCGGAAGAGAGTATACAATTTCCTAGGACTGATTGGGACACGCCATGCCTGACGACGAACCCGTTCGCATTCCCATCACGGATGTTTTCGACCTGCACTCGATGCAGCCGAAGGAAGTGCAAGGCGTGGTCGAAGCGTACCTGGAAGAAGCCCACCGGCTGGGGCTGAAATCCGTGCGCATCATTCACGGACGCGGCATCGGCGTGCAACGCGAAATGGTGCGCGCCGTGCTGGCCCGCACGCCGTTCGTCGCGTCCTACGGAGACGCTCCGCCGGAGGCGGGCGGCTGGGGCGCCACGCTCGCCACGCTGCGCTAGGAGTCGCGCAGTGGTAGCCACGGCACCAGTTTTGTGCCGTGGGCCTCTGGTGAGCGGGAACCTGCAAACCCACGGCATAAAGAGCATGCCGTGGCTACCTCTCACCGGGGCCACCGGCTACATTGGCGGGCGCTCGCGGAGATCGCCACGACGCGCCGCCAAACCAACGTACTCCAGCACATCACGGGCTACCTGCCGCCGCATTTGGACGAGGCCTCACGGGGCGAACTACTCTCCCTCCTCGAGGACTACCGCCGCGGCCTCGTGCTGCTGATCGTTCCCGTGACGCTCGTCCGGCACTACGTTCGCCGCTTTGAGATTCCTTACCTGCGCGGGCAGATTTATCTCGAGCCTCACCCCAAAGAATTGATGCTGAGAAACCACGTGTGAGGGATCGGCGGCATTTTGATTCTGCGCTGCGTGTAGCGCGAATCCTCAGATCCGCGGCTTGTTTCCTCGATTGGCAGTCGGCAGCAGGTCGGTCTGCCCGAGTGCCGCCTTTCCGGGTGCCGGTAACCACGGATGGTGGCGCGCCGCCCATCGCCGCAAATCCGGCGATCATAGATCGCCGCTACAGCGGGCAGGACGAATCTTCAGATCCGCGGCATCGAAGACTTGTCTTGAAACTGTGCGAGCCTTTGCACGCACCAGAAGAGCCGCAGACTTGCAGAACAAGTCTGCGCTACCTTGCGGACCGGCGGCCATGGACCGTTCGGCGGGGATGAGAGCTTGCGGCCTCGGCCACTTCGACCAGCGAGTACAGGGCTTTATTGACAGCGTCGGAGTTTGGGAAAACGGCTGCCACCTCAGGGTCAAGCACCACGACGTTCGAGCTTGCCTTAACGCGTTCGTAGTACTTACCTCGCTCAAGTCTTTTAAAGTCCGAGCGCTTGTACTCCGCGCGGAGTTCATCGGAGGGTTTAGTCTTCTTCATAAATTTGCCTTTCATGGGGTGTTGCACCGCGAGCACTGATGATGCGGATTGCTTCACCGCGCTCAGCATGGCATACGACCAGAAGCCGCCCACTCGAAGACCTGCCAAAAGTAATCAGCCTTTCCTCGTCCTCCGAATGGTCGGGGTCGGCGCCCGTCAAAGCCAAGGGGTCATAGAAAACGCTTGATGCCTCCTCAAACGATACCCCGTGTTTGCGGCGGTCTTTTGCAGCCTTGGCAGAGTCCCATTCAAAATGCACAACCCGATTCTATACCTACAATTCACTCAAGTCGAAGACCCGTTTCTTGCTGGCTCGCCTGATGCTCTCCCTTGGGTACCGCCGGCCTCAGAGCCGGACGGTCTTGAGGTAATGGAGGTCTTTCACGATTTGCTCGTGCGCCTGGTCGCTCTCGTCTTCAACGTAGTAGCGCTGGACGCCTGCCCGCGCCGCCTCGCGCAGGATGGCCGGGAGGTCCATGCGTCCGGTGCCGAGCGCCACATCCCAACTGACCGGCTCACCGCCCGTGGTGTTGTGAGTGGGCGGGCCTTTCTTCATATCCTTCAGGTGCATCAGCCGCCAGCGGTTCGGAAACTTCTTGAGATAGGCGACGGGGCTTTGGCCGGGGTCCACCACCCAGAAGATGTCCATTTCAAAGTCCACATATTCCGGGTTGGTCTCTTTCACCAGGGTGTCGAAGAGCGGATGGCCCTGGTGCAGCCGGAATTCGTAGCCGTGCGTGTGGTGGCCGATACGCAAGCCTTCGGCGTGCAGCTTCCTGCCCCAGGTGTTATAGATTTTGGCAGTCTCGCGGCAGAGTTCCAGCGTGAAGGGGCCCTGGTGGGGCACCCAGGCGTTGACCACATGGGTGGCGCCGAGCGCATGGGCGTTTTCGGCCACCGTGGCAAGCTGCGTCTTGAACTGGTCGTAGGTGGCCATCATGCTGGTGCAGGGCAGTCCGACCTCGTCGAGCAGGGCGCGATACTCTTTGGCTGTCAGGCCGTAAAGCTCCGGAGCTTCCATCTCCGTGTAACCGACCTGCTTGGCGTAGGCCATGGCCGCCTTCACGGAAGCCGCATCGCCGGGTTTGATCTCGTGGCGAAGGCTGTAAAGTTGCAGACCGAACGGCCCGTGGAAATTGTGCTTCTTCTCTTCCGCCGCCAAGCTCTCCTTCACGGGCGCCAGCGCTCCTGCCAGCCCGGTCCCAAGCACACCCAAAAACCGCCGGCGTGAATTCATGCCCCTGCTCTCCCTTCAATCTTTGGCTTTTCCCCGAATGAGGATGAATGCTTCCTCATTATACGCCCGCCAGCTTGTCTGCAAGGCAGGGATTTTGATTTTGGGTTCGTGCCCGGCGGTTTTCAATAACCATGCCGCATGGAACCGGGGGAAGCCGTTAGCGGGGCGCCCGGACGCGTCCAGGACCGCGCAGGAGTCTTGCGGGAAGAGTGATGACGGCTGCAAGAAGACCGAGGACGCCGCCCACGGCGATGCCCAGAATTCGGAAGGGAAGCAAAAGAATCCAGACCAGGGGATAGAGCAGCAGCGCCAGCACGGCCAGCGGCCAGCAAACAACCAGCAGAATACACCAGAGTAGAAACTTTATCATTCCGACAGCCTCCTGCGTCGCTCCAATCATTCATACGCAGGAGCGCCGGGAATGTTCCCTGCAGCTATAGAATCCCCGTCATGCTGAGCCCTTCGCTGTGCAGTGAAAAGCGAATTCCTCGCGGAGTTTACCCTGAGCGAAATACCGTGATCCTTCGCGGAGCCTGCCCTGAGCCAAAAGCAGATTCCTCGCTTCGCTCGGAATGACGGAGCGATGGGCTCAGCATGACGGCATCGACTTTTCAGCGGCCTTCAGGGCAGATTCAGTTGCCGCACCACGTAAGACGGGAAGACGTAGGCCGGCGGCGCGCCTTGCCAGGCCTGCCTGGGCAGGTCTTCAGTCTGCGCATCAAGATGCAGTTCGATGGTCTTCAGCTTCCATTCTTTTGAACCCGGATCGGGGGGAAAAGTTGCGCGGAAATTTTCCGGATGTTGCGAGGAGGATTACAGGCTCCTGCGGCGCAGGTCCTTGGTGAACGGCTGGCGGCCGATTGGAGGAGAGCGCCGGCGCACGCTGCGAGCGCCAGCCTGGCCAGCGGAGGAAAGGAGAGGGAAAGCCTGCCGGCGCGGGTTTGGAAGCCCGCGCCGGTCTGGGGAAAGGAAGGGTGCTCTATTGATGCTTACATAATATAGTTACAGTTCAGAGCAATTCAGCCTGTTTCCAGAAAGCGGCTACCAGTTTCGGACGGCGGCGCAGCGCGCAACGCGCCGAGCCGCTCAGTTCGCCAAAGTTCTTGGGACAGAAATTGGGTAACTCGTGTTGCTTCCAGTGACCCCACAGATATTCGACCGGATTCAACTCCGGCGCATAGGCGGGAAGCCGTTCGACTTCCAGCCTCTTCCGCTGTTCTGCCACGAAGTCTTTCACCAGCCGGCTGCGATGCGCTGTCAGGCCGTCCCAGAGGACCAGCAGCTTGCCGGGCCGTTGTCGCAGCAGATGCCGCAGGAAATGCACGACTTGGGGCCCTCCGATGGTGCCGGGAAACAAGCGGAAGTAGAAATTCCACCACGTCACTCCAGCGATCGCCGAAAGCAAGTTCCAGTTGAAGTGGTACTGCAGCACGGGCGTCTGCCCCTTGGGCGACCACGTCCGGCAGCGATGCGGCCGCTCACTCAGCCCGCTTTCATCGACAAAGACGATGGTTTGGCCCTGTTTTCGAGCCTTTTTTAAGCTCCGGCCATCGCTCCCGTTTCCACCGCCGGATGGCCGCCTCATCCCGCTCCAGCGCCCGCCCCACCGGCCGCTGGCAACTCCACCGCAACTGCCGCAGAATCCGCCAGGCATGCACGGGCGTGTACCGCACCCCGCTTACCTGCTCGATCAACTCGACGACCCGGCGCAGAGTCCACAAGCCGGTCGCGTATCCCAGGGCCTCCGGTCCTCGCTTCAGCGCGGCCTCAATCCGGCGCAGGTCGTTCGCTCCTAACTGCGGCTTGCGGCCCGCTCGACCCGCTCGCTTCAAGCCCGGGCGTCCGAGCTGGGCTTCCTGCCGCCTCCAACGGTTCACCGACTGCCGTGTGACCGCCAGTTGCTTGGCCACTTGGGACGGGCTCCATCCTTTCGACAATAAACGAACGGCCTGCAGGCGCCGCCTCTCTAAAGCTTTGAAATCGCGTTTAACTCCGGCTGGGTTTCCCATGCCCGAAGTATACAACAAAAGTCCGAAGAAATGGAACTATATTATGTAATTCTCAACAATAACGCGTGGGCGAGGCAAGACAGCGTAGAAACTCTGGGACTCGGGCGGAGTCGTTTCGGGTTGGTTTCGTTCGCGGGTGCTTCGAAATTTTGCTGGTTTCGACCATCCGGTTGCGTTATAAGAGTTAGCCTGATCTCAAGTCGGGGCACGCGGAGGGGCCTGAAAATGAAAAAAATTAATCGCCGGGAGTTTCTTAACGAATCGGCTACAGCTACGCTGGCGCTCGGCGTCCCGGCGCAACTTACTAAAAATCTCTCCGGAGCGCTGGAGAAAAGTTCTCGCAGATTGAAAGCTGCGGATACGGTCTCAGCGCAAACAGCCGAAGCGGTGCTGGCCGGGACGGCGCCGTTGACGTTGGAAGGCGATCTGGCGACGCAGATGGTAGACGGGATTCATCGTTTCTTGCTGAACAGGACGGCAGAGGCGGCGAAAGAGCGGGCGCGGCTGTGGAAGCGGGATTATAGCACGGCGGACACCTACGAGCGATCGGTTTCAGGCAATCGAGAGCATTTCCGGCAGATCATCGGAGCGGTCGACTCGCGAGTCCCAGCCCAGGCGCCGGAACCAGTTCGAGGGATTTTCGACTCGCCCGAGGTTGGCCAAGGGAAAGGGTACAAGGTATATGCAGTGCGGTGGCCGGTTTTAGGGGCGGTCCTGGAAGGCTTTGGCGGTCTGGACGCGGAAGGTCTGCTGCTTCACCCCGAAGGACGGCCAGTGGCGCGGGTTGTAGCGATTCCTGACGCGGATTGGACGCCGGAGATGATTGCCGGAATGGCGTCAGGGCTTGCTGCCGACGCGCAATTCGCGCGACGGCTGGCGGAGAACGGTTGTCAAGTGATGATTCCGGCCATTATGAATCGAGCCGATACATTTTCGGGGATTCCAGGAATCAGCTATACGAACGAGCCTCATCGAGAATGGATTTATCGAATGGCCTTCGAAGTGGGGCGGCACATTCTTGGATACGAGGTGCAAAAGGTACTGGCGGCTGTGGACTGGTTTGAGAGCGAAAACAAGAAGGAGACTGTTCCAATCGGGGTGATGGGGTATGGAGAGGGAGGGCTGCTGGCGCTTTACAGCGGGGCGTTGGACGGCAGGCTCAAGGCGACGGTGGTGAGCGGATATTTCCAGGAGCGCGAAGATCTCTGGAAGGAACCGATTTACCGGGATGTGTGGGGATTGGTGCGGGAGTTTGGAGATGCGGAGTTGGCGAGCTTGATTAATCCGCGAACGCTGGTAGTGGAAGCCTGCCGAGGGCCAATAGTCGAGGGGCCGCCGCCGGTGACCGAAGTACACAAGGAAGGCGCATGCCCGAACGGGAAACTGATGACACCGTCTCTGGTCTCGGTGCAGAAAGAAGTGCAGCGGGCGCGAGAGTTTTATGCGGGGCTGAAGGCCGCAGACAATTTGCATCTGGTGGTCAGTGGTCAGGGCCAGGGGGAACCGGGTTCGGAGAAGGCGCTGAGCGTCTTCTTGCGCGCGTTGGGGAGAGAAGGCGATCTCCGGGCCGAAGGATCTCCGCCTCGGGATCACCGCTCGAATTATGATTCGCAGGCGCGGTTGAAGCGGCAATTCGACCAGATGGTCAGCTTTACGCAGGCGCTGATTCGCAAGTCACCCGACCGGCGCAAGGAGTTCTGGGCAAAGGCCAACTCCGCCTGGTCGAGCGAGCAGGACTTGGTGGAAAAACATTATTACATGCCGCCTCAGGAGGCTCTCGAGACTCAATGGTCGAACTCTGCGAAGCAGTGGAAGCAGGCCACGAAATGGTACCGGGATTATATCTGGGAGGAAGTTGTCGGGCGAATGCCTTCGCCCAGTATGCCAGCCAATCCGCGCACACGACTGGTCTGCGATGAGCCGACGTTTAAGGGCTACGAAGTCGTCCTGGATGTGTGGCCGGAAGTGTTTGCTTATGGAATCTTGCTGGTACCGAAAGGCATTAAGGAGGGCGAGCGTCGGCCGGTGGTGGTGTGCCAGCACGGGCTGGAGGGGCGGGCGCAAAACGTGGCTGATCCGAAGATAGATTCACACTACTACCATCGCTTCGCGGTGCGCTTGGCGGAAGAAGGCTTTGTGACCTACGCTCCACAAAACCCGTACATCGGGCAGGATCACTTCCGGATTATCCAGAGGATGGGACATCCCCTGAAGCTGGCGCTGTATTCGTTTATCATAGGTCAACACGACAGAACGCTGGAATGGCTGGCGGGGCAGCCCTTTGTGGACCCGGAGAGGATTGGGTTCTATGGCCTCTCGTACGGAGGAAAGACGGCGGTTCGGGTGCCGCCTTTTCTGGACCGATACGCGCTTTCAATTTGCTCGGGGGATTTCAACGAATGGGTCTGGAAGACCACTAACGTCGAAACCCATTTCAGTTACCTGCTCTGGGGCGAGTACGATATGTACGAGTTTAATTTTGCCAACGTTGTAAACTACGGAGAGCTCGCGAACCTTCTGGCTCCTCGGCCATTCATGGTCGAGCGCGGCCATTACGATGGCGTCAGTCCGGACCAGACGGTGGCTTATGAATATGCGAAAGTGCGGTGGTTCTACGCCTACATGGCAATCCCGGAAAAGACGCAAATCGAGTGGTTGAGCGGACCGCACACGGTCTATGGGCAGGGGACGTTCGACTTTCTTCGACGGCACCTAAACTGGAAACCTGGACGATGGGGTGCGGTGACGGACTGAGATCCGAGGTCTGGACCAACCGCGAGGATCTCGAATGGAACTCACAGATAAAGTTTGCCTCGTTACGGGCGGGAGCGGCGGCATCGGCTCGGCAACAGCCCTGGAGTTCGCGCGCCGCGGCGCGAATGTCGCCATCGGCTGTCGGGAAGCAGGTAAAGAGGCAGCGTTACGCCTGAAATCTCAGGTTGAATCGCCCGGCCGCAAGTCCACGGTTGTTCCAGGCGATGTGGCCGAGTCTGAACAGGCTCTGGAACTGGTAAAGGGGACGGTTACGAACCTTCGTGGCCTTGATGTTCTCGTGCAATTCGCCGGTGGGCCTGTGCCAGGCGACTTGACCCGGGTCAGCCCGCGGGCGTGATACAGGGCGTTCGACGTCCATGTTCATGCTGCCTTTTACCTTTGCCGCGCCGCAGTCCTTTATATGATCGAGAAGCACGAGGGGGCTATCATACTGATGTCTTCCGCGGCGGGAATGAGAGGGTGCGCCGGCGCCATTGCATATGGGGTGGTGAAAGGAGCGATTCCGCCCCTTACAAGATCGCTGGCGAGAGAACTCGCAGAGCATAACATTCGCGTCAATGGTGTCTCTCCAGGCATCATTCGAACTCGATTTCAGGATACCCTCACACCAGAACAGGTCAAGAACAATAGTGATAACCGGGTTCCCTTTCATCGCGAAGGAAAACCGGAAGACGTCGCGCAAGTTATCGTGACGCTGGCACAGAACGAATTTATGACGGAGGAGGATGTCGCGATCGATGGCGGAATAACGATGCGGATTGCCTAACGCATATCTTGAGAGCTGAACGGTGCAGCAGGACAGGTTTGTGGTACGCGACGTAGACGACCGGGCATTGGCGTTTTTTCGGGATTCGGTCTAGGATGGAGCCGACGGGCGTCGCCTATGACCAAACGCGGATCATCATAGGTCCAGGCTTCCTTTGCCACTCGGGCACATAACGGGTCGATGGTCGGGGTCATCCTGCAAACGCCGAGGCAACTTCGGGCAACTTCAGATTGACGTTTCGACGCGCATAAGCTATTTTTGTGCTTGTGGCATATCAGTTTGCGCCGAGCTACTTGTTCATGCGAAGAGGGCTTTCGGTAAGCTTTCCTTTTGACGAGATCTAATGGCAAATGTCCCGATTCCAAAACGGCTGGTACCCCCGCGCACCGATAAGGCGAAGGGCGACTTGGCGGAGCAAGCCTACCATTCAATCTTGGATCAAATCCTTCGCGGAACTTTGGGAATAGGCTCGGTGCTCTCACGGCGCAACCTAGCTGCCAAGCTTGGGATGAGCTTTGTACCTGTGTCTGAGGCATTTCAGCGCCTGGAAATGGAAGGGCTGCTGGAAAGCCGGCCGCGTGCGGGAACACGGGTTAAGATCCCCACAATCAGTGAAGCGCGCGATCGATTTGAGTTGCGCGAGGCTTTAGAATGTCAAGCGGCGCGCCTCTGCTCCGAGCGTGCCTCGTTTGAGGAGCGTTTGGAACTGAAGAGAGCGGCCAAAAATGTTGACACCCTTTTTGTGAAAGCGGCCAGCAAGGAATTCGACGATGACTTCATCTTTGCTGTTCAGAAATATCACGTTGACTTGCATATGAAAGTTGCTGGGTACGCTCGTTCTGAGGCATTGAGATCGGCAATTGAAAAGAACCACGTTCTGGTTTTCAATTGGCTTTACGACACGGCAATGAGACGACGTACGCTGCCTCGAAGTTTTCATGAAGGTCTAATTAACGCCATTCTGGACAAAAGTCCGGAAGAAGCCGAAGAAGCCATGAGGGCGCATGTTCGTTACGGCGTGGAAGCGGTACTAAGCTATCTGGCACTTGCGCCCGAAACCAGGAAATGGCGGGTGAAGCGAAAAATCCGGCCGTAATCCCAACCGTTATCGGGTCGGGTCCGATGATTCTGCATTCCTGTCCCTAAACTGTTCTGCCTCGTGAAAATACCCTAGCCGCTTGACGCGTGGCCGTCTCTTAACAGAGGGCGATCGGCACTCCCTGTCTCCGCATCACCTCCTCCGAGTGCTCGATTGATCCTGCGTTCCCACCCTTCAGGCCCGGCTATGATCAAGTGTTTTCGGGTGGGTGGCTTTGGTTAGCACCAACATCCTGTCGGTCAGGGCCGGTTGATTGACAATATTGATTCTCCGGCGGATAACAGGCGTACCTTACCGTTTAAGCGAACGGATCTGATCTCCTTGCGAGTCAAGGGATGAATATGAAGGAGTATTTTACTTGGCGCAGATTGCTCTGGACCAGATACGAGACGGTGCTCAAAAATGAGCATTGAACCAGATCGACTGAGGTCAAAATCGACTTTACCATACCTTGTCGGAGCATGTTTAATGGCGAGATGCGCTCCATCGCCCAACCAATCTGGATGGATGCCCCAACAGAATTCCAGGCTGTTTTCATTTTCGTAGATCAACAAATTGCGATGGAGCAACACATATTCAGCCGCGGCCCAGCCGTGCGGCATATCGCCTGTTCCCATCCGTGAATCACTATAGATACACTCAACCCAGCCGTTCGTTGGGGACGCATGATTGATGTGCCCGAGAAAGAGCTTGTGAAACATGGCTAAATCATCGCGGAGCATGTAGCACATAGCCCAATCTGCAGTCATGTAAGTCCACATATCGCCGTTGTTCACAGTTTTGAACCAGGTGTATGAAGGTGTCCTGACTTCCGTTGAAGGTTGAGCGACGGTTCTCTGACCCGGTTCGGATAGAATCGGGTTGGGAAAATCTCAAAAAAGGAGAACCGTCGTGGAGAAACGATATCACATTGTGGGTAAGGGGAGCAGCGAAGAGTTGGGGAGATACCTGGCCAGGAACGGACACGTTCTGCTGCCGATGGTGGAGTTGATCGAGCAGTCGCGGATGGCGGTCGATGAACTGATCGACGTGCTGGGGCGGG
>Ga0307373_10014203_pt1 | contig 11011 bp, 14 predicted proteins | sample OX2MG_FD_202534 | JGI IMG/M metagenome (GOLD analysis project Ga0307373, IMG submission 202534) | Soil microbial communities from Risofladan, Vaasa, Finland - OX-2 | ecosystem: Environmental > Terrestrial > Soil > Coastal area > Acid sulfate soil | place: Finland: Risofladan, Vaasa | collected... | reverse complement strand
AATGTATGAGTGTGAAATGGCTCATGTCTGACCGACCTTGCTTAACCTGCATAGGTCGGCGTCATAGCTTTGGCCTCCCGCTTCACGACGAGCATCGAGACACTGGCGATCAAGAACCAGATGACCATTGCTCCCTGGCCGATGAACGTCACGTATCCGCTCGCAGTGTAGAAACCGGTGTAGTCGGTCCCCCCAAAGATTGAGGGAGCTGCCACCAGGTTGACAACTGCGGCGACATAGGCCGCCCAGCCTGTCCACCTGGGCAGCACTCCGGTGGACAGCGTAGCGTAGCCCGCCGAGGCCAACAACAGCGCCGACATCATGAGCCCAATCGCACCGTAGAAGACGAAGCTGCTCTCCATGAGGCCTCTGACCACCGAGGGATCGGCCTTGACCGACGTGTCCAGGGCTGCGCCACCCTGCAGCGCATCGCCAACCAGTTCTAGGGTGATCACCACCAGTCCAGCTCCGAAAACCAACGCTGAGACCCATTCGTGATCCGGCCGCGCCTGCCGGATCAAACGACGGAACCCGGCCAGCATGACCAGGAGGCCGACCATGATGAGCGGGTCGGCCAGAGTGGTGCGCATGAGGATGAGGATGCTGGCCCTGCTCACGGAGTAGCTGAACTGAACCATGTCCTCCAGTCGAGCCGTCGGCTGCGGGCCAACAAAGTAGAGCGGGAGCGCCACCAGGAACACGACGAAGCCAGCTAGCCCAAATGCACCCGCCCAGCGCCGCACTTTCAGATCATTCATAAGAAACCTCCTTTTTTTGCACATAACGCCTTATTTTGTGAAAGAGAGTTCCTCTCGGCCAGCCAGTGCCTCGCCGGGCGGCGAGGTCTGTTCCCCGGCCTGCCCAACGGGGACGAGACGCACGAGTGGAATGGGACGACTGGTGGCTTGCTGATACCGAGCGTAAGTGGGCGCGACATGCAGGATGCGCGGCCAGAAGGCGGTCGTCTCCTCGGCCGACAACTCCTCGGCGCGAACCTGCAAGATGTGGTCCATGACCTGGACTCGCACCGTCGGGGTAGCCTTCAGATTGTAGAACCAGCCGGGATGGGAGGACCGGCCGCTATTGGCGGCCACGATAACCAGGTTCGCGCCATCTCGGAAGAACTGGAGGAGCACTGTCCGCGTCTTTCCAGACCTGCGCCCACTCGTCGTGAGGATCAGCACATCAACCTTCCGGGCGATGCGGCCACCGGTCAGCCGATAGAGGCCCACGCCGAGGCCCCCAAGTCTTTTGTCAAGCTCGTAATTCAGAGAAAGAACCACCTTCTCCTTGAGCGAGTGGCCCCTGGTAGACGTCTTGTTGTTCATGAGTGCCTCCTTTTTTGCACACCATGCGTTGTTCTGAAGAAGATGTTTCCTCATCCTCTGTCAGACTCTCATTCGTTGACCTACGCACGCCAACTCGCTCGCCTATGCCAAAGCAGACACCATACCGAATGTTGTGTAGCGCTGAATTACAGAAAAGCCTCGAAGCCACGACTGGCGTGGTTTTAACGCATTCTCGCTTTACGCCATTACACAAAACTCGGTATGGCGTCTGACTACACTCCGACCCATCAACTGCCTGGCTACTTCGCCCGGCCAACGAGTGAGGGATCGTGGCCCAGCGTCATCGTGCTCCATGATGCCGCTGGCATGACCCACGACCTGCGTCAACAAGCAGACCGGCTGGCCGGTGCCGACTATCTGGCCGTGGCGCCCGACCTCCTCTCCTGGGGGCGGAAGATGGCTTGTCTGATGGCCGTCGGCCGCGATTTGCAAGCCGGTCGTGGCCAGGCCTTCGAAGACGTCGAGGCCACGCGCCAGTGGCTGGCCGGTCAACCCGGCTGCACCGGGCGGATCGGTGTGATCGGCTTCTGCCTGGGCGGCGGCTTCGCCCTGCTGTTGGCCTCCGGACACGGGTTGGCGGCAGCGAGCGTGACTACGGCGTGTCGGCGCCCGCGAACGCGTACACTGAAGCTTCCTTGCAAGGAGCCTGTCCAATCGTCGGCAGCTTCGGGGGCAAGGATCGCAATCTGCGCGAGGTCGACCACGACGTCAAGGAGTACCCGGAGGCCGGGTACGCCTTTCTCAACGACCACCGCGGGGAGGACCCTGGAGCGTCCTATATGTGGTGCTAGGACATCTCCCGGTGATCGCAGGGTACGTCGGCACCTACCACGAACCCTCAGCTCAGGATGCCCGCCGACGCATTCTGTCGTTCTTTGACCGCCATCTACAATCAGTTCCCTGACTCCTTCCTGGCGCGGCGTCTGCCCACGTGCGTACCGCGCTCTAGCATGGTGGGACGAAGCCTGGCTCCCGCTGTGTGCATCGCGACCGCTCGCCAGCCTTGGAGGCCGCCGGAGGTCCGTGCGATTTGAGGCAATTTCTGGGTCTTCCGCAGGTTTGTTTTGTGCTCCGAGTACAATGATGTTCGCGTCCGCCGTTCAGGTTTCAGCCAAAGTGGCGAAAGGTCCCATCTGCTGGGAAAGGTTGCTCCGCTTCTCTGGTTGCAGTGACCGGATTAGACCCCGAGCAGTTCCTTGGAGGGCCCATTTGCCACGAGAAGCGCGGCCATCACCCCAACGTCTATCAGGACTCCGAACACCATGTTCGACCTCCAGAAGAGCAGGATCAGCACCAGGGAGATGATCGAAGCCGACACGGCCAGTACCCTCCACCAGGACAGATGGGCAAACAGGGCCACCCCAGCAGCCATGAAAACGAGCAGGGCCACGATCGAGAGCACCATGCCAATGGTGTAGATGGCGCTGGCACTCAGGCCAAGGCTACCGAGCAACCAGGGGTTCTCAGATGAACTCGTATCCCAGCCGGTAGGCAGGGTCCAATGGGCAACTCCATGGATAATCAGCAATATGCCGATGACGATCCTCAGTAAGATACTCCACACGTCCTTGCTCCTCCTTCCGTTTTATGCGACCATATTTGGTTCCTCTCTGAGGAACCTTCCAAGGCATCCAAAGCAATCCTCTCAATGAAAGGATAGTACAGAGACCTCACAACGATGTCAAAAAATCCCGTCTCACGATCACTGACCTATCACAACAGGAGAGCCAGTGTCATTGGTCTCATAACGTATTGGACAGACAACATGGTTGCCCTCGAACGGATGTCGAGTTTCACGGGGAGAGAATAGAGGATGGGTTTTATCAGCAAAGGAGGATACCATATGTTTTCCACACGCACATGTGTAGCCATCCCCCTTGAAATGCTAGCCAGAAAACTTTACCACTTAGGCCAAACTGATCCAAATGCGAGGATGACCCAACGTTGTGCACAAGGAGGATTCGTAAAACTCACTTCTACTCTTCTTTCGCGTAACGTTAACGTAAAGGTGTTTACAGAAACGCCATAAATCGCTTCAAATCACAGTCCGCTTCGTGGTATTAGCGCCAATGTATACTTGGCTCTGTAGCACTTTACGTGATCGAAGCGGAGGGAAACGTGGTATAATAGGAGAACTACGACCCATTCGGATGATTCCCCGAAGAAGAAAGAACTCCATGACGAACCCATTACTGTTGTTTGCTCTCCCTGCTGACCTGCAGTTGGAAGACCTGCTCATTGAAAGTGAGACCCTTACACTTCTGCTGTCATCATCGCAATCACATCAGGCATGTCCCGATTGCGCACACCCCTCATCGCGTGTCCATAGCCGCTACCGTCGGCGGCTTGCTGATCTGCCCTGTCAAAGACGTGCCGTTGAACTGTATCTCAAGGTACGCCGGTTTTTCTGCGAGAACCCGGCCTGTTCTCGCCGGACCTTTGCAGAATCGTTTCCAGATTTAGCCCCAGCCTATGCGCGACGGACGTTGCGCCAGGGCAAGACGTTAGGCGAGATCGCCTTTGCTCTTGGCGGCAGGGCAGGCAGGGCAATCGCATCTAAATCGTGAGGAGGTGATACAATCAGAGTAAAAAAGCGGGAGATGGGAAGATGGAAGAAAAAGACGTACGAGACCTGGAAACACTCTTTGCCCAAGTAGAGGATCCGCGTGTGGAGCGCACCAAACTGCATCGCTTGCGCGATATCATCATCATTGCGATCTGTGGCGTCCTCTGTGGCGCAGAAGGATGGGTCGAAATCGAAGAATTTGGGAAGGCGAAGCAAGCGTGGTTCACCGACGTGCTTGTCTTGCCGAACGGGATTCCTTCCCATGACACCTTTGGACGGGTGTTTGCCCTCCTGGATCCCAAGCAGTTTGAAGCGAGTTTTGTGCGAGTTTCGTGCAGGGGATCAGCAAAACGGTGCAAGGGGTGATCGCGATCGATGGCAAGACGCTGCGCCGCTCGCATGATCAAGCAGCAGGCAAGAAAGCCCTGCATCTGGTAAGTGCCTGGGCCGTCGAAAATCGGCTGGTGTTGGCGCAACTGGCAACGGCAGAGAAATCCAACGAGATCACCGCGATTCCGGTTCTCTTACGACAATTAGCCCTGGCTGGCTGCATTGTCACCATTGATGCCATGGGGACCCAAACCAAGATTGCGGCGCAGATTATCAAGCAAGAGGGCGAGTATGCCCTGGCGCTCAAAGAGAACCAGGAGAACCTGTACGAAGAAGTGCAAGCCACCTTTGTGCTGGCCGAGCAAGAGGCCTTTGTCGGTCAGTACTGTCAGTCGGCTCGTAGCGTGGAGAAAGGGCACGGTCGGCTGGAGATCCGTGAGTACTGGACCATCAGTGATCCGGAGATCCTGGCGTATCTTGATCCCGAGCAGAAATGGCAAGGCTTGCAAGGCATCGGGATGGTGCGAGCCGAACGGCGCATCAATCCCCAGCAAGAAGTCCCCAAACATACCCGCTACTTCCTGCTCAGTTTCCCTTCAGTGAAAACGTTTGCCCACGCCGTGCGCAGTCATTGGGGCATTGAAAACAGTCTGCATTGGGTGCTGGATGTCGCTTTTCGCGAAGATGACTCACGCGTGAGACTGGGCCATGCTGACGAAAATCTCGCCGTGTTACGCCATATGAGTCTGAATCTATTGCGCCAGGAACAATCGTCTCGCGTTGGCATTCATGCCAAGCGTCTCAAGGCGGGTTGGGACAACCACTACCTCCAACGTGTTCTGGCTGGGGTGAATTAGATGCGATTGCCCTGCGGCGGCTATGGGCACGCTTAGTACTACAGTGGTAATTATGGTATACTAGGAGGAAAAAGAGGAAGAAGAAACGCCATGAACGTGGATGCCCCAAGAGCATATGCATCGCCCGAAGAGCTGGGGACGAGTCTGTTCGACACCCTCTGTGAGCGCATCGGCCTGTGTTTTGCCCGCTCAGAAACCCGCGTGGGAGTCAAAGCGTATCTGCGCGGCTTGCTCTCGCCCATTGAACGCAAAAATGGCTGACAATTGGCCGAAGAGGCGGGATTGCCGACGCCGTATACGATGCAGTTCCTGCTCAATCGGGCCAAGTGGGACAGCGATGCGGTGCGCGAGCAGCTGCAAGGGTATGTGCGTGAGCAGATGGCCGGTGCCGATGGCTCGCTGCGTGTGGTGTATGCTGCTCGCATCGGCGACTGTCGCGACTGCCTTGTGCGAGCACAGTGTCAAGAAAACCTTCTCACGATCGAACCCCGGCGGGTCAGTGCCGTTTTCTGGCCGATCCCTTCCAACCAGGTCCTCACCTCGGCACCCATTCTCGAACCACCTGAGCCACGCGCGTGTTCCCCGATGCTGTGGGGCGATTGGCCACACTGCCACATCCGGCGTCACTGGCTCAAAGTGGTCCGCTCCGAAACGGTCGACGTGACCATGGGAGCAACTCCTACGCACGATCGGACCGCAGGAACCGACGAGCACGTGATGACTCGCGAACAACGTACTCATTGGCGCTTCTCATGGGAGCAGCGCCTCGCTCGGAATGCTCGCCCCGCCAACGCTCCCTCCCTCACCATCACGATCCACGGTCTTTCTGCTTCTTTTGCTCACATCTATGCGTTTGACCTTCTCGCAGCAGCTTAAACACTGAGTCAGCAGCTCCCGCCTGTTTCCCTCTCCCGATGGTGTTCTAGCCTCTCAACAGGACTCTATTGATAGAATTCTATGCAAGCTGCTTCCTAGAACATTTTCGTCGTTTACTTGGTTACAACTCGTTGTGCATCACGTGGGTCCAAGTGTTCCAAGTACTAGTTTGTGGTGCGAAATGGCTAAAGCAGCTTGAGAGGGGGGTTGAGAGCAAGTGAACGGTATTATAATGCATGAGTTTTATCACTGTTGAGCTTTATGAGACCGTTGCCTGGGCGATATGGCGCCCGTGGTAGCGACTTTTGCGCCAGCCATAGTCGCGGCGTCGGCTGGCGATCCGGCCCTCGATGCCTGCCCGCCACCGATAGCCGCGACGGAAGGCTCGCGTGTGTTCCTTGGCTTGTCGTTCTTCTGAGAGTTTGCCCGAAGCTGGGATCGCCACGCGCTTGACCCCGGCAGCTTTGAGGGTATCCTCCGTGTCCGCCGAGTGGACCCCGCGATCGCCGGCCACCAGATTGGGCGCATGCTCGAAGAGCGCCCGGTGATGGGCCACCGCCTCCACTGCCTGTCCATGCTCAGTGGGATGCGCGAGGATCTCGTAGCGCGTCACGATGCCACCATCAACCTCATCGAGCATGACCTGCCGCCCAAACTCGACCACTGCCCCACCTTTGTGGCGTGGGATGGCACGGGTGTGCGGCTCGAAGAGACTGAGCACCTTCTGGTCCGAGGCCACCTTTTTGCCTTCCAGCACACGGGTGCGCGTCTGCACGATCACGGCCTCGATCAACGGCAGCACTTCTTGCACGGAGGCCAACAGGTGTTTGGCCTGCGCTTCGCTCTGCTCAGCCAGCGCCTCAAGCACGCGTCGGCTTTGGCGCACCATGTGTTCGGCGGTCTCGATGAGCTTCTGGTACAACTGCTTCTGCTCGGCTTCTTTGTCTTCGCCTTTGCGCCAGCTGTCGATGCAGCGTTTGCGCTGTGCGCCGCGCCGTACGCAACCGCGAGCGACAGGTCTGCTGGACAGTGCTGAGGTGAGCCTTGACCAATCCTTTGGCCCGCTGCACAAAGCGGGAGAGTACCCGCACGCTATCGACGAGCAAGCCACTATCCGTCGGATGATGGATCGCGGTTTGCACACAGGTCGCATCTCAGCGCAGTTTGCGCCCTTTCGTCACCCTGGCTTGTTTGGCCAACTGGACAACGCGATCATTGAGGGCAGGCAGGGTTTCGGGTTTGAGCGTGTTGGCCCAACGGATGAGCGTGGTATCGTCGGGCACCTCCGCCCAATACAGGCGGCAGAACCAGCGCAAGATCAGGTTTTGATCCACCTGCTCTTCGGTTTCCTGATAGCTCCATCCATGCAGATGCTTGACGATCAGCATGCGCAGCAGCACTTCCACCGGCGTGGAGTGTCGCCCATACACCAGCGTTAACCGATACCGTTTGCCGCAGTCGCCACGGATCTGCTGGTACAACTGGTCATCGTCGAGCAGTTGATCCAGCTCTTTCAAAATGGGATCAATGCGTTGTGCCATTTGAGGCACGCGTGCAAACACGTCTTCTGCGTCATAGCGATCAACAAGCATCTGGCCTTCCTCCTTCATGCTGTTCGTGCTCGTTTTCTCCTCTCTTTTTGACACGATGCTGGCTCTCAAACCGCTTCACAGGCTCATTTCGCACCACAAACTAGTTCTAGTGTCATTCGCCAACAAAGTCCTAAAAGGTCCAGTGGGCCAGGTGAACTACGCGAAAGCGTTCGGGTAGCAGCGCTTCGAGCGGTTGGCCGCGATGTTCTCCACTTCCATACCCAAATATCGCTTCTGTTTCTGCATTCGCCATCGCGATGGTACCCGCCCGGTCGATCACGAGCAGGGCGTCGGCGACATCTCCAAGAACCGGGTCAGCTCTCGAGCGGTGACACGTAGGGCAGCAGGCGAGGAAGAAAAGAATTGTGATGTATTTTTGACATGCATCACGTTTCTGTGACGAAATCGTGAGAGAAGCGCTCTATACTACTGACCACCCTTCTCCGCTCGGGAGGTCGTCTGGCTCTTCGTGTGTCCCCCACCCAAGTTGACGCTCTCCCAATCTCAAACCGTGATGTACAACGCCAGGCTTCTACCCACCAATGGCAGTCGCCAGCGAAAGCCCCTGTTCCTGTCGCTACTGTTTTCCACGCTCTGGACAACCTCCTCAACCTTCCCGTTTTCCAGCCTTTGAATGCGCCCTCCCGCTCCGGTACACGTGCGTAGTCTTTCCAGCAGCCCCTGTTTCAGGACTTGGAGTTCATGAAAATCGCCCTGGTGAAAATGCAGGGACGAAAAGTCCGGGTCTTTCGCAACGCGCCGCCAGTAGTAGCCATTGAGGTCCTCGATCTCCTCTTCATTCTCGAGTTGCTCAATATCCGTAATGCCCTCGGCGTTTCTTGCCAGACTATACACCAGATACCTCAAGGCCAGCCTGTGCATGTCCGGCGTCTTGCATCGAGAGTACGCAATGGCACAACAACAGGCTAGATAGTACAACATGCGTGTTCCTGCCTGCTCTCGCTTCGGATTCAGCATCAGGTATTTATCTACCTTGTGTGAAACGCTGGTGATGGAAGCCAGAGCCTCTTCGATCCGTTCACGATCCTCCGACAGCAACATGGCTCGTATTTTCCCAATGCGCAGGCGATGTATCACTTCGATTTCTTCTGGCTTCAAGCGCTCTTCGCTCTCATCTTCCTTCCATCCAATTTCGTTGCAGTACATCTTCAATGCCTGCTCGTACTCGCTTTGCGCTGCATACTGTAAACGGATGCCTATGGCACGAACACTTTTACGCGCCTTGTGCGCAATGAGGAGGTGCTGCCCTTTGAGGCTATGGATCTCGGCTAGATTGGCGTAGGGATAATCCCACCCGCCCTCGTACTCGATGGCCTTCTCGAAGTTATGAATAGCCTGCTTGTAGAAGAATGTTTCTTCCAGTCTCCGAGCATGGCTGGGGTTCTGAACGTTGGTTCCTTGATACAGTAAGCAATCATTGGAATCTTCATACGCTTTGAGGTAGATAGCATAGAGCATGCCAACGAAGTTATACACTTGCGCTCGTGGACAAGGAAAGTTCCACCTGTACCTGCGCTTTTTCATCTCATCCTGTTCGTGCTTTCCTGACTGCTGGCGAGACTTCTGAGCTTTCTTTCTCGCCGGGTAGCGCGTGAGCATTTCGTATTTACACATCTCCAGCGCCAGGGACTTGACAGCCCTGGGCAAAATGCTGTGGTAGATATCCAGGACCTGCTCAGTTGTAGCCCCCGAGAGAGAGGTGTTTGCGTAGACAGAATACACTTCCGGCTTGATTTTGCCAGTCGTATCGATGATGCTAAAGGAGAACGCCGGAGCGCTGCCGATACGCCGCAGACTGCAACTCACGCGAATCGCACGAGCCGGGAAGAGATAATTGATGAGTGGCAGCAGCCAACTCATTTTATCGGGGGCATACTTCGACAGAATGTCGTCGGCGTTGACCATCTTTTTCTCCATCTCCAACTCAAACCCTTTGGGCAATGGGGCGAAGGTGGTCATGCCTGCGACTTCCTTATGATCTTCGACCCTGTGTCGGATTCTCCCCACGTCGTAAGAGAGACGTTGCCACATATCCAGGCTGATGCTCAACAACTGCTTTTGCGAGAACTCACACCCCGATGCGTTTTCAAATGGCTCAAGGACGAATTGATCGGACCCTAACCAGAGGCGAAAACGTCTCCACACAGCGACAAGCAGCAGAGGGGTTGCGACAGCCAGCGTGATAAGCAGGACTAGGTCGGTGAAGCTAAAATTGGAATTGGGGTTAGGTCCGAGCTTCATCCATTGCACATCGATGAGCAACAAGAGGAGCCAGCCTCCCAGCAGCACGGCGCAACCTGCGATCACTACGAATCCAACAATCAGAATACTCTTCCATAAGTTACTGATACGCGCTTCATGTAACCTCATATAGTCCACGCTTTCTAGCCCAACAACTGATGCATACTACCTACTCCACCGCTCATGAGTCTCTGCCATGCACCACTATATATAGTATTAGCAGCAGATTGTTGCTAAATGGTCACAGAAATAGAGAAAATAATCACACATGTATCACAATCGAGCTTCCGGGCAAAGAGACATACGCTTCGTCAATAGGCAGAGGAGCAAGTAAATGCTCTACTGGTATGAGTACTTTTATCTTCCACCGCATTGCCTCACCAAAATCTGCCTCCGCAACCGGTTCTCCTCCCCCACTTCAAAGGATGGGAGCGTGTCGAGCAAGCCCAGACCTGTTGTTCTCCTCTCAAGCTCCGGCACCTCCTCTTCGTTGTCAGCAGGAAGAGAGGCAGATGTTACCTGAGGCAATCCGGCTCCCGCACGAGGTTGGCTTTGTCTCCCAAATCCTCGATGACCTGCTGCATCCAACTGGACTGATGCTGGCCTGCGCCCGCTTTGCGCTGCCAGTTGAGACTCCACAAGCGCAGGGGAACTTTCGCAACGGTCTGCGCTGACTATCTGGCCTTTCTGCTCAGCCAACTCCTTTTTCAGCCGCAGTAAGCCATAGCTCGGATGCCGCTTTGGGGTCAGGCACCAGCAGGGACTGTGAGAAAAGTGTGAGGCTTTCTCTCATGCTCGTGATGCCTCTGTGAGATTACTATCCTACCCTTACGTTCAAACAGGTTTGAAAAAATATGTAGGATGTACTCCTCTTGATGCAAAGCGGTTCGCTCGATATCAAGAGAGTCGCCTCTTTCAGGGAGAGATGGAATGGAACAACTTGCTACGGTCGCCCGGCCACTACGCATTGCCATCGTTCGTAGAATTGGGGCCAGCCGGGTTTTATGCTGCCGAAATGCTACTCAAGCAACGCGATCTCGACGTGAGCATTGATATCTTCAACCGCTCCCTACTCCTTTCGGATTGGTTCGCGGCGGTGTTGCGCCCGATCATCAGTCCATCAAAGCGGTGATCCGCGCCTTTGAGAAAATTCTGGCGGACGCGCGTGTTCGTTTCTTT
>Ga0307373_10014200_pt1 | contig 11012 bp, 12 predicted proteins | sample OX2MG_FD_202534 | JGI IMG/M metagenome (GOLD analysis project Ga0307373, IMG submission 202534) | Soil microbial communities from Risofladan, Vaasa, Finland - OX-2 | ecosystem: Environmental > Terrestrial > Soil > Coastal area > Acid sulfate soil | place: Finland: Risofladan, Vaasa | collected... | reverse complement strand
GAATCTGGAGAGAGCCTATCTTCAAGGGAGGTTCGGCGCTGTCCCTGAGCTTGACCAGTTCACTCTGCGTCGCGCCTTGGGCCTGGCGTCGCGCGACGCATGATAGCCCGCGGCAGGCAAAAGCCCCGTGCACGGTCGCTCAAACGCAGAGTCGCGACCCGCAAACCTAGAAAGACGCTCTTGATCTTCTGCGAAGGCGAAAGGACCGAACCGGAGTACCTTAACGCCCTGAAGAGGCAACCAGCTGTGCGCGACGTGGCATCCGTCGATCTTCGAGTCGAGACTGGGCAGGGAGGATCCGTACCCCTGACTCTCGTGTCGATGGCTGTGGATGCCCGCAGCAGGGCCGGGGATGAGGATGCTGAGATCGATGAGTTCTGGTGCGTCTTCGATGTCGAATGGCCAAGGAATCATCCGGGTCTGAAGGATGCTATCGAGCGGGCCAGCCAGAACAGCATTCAACTTGCAATGTCTAATCCGTGCTTCGAACTATGGCTAATCTTGCACTTTCAGGATCAGAGCGCCTGGTTGGACAACGACGGCGCCCGCAGGCTTCGCCGGAGACTCGATGGGTCTAGCGATAAGGGTCTCGACGCTGCGAAGTACATGGCTCTTACCCGTGATGCAGCGCGTCGTGCCGTAGAGCTCGACACGCGTCACTTGCGGAACGGCACTGCCTTCCCACATGACAACCCATCGTCCGGCATGCACCTCCTCCTTGGGGCCGTCGAGCCGCCGGAGCGCTGAGGCTGGCACCTGCTCGGGTGTGTCTCAAACTCGCTGGTGGTGCCGACCTGCAGGTCGTGAATGAGCGCCTCGGCCACGCGTCGATCACGACCACGCAACGCTACCGCCATTAACCCTGCCCGACGCCGACGAGACAGCGGTCGAGGCCTTCAGCCGCATCCGGAACCGAACCTCGCCAAGTCCCCGGCGCGGCAAAGGCAGGTCAGCATAGGCGCGCAGAGCGCACTACTCGGTCCCGGCCGCAGCCTGTTTGCCGCGCTCCAGCCAGTCCAGGCTGTTCTGGGCCATGGCCTCATGCGCCAACTGCTTATCCGATGCCGTCGCCAAGGCCGCGAGTGAGCTGTCGATCCACGGCTGGACATTGGCGTGCCCCTGGTCCTGGTACTCGCGGGCTTGGAGCAAGCACTCCAGCTTGTCGGCGTCGCGAGCGCACCGGGCTTCGAGCGTCTCGCCAGCCTCGTACTCCGCAACCGCGGCCGAGATCATCCCCGCCACCGCGGGCGGAAGCGGCCCTACCTGATCCTGGGTGACTACCTCGTTGCGAGCCGCCGAAACATAGCTCTTCGTCAGGTGCGGGAGGTCGGTGGTGCGGGTCTCCTGGCTGTCGTGCCACAGAACAAGGAACGCAGCCCGCTGCGGGTCAGCGCCTTCCGTAGCGGCGATCACCGAGGCGATGACGCTGGCACGGAACGAATGGTCAGCGACAGACTCAGGCGAAGGGACGCCAGCCAGGGACCAGCCGGTCCGCTTGTAGCGCTTGAGCAACCCGATCTCGTAGAGGAAACCGGTGGTGTCCCGTAGCTGGTCGCTCAACCCGCCTGCCTCTCAGTATCTAGAGATTTCAGTATCGCCGTGCCATCGCGATGCCGTAGCGCAGCGCGTCCAGCTCTCTGCGTGAGGCCGCTGACACGAGGTTCTCATCCAGCAACCGCTCAAGTTTGGCCTGGAGTTCCTCAGCCACTGGGGTATCACGGATCATCTCGGGCCGGACCCGGATCAGCCACCACAGCGTGTGGATGTTGAGTTCGAGGAAGCCGATGTTCCCGTGCAGCCGGTCCAGCAGATGGCGCATCAGCCGGTCGCCGTGCCAGGCGCTAAGCGGCGTGGAGCCGATGAAGGCGTCGCAGGTCTGCTGCTCGTCGAAGTCACCGGTCCAGAATGCCCAGTAGTTCAGGTTGGCGCGCTCGCCAGCCTCGTCGCAGAGCTGGTCGGCGATGAATTGCCGCATGGGTTCTGGATCGCCGACCCGGGTGAGCGCGCTGGCGGTCGACCTGGCCAGCGGCCAGCTCGGCGACCAGCCCCTCGCTGGCCGCACGATCCGCTGGTCTGTCCGGTACATCTGAGCTAGCCAGGCCATGGTTTCCGGCGAGGCGTCGAATCCGATCAGGTAGTACGCCTGGCGGGCGAGCAGCAGCCCGTCCGTCGTGCGCCGGTCGGCGCGCTCAGCGATCGCCTGCATGTGCGTGATGACGTGCCGACGCTCGTCAGCGCCAAGCTGCGGACCCGCCGGTACCGGCCCGCGCCGTAAAGCCGTGCGGGCGGTGCGCTCAAGACGGCGTGGTGGCTTCCCGCCGATCGGCCACGCCGCCGTTTCCGTGAACGGACGGGTGATCACCCATGTGCTGAGCAGATGGCCAGCGGGATCGGCTGCGTGATGTGGGGTGGCGAGGGTCTGACCGATGAACAGGTCGGCTGCCAGCGCTTCCGTCAGGGTGTCCAGCAGGCCGGGGCCGGCGCCCAGACCGCGGAGCCGGGTCCGCAACACCAGGAAGCTCCCGGTCGGCATTGCCATGAGCGGGCGGCGTCCGCTCTCCCAGCCCTGGATCGTCGCGACGCCCACTCCAAGGCGTTCGGCGAGCTGCTGCTGGGTCCGACCGGTGGACTCGCGGATCACCTTGAGGACGTAACCCGAGACCCGTCCTTCCGAACTCGTACCACCAGTCAGTGCTGTGTGCGCTTGCCGGGCCATCAGCCGCCTTCAGTTCCCGCAGGCCAGGGCTCTACCCGTACTGGCCGTCAGTCCACAACGCCCCGCATCGAGCTTACGTTCTGTCCTGGCAGCACAGCAGGTAGTCGCCAGCGTAGTTCCAGTGGCCGCGCCTCGCGAGGACGCGGCGATGAACGGAGCCAAGGATGGGCAGGAACTCGGGCCACGGAGCCGGGCCGATCCCGGAGGAGATATGCGCCCGGGTCAAGGCGATGCGCACGGCGGCCGGAACTACCGGCGTGGAGCTGCGCCCGCCACTGTTGATGCTGGGCACAAGCGAGCGGGTCGGGTCCAACTGGCTGTCCGACACCCTGCGGCCAATAGTCGGCCAGCACAACGAGCCGTTCCGCCAGCAGCTCGCACCAGATCACGAGCTCTCGGCGCTAAATCCGCATCCTGGCAGGTGCAACGCGGAGGCCCTGGGCACTCTCGGGTGGCACTGGCTCATTACGTTCGCTGCCAGCAAGCACAGTGAGCGGCGGCAAGTAGTGAAGGAAACGAACCTGTTCTTCGCGCTGCCAACCTTGCTTGCGTTGTTCCCCCAGGCGCCGGTCGCAGTGCTCACGCGCAGCCCGCTCGGGGTGGCTTCCTCCTTTACTCGCGGTGATCTGTTCCGGCGATGGGCATACCGGAGCCGTTACCAGCAGATGGTCACCGCTACCCGGTCGGGCCATCGAGCGCGGTACAGGGTGCTCGTCCCCGACGATGACCCGCCCGACCTAGTTGCGCTGGTCCGGTTGCAGGTGCTGAACACCGTGCTGCTAGCTACGGCCCTGGCCGGGCGGGACGACGTCGCATTGATCCCGTATGAGACGGCGGTGATCTGCCCGCGGACTGCGGTTGATGCGCTGGCCGCGGTGGTGCCTGATCTCGGTGTCCAGCCTGCGCGCAGGGCCCCGCGCACCGCCGGATGCCTCGCAGCAGGCGCAGCCGAGGACACCTTTGTCACCACGGTCCCCAAGGCCGGCCTGACCGCTTTCCTGAGCGACCCGGGCGCCGAGCTGGTCAGGGCTACCACGGCGGCTGCTCTGGCTGCCGCCCGGACAGCCGTGCCAGCGCCAACCGTCGTCAGGGCCTCCGTGTGGCTGGCGGGAGATCATCTTTACACTCTGCGACCGCTGCGATTGCCGCATGCTCGGTCTACGCGGAGGCCTGCGATCCCGGAACCGGTTACGAGCCCCAGGCCGCGTTATCTACGGCGCGGTGGGCTGGAGTGGCGCAACCTCCTGGTCAGCAACGCCGAGTTCGCGGCCTTCTTAAATGAGCTGGACGACACTGGGCTCGCCAACAGCCACGCTGGCACCTATCTGCTGGCATGCGAGATGCCGCACGAACGCGGAGGCCGCCTCCACCGTGACCTGGCCACCGGCCGCTGGCACGTCAGCGAAGGGTACGAGCACCACCCTACGTACTGGGTGACCTGGATCGGCGCCGCTGCGTTCGCGGCCTGGTCCAATGCCCGGCTGCCTACCCGCGCCGAACTGATCGAGGAAACCCGTCATGAGGGTGCGGCAGCGGCGAACGCCGACTACCAGTTCGGCGATGTCATCCCTGTCACCGAACCGGGCCAGCCCGCCGATGAGATTCATCATCTGGTCGGCAACGTGCAGGTCTGGTGTTGTGACGGCCCTTCCCCGGCCGAACTGCACGACGGCCCGGCTGCGCGCTGGCTCCACGGCGCAGCCTGGAACACCCCGTCTACCCGTGAAGAGATCCACCGGGCCCGGCACCGCCACCTGGCCGGGTGCTCCCGCGGCGTCGGGATCCGCCTGGTCCGCGACCACGCCAGCGCGAAGGTCCCGGCGGCTGAACTCGCAGCCCTGCTGACCGGGTGGATTACCTCACTGGGCTGCCGGACGCGCTCGCTCGCCGCCCTCGACCAAGTTCTGATCGAGTCTTTGGGCTCAGAGACCGATGTTGGACTTGGCTCCCATGTAGGAGCCGGCGCCGGGGAATCCGGCCATGGCCAGCTGCCCGAACTTCTCGGTGAATCCGCGGCTCGGCAGGTCGGCGAGCTTCACGAACTCCACGCCCCGGATCGGCCGCGTGTCAGCACCCTCGGTGACATCCCCGACGGTCCCGCCGGTGCGCTTGGCCTCGAAGGTGACATGCACGACGTGGATGCCGCCGGGAAGGTAGTCGCAGACGTACAGCAGCCGGCCCACGGCCACATCGATCCCCGTCTCCTCGCGCATCTCCCGGACCAGAGCGGCACTGAGGGACTCACCTTCCTCGACCTTCCCGCCGGGCAGCGACCAGGCCCGCCCGCTGCCGGTGTCCTGGTTGAGCAGAAGGATGTGATCGTCCTCAATGACGACTCCGGTGACCCGAACATGCACGCGCTGAACCTACCCCAGGAGACGTCGCGGTGAGGGCGAGCAACGAGGTTCGGGTCGTGCTGGCTGCAGGTGGCCTGGGCACCAGGGTTCATCACTGGGCCCGTTACCTCCCCAAAGAGTTCCACCCCGTCGGCGGCCGTCCCGGCATTACGTGGATTTTGGAGGAGATCGCCGGGCTCGGCGCAGCCCACATTGTTATCGTCTACCACCCCTACTACCGGGCGTTCACCGAGTGGGCAGGCCAGGCGCTCAGTTCCTCCGGCGAAACCCGGTACCGGCGCGCTGTCGGGCGGCCGATGGCCGATCGCGGGATCGCGCGAGGCCGAGCGATCAGCTTCATCGCCCAGCACGGCCGCTACGGCGATCTCACCTCGGTCCTGAACGGCGCCGACCATTTCCCGGCTGTTGACGATCTGTACGTCGCTTTCGCCGACAACCTCTACTTCGGGCCGAACCCGCTGCTCGCGCTCCGCAACGTGCCACCTAGCCAGGTGGCCATCGTCGCGCGCCCCTACCAGCCGGAACTAGCGGCCCGGCGGGGCGTCATCGCGACCGTTGAATGTGACGGAAGGCGGCTGGTCGCCGGCCTCACCGAGAAGCCCAACCCGAGCGCGGCCCGTGCTCTCGAACGACGCCACGGCGGTAGGAACCTGCTGCTCCTGGAAGGCCGGGCCCGGGTCACTGCCGACTTCATCCGCTTCGCCCGCGCATTCCCGATCGCACCGGGCGTCGAGCCGAAGCTAGCCCTGACAATCGGCGCCTACGCTGCAACTCACCCTGTCGTGGCTGTAGAGACCAGCTGCGAGGTCATCGACCTCGGCGCCCCTGTGTGCCGGTGTGAGCGCAGCCACCTTCGCGTGGCCAAATCCTCCGCCCGCCAGGGCGTGACGATCTCCGACGACCCTTTCCTGACGGAGTCGTGAATGGCGATCATGACACGTGAGCTTTCTGCGGCCTGTCGGCTTGGCCGCGATCCGGTCGAGGTCGGGCGTGCCCGTGAGATGGCCCGCACGGCGCTTCCCGGGTGGGGTATCGCCGAGCACACTGGGCTCGCCGAACTCATCGTGTCCGAGCTGGTCACCAACGCCGTGCGCCACGCTGAGGGACCGATCGAGGTCCGCGTGTCCTATGCCTGCGGCGACCTGTGGACCGAAGTCCACGACCAGGGAGCAGGCCGCCCGGTCCGCCAGCACACCACCACCGACGACGAACAGGGCCGGGGCCTGGAATTGCTGGATGGCCTGATCGGCCTGCACGGCGGCGCGCGAGGAGTCGTAGACGACAGCGACGGCCCAGGCAAAACCGTCTATGTCGCGGTGTCCCTTGCGATCACCCCAGCGAACGCCTCGTGAGCATCCCCAGCGACCAGAGACAGCACCCGCGTCTCGTCGCTTCGCTTGGGTCAACGGCCTGGTCCACTGCGCCTGGTCGGCACAGGTCCGCTGCGCGGGCTCGGCCTGGCCAGGCCTGGGTCAGCAGTCGGATGGCCTGGCTGAGGTGGCATAGGGAAGTCACTGCGGGCGAGGTCCACAGCACTTGGCCGCCGCCCAGGTCGGCGAGCTTCCGCCCGGACCGGGTGCGGCACGGGTGAACGAACACGACGGTAAGCCGCGTGCAGGTGCGCAGCGGTGGCGCGGGCTGCAGCTGACTGCGCGGCAAGCTGCTGGGCCGCGCGAAGCTCAGCGACCGCGATGGCCAGCGCAACCAGGTTGGCGATCAGCGCCATCGTGACCAGGGTGGTGTCGCCGGTGGTCCTGCCGGTCAGGGCCATCAGCCGGGCCGCAGCGCGCAGTTGGTTTCCCTCCCGGGTGGCCCCGGGAATCTGCCCGTAGCGGGCGCGGCCGGCGCGGCCGTAGCTGTCCGCGGCGCGGCGCAGTTCCGGGTTCCGCAGCGCCCGCGCCGCTGGCCGACCTGGTCATCGACGCCGAGGTGAACGTGGAGCCGGTGGCTGGGGCATGCCGAAGGGCAGATCAACGCCCTGCGCGCGGCCGCTCCCCTCATCGCGGCGATGCCACCTACCCACGTCGCCCGGCAGGTCGCCCGGCTCGCTGACCGGCTCGGCCTAGATCACGCGGCAGTGACCGGGGCTGTTACCGACGCACTCCCCCAGGTCATCGCGAGAACGGCGCCTTCCACTGATGTCATGGCGCCAGCCAGGTCATTGCCACGCCGCCCGCGATCGCCGCGAACGCGATCGCCGCACTGATGAGCGCTTAATCGCTCACAGTAAGTGGCTACTGGCTTCTCCGCTGGCAGGCGGTGTCACGCCGGGCGCTCACTTTCCGGGACCACGATCGTGCCCCAGCCCTGGACGCCGCGCACCAGTCCTTCGGACTTCAGCACGTTGAGCGCCTTAGCCGCGGTCGTCTTCGCACAGCCCCACTCCTGGGTGATCCGGGTGATCGACGGCAGCGCATCACCTGGCCGCAGTTCGCCGCTTTCGATCCGCTCCCGCAGGTCAGCGGCGATCCGCAGATAGGGCGGATCGCCCGTGCGCTGATCGTCTGTCACATGATCAACGCTAGTTGACCCTAGTCCGCGCCCCTCGGGAGACGTTAATCGTGGATAACGTGCGTATACCGCAGTACAGTATTGGCAGGTGCCGGCCCGTGCTGTCACGCGGTTTGCTGCCTGCCACGGCGCTAGCCGCCGTCATGCAGCCTTCCGCGGGCATCGCCGGGCCGGGGCCGTCAGGAAAGCAGAGCGGCCCCGGTCGGTGCCCACGCACCGAAACCGGGCCTGACCAGGACGGAGCCCTTGGCTATGACAATTCATCCCCCACCTGCACCCGGGGAGGCGGCAGCGCTGATCGGCGCATATCCGGGCTGGCAGATCGAACTCGACCCAGGCCTCGGCGTGTGGACCGGGGTCCGCAAGTCCGGCGACGGGCAGCATATCCGTGTCCTGGCCGCCCGCACCGCCGCCGCATTAGAGGACAAACTGGCCGCCGCCGAAGCAGGGGACGACCCGGCATGAACCGCACCCCCAGCGAACGGCTCACCGGGACCGTCGCCGGCCTGTACGCCGACATGCTGATCGTCCGGGACCGCCTCGCCGTGCATCCCCTCACCGCACACGACGCCGAACTCGCCGCCCGCATCCTCGATCACCTGTCCCGCGAATGCGCCGAAGCGGCGGAGATGATCGCCGAGGCAGGCAGGGAAGGAACCAGCACATAAGTAAACCGCCCGGCATCAGCTCTAGGCCAAGATCGACCCGACCGGGCCGATGCCGCCCTACCGCCAGATCGCGGAGATCATCCGGCAGCAGATCAAGTGGGGGGACTCCCCCATGGGCTGCCGCATCCCTACCGAGTCCGAGATCCTCGACGTGTGGGAAGTGGCTCGCAGCACAGCCCGGCGGGCAATCGCTCTGCATCGGGACGAAGGCCTCGTCCAGACCGTCCCCCCAGCGCGGCACCTACGTCCGCTGACCGCCGTCCGGACACGAGGGCCTGGCGCTGCGGGTGCCCGTTCGCGCATCGCTGCGCGGCGCGCCGCGCGGGTGTGGGGCAGGCGGCTGGTCAGCAGGGGTATGGCGGCCACGATGCCGACGGCGGGTCAGGAATCCGGCGCGGGCCGAACGCCAGGATCATGGCTGCGAGCCAGCCGATGCCCGTCGGGGCTCCGATCAGGTTGACGAGGAACACCAGCGCTAACCTGTCCACCCCGCGGATTATCCCGACCAGCGTCGGCAGCAGGTACACGACAATGATCGCCAGGAACGCGAGCACCCAGAACGCGTAACTATTCGCCAGAGCACGGCTCATCCTCCTTCCCTCGGCTGCTTACGTGGCCGGAGCCCGTTGGCTGGGCCCACTCACAGGCTCCACGCGCCACTTGTACCCTCGCAACTCTGCCAGTGGATGACTGAGGTAGCCGCTGCCAGCGGCGCTTCGTCAGCCGGCAATTGCCGTTCCGGGGCCGCCTGGCGTCACCGGGATGGTCCGGCCCGCTGTGGCGGCAGCGGTCCTTGCCCACGGTGCCGGCGCGGACCTGTGCCGGGCTGGCCGTGCTGGACGGGCAGCGGGTCACCTGGGCGCGGTGGTGCCGGGAAGTCGCCGCGTGCGACGCCGGCCGCGTTCGGAGTCCTGCCCGGCCGGGCCGTGTGGGACTGGGTGGGGCGAGGCGGGTGCGGCCGGGCCTGGGCCATGGCGGTGTGCAGGTGCCTGGCTGCCGCGTGAGCCGCCGCGGACTGTGCGGCGTGCTGCTGGACCTGCCGCAGTTCGGCCACGGCGGCCGCGAGGGCGGCCAGGTTGGCGACGAGTGCGATCGCCGTCAGCGTGCTGTCGCCGGTAACGTCGCCGGCCAGCGCTATCAGCCGGGCGGTGGCGCGTAGCCGGTCACCGTCGCCGGATCGCCAGGGGACGCGCCCGTGGGGAGCCCGGGCAGCACGGTCGTAGGCGTCCGCCGCGCACCGCAGCGCCGGGTTCCGCAGTGCCCGCGCCGCGACGTGCAGCGTATCGGCTGCCGCCCACGCGGCGTCGGCCGCTGCGGACGGATCACTGTGGGCGCAGCGGCGGACGTGCTCCGCGGCGGCAGCGGCCTGGCGGGCCGCGTGCGCGTAAATGGCGTCGCGTTCCGGGACGGTGAACCGGAACGCTCCCGGATGCCCCGGACGTGTGCTCCGTGGCTGGTTCCAGCGGCCGCGCAGACGGGGCAAAGTGAGCCCGGCGGCCAGGCGCCCGCCGCCGTACCACGCCGGTGCTCCGCCGGGTCCGGTGTGGCCGGGGAGCGTGACGGCATACCCGGTGACCTGTCCCGGATCGCTCTCGCTGAACCGCAACCTGACCTGCGCCCCGGACTCCCGCAGCTGGGCGAAGAAGCTGGTCTCGTCCCGCGCCCCGTCAGCGGCGTTGGTGACCATGTTGCGGAGCAGAGCGCGCGCCGCCGGGGCCGACAGCCCTGCCCCGTCGGCTGGGTCCTGCCCTGCTGGGCTGGCCCAGCGGGCACGCAGTTTCGGCAGGGTCAGGTCGGCGGCGAGCTTGCCACCGCCGTACCAGATCACCCCGCCGTCCTTCGCGGTGTGCTGGGGCAGGCCGACCGCGTACCCGGTCACCTCGCCCGGACTGATGGTGCTGTGGCGGTGGCGGATGAGTACCCCGGCTTGGTGGAGGCGGGTGAAGAACTCCTGCTCCGTGCCCGCCCCGGCGGCTGCGGTGCACACCTCCCGGCGCAGGGTCACGCGGGGTGCCTCGGCCCGTCCGCGGCGGGCTGCCTGCTCCGTCTCGGCGCGGGCCGGGCGGCGGGCGGCGGTGCGATCCGCCGGGGCGGTGGAGCGCAGCCCGAACCGGCGCTCGGCTTCCTGGCACGCCTCCCGCACCCGGTAAAAGTCGTTCCAGATCTTGGGCCGGGTGCCCTCCTGGCGGGCCAGGGTCGCCACGATGTGAATGTGATCGTCGGCGTGCCGTACCGCAACCCACCGCACCCCCAAGTCGTCGCCTGCGGGTGCGAGCCCGGTCCGGTCCATGATCCCGGCCGCGACCTGCGCCCACTCCGCATCGGACAGGACCCGGTCCTCGGGTGCGGCGCGCACCGCGCAATGCCACACCGGCTTGCCGTAGCCTGGCCCCGCCAGAGCTGCCAGCGGCTGGGCCAGCAGCCCGGCCAGGCGGCGCAGATCCGGTGACCTGCTGGGACGGCGCTCCGGCTCCAGTTCCGCCGGATCAGCGAATCCGGCGACCAGATGCGGATCGGTATGCTCGTTCGCTTTTCCGGGCCCGTACAAGTAGTACAGCAACCGCCTGGCATCGGTGCCCCGGAGCACTTTCCCGATCACCCGGCGTACTCCCATTCCGTCACGGAACGCTCCGGCGCAATTGCTCCGCAGCCTCATCCAATCTGCGGATCACCCGCACGCAAAACTGCGCCGCCGGGAGCAGATCATCACCGCGCTGCCCCGTCGCATTCAGCCGGGCCACCGCCTGATTCAGATTCGTG
>Ga0307373_10014199_pt1 | contig 11012 bp, 7 predicted proteins | sample OX2MG_FD_202534 | JGI IMG/M metagenome (GOLD analysis project Ga0307373, IMG submission 202534) | Soil microbial communities from Risofladan, Vaasa, Finland - OX-2 | ecosystem: Environmental > Terrestrial > Soil > Coastal area > Acid sulfate soil | place: Finland: Risofladan, Vaasa | collected... | reverse complement strand
CAGCATGGCCGCCAGACTCACGACCGGAGCGGCGCGGAACACCGCCGAGGCCGTGTCGGGCACCAGATCTTGCTTGCGCAGCAGCTTGGCCAGCTCGGCGTAGGGGCGGAACAGGCTGGCGCCGCGGCGGTTCTGGGCGCGCGCCTTGGCGCGCTGGATCAGGCCACGCAGCAACGGCGCCACCGCCAGCAGCAGCGCCCACTGCGCCAGGTTCGCCAACGGGGCGGCCAACGTCATGCCAACCTCATGATCATGAGCAGGGCGATCAGCGCCAGAAAGATCGAGGCCAGATACATCTGCACATTGCCGGTCTGCAGCCGCCCCAGGCGGGCGGCGGCGTTGACGACGGCCTGGACCGCCGGGCGGTAGAAGGAGCGCTCGAACGAGGTGGTGCGGGCGGAGCGGTAATTGACGGCGGTGGGATACCAGGCCTGGCCGTCGGGCTGCGATTCGAGTTGGTGATCGGCGCGGTAGACGGGTGCAAACACGGTGCGCAGGGGCTCGGTGAAGGCGGCGGCGCTGTACTGCATGCGCGGCGTCATAAGGGGCTGGCCGCATCCCCAGGTGGCGGTGCGGCGCACGCCGCCGCTTCTCCAGGCGCGCAACGCGAGCGCGGCGGCGGCGGCGAGAGCCACGGCCAGGGCGAGCGAGGGCAGCATCGCCGCCAGCGCCGTCGCGGGCGCGGGCACCAAGCCTGCGCCCGGGAGCAAGCCGGCGCCGGGTAGCAACGCAGCCACGGTCGCGCCCAGCGGCCGCAGCAGAAACCCGGGCGCGATCCCCACCAGCAGGCAGGCCGCGGCCAGCGCGGCCATGCCGGCGCGCATCGCCCGAGGCGCTTCCTCGGCGGCGCCGGCGGCGGGGCTGCGCGGACGGCCTAAAAAGCCGGCGCCGTAGACGTTGGCGAAGCAGGCGGCGGCCAATCCGCTGATGAGCGCCAGCACCCCTGCCAGCAGCGGCAGCACCGGCGCGCCCGCCCCGGCGCCGGCGATGAAGCCGCGGAAGGCAAGCCATTCGCCCACAAAGCCATTGGTCAACGGCAGCCCGACGATCGCCAGGCAGCCAACCAGCACGAGGCCTCCGGTGATCGGCATGCGCCGCTGCAGGCCGCCCAGTTGGCTCAACTCGACGCTGTGGGCGGCGTCGCCGACCGCGCCCGCGCCCAGAAACAGCAGGCTCTTGTAGAGGGCATGGTTGAGGCTGTGCAGCAGCGCCGCCAGCAACGCCAACGCCGCCCAGACCGGGGCATGGTGCGCCTGGAGCACCAGCGCCGCGCCCAGGGCCATAAAGATGATGCCCAGGTTCTCGATGCTGGAATAGGCCAGCAGGCGCTTCAGATCATTCTCGCCCAGCGCGTAGAGCACCCCCAGCACGCCCGAGGCCGCGCCGGCGGCGACCAGCGCGTAGCCCCAGCCGCTGGGGCCGCCACCCAACAGATCGAAACTGAAGCGCACCATGCCGTAGACCGCAGTCTTCAGCATCACTCCCGACATCAGCGCCGACATCGGGGCGGGCGCGATGGGGTGGGCCTTGGGCAGCCACAGGTGCAGCGGAATTAAGCCCGCCTTGGCGCCGAAGCCCAACAAGGCGAGCACGAACACGGCGTTGCGCAGCGCCAGCGGCATCGCGGGGCCAGCGACGCGCATGACGGCGAAATCCAAGCTGGGGGCGCGGGAGAGAAACAGCAGGAAGGCCGCCAGCACGCACGCGGCGGCGGCGTGCATCATCACCAGGTAGATGTAGGTGTTGTGGCGGCGCTCCGGGCTGTCGCCGTCAAGCAGCATGGCGGCGGCGGAGAGCAGGGTCATCAGCTCCCAGCCGAAGAAGAAGGCGAAGCCGGTCGAAGCGGCGAGCACCAGCGCCATGGACAACAGAAACAGCGGCAACAGCGCCCAGAGGGCGGCGCGGCGCCAGCCGGCGTAGTGGCGCTCGAGGTAGGCTTGCGCGTAGAGCGCCACGGGCGCGCCGACGGCGCACAGGAGCAGGAGGAAGAAGGCGCTCAGGCGATCGAGGGTGAGGGTGAAGGCGAAGGGGGCGGCCTCGGCCATCGGCGCCCAGGCGCTGAGGTCGAGCGCGGCGGGCGCGCCGGTCCAGAGCACGCGCGCCGCCAGCGCGCCGCCGGCGAGGAGCGCCAGGACGAGGAGCGCGGCGGGAGCAACGCGGAGACGCGAGCGCCGGTCGGCCAGGCCGGCGAGCAGCGGCAGCAGCAGCAACGCCAAGAGGAAGGCGGCCAGGGCGGCGGCCATCCATGGGTTGGCAGCGATCAACGGGCCGGCCTTTTGGGGCGCGACTTGGAGATCTGCGCCAGCAGGTCTTGCATGTCCACTAGTTGGTTGTTGAAGATCTGGCGGGCGTCGTCGAGCAAATGGAAGAGAGCCGGATCGGTGACGGCATAGTAGACGCTCTGCGCATCCTTGCGGCCGACCACGATGCCGCTCTTGCGCAGCACGCCCAGATGCTGCGAGAGGGTGCTCTGCTCGACCTCGAGCCGGGCGGTGAGGTCGGAGACGCCCACTTCCCCGCCCCGCAGCGCGTCCACAATGCGGATGCGCAGGGGATGGGCCAGGGCCTTGAAGAACTCGGCGGTAAAATTCGAAAGATGTGGCATTCGATCTGTCTAATATAGCAATATAAGTAGCGGGGCGCGGCTTTTCTTTCGCGGCGGCGCGGGGCGGGGGTTCCTGCTAGAGTCAAGGGGAGCGACGGAGGAATGATAGAGCTGATCACCATGGGGGTGGCGAACTGGGTGCTGCTGGCGAGCGCCGCCGGGGTGCTGTATTGGTTTGCGCGCCGCAATCGCCGCCTCAAGGGCATCACCTGGTTCGCGCACGGCCTGGCGCTGGCGGCGGTGGGGGTGGGGCTGAAGGTGGCCAACGCGGGGCTGCCGGACTGGCTGGCGGTGCTGGTGGGGGGCGGGCTGATCCTGAGCTCGCTGATGCTGCTGCGGCGAGGGCTGGCGGAGCTGACCGGGCGGCGGCTGCGGCTACTGGCCGCCGACGTGTTGATCCTGGCGGGCCAGACGGCGGGGCTGGCCTATTTCACCTACGCGCATTTCGACTTTGGCGAGCGTCTGGTGGTGCTGGGGGTGGCGGGGGCGCTGGAGTGCGGATTGGCGCTGGCGGTGGTGTGGGTGGCACCTGACCAAAGCGGCGTGCCGCGGCGGCCGACGCTGGTGGTGCTGGGGGCCTACACGCTGTTCAATCTGGGGCGGGTACTGGCGGCGACGCTGGCGCATGGCAGCGCCCGTGCGGAGCAGATGACGTTCACCGCCGCGGCGGGGGTGCAACTGCTGTTCAGCAGCCTGTTCGCCTTGGGGGCGGTGTGGCTGGCGACTTCGGAGCAGTACCAGCAGCTCAGCGAGCAGATGATGCAGGACTCGCTCACCGGCCTGCTCAACCGGCGCGCGCTGATGCAGTCGCTGGCGCGGGCGATCGAACGCAGCCGGCATGGGGGGCAACCGCTGGCGCTGCTGGCGATGGATCTGGACCACTTCAAGCGGGTCAACGACACGCGCGGACACTCGGCCGGGGACGCGGCGCTGTGCGCGGTGGCGCGCACGCTGAGCGCAGCGGTGCGGGCCAACGACCAGGTGGCGCGGCTGGGGGGCGAGGAGTTCGTGGTGCTGCTGCCGGGGCTGGGCGAGGAGGGGGCGGTGCTGGGGGCGGAGCGGTTGCGGCGCGCCATCATGGCGCTGCGCTTCTCGTTCGAGGGGGCGCCGATCGCGCTGACCGCCAGCTTCGGGGTGGCGGTGTTCCGCACGGAGCACGATGCGGGGGAGACGGCGGGGGAACAACTGCTGCGGCAAGCGGACTTGGCGCTGTACGCGGCCAAGCGCGGCGGACGCAACCGCACCGTGGCCGCCAGCGGGGTTCCGGCGGAGGGGGCGGGGGACGGCGCGCGGCGCGAAGCGGCGGGGCAGGCGAGACTGGACCAACCTTAGAGCGGGCGAGGGAAACGGGCGCCGAGCGGGCCACGTTTTGCTCCTTAACTGGTGGGCGCGGGCCCCTGCGCGCCTGCGCCGCGCGTCCGGCTTGTGCTCGCGCGTCGTATTGCGGGTTCAAGGCTGAAGATGCACCTTCGCCGCGCTAGCGCAGTTGCCGGTCGTGCGCCAGGATGGTCGAGGCGCAGGCGCGCATGCGCTTTGCGTCCATTGCCTTCTCGGGAACCACCTTGGCCGCGTCCTGCTGGAGAGCGGTGGCCATCACATCCAAGCGGGCCACGGCGGCCTTGCGTGCCGCGCCGGGCTGCATGCCGTCAATTTGGGACATGGCCTGGTTGAGCGCGGCGATGCGCTCCGGCGCCAAAGCCTGGTCGCGGTTGAGCTGGTCGAGGTAGGCGCGCGCCACCACGTAAACCGCCGGCCAGGTGTAGTGGGGCTGCTCTTGCACGTTGAGATCCCCGGCCACGCCGGTGTTCCAGCGGGCCAGCTTGGCGGCGTCAATCTCATTCTGCGAGAGGTACGGGCTGGGCTTCAACGCAAACACATCGAAGCCGCGGGCGATTTCGGAGCCGTAGAGGAAGCCCTTGTACCAATAAATGGACCAGTAGCCGCCGATCACCAATTTGGTGGCGTCAATCGGGCCGCGGTCGAAGTAGGCGATCTCCTGCACGTGGGCGCCATCGGTGAAATCGAAGACCGTGGCCCCGCCCTGGTAGAAGGCTTGGGACATAATGTCGCGGCCGGGCACCGGGACGATGCTGCCGTTGTGGGCGACGCAATTCTCCTGATCGGTTTGCCAAGCGGGCATCTTGTAGTAGCCCTGGAATTTCATATGCCGGCCCCCGCCGGCGCCGACGATGTTGAACACCGCGTCGCCGCCCCAGTTGGGCGGATCCTGGGGCCGGCAGCGGGGCTGCGTGCCGCCGCCCCACTCGTCGGAAAAGAGCACCTTGCTGCCGTCGTTGTTGAAGGTGGCGGAATGCCAGAAGGAGAAGGCCGGGTCGGCCATGTCGTCGAGCCGCACCGGTTTCACCGGATTGGCGATATCGAGCAGGATGCCGTTGCCGGCGCAGGCGCCGCCCGCCAGGCCGAGCCAGGGATAGGTGGTGATGTCATGGCAGCCGATAGTGGCGCGCGGGGTGGGCTCGCCCGTGCCCTGCTGGCGGCCATGGAGACCGTCAATGGCGCCGGTGTTGGCGTCGGCGAAGACGAAGGCGTGGTTGACCACCTTCGATTGCTCCGGATGCGCCAGCGGCACCTTGATCACGTCAATACCGTAGTTGGAGGTATGGGGGTCATCGGGGCCGCCATTGTCGCAGCCCGCCATCTCCAGCGGCGAGCGCACGCCGGCGGTGCCGGAGACGTAGATATAGATGTCTCTCTTGTCCCTGGGGTCGGTGACGATGGTGTGGGTGTGCGAGCCGCGGCAGGTCTGCACCATGGCCAAGTTCTTGGGACGCAACGGGTCGGTGATGTCGAAGATGCGCACGCCGCGGGCGCGGTTGGGATCGGGCGGCGGGGCGGCGCGGCCCCCGCCGCGGCGGCCGGCGGGGCCCGCCGCGCCGCGCGCGGGCCGGGGCGGCGGCGAGCTGCAGTTGATGCGGCCGTCGGTTTCGACGGACATGAAGGCCAGATTGCCCCAGATGGAAATGTCGCCCTGCCCGCCCGGGCAGGGCAGGATGGTCTCGAGCTTGGGGTGGGTCGGGTTGGAGATATCGTAGAAGATGAGGCCGTGGAAATTGCCCTGGATCGCCAGCTTGCCGTCCTTGCCAAAGGCCAGGTCGGAGTTGGCGTAATCCAGGCTGCGGGCATTGTAGCTGGGGTCGAACATGCCGGCGGGCTGGTGGAGGCTGGCGACCAGAACCATATTTTCGGAGGCTTGGCCGGCGTCATAGCGGCCGGGCTTGAGGCCTTCGCGCGGATCGGGCTTGTGGCAGGGCGGGGCGGCGCCGCGGCCACGGCCGGCGGGCGCGGGGCTCTGTCCCGAGGCCAGCTTCGCCATTTGCGCCAACTGCTCGGGCGTGCAGGGTTGCGGGATCTGCTGGGTTGGCGCTTGGGCGCGCAGCGCCAGCGGAGCGGCGAGGGCGACGAGGGCAATGGCGAGCAGGTGCGGTAGGCAGGCGGCGTTCTTCATTGGATGGGCCTCCCCAAGAGCCCTTTCATGCGATCAATTTCCATGCGCTGGTCGGTGTCCACTTGCGTGGCAAAGTCGGCGATGTTGGGCTCCAGGCCGCTGCCGGGATGGCTGCGCAGGTCGGCCACCATTTGCAGGGCCCCGGTATGGTGCTGGATCATGCCGGTGAGAAAGAGCTGGTCGAAGGCCGGGCCGCGGGCAGCGTCCAGCGCCTGCATCTGCGCCGGAGTGAGCATGCCCGCCATGGGCGCCATCGCCTGGCCGTTGAGCATCATGCCCATACCGGGCATGGCCGCCGGAATGGCTTGGCCGCGCTGGTTCAGCCAGGCTTTCATCGCCTGGATGTCGTCGGTCTGCGAGATGCGGATCTTTTCCCCCAGCAGCCGCAGGTCGGGGTTGGTGGTGTGGGACGGGATCATCGCCACCATCTCCAGCGCCTGCATGTGGTGATGGATCATGCCCTGCATGAAACTCACGTCGGCGGCGGTGTAGGCCGGGTCGTTGAACGCCGGGACCTTCTTGTCGGCCACGACCGTCGAGGCCTGGCCGGGTGCGCCCGGCTGCACCACGGCCTCGGGCACCGGGGCAGCGGCGGCGCTGGCGGCGGCATTGGCATTGGGCGCCGGCGCGGGCCTGGCGCAGGCAGCGCCTGCCACGGCGGCAGCCAACGAAACGATCAGCACGATATGGTTCTTCACGGTTGCTTCACACGGTTGCCTTGATGGAGGAAGCATACACCCGCTCGGAATGATGCGGGCAGATCCAGTTTGGAGGCGTCTGGCCGGGCGCCCGCCGCCACCCGCAGCGGGCCTCCGGCCGGGGCCGCAAGCGTCGTAAGGTCGTGGCTGGCGCGGCACGTGCTGGAGTGGCGGAACCCCAAGCCGCAGGCGGCCTGGCGGCCCCGGCTCGCGGCCTTCTCGCGCCGACTTTGCCCGCTGGCAAAGCGGTGCGCCCCCCCGCGAGAGGCGGCTGCTAGCATATTGAGGAGGATGGCCAAGAATGCGCTCGACCTGGAGTTGATCGAAGCCCTGCGGCGGGGCGCGGCGGGGGCGGAGGAGCGCTTCCTCAAGGCCTACTACCAGCGCATCTTTTCGTTCGGCATGATGGTGTGCGGGCACCGCGAGGACGCCGAGGACATCACCCAGGAGTCGCTGGTCGCGGCGCTAAAGTCGGTGAAGGATCTGCGCTCGCCGGGGGCGTTTCACGTCTGGCTGTTCCGCATCGTGCGCAACGCCTGCTATCGGCAGCGCTCGCTGCGGCACGGCGAGCAGCAGGAGCCGGTCTCGATGGAGGACCTGCCGGAGGCCGACGCCAACGCGGGCGGGGTGGCCTGGCCCGACCAGATGCTCTTGCAGGAGGAGACGCGGCGCATGGTGCAGGCGGCGATCGCGACTCTTCCTGCGCAGGATCGGCTGGTGGTGCTGCTGCGCGATTTCGAGGAGCTCTCGACCGCGGAGGTCGCCAAGATCATGGAGCTGAATGCGGCGGCGGTGAAGATGCGGCTGCACCGCGCGCGGCGGAAGCTGCGCGCGGCGCTCATCGGCCATCAGGCCGGGACCGGCGGCTCGCTGCCGCGCCAGGCCATGAAATAGAGCACCGGGACGGCGAGGCGGGAGATGAGGGTGGAGGCGATCTCGCCCGCCATCAGCGAGATGGCGAGGCCCTGGAAGATGGGGTCGGGGAGGATGACGGAGGCGCCGACGATGACGGCGGCGGCGGTGAGCAGCATGGGGCGGAAGCGCACCGCGCCGGCATCCACCACGGCCCGCGCCAGCGGCACGCCCTGCGCCCGCCGCAGCTCGATGAAGTCCACCAGGATGATGGAGTTGCGCACGATGATGCCGGCGCCGGCGATGAAGCCGATCATCGAAGTCGCGGTGAAGAAGGCGCCCAGGACCCAGTGCCCGGGGATGATGCCGATCAGGGTGAGCGGAATCGGCGCCAGGATCACCAGCGGCGTCTTGTAGCTGCGGAACCAGAAGACCACCAGGACGTAGATCAGCACCATCACCGCGGCGAAGGCAATGCCGAGATCGCGGAAGACGCGGATGGTGGTGTCCCACTCCCCATCCCAGCGCACCGCGAAGGAGCGGGTATTGGAAGGCACGCCCGACATGAAAATGTTCGGCGGGCGGCCGTCGGGGCCGGTGAGCTGCTGCAACTTCTTGTTCATGGCGAAGATGGCGTAGGCGGGGCTCTCGGCGCCGCCTGCGACATCGCCGAGCACGTAGACCACGGGCCGCAGATCCTTGTGCATGAGCGGCTGCGCGACCACGCCGCGCTGCACGGTGACCAGCTCGGAGAGCGGGACCACACCGCCGCTGGCGGCTGGGGCCTGCAGGCGCAGCAGCTCAGGGACGCCGGAGCGGTCGGCGCGGGCGAGCTGGACGCGGATGGGGACCGCTTCCTGCTCGCGGGGCATGTGGGCGAGGCCGGCGGTGCGGCCTTCGAGGGCGATCTGCAGGGTCTCGGCGACGTCGGGCAGGGCGACGCCGCTCAGAGCCGCCTTTTGCGGGTCCGGCTGCAGCGTCAGCCGGGATTCGGGATCGCGCACGAACCAGTCCACGTCCACCACGCCGGGGGTCGAAACGAAGACTTGCTTGACGCGGGCGGCCAACTGGATCTGCTGGGCGTAGTCGGGGCCGTAGATCTCGGCCACCAGGGTCTGCAGCACCGGCGGCCCGGGCGGGATCTCGGCCACCGTCACCCGGCCGTGGAGCGGGTCGGCGATGGCATCCAGTCCGGGCCGCAGGCGCAGGGCGATGGCGTGGCTCTGCTGGCTGCGGCGGCTGTCGTCCACCAGGTTGACCTGAAGATCGGCTTGGTTGGGCTGGGTGCGTAGGAAGTAATGGCGGATGAGGCCGTTGAAGTTGTAGGGCGCGGCGGCGCCGACGTAGCTCTCGACGTTGGCCACTTCCGGTTGGCGGCTGAGGTAGCCGCTCAACTGCTGCGCCACCGCCTGGGTCTGCTCGAGCGGGGTGCCGTCGGGCATCTGCAGCACCACCTCCATCTCGTTCTTGTTGTCGAAGGGCAGCATCTTGACGATGACCGCCTGGAAGTAGAGCATCGAAAGCGAGGCGAGCAGCAGCACCACCACTACCCCCAGAAACAGCCACCGGTAGCGCACCTCGCGCAGCATCGGCGCCATGATGCGGCGGTAGAGGCGCGTAGTCCAATCCTCTTGAAGCTTGGCCCCCTCGTGGTGCGCGCTGCGGCGGGCGCCGCCCATGAAGCGCAGCGACGCCCAGGGGGCGATCACAAACGCGCTCAGCAGCGAAAACAGCATGGCGGCGGAGGCACCGATGGGGATGGGCCGCATGTAAGGGCCCATCAGGCCGCCGACAAAGGCCATGGGCAGCAGCGCGGCGATGACAGTGAAGGTGGCGAGGATGGTGGGGTTGCCGACCTCGGCCACCGCCTCGACGGCGATGGCGCTGAGCGGGCGATCGCTGTTTTCGGGCAGGCGCCAGTGGCGGGCGATGTTTTCGACCACCACGATAGCGTCATCCACCAGGATGCCGATCGAGAAGATCAGCGCAAACAGGGTGATGCGGTTGAGGGTATAGCCGTAGAGGTAAAACAGGAACAGGGTGAGCAGCAGCGTGACTGGGATGGCGACCGCCACAACGCCGGATTCGCGCCAGCCCAGCGCCAGCCCGATCAGGATGATGACCGAGACGGTGGCCAGCAGCATGTGGAAGAGCAGGGTGTTGGAACGGGTGCGGGCGGTCTCGCCGTAGTTGCGGGTGACGGTGAGTTGGACGCCGCTGGGGATGAGGCGGCCTTCCAGCGGGGCCACCTGCCGCAGGACATTGTCCACCACCTGGATGGCGTTGGCGCCCTCGAGCTTGGAGATGGCGATGGTAACGGCGGGCAGGGGCTGCGCCGCCGCGGCGCCCGGCGGCCGGTCGCCGGCACCGGTCGTAAAGCGCACATAGTTGGAAGTCTCCGCCGGCCCATCGGCGATGGTGGCGACCTGGCGCAGCAGCACCGGCTGGCCTGCGGAGACGCCGACCACCACGTTGCCGAGCTCCTGGGCGTCGTTGAGGAAACTGCCGGCGTAGACCACGGTGTCCTGGTTGTCGCGGCTGAAGCTGCCGGCGCGCACCTGGCGGTCGGCGGCGGCGATGGTGCGGACGATGGTGTCGGGCGCGAGATGGTAGGCGATGAGCTGGCTGGTGTGCAGCACCACGCGCAACTGGCGTTCGCGCCCGCCGATGATCTCGGCGGCGGAGACGTCGGGCACGCGACGGATGACGTTGCCGAGCTCGTCGGCGACGCGGCGCAACTGGTAGCCGTCGTCGCTGCGGCCGGGGCCGGAGAGCGTCAACGCCAGCACCGGGACGTCGTAGATGGAGCGCAGTTTGACCAGGGGCGGCGAGGCGCCGGGCGGCATCTCGTCGAGGTGGGCGTAGAGCTTGGTGTAGACCTGGGTGAGGCTGCGCTGCACGTCGAGCCCGACGCGGAAGCGCACCACCACCATGGCGAGGCCGGGGCTGGAGGTGGAGTAGAGGTGCTCGACGCCGGGGATCTCGCGCAGCAGGCGCTCGGTGGGGTAGGTGATGCGCTGCTCGACCTCGCTGGGCGCGGCGCCGGGCAGCTGGACAAAGACATCCACGAAGGGCACGCGGATCTGCGGCTCCTCCTCGCGCGGCATGGTGTAGATGGCCCAGGCGCCCAGCAGCAGCGATCCCAGGATGAACAACGGCGTGAGCTTGGAGTGGATGAAGTGGGCGGCGGTTTTGCCCGCCAAGCCCAGGCCCTGGCGGTTAGCCGACATGGTTGCCTTTCTGCGCGGCGGCGACCGCCTGGGCATCGAGCACGTAGCGTTCGCCGGGGCTCAAGCCGGCCAGGATCTCGACTTGGCCGCCGGCGGCGGCGCCCGTTTTCACCAACCGCAGTTCGGCGCGGCCGGCGCGGTCGAGCACGTACATCTCGTCG
>Ga0307373_10014198_pt1 | contig 11012 bp, 12 predicted proteins | sample OX2MG_FD_202534 | JGI IMG/M metagenome (GOLD analysis project Ga0307373, IMG submission 202534) | Soil microbial communities from Risofladan, Vaasa, Finland - OX-2 | ecosystem: Environmental > Terrestrial > Soil > Coastal area > Acid sulfate soil | place: Finland: Risofladan, Vaasa | collected... | reverse complement strand
CAACCCGGCATGACGGTGCCGCGCCCGGCGGTTCCGGCGGAAGACCATCCCGGCGAGCCGACCGAGAATCCTGCGCACTACCTCCGCCTGCTCGAGGAGCTGCACGACTCCGGCGTCCTCGACGACTTCGAGTACGACGGCGCCCGTCTGCGATTGCTAGAGAAGCTCCGCTAGTGGCTCTCTGGTTCGTCATGTTGCTGCTCGCCGAGGGCCTGATCGTCGGCGTGCTCGCGCGGCTCGTCCTGCCGGGTCCCGATCCGATGAGCGTTCCCGGCACGGTCGCTCTCGGCCTCGCCGGCTCGTTCCTCGGCGGCGTGATCGCCTGGCTGTTCATCGGCTACCCCATGGGGCTTGTGTTCTCGGTCATCGGTGCGACGGCGCTGCTCTACACGCGGCGCCGCTTCCTAGAGCACCGTTAGGAGCGCGGGAAGCGTCGTTCCGCGGCCGGCGTCCAGTCGCCGCCGTTCCACCCGTACGTGCGCACGACGATCGCCTCGGAGTCGGCCTCGTAGACGTGGAGGCCGCGCGCCTCGCCGAGCCGCCGCGGGCGCGGCTGCCCGAAGCCCGGCGCGGTCGCGAGGACCGTCGTGCGCGTCTCGGCCCCGACGGCCTCGAACTCGTGCCGCTCGGTGACGGTCGCCTGATGGATGTGGCCACCGAGGATCAGGTCGGCGCCGGCCGCCGCGAGCGCGTGGAGGACACGGTCGCGCCGCGCGAGCGGGCGCTTGTTCGCCGCCCGCCACGGTGCGCCGACGAGGTGGTGGTGGAGGACGGCGACACGCAGCGCGTTCGGCTCCGCCTCGCCGAGCCGCGCGACGGCGCGCTCGAGCCGTCCACCGCCGAGTCCGCCGCTCTGGTGGTGAAAGGGCCGCGCCGAGTTGATCCCGACGACGTGTAGGCCGGGCAGCGAGGCGACCGGCTCGGTCGTCTCCCAGACGCGCTCGAACTCCGCCCACGGCCGCACGAATCGCGCCGGCGTGTACGGCAGGTCATGGTTGCCCGGCACCGCGAGCACCGGCGGCCCCAGCGACCGCAGGAACGCCGCAGCGCGCTCGAGCTGCTCACGGCGGCCGCGATGCGAGAGATCCCCCGACGCGACGACGAGCTGCGGCTCGATCCGCTCGACGAGCCGGGCGAGCGCCTGCTCGACGTCCCGCTCCTCGTGCGCGCCCACGTGGAGGTCGGAGACGTGGAGGAGCCTGGCCGTCACAATCGAACGAGGCTATAGATTGGACGCCATGGCCGAAGAATCCGCGGAGATCTTCGACGACCTCTACCTCGGCCTCCGGGCAGGGGGCGCGTTGCGCAAGCAGCGGCGCGGCGAGGAGCTCACGCACGAAGAGGAAGAGGCGCTCGGCCGCTGGCAGCGGCTCTCGACCGCGCGCAAGGCGGCCGCGATCGGCGCCTTCGCAGTCGGCACGTTCGGCCTCGGCTTCACGCTCGGCGGCCTCGTCTTCGGCCGCTGGCGCAAGTCCTAGCGCGAGATGCTCTGCCACAACCGGCGCGAGCTGACCGTTCTCACCCTCCTCGCCGGAGCCGGCGTTGCAGCGGCTCTCGTCGCGCTCTCCTGCGGCGGCGCGGCTCGACAGACGACCGAGGCGCGCATCACGCTGGGCGGGCAGGTGCTCGACGTGTGGCGCGATCCCGCCGGCCGTCTCACCTTCCGGTGGGAAGGCGGCGGCCGCGACAGAACGACGTACGACCCTGCGACGCGGACGCGGGTGGACATCGTCGGCGGTGCGGCCGACTCCATCACGAAGTACGCGTCGAGCGCCGTCGCGTGGGGCGCGCTCCACATGGAGTACGGCGTGACGCCGCCGAGCGTGGCGAAGGCGCTTGCGTCGGGCCACGCCGCCGTCGCTCCGCCGTCCAGCCGGGGCCGTTCGTCGTCCGCACGGACCGACTACGGGACGGATCTGTCGTCGCTCGCCGCCGCGGTCACGCTCTCGTTCCCGCGCCTCACGTCCTTGGGCGGATACGCGCTCGCCGATGCGTCGAGCAGCACCGCGCAACTCCCCGGTGGAAACTCGGGGTTGGTCGTCTCCCTCGACTTTGGCCTGGACGCGCAGGAGCGCACTCTGTCAATCTCGACATCGCGGCCGTTTCGAAGACGAACCCGAACGCCTGGGGCACGACGTACCGGAGCATGTATCTCCAGCGCCCGCACGCCGAGGGCTACGCGGTGACTGGCGGTAGCCAGGCCGTGTTTCCGTATCGCGGCGAGTGGGCCGGCGTGACGATGCCGACGACGCCGACGGCGTCCGAATGGCGTGCGCTCATCCACACGATCCGGACCGCGCCGACGGCTTAGCGGCCTAGTCCTCGCCCTTCTGCCCGGCGAACAGGACTGCCGGCGCGTCCTCCAGTGCCGGATCGCGGTCGTGGATCACGACGTCGATCAGCGTTGACGCGATCGCCGCGATCGGGATCGCGAGGAGTACGTACACGGCGCCGAGCAGGTAGCCGATCCCGATCACCGAGACGAGGACGACGAGCGGCGAGAGCCCGACGGCGTGGCCCATCACCCGCGGCACGATCACGTAGTCCTCGAGCTGGCGGAGGACGAGCACCGCGATTCCGGCTCCGATCCCGACGCCCCATCCGGCCGTAAGTCCGACGCCGACTGCGAGGACGCCGGCCCCGATCGGCCCGACGATCGGCACGAGCTCGACGATCCCCGCGAACGCCCCGACGAGAAGCCAGTACGGCTCGCCGTCGAGCCAGAACGCGAGCGATAGGAGGCCGGCTACGACGACGACGAGGAGGAACTCGCCCCGGACGAACGCGCCGAGCTTCATGTCGATGAGCACCCACGTGTCGCGCGTAACGCGGCGGTGACGGCGCGGGACGAGCTTCTGGACGAGCGCGATCGCGTTGTCGCGCTCGAAGATCCAATACGCGCCGACCGCGAACATGAACAGAACCCCGATGAGCACCTCGAACGCCGTCTTCGTCGCGCTGATCGCCGGGTGGAGGAGGCCCGCGCCCGAGGGGAGCCGGCGGAGCCACTTGTCGACCGCGCTGAGGATCGCGTGGCGCAGGCCGTGCGAGTGGAGGGCGGCGTGGTGAAGCTGCGTCGGCGACGTCGGCACCTGTCCGATGGCAAGGTGCACCTGCGTGATCGCGACCGGCACGACGAGGTAGAGGAACAGCGCGACCGCTCCGAAGAACAGGAGGTAGTGGAGGACGACGCCGACGCTGCGCGGCACGCGCGCTCGCCGGCGGAGCCACTCGACGCTCGGCCGCATCGCCGACGCGATGACGAAGCCGAGGAAGAGAAGCGCGATCAGCACCTTCAGCTTCCAGAGGGCGAGCGCGACGGCGACGATCGAGATGACGACGAGCGTCGCGGTCGCGGCACGCCGCGCAGTTCCGTTGCCCTCCATCCGCCAGGGATTCCCGTTGCGGAAGAGAACGATGCTTGCGTGATCGAAATGCACCGGCACGGGATCGCGCTGGCGCGGCCGCTGTCGCGCGCCCTCGTGCTCGCGCTCGCCGGCGCCGCCTGCTTCCTCGCTCCGTGGACAGCGCTCGCGGCCGTGGGTGCGGCTCTGCTTGCCCTCGCCGCCGTGATCGCAGTGGTCGGCGTCACTCGCTGGGACCGCACTCATCTCGCGGTGACGACGAACGCGTTCGTGGTCGAGCACGGCTTTCTGCGCCGGAGGAGCGCGTCGGTCTCGCTCAACGGCACGGTCTTCGAGGTCGAGCGGACGGTGCCAGGCCGCATCCTCGGCTACGCCACCATCGTCGCCGGCGAGCTCGAGGTCGACTTCGTGCCGCGGCGGCTCGCTCGCCTCTTGCAGCAGAAGCGCTGAGGACCGGTGCCAGAGACCGGTGCCAGGTACCGGTCTCGCAAACCCGCTTTCCTCCATGGGTAGACCGTCACGAATGTGTGACTCGGTACCAGGTACCGGCCGTTGACGTTGCCCTGGCACGAACACGTGTTCGGCGGATAGAATCCTCGTGTATGGCCGCCGAAGAACTCGTAGTCCACGGCGCCCGCGAGCACAACCTCAAGGACATCACCGTCCGTCTGCCGCGGAACCGTCTGATCTGCATCACCGGGCTCTCGGGCTCCGGCAAGTCGTCGCTCGCCTTCGACACGATCTACGCGGAAGGGCAGCGCCGCTACGTCGAGTCGCTCTCCGCATACGCGCGGCAGTTCCTCCAGATGATGGAGAAGCCCGACGTCGACCACATCGACGGCCTCAGCCCGGCGATCTCGATCGACCAGAAGACGACGTCGCGGAACCCACGCTCGACGGTCGGCACGGTGACGGAGATCTACGACTACCTCCGCCTCCTCTACGCGCGCGTCGGCCGGCCGCACTGCCCGATCTGCGGCAAGCCGATCGCGGGCCAGAGCCTCGACGCGATCGTCGACCAGGTGCTCCAGCTGGAGGAGGGGACGCGCTTCACCGTCAACGCGCCGGTCGTCCGCGACCGCAAGGGCGAGTACAAGGACGTGTTCGAGGATCTGATCCGCGAGGGCTTCACGCGCGTGAAGGTCGACGGCGAGCAGTACGTCCTCGAGGAGGGCGTGCCGGCGCTCGACAAGAAGTTCAAGCACACGATCGAGGTGGTCGTCGACCGGCTCGTCATGCGCGCCGATCTGCGGCTGCGGCTCGCTCAGTCGATCGAGACGGCGGCAGGGCTCGCCGACGGTCTCGTCGCGGTCGACCTCGTCGACACCGGCGAGCAGCTGATCTTCTCGGAGAACTTCGCGTGCCCGGACCACGGTGTCTCGCTGCCCGAGCTGCAGCCGCGCATCTTCTCCTTCAACGCGCCGCACGGCGCGTGTCCGCGCTGCACCGGCCTCGGGTCGCAGCAGGAGATCGACCCCGATCTCGTCGTGCCGGATCCGTCGCTCTCGATCGACGACGGCGCGCTCGTGCCGTGGTCGGTCGGCGGCATGTCGGGCTGGTACGAAGCGGTCATCCAGGCCGTGGCAGACCGCTACGAGGTCGACACGTCGAAGCCGTGGGCCGACCTCACCGAGGAGCAGCAGAACCTCTTCCTCTTCGGCACCGGCGACGAGCGGATCTACGTCAAGTACACGAACCGCATGGGCCGGAGCCGCGGCCACGAGCTCGCGAGCTTCAAGGGCATCGTCGCGAACCTCGAGCGGCGCTATCGCGAGACCGACTCCTCGCACCAGCGCGAGCGCATCGAGGAGTACATGAGCTTCCGGCCGTGCCCCGTCTGCAAGGGCGCGCGCCTCAAGCCCGAGGTGCTCGCGGTCACGGTCAACGGCAAGTCGATCCACGAGTTCACGCAGCTCTCGGTCAGCCGTGCGCTCCGCTTCGTCGACGAGCTCGACCTCACGCCGACCGAGCAGCTGATCGGACACCGGATCGTGAAGGAGATCCGCGAGCGGCTGACGTTCCTCGACGACGTCGGAGTCGGTTACCTCACGCTCGACCGCGCGGCGGCGACGCTCTCGGGCGGCGAGGCGCAGCGGCTGCGGCTCGCAACGCAGATCGGCTCGCAGCTCGTCGGCGTCCTCTACATCCTCGACGAGCCGTCGATCGGCCTCCACCAGCGCGACAACGCGCGCCTCATCGGGACGCTCGAGCGGCTGCGCGACATCGGCAACACCGTCGTCGTCGTCGAGCACGACGAGGAGATGATGCGGCGCTCCGACTGGCTCGTCGACATGGGACCCGGAGCGGGCCTGCACGGCGGCGAGGTCGTCGCGGAAGGGCCGGCGGAGAAAGTCGAGCGCAACAAGAAGTCCATCACGGGGCAGTTCCTGTCCGGCACGCGCGAGATCGCGGTTCCGGAACGGCGCGACGAGGACCGCGGCGCGTTCGTCGTCCGCGGCGCGGCGCAGCACAACCTCAAGGGCATCGACGTCGAGTTCCCCGTCGGGAAGTTCATCTGCGTGACCGGGGTCTCGGGCTCCGGCAAGTCGACGCTCGTCAACGAGATCGTCTTCAAGGCGCTCGCGAACCGGCTGAATCGTGCTCGCGTCAAGCCCGGCGCGCACACAGCGGTCGAAGGGATCGACGTGTTCGACAAGGTGATCGAGATCGACCAGAGGCCGATCGGCCGCACGCCGCGCTCGAACCCGGCGACGTACACCGACCTCTTCACGCACATCCGCGAGCTCTACTCGCTCACGCCCGAGGCGAAGGTGCGCGGCTACAAGCCGGGGCGCTTCTCGTTCAACGTGCGCGGCGGCCGGTGCGAGACGTGCAAGGGCGACGGGCAGATCAAGATCGAGATGCACTTTCTGCCCGACGTCTACGTTCCGTGCGAGACGTGCAAGGGCGCGCGGTACAACCGCGAGACGCTCGAGGTGCGGTTCAAGGGACGCTCGATCGCCGACATTCTCGAGATGTCGGTCGAGGAGGCGCTCCAGTTCTTCGCGAAGATCCCGAAGATCCGGCGGCGCCTGCAGACGCTCCACGATGTCGGCCTCGACTACATCAAGCTCGGCCAGCCCGCGACGACGCTCTCAGGGGGCGAGGCGCAGCGGGTCAAGCTCGCGTCGGAGCTGTCGAAGGTCGCGACGGGGAAGACGCTCTACATCCTCGACGAGCCGACGACCGGCCTCCACTTCGCCGACATCGAGAAGCTTCTCGAGACGCTGCAGCGTCTCGTCGACGGCGGCAACACGATGCTCGTGATCGAGCACAATCTCGACGTGATCAAGCAGGCCGACTGGGTCATCGACCTCGGCCCGGAAGGCGGCGAGGCAGGCGGGGAGCTCGTCGCAGTCGGCACGCCCGAGGACGTCGCGCGCGTGGAGGACAGCTTCACGGGGACGTTCCTCCGCGAGGTTCTTCCCGCTCCGGCGGTGGTCGCGGCGTAAGACTCGCGCATGTTCTTCGTGGTCGCCCTGGTGATCCTGCTTCCGCCGATCGGTCTTTCTGCTTCGCTCACTGCGCTCGCGTGGCTACCTGACGTGCACCAGTCGCGGGCGAAATGGCGCCGAAGGGCACGAGCGTTCGGCTTCTTGAGCCTCGGCTCGGTGGGACTCGTCGTGTTTCTCGTCTATGCGCTCAGCCATCTCGACCAGGCAGTGAGTACCCTCGGCGAGATGGCGACGACCGCGCCGAGCTCGCGCACCTCGCCGGTCGAGCGGAACTGGTGGCTGCGCGCGCCGGCCGTTCTCGTCGCGCCGCGGGCCGTCTTCGTTGCGCTGCGGGACGAGTCGGAGGAGGCGGTCGAGACGCGGCAGGAAGCGCTGATCGCGCTGATCGGGCTCGCCGGCATCGCGGCCGTGCTCGGCACCCCGGTCGCGCGCGCGTTCCTCAACGATCCGTCCGCCTCGGTCTCCCTCATCCCCGTCTGGGCGTTCCTCGGCGGCGCCTTCTACGCGCTCGCCGTGTACTGGATCGGCGGCGGACTGCTCTTCGGAGCGGCGCGGCGATTCGGAGGGCTCGGCAGCTACCGGCGCGCCCGGAGCCTCGTTGCGCTCGCCTCCGCGCCGCTGGCACTCTCTCTCTTCACGCTGTGGCCGATCCGGATCGCGATCTACGGCGTCGATCTCTTCCGCACCGGTGGCACCGACTGGGGGCCCGGCGACCGGACGTTCGGCGGCCTCTACTACGCGGCGTTCGGCTGGAGCGCGCTACTGCTCGTCGTCGGCGTGCGCGCGGTGCACGGCTGGAGCTGGGCGCGGAGCGCGGCGACCGTTGCGCTCGCGGCCTCGCTACCGGTATTGATCGTGGTCGCGACGCGCGTGCACTAGCGGCGGACGCGGAAGCCGTTGAGAACGGAGCGACACCCACGACCGCGAGCGCGGCGATGAGAGGAGAGGCAAATGCGAACATCTCACGGCCCCGCGATCGTTCGACAAGAGGCCGCGTGAGTCAAGAGGCGCTCTCGAACGTGGCCTGCTCCTCCTCCGACATCGCGTACGCGTGCTGCTCCTCCGGGAACGCGCCGCTCCGCACCTCAGCCGCGTAAGCCGCAAGCGCGTCGCGGATCTCGGCGGAGAGGTTCGCGTACCGCTTGACGAAGCGGGGGAGATGGCCCTCCGAGAGGCCGAGCAGGTCGTGGTAGACGAGCACCTGCCCGTCGCAGTCGGCGCCGGCGCCGATCCCGATCGTCGGGATCGACAGCTCGCGGGTGACTCGCGCCGCCACCGGTGACGGCACCGCCTCGAGCACGATCGAGCAGCAGCCCGCCGCCTCGAGATCCTTCGCGCCGTCGACGATCCGCTGCGCCGCCTCCGCCGTGCGACCCTGCGTCTTGAAGCCGCCGAGCATCGTCGCCGACTGCGGCGTCAGGCCGACGTGCCCCATCACCGGAATGCCGGCGGCGACGATCGCGCGGGCGCGCGACACCATCGCCCCGGCGCCCTCGAGCTTGACGACGTCCGCGCCGCCTTCCTTGACGAAGCGAACCGCCGTGCGCACGGCGTCCTCGTCCGACGTCTCGTACGAGCCGAACGGGAGGTCGCCCACGACGATCGGGCGGTGGAGGTTCCGCGAGACCGTTCGCGTGAGGAACAGCATCTCGTCGACCGTGACGGGCGTGGTGCCGGAGTGGCCGAGCACGACCATCGCCGCCGTGTCGCCCACGAGGACCATGTCGATGCCGGCGTCCTCCGCGAAACGCGCGCCGGGGGCGTCGTAGGCGGTGACCATCACGATCTTGTCGCCGCGCTGCTTCATCGCGGCGAGCTCGGGCAGCGGCAGCTTGCCGGCGGGGATGCTCATGGGGCTTCTCCTTCCAGAGGGACGTTGTCGATCAAGCGGGTGGAGCCGATGCGGACGGCCGCGGCGAGAACCTTCGCGTCGCCGAGGTCGACGACGTCGACGTAGTCGGGGGCGAGGCCGTTGAGCACGGCGCGCGCGGCGGCGACCGGATCGGCGGCGCGCGCGGCGCCCTGCAGCCCGCGCGGCAGGCCGAGTGCGCGCTCGCGCTCATCCGCCGAGAGCCGGACGTTGCGCGAGGAGAGCGCGAGGCCGTCCTCGTCGCGCACGGTCGGAACGACGCGGATCTCGAGCGGGACGTTGAGGTCGCGGACGAGCCGGCGGATCACCGCGACCTGCTGCGCGTCCTTCCGGCCGAAGTACGCGCGCTCCGGGCGGACGATGTTGAACAGCTTCAGGCAGACCGTCGCAACGCCGCGGAAGTGCCCGGGCCGCGCCTCGCCTTCCGCGCCGGTGCGCTCGGGCTCGACCCAGGTCGCAAAGCCGTCCGGGTAGAGCTCGCCCGCGTCCGGTGCGAAGACGACGTCGACGCCTTCCTCCTCCGCGATCGCGAGGTCGCGTACCTCGTCGCGCGGATACGCGGCGAGGTCGGACGCGTCGTCGAACTGGGCCGGGTTGACGAAGAGCGACATCACGACGCGCTCGCTCTCGCGGCGCGCCGCGGCGAGCAGAGCGCGGTGGCCGGCGTGGAGCGAGCCCATCGTCGGGACGAGGCCGGTGCCCGGCGCCGTCTCGAGCTCGGCGATTCTCCGCACGACCTTCATGCGAGCGCCACCGTCGCCTCGGCGAGCGCCTCGTACACCGGCTCGAGCTCCGGCTGCGCCTCGCGGATCGCTTCCTTGTGCGCGTCGACGGTTGCCCAGTCGCCCCGCGCGATCGGCCCCGTCAGCTCGAAGCCGTTCTCGATCGTCCGCGTCATGAGCGGGACGAGCCCCTCGGCCGGGACACCGAGGCGAACCGCGGCGCGCTGGAGTGTCACGAGGTAGTTGGACGCGAACACGGCGCCCGCGTGGTAGAGCGTGCGGTCGCTCTCGGCGAGCTCGAACGGCCGCAGACCGAGGAGCTCGGCGAGTTCCCGCGCGACGGCGAGCGCCTCGTCCGTCTCGCCGGTGATCGCACCCCAGGCCCCATCAAGCTGCATCGCGAGCTGCGCCGGATCGCCGCTCGGTTCTCGGAACGTTTGCAGCGGATGGAGCGAGAAGCGGCGCTCATGCGGAGCGAGCGCGCTGAGCGGCGTCGCACCGGACACGTGTCCAATCCAGCCACGTCCCGCCGTCAGACGCCTGGACGTGTCCGAAATGGCCGTGTCCGGGACGCAGAGGAGGACGATGTCGGTGTCGCTCTCGCCGACGGCGACACCGGCTTCGCCCAAGCGTTCGCGAAGCCGGGCGCCGATGGCGGAGCCGACTCTGCCGGAGCCGATGACATGGACTCTTTCGATCACGCTCTCGCTCCAGCTCCGATGCGGATGCCGGGCACCTACGAGTCTACCCCGACGCCGTTGGCTGGGGCCAGCGCCACGCTGACGGCGTGCCGGTCAACGTTTGGACAGTCACCCTCGCAGCTGCGTTCACCGCGCTCGCGACAGGGCTCGGCGCGCTGCCCTTCGCATTTGCGCGTGGTCGTGTGACGGCTGCGTGGTCGGGTGTCTCGAACGCGCTCGCATCGGGTTCATGCTCGCCGCGAGTGTCGGGCTGATCTGGCAAGGCGCGCGGATAGGTGCATGGGGCGTAGGGATCGGGATGCTCGCCGGCGCCATCTTCATCCGCGGGTTCCGGGGACTGATCGGCCACCGCGACGACCTCTCGCTCGGGCGGCTCGCCGGCGCGGACGCGCTCAAGGCGCTCGTGATCATCGGTGTCATGACCGTCCACTCCGCCGCCGAAGGTGTGGGGGTCGGGGTGTCCTACGGCGACGGGCAACGACTGGGACTCTTGATCACGATCGCCATTGCGGCCCACAACGTGCCGGAGGGCCTCGCGATCAGTCTCGTGCTCGTACCGCGCGGGGCACGGGTTCGAAGCGCGGCCTGGTGGAGCGTCTTCTCGAGCCTGCCGCAGCCCTTGCTCGCGCCTTTCGCCTTCCTCTTCGTGGAGACGTTCCGGTCGTTCCTCCCGATCGGTCTCGGCTTCGCGGCGGGCGCGATGGTGTGGATGGTCTGGAGCGAGCTCCTCCCGGAAGCCGTCCAGCAGGCGAGGCGGCGGGATCTCGTGCTGGCCGGAAGCGTGTCGTTCGCCATGATGCTCGGCGCTCAGGTCCTGCTCTTCGGCGTCTAGTGTCCTGAGTCGCTAGTTCGCAGGGACCCCGCGGGTTCGCGTCGAAGCGTCCTCCTTAACCACGAGG
>Ga0307373_10014197_pt1 | contig 11014 bp, 17 predicted proteins | sample OX2MG_FD_202534 | JGI IMG/M metagenome (GOLD analysis project Ga0307373, IMG submission 202534) | Soil microbial communities from Risofladan, Vaasa, Finland - OX-2 | ecosystem: Environmental > Terrestrial > Soil > Coastal area > Acid sulfate soil | place: Finland: Risofladan, Vaasa | collected... | reverse complement strand
GAGTTCAGTAACAGCATCTGCTACTGCTGTTAGGGCAGCATAAAGCCGCCTGAAATAGATCCAAAACCGTAACTATTCAGGTCCTCGGCTGAGGTGGCTGGTGGCTTGGCAGGGGGATGCGGGGCAATCAGGGAGGAGCGACGAGCCCTGGCGGATGGGATGGGCGAAGCGGGCCAGCTGAGAGGAATGTGGTAGGGTTTCGAACCGACGTTCTCTGACTGAGCTACTCCCTCCCCACATTCCAGCATGGCTCCCCCAAAACTACCTGTTGATGTCGGCGCCGCACTCAACGCATTGCGTGGCGAAAACGACGTCCTGCGCGACGCAAACCGCCTTCTGCGCGAGGGGAACGCCACCCTGCAGGCGCAGCTGGCTGAGGTAGTCAAGCTCAACCACGCGCTGGAGGCGCGCATCGTAGATCTGGAAGCGCGCCTGCGCAGCAATTCGAGCAACTCTTCGAAGCCGCCCTCCTCGGACGGGTACTCCAAGCCGGCGCCCAAGTCGCGGCGTCGGCGTTCGGGGCGCAAGCCTGGGAAGCAGCCTGGTGCTCCGGGTCAGCACCTCGCCCAGGTGGCGGATCCAGATGTCGTTGTCATTCACAGCCCGGGGCGTTGTAGCCGCTGTGGCGGGGAGCTTGCCTCGGCGCCGGTGACCGACGTTGTCCGCCGTCAGGTGTTCGACCTGCCGCCCACCGCGCTCGTATCCACCGAGCACGCGGCCGAGCAGCGACGCTGCCATTGCGGGACCGAGACCAGCGCTGCGTTCCCGGCCGAGGCGACCGCTCCTGCCTGCTACGGCCCCCGCCTGCGGGCGCACGTTGACTACCTCGTGGTGCGCCAGCACATCCCCGTGGCGCGGGTCACGGAGCTGCTCCGGGACGCCTTTGGGGCGCCGGTGTCCACCGGGACGGTGGTCGCCATGGTGCGGGAAGGCGCGGGCCGGCTGGAGGCGGTCTTGGCAGCGATCCGCGACCGGCTCGCCGGCGCCGACGTTGTTCATGCGGACGAGAGCGGCCTGCGCGTGCAGGCCCGGCTCAACTGGGTGCACTCGAACTCGACCGACGCGCTCACTCTGTACCATCTCGACCAGCGCCGCGGCACCGCCGCCATGGACGCGATGGGTGTTCTCGAGCACCTCACGGGCGTGCTCGTCCACGATGGTTGGGCACCATATCGCAAGTACACCAAGGTGAGCCACGCGTTGTGCAACGCCCACCATATTCGAGAGCTTGAGGCTGCAACAGAGGCTGGCGGTCAACCCTGGGCGTCGGACATGATCACGTTGCTCTCGGACACCTGGCAACTCGTGCTCACGACCAAGGCCGCTGGCCACAGCACACTCAGCGCCGAGGAGCTTGGACACCTCCGAGCCGCGTATCGGAGGATCATCTTGGCGGGTCAGGCCGTCAATTTGCCGGCCCCGCCAACTGGCCGGAAGGGGCGCCCCAAGCGCACCAAGGCCGCCAACCTCCTCTCTCGTCTCGCCATCTATGAGGACGACGTGCTGCGCTTCGCCCACGACTTCCGCGTGAAATTTGACAACAACTTGGCCGAGCGCGACATTCGCATGGTCAAGGTGCAGCAGAAGGTGTCAGGCGGCTTCCGCAGCCGTGAGGGCGCCGAGGCCTGGCTGGCAATCCGCAGCTATCTCTCCACCGCTGCCAAGAACGGCGTCAACCTGTTCGACGCTCTGCAGCGCCTTTGCGTCGGCGACCCATGGATGCCGGCCGCGATCTCCGCTGGCCCCTGAACCGCCCAGCTCCCTGCATCCCCCCGGGTACCTGAATAGTTACCCAAAACCTAACACGCGCGGACGCTGGTAAACGGGTGTTTTGTCAAAATCGCCACCATCCCCCAATTCAGGGAGCAGAAGCCACCCGGGAGTCGGGACGCGATGCCAGCCACGCTCAAGACGGCTATCCCAGGGGCCAGCTCGGTACCAGATCTGGTCAACGACTACCTGAGCTCCTGCCCGGCCCGAGGACTCTCGCTGCGAACCATGGAGAATGCCAGTGGGTTCGCTCTCAACAGGATTTTCTTCCCTGGTGCCGCAGGGAGGGAGTCGCCACCACCGACGACCTCTCTCAGTCCACACTGGATCGATTCACCACTGACCTCCTGAGACGCCCGAGCGAGCGAGGCAGCCCCTCTCCAAGGCGAGAGTCCACAGTTACGCTCGCCCGGCGTGGCAGCTGCTGGCCTGGGGAGAGGCTCGCGGGGAGGCTGTCGGGGGCCGGCCACAGCTGCGAAAGCAGCCGAGACGAGAGAGGGAGGTGCTCAGCTGGGCTGAGATCAACCGCCTCGAGGACAGCGCTCGGACCGAACGGGACAAGGTCATCGTCCGGCTCTTCGCCGACCGCGGCCTGCATCTGGCGGAGCTGGCTGGGCTTAGCGTGGAGGACATCAGGCGAGGCGGCAACCGGACCTACCTGCGGGTTCGGGGCAAGGGCGACCGCGAGCGGCTGGTGCCGATGCTTCCCGATCTGGCGCGGCGGGTGGAGCGCCTGAGCCGAAACCGGCCGGCCGACGCCGCCGGAGGTCGAATCTTCTACTCGAGCCGGCGGCTGCACGGCGACACCTACGAGCCCCTGACGGAGTCCGGGGTGGCCCAGATGGTGGGATTGCTGGGCAAACAGGCGCAACTGGGCAAGCCGGTCCACCCGCACCTGCTCCGGCACTCGTGGATCACGGAGATGCTGCGGCGGGGAATGAACCCGATTCAGCTGGCGGCGATAGCTGGCGCTTCGGAGAAGGTGATCGCTGATCACTACGCGCATCTCAGCCAGGACGATGCCTACGACGCCATGGCCAAGGCGCTGGAGATGCGCCCCCGTTAACTCACCGGGCCTGTGGCGGGGACGGGACCTTCAGGTTCACCCCACTTCCAAGTACGCAGAGGCGAATGATCGGGTCTCGACCCAACCTCTCGGCGCGCCGGCTCCGTCAGGTGCTCGGAGTTGGCGCCACCGACTCCAAGGCGCTGGTGCTCATTACTCGACGCGTGTTGGCGTTGATGATGGCCGATGCGACCACCGAATTCCAGCCTGCCTGGGGCGGGGCGGCCAGCGTCACGATCCACAGGTTCTGTGGACTAGTTGAGGAGTAGGAGGACTGGGTGTCGATGCGTACCGACTTGGCTCCCGCCACATAGAACCCGCCCGTGATCCTCAAGTGCTCGATACGCACTCTCCGGGTGGACTTTGTCCCGTTCACCCCACCCGTCCAAGGCGCGGCGAGTGCGGCCCTGGTGACCCACCCCGGCACGAATTGGCTCGCGAGTCGGCCCTGGGTCGCGGACGCAACCTGGATCCGCCCCAGCCCGGGCGCGACGACTGAACTGTAGGTCAGCTGGGCAGGCTGCAGCCAGACCGCGAGTCCCAACGCGACTACGACCACAGCGGCAGTCAGTCCCGTGGGAACCAAGCCGAATCTGGCGCGGTTGCCCACACGTCTGTCGCCCAGACTCCAACTGGTAGTGGTTCGGCGCGCGGAACTCTCCATACGCTGGTCGAGGAACGACCGCAGTCGTCTCTCAAACTCGGGGTCGGTACTCATGACGACAGACTCCTCCTGATCGTGGTCAGTGCGCGTGCCAGATGGCTCCGAGCGGTGCCGGGTCGGCATCCCAGCAACCCGGCACACTCGTCGAGGGTGTATCCGTGGAAGAAGTGCAATACCAAGACCGCTCTCTGCCGAGGCGTGCAACGCCCGAAGCCGACACCTATGTCCGCATCTCCGGGCAGGTCGGCCAGGGCAACCGGGTCGGCCTCGACCAAGCGGTGCCAGAGGTCAGTCCGGCGGAGGCGGGTTCGTCTCCAACTGAGGGCTCTGCGCACACAGATCTGGAGCAACCACTGCTCTCGTTTGGCCGGGTCGCGACATGAGCTCTACTTCCGCCAGGCCATCTCGAGACTCTCTTGGGCCACATCCTCGGCGGCCGCGTGGTCGTCCAAGATGACGGCGGCCGTGGCGACCAACTTCGACCAGCTGGTCGAGGCCAAGCCCTCAAACGAGGTGTTCCGGTCCGCCTCCAAGCCCGGGACCGCTGGCAGCGACTCGTCCATGTTCATATGACGCTGGTAACTATCCGTTGGTTTACGCGGCGGCGCCGCAGCCCTTCTTGAGGATCCTCGGCTCGAGGCAACAAACCCAGCGCGGCCACCCACGTCGGCTGGCTGCGGGATACTGGTTGGTGGTTGCATTGACGGCAGCCGGTGGCCGATCGTCGGCTTTGGGGCTGGGCTAATCGGGTCGGCACTGGCCGGCGAACGCACCTCGGAGCCAGGCGAAACGGTGGGTCAGATCAGAGAGCCCCAGTGGGTTTCGGCCCGGGCCAGGACAGGCGCGTCAGGTCCGCCGCATAGGAAGTCTCCAACAACTCCAGTGAGGTCTCCGAGCGGTAGCCGGCGTCCAGGCCAGCCAGCACTCCGAGGTGTCGGGGGACAGCCGCCCCGACTTCAGCGAGCCACCTCCGAGCGCCGTCCTTGTCCGCTCCGTCTCTGACCACAGCGAAGAGGACAAACTGTGGCGGCGCCGACTGGTCGTCAAACTGCATGAGGACGTCGTGCAGTTCGGCGGTGAGATGGCGCTGCGAGGGCCGTTGGGCCCGCTTGGCAATATCCCTCGCAAGATCGACCAGATGGACCGGCACGGCTGGCCGGTCATAGCGATAGCCGAGCCAGGTCTTCAGTGCGAAGGTGCGGTCACTGCTGAGAACGCCAGGCTGAAGCATCCCGTCGGTGAGGGTGACCAGGGCGGCAGGGGGTAGGTGGATCGGTGGCTCATCACCCAAGACGCACTCGGTCTCATTCAGCCGGAGGATTCGGGACCGGATACCCCATTCGGCGGACGGATCGGGGACGGGATGCCTTGCCCTCAGTTCGACCAGCGGTTCGGTGAGAGTGGTTTCCCAAAAGGCGAGATCGCAATCCTGAGTCACCAAGACCCAAGCCGGGTGCGACCCAACCCGGGGCGTGAGCTGGCCATCTTCGCCCGTAGCGAGGCCGCCGACCGGCAGCTCGGCATCAACGAGACTCCCCTGGCGCCAGCCGTGTGCGTAGAGACTGGCCACGTCACTCTTCGTGGAGTGGCACCCACGCTTCGCCTGCGCGGCGTGGGAAGCGCCCCCGCATCATCCCGCCCGTCCGGGGCGGCGCGAGCACATCGAGCGCCGCGAGGTAGCTGCCTGGCACATCATCTGCCTCCAGCATCTCAAGCGCCGATGGTCGGTTGCCAACTGGGGGCTCGCTCAGCACGCGCGTCAGCTCGATGCGGTCCCCGCCGACGACAGTCCATAAACGGCTCACCAACATGTGGAGAACCATGATGCGGTGGACAAGGCCAGGTACGCGAACGAGCTGTGAGCGCCCCCGAAGGATCGCATCCACGGTCGGATGGCTGGTGCCAATCGCCTGGGCGAGCGTTCGTGACGACCAGCCTGTCCACTCCTTGACCTGACGAAGCTGCTCTTGAGTCCGTGGCACTCTGGACGGCTCGCTTGCGGGGACGTGCCAGAGTGCTGTGAGATCGCGCAAGGGGGACGACAGCTTCTCTCCCCGAGTGAGGTTCCACTCATCGACTAGAGTCGTCCCCCAAGGCTCGGCAATGTCCAGCGAGCCGGGCGCGGTCGCTGGGTTCATGACCGTCACGAGACTTCCTCGAAGCCGAAGTGATCTTCACCTTGGGGAGTGAGCGACCAACGGAAGAACGCGTCGATCTCGCGGTGGAGGGCCTCAAATTGCCGGCGCAGGGCACCAGCGTCGAAGGCCTGAGGCGCCTCGACTGAGAGGTCGAGGCCAAGGATGTAGCTCGCGGCGGTCGTCGTTATCGGAGGGATGCCGGGGATCCCGGATCCGCCCGGTACAAGCCCGTGCTGAACCGCACAGCGGATGTCGGGGGTAAGACCGGAGAACGGCCCTTCCGCAGCAGCTCGAAGTTGGATCTGGCTCAAGGCGACCTCAGGGACAGTCTGGTCATCAAGCAAGTTGCTGGCTACCCAGCCAGTCAGCTCGGGGCGGAACCACTCCCGCCAGCTTGTCTCCCCGCCGGGCGGGGTCTCGGCCACCGACAGATATCGAACGCCGAGACGATCGCATCGGGGGACGCCTGCCTCCTCGCCAAGCACCGAGAGGATCTGCTCAAGGCGCTCGGCGAAGTCGTCGACGCCCTCGTAAGCTGAGCCGACGGTCAGGGTGGCGCTTCCGGTGCTGATCACCGCCATCCGTCCACCGTCATCGGTCAGCTCCCAGGCCAGTCCGCCGACCACCCCCGGCGTCGGTCCTGTCGGTCCCGGCGTGATTTGCAGGGCGACCTCTTGGCGCTGGGCCATATAGGGATAGCGATCCCGAAGCCGCTCCTGGATCGGAGCGATGCCTTCCGCTGACTGGATCCGGGCGATGAGTGGGAAACGGACCTGAACGAGCGCTTGCGCCAACGGGGCGCGCGTGAGGCGGTAGCGCGTCGGAGCTTGCAGCCGGAACACCTTCAATCCTCCCAATCGCAGCTGCTTTCCATGTGCTTACCACTCTAGCGACCCGAGGTCTCAGGCGGTGGGCGGCGCAGAGGAACGCGACGGTCGGCGATATAGAGGACCTGGCCGGGGATGGACGACAGCGCTGCCACTCGCCCTCTGGCCGACATCCCGGGGCCTGATTGGACTAGGCGGAGACACGGGCAATGGGAAGGTCGGCGCTCTGTGTAGGGCGGGAACTCAGCTGCCATCGCCAGCTGGTCTGGGAACTTGGCGGCGATGGACGAGGTGGCCGAACTGACGGTCCGCGACCTTGGCGACGACCGGGCCGCCCGTGCCGCCCAACAGGCGGCCACAGGGCGGCTCCGTGAGATCGCCAGGCTCGGGAGATCGGTGGACATCCACCTCGTCTGCTGCACCCAGAGACCGGATGCCGAGGCGGTGCCGGGGCAGCTGAAGGCCAACCTCGGCGGCACGGTCGCCTTCCGGGTCAGAGCCGCCGTGAGCAGCTTCATCCTGCTCGACTGCGACAGGGCCTCGCTGCTACCGCCGCACCCGGGCCGGTCAGTCTTCGCCCTTGAGACCGTGGAGGAGTTCCAGGCGGTCGGCTGCTCGATCGATGAGAGCCGGGAGCTGCTGCTGGCCAGGTGGGGTTCCGGGAGAGTCTCACCCACCACTGGCCCTGTATCACAGTGGTGGCAAAGTACGTGCCCGACTTCAGACGAGCTCTCGGATCCATCGTGATGAGAGCGCTCAGGATTCTGAGCGCTGGGGTGGATACGCTCCACTGCTCCGTCCCGGGGGAGCTTCAGGACGGGCTGTTGGCCTTCCTAGAGGCGCTCAAGCAGGAGTCTCAGCGTACCAACGAGCTTCAGGTGGTCACCTGGGCGGAGCAGTCCCTCTCGGTAGCCCTGCGGCCCCACTGCTGGCGAAGCTATCCGTTCTGGGCCAGCTCCCCCAACATAGAGGTGGTGATCGGGGCCGCCCCTCCTTTCCCGCCGGTATTCATCCAGGCTCACTCCGCCTATCTGCACTCCAGAGGAGCGGACCAGGCGGTGGCCGAGATATCCCAGTGGCTGGACGCCAACGTGATGCGCGATGAGCCGGTCTTCGGAATCTCCCGTCGTGACCTTTACTGCGACCTCCAGGGCTGGTCGCCAGTCATCGAAGACTTCGACCGCTTCCACTGCCGGGGGGCCGCCGACTCCGATGAGGCGGTGGTTCCGTTCGACATTCACGTGGACGGTCAGCGTGTTCACCTGGTGGCCCGTGCGCCCCTCGTTGTTGTTGTCTGAAGCCCGGAAGTAGATTCCTTGCGTCTGGCGCCGGCACCGGCATGCCGTATGGGTGGCCAATGCCACACCTATACATCGTGGCGGCACGAGAGCATACCGGTCCGCGAGTCGAGCCGCAGCGCTCCGTTCGCCTCTATGCGCTCGCTTGCGGTCTCGCCCATCCAGATCACCGGTCGTAGTGCTTCGACACAGTCAGCATCCGCTTACGTCCTGCCTCCAACCGCTCGAAACTGAGGCGAAGAGACCCGGTGGCAGAAGCCGACCATGACCCGTCTCGGTCGCCAGTCAGTTTGTGGATGCGCAGGGATGGATGGCGCTCGTTCTCGTCAAGCAAGCGAAGAGCCTTCAGGAGGGCGGCTCGGTCGGTGGCCGTAAAGTCTCTGGCGGCGAAGGTCTCCAAGAAGGTCGCCGTGAAGTCGAGGGAGCGATAACTGTCCGCCACCGGGTCAAGAGCCCAGGGTCTGCAGCTCGGCCTCGGTCAACTGGTGGACCCGTCCCTCCCTGGAGTCTGCGTGAGCTCGGGAGAGCAGCGCACGGTGCTCTGGGGTGTATGCCCAGGCATCCTCGCGGCGTAGCACGATCGCTGGGCGCAGGATGATCGCCTCACCATCCACTTCGACCTCAACTTCGGTCTCGCCCTCAAGGCCAAGGCGGCGGCGCACTTCGACCGGCAGGGTCAGCCGCCCCGACTCGCTCACAGATACCGTTTTCATACTGACAATGTACCAGATAGGCGAAACGGCAAAGCGGGGCACCTAGCGATCTCAGCCAGACGGCAACGGCACCAGAGACGCCTGCCGGCCATGTCGGGATGGTGCAGGGCCTCCGCGCACAACGATGCTAAGATGCCAAGATGACTAAAACCCGCACCACTCTCACCATCGACGAGGACGTTCTGCGTGCGGTGAGGGTGCGCGCGGCCCGCACCGGACAGGGCGACAGCGCGGTGATCGAGGCGGCCATCCGGCGCGACCTGGGCCTGGACCTCCTCGACCGGCTGTGGGCCGCCAACAGCCTCCAGGAGGGCGAGGCGATGGAACTCGCCGTCGAGGCACAACACCAAACTCGGCGCGCCAAGCGCTGAGCTTTGCGGGCGGTCCTCGACCCCAACGTCATCAGCTCGGCCCTGCTGGCACCGGACGGGTCGCCGGCGAAGGTCTTGCGGGCCGGGTTGGACGGTGCCTATGACCTGGTTGCCTCTCCTCTTCTCCTGGCCGAGCTGGAGCGAGCTCTTGCCTACCCCAAGATCCGTCGCCGCATTCCCGCCAGCGATGCAACAGCGTCGGTCAGCTTGGTTGAGCGCCAAGCGCGGGTGGTCGATGACCCCACCGAGCCGCCGTTGGTTCGGTCGCCTGACCCGGGTGACGACTACCTCATCGCCCTGGCGGTGGCGGCCCGCGCCGTCCTTGTTTCGGGCGACCGCCATCTTCTCGGGCTCGACCAGACCTTGCCGATCCACTCCCCGGCCGCCTTCCTGGCGCTGCTCGGAGACGGTGCGTGATCCACCTCGTGTGCGATCGCCGGCCAGTTCCCTCCGCCCCGGACCATCGAGTGAAGATTGGCAGTGGGTCATCTACCCCGGCAGAAGCCTTGCTCGTTTATGGCCCATGTAGGCAACTGCTCTTGGATAGGGGCCCTTCGATCTAAGTCGCTGTTGTTGACATCGCAGCCGAGCGATTCTGGCCTCGCGAGGAGAGCGTCTGCTTCCCAAGCAGAAGGTCGCCGGTTCGAACCAGGTCTCCCGCTCCAAAGCGAACTTTCGGGACGTGGCCCGGTCTGCCGGCAATCGCCACCTTGGTGATGGCGGCCGTCGCGCCCCAGCCAGGGTGTCCATCTCGGCGGTGGTCGGCTCCTGATCGCGAGGGGTCTGCTGGTGCTGCTGGCCGTCACCTGGGGCGCCCTGGCGGCCCTGGTGATCACCCGAGTCCCCTTAGTCACGGTGCCTTTGCTTGCTGCCATCGCGGTGGTCTCCTTCTACTTTCCCCTCCTGGCGCCCCTGCTCAAGTGGCCCGACTCGACCCTCAACATCTCGCTCTTCCACCTCGACGGCGAGCCACTCACATCCCGCTGTACTGGAGCGGCCTCTGGATATTGGTGGCGATCGTGCTCGCCAGCCTGGGCGGCACGCTGGCGGCGATGCGGGCGCGCGAGGCGGGTCGCTGAGGTCGGCTCACCGCGGCCCGGGCGCGGCTGTGGAGCGGCTGCGCCGCAAACCACAACCAGCTTGCTCGCTGGGCCGTCGTGCCAACACCTGTCGGGGGCTCTCGATGCCATTGCTGGCACCAGCTGCCTCGACAACTGGGCGGATCTGGGGGCGAGCTTGGCCGGGTGCGCCTGAGTTCTGGTGGCGGACGCTCGCCGCGACCGCCTAGCCGCGCCGCATCTGGAGTTCGCAGCGGCCGCCAGGATCTGCTGCCGAGCCGTACCCACATCCGCCCCGTCAGGGCCTTCGCGAGTGAGGTTCCGGGGGCGTGGCCAGTGCTTCCCCCTCAGCGGGTGCTGCGGCTGTATAGGCGCACGCATATCGGAACGACGATGAGGATGATCACGAGGGCGAGCCCGACGGGGGTGACGATCGGGTGGTCACATCCGCCGCCTGCGCCGAGCCTGCCAGTAACCCCGGATTTAGGCTCGCATCTCGCCGCGGCTGGACGGGGTCCAATCCCGTGGTGGGCTCGTCCAGGAACAGCACCTTGGGCTCCCCGATCAAGCTGGCCGCGAGGTCGAGGCGCCGCCTCATCCCGCCGGACTATCGCTTCACCAACCGGGTGCTGGCGTTGCGGAGATCGAACTGCCGGAGCCGCTCGTCCGCACGCCGGCGCACGGCGCTTGACCCCAGGTGGCAGAAGCGCCCGATGGTCTCGAGGCTCTCGGACCCAGTGAGCAGCTCATCTATGGTTGCGCTCTGGCCGGTCACGCCAATCCTGGTCCGGACCTGGTCTGCCTGGGTGGAGACGTCGAAACCTTCGCGCCATGGCGCTGCCGCCGTCAGCCCGGAGCAGGGTGGTGAGGATGCGGACGGCCGTGGCCTTGCCGGCTCCATTGCGGCCCCGGAGCGCGCGCCCGCCACCGGCTGGAACGTCGAAGCTGACATCCACCAGGGCTCGGATGGCTCCGAGCGAGCGGGAGAGCTGCTTTGCTAAGACGGCTGGGGCGGTCACCGCCCCGGGTTGTCGGCGTCGGTCGTCTCGTCTTCGGCCAGGATCCGGTAGAGCCCGCGCTTGGTCTCGCGCACCAGCTGGGCGGCCCTC
>Ga0307373_10014196_pt1 | contig 11014 bp, 13 predicted proteins | sample OX2MG_FD_202534 | JGI IMG/M metagenome (GOLD analysis project Ga0307373, IMG submission 202534) | Soil microbial communities from Risofladan, Vaasa, Finland - OX-2 | ecosystem: Environmental > Terrestrial > Soil > Coastal area > Acid sulfate soil | place: Finland: Risofladan, Vaasa | collected... | reverse complement strand
CAACCTCCTGGAAATGGTCGATGCGGGCGAGGCCCCCAGTGCGGTCGCGGACCTGGTCTCCTTGCTGTGCGGACAGCTCTCTCCGACCGAAGTGGGGTGCGTCGCCGAGGCGGTCCGCTGGGCGCTGAACCGGGCCGGGTCGAGGATCGCCGTTCTCTCGGACTGCCTACCCCGACTGCGCCAGAGCGAGGCCGGCGAGGCGGTGGCCACCCGGCTGCTTCCCTGGCTGGACGGAACCGCAGGAGTGCTCTTCAACACGCCCGGCCGCGGCCCAGAGGTGGCCACCGCGGTGGGCGTGGGGCTGCGGGAGTTGCCAGCGTCCTGGGTCCCTGCCGCCACCCTGCTGATCTCGCATTGGCTGTGGTCGTGGATCCGCTGCCAGCCCGGACCCAAGCAGGCCATCGTCGATGAGGCGGGATTGCTAGCCGACAACCTGCCCCTGCAGCGGCTGATGGCCCAGCTGGCCCGGCGGATCCGCAAGTACCAAGGTTCGCTGGTGCTTCTGACCCAGTCGGCCGGTGATCTGCTGGGGAGCGCGCCTGGGGAGGTAATGGCGGTGAACTCCGCCACCATGTTGCTTGGAAACCAGCATCCTGCGGCGGCGGTCCGCCTGCAGCAGGCCTTCCTCCTCGACGACTCTCAGCGCGAGTGGCTCGAGCGGGCAGGCCGAGGTCAGTTTCTGCTGCTTCTGGGGGCTCGCCGGTCGCCGGTCCAAATCGACGCGCCCGCCTACTACCATCGGCTGCTGGCTGCCGGAACGAGTCCCGCTGCAGGTTAGGCGCTCGGGCTGAGTTGCCGATTCGGCCGCCGATCGGACCTTGTCTAGAATCAAGCGCCATGGGCCGGGTTCTGTTCATGCGATTGACCAACCCGGGCAGGGGCGACGCTGCCGACTGGGTGGATGCTGTCGAAGACTTCGCCGCCAGCCGCTCCTGGCGGGCCGAGCCGATGTGGCTGGCTACCGATGCCTCGCGAGGCCTTTTCGAGATGGAGTACCTCCGCCACCTCCGCCTAGATAGCGAGGAGCCGGTCTTCGGCGCCGGGTTCGTCCGGCTGGCGGGCGACGAGACGGACGCACTCGCGGTCTGCTTCGGCCTGCTCCGACTCACCCTGAAAATGGGTGGCAGAGCCGTGGTGGCCGACACCGACAACCCCATCCGCAAGCAGCGGCAACTAGCGCTGGTCGAGGGTCAGGTGAGCGGTCCACAGAGTATCGACGAGGTCATGGTTTCGGGGCCCATCTTCAAGCGCCTTCCGGCCAGCACCATCACCTTCTACCCACCCCGTTACCGCGGGGTCACCCTGCCCGGGCCGGCTGGGCCTCCGGGCTGGTGGAGCTTCGCGATCCAGGGGATGCGAGATCGGGCCCCGGGCTTCCTGGAAGCTGAGGCCGAGGCCATGCGCATCTATCGCAGCCTCCGGGCGATCGGCTGACTCCTTGCGATCGGTGGTCCAGCGGGTGGCGCGGGCGCAGGTGACGGTGGGCAGCGATCGGGTGGCCGCTATCGCGGCCGGCTTGCTCATCTACCTGGGGGTCGGACCCGACGACAACCCCCAAGTGGCCCGCCACCTGGCGAAGCGGCTGGCCCTGCTCCGGGTGTTCCCGGACCCCGAGGCAAGGATGAACCGTTCGCTGCTGGAGGCCGGCGGTGAGGCACTGGTGGTCAGCCAATTCACGCTCTTCGCCGACAACCGCCGCGGTCACCGTCCCTCGTTCGCCTCGGCAGCCCCACCGGAGCAGGGTCGCGAGCTCTGCAAGGTGTTCGCGGACGAACTACGTCAGTTGGGCGTCGCCCGGGTCGAGGAGGGTCGCTTCGGAGCCGAGATGGTGGTGGAGTCACGCAACGACGGTCCGGTGACCATCGTGGCCACCAACTCGGAGGGTGCCTGGGCCGCGGACTGCGGCTGACCGTCACCTACTTCGGTCCTCAGCGGACTGAGCGGTAGAAGCATCTCGGTCGCGGCAGGGGGTCACCAGGTGAACGAACTGAATTCGCTGCTCAACTCCTGGGTTTTGATCGGCCAGGGGATCATCGGCAGCCTTGGCACTCTGGCCTTTGTCTGCGCTTTCGTCTGGCGGGTGCTCGCTCCCAGCACCCACAGCGCGATGGAGGCGCAGCGCTGGCTGGGGAGGATAGCGGTAGGGACACTCGGGGTGGAGCTGGCCGGGCTGTTGACCCACGTGCTGCTTACCGCTGTCCCTCGTAGCCTTGGCTGAAGGGTGTTTGCACTCGGACTGCCCAGCTTCGACTTTCATCCGCTCTCACTGCTCGACCATCTGCTCAGCGGGGCCATGACCCAGTTCGTCTCCTCATCCAGGGGAGCGCTTGAGTCAGCGCTCGGCACCTACCTGTTCGGGACTTACGACGCCGCCTCGCCGCTCCACCAGCAGCCATTCACCGAGACCCCGGGGGTGGCCGGTCTCAACCGCCTGCTGATGGGGGCCGGGGCGGCCCTAGTGGTGGCAGTGTTCATCTACAGTTCGTTGCGGACCGTCGCCAGTGCCGGCGGCGACGCTCGCCACCACCTCCAGGTCGTATTGCCCCGGGTGCTGGTGGCACTGGCGCTGGGAATCGTCAGCCTCCCCTTGATCCAGCAAGCGATCAACCTGAACAATGCTCTGAGCTACCTGGTGGCTGGCCATGGCAGCCTCAACCTAGCCAGCCTGCCCTGGAACTCGCCGCTCAGCGCATCGGCGCTTCAATCTGCTTCTAGCAACATCCTCCTGTTGCTGTTCGCGGCCGCGCTGGTGGTGGCGGTTGTGATCCTGGTCCTCGCCTACGTGATCCGCTACACCATGCTGGCGGTGCTCTGCGCCTCCGCGCCGCTGGCCGCGAGCGCCTGGATTCTGCCCGAAACCAGGGGCTTCGCCCGCCAGTGGACACGCCTGTTGGTGGTGACACTGTTCATGCAATTCGTGCAACTGCTGGTGCTGAGAACGGCGGTCGCTCTGGCCTTCGCTCGGGACCACGGGGTGATCAGCATTCTCTACGCCTTCGCGGCCCTCTACCTGATGCTGCGGGTTCCCGGTGCTCTGAGCGTTGCCTCCCACTTCGGAAGCAGCGCCGAGGGAGCAGGGCGGCGCTGGGCCAGAGCGGTCCGGAGGCTGGCGGCCACCGAACTCTGAGAGGACGTCTCAGAGGGTGACGTACGCCTCGTCAAGTGCAGTCCCCCAGGCGGCTTCGAGTTGGCCGAAGAACGCGGTCGACCGCAGGGATGGCCGGTGCCCTAAGTCACCGAAGGTCAGCTCGGCACGAGCTGCCGGGAGCCGGGGCGACCAGTCGAGTTGGGAGATGTCAATCGATGCGCCGCAGGTGGGACAGTCGGCTCGCATGGGGTCGGGGTTGGGGAAGCGCAGGGTGAAGAACTCCAGAGTCCCAGAGCAGCCGGGGCACCCGGCCCGGTAACCGCGGGGAGGGTCGGTATCAAAGCCCTCGGAGCCGGGGTCGGGGTAGCAGCGCAGCACCCCGGCGTCAAGGCGGACCTCGCCGCGAGCTGGGCCGGCCAAGGGCACCAGCTGGCCCGGCAGCAGTATCTCGGCAAAGGCCGGCCCCGGCAGCAACGTGCCTGGCTCGGGACCGCGGATGGCCAGGTGGCTCAAGACCAGCAGGTCGACGGCTTCGTCGAGTTGGTTCGGTGAGGGGATGAACTCCGGGTCCCGGGGGAGCAGATGCAGCCAGGTGCGGTGCCTGTGGGCTCCGTGGCCGGTGGCTGGCGGTGCGGCTAGGCTCATCTGGTCCGGATCGTAACCGGCCCATCGCGGTCAGCGGAGCGGACGTTTCCTAGGCGATGAGAGGGGGTCGGATAAAGTCCGGGCTGGCGCTGGTCGGAGCCTGCGCCGCTCTGTCAATGATCCTGCCGCCCCTGGCGGGGCTGCTGAATGCGATCGGGTCGGTCAGCCTGCTGGCGGTGGGAGGCTACAGCGCCTACCGGGCCTGGGCTTGGATGGAGACCGTGGTGGAGGCCTCGCGGCGACCCACCACGGTTCGGCGCAATCTGAGCCGAAGTGATGGGAGTGGCCCGCCCGGGGCCGCCCGGACAAACGCCAAAGCACCAGCACGGGCGGCTGAGCCGGAGTCCCCCGACGATCCGGAGGAACGTCGATTTGGGCAGCGGCGCTGGGCCCGACGGCCTCGCCCCAGCCTGGAATCGAACCGCGAGCCGTAATGACTTGGCAGCGCCGGCAGGCCCCCGGCAACCAGTTTGAGATCGAGGCTGCTCCCGGCGACTGGTACGATCGAAACGTGGAGGTGGTCAAGATTCGGCCTCGCGGGTACTGCCACGGTGTGGTCGAGGCAGTACGAGCCCTCCGGCAGGCTGCCGACGAGCACGAGGGCGAGCCGGTCGCCATGCTCGGCTATCTCGTACACAACGAGCACGTGACCCGTGAATTCGCGGAGCGTGGGGTGCGACTGATCGACGCCCCCTCTCGACTGGAGGCTCTGGAGGAGGTCACCGAGGGCACGGTTGTTCTCACCGCCCACGGCGTGTCCCCGGCGGTCAAGGAGCGGGCTCGGGCCAAGGGGCTGAACGTGGTCGATGCCACCTGCAGCGATGTGGTGCGGACTCACGATCTGGTCCAGCGCCTCAGCGCCGAGGGCTACACGGTTATCTACATCGGCAAGGTCGGCCATCCAGAACCGGAGGGCGTTCTGGGAGAGGCGCCGGGGCAGATCCACCTGGTTCAGTCCGTCGAGGACGTGGATAACTTGGAGCTGTCGAGCGATAAGTTGGCAGTGACCACCCAGACCACCCTCTCGGTCTGGGACACCCAGTCAATCATCGACAAACTGCGCCAGCGCTTCCCTCAGATCGAGGTCCACAACGAGATCTGCAACGCCACTCAGGAGCGCCAGCAGGCTGCCGTCGAGGCCGCCAAAGATTGCGACGTCGTGATCGTGGTCGGTAGCGCCCGCAGCAGCAACAGCCAGCGGCTAGTGCAGGTGGTGAGCGAACTGGCTCACCGGCCAGCCCACCTGGTTGACACCGTCGCCGACCTGAAGCCAGAGTGGTTCGCGGGCTGCAACCGCGTCGGGGTCACCGCTGGGGCATCGACCCCCACCGTGCTGACCAGAGAAGTGATCGCCGCCCTGGAGCTGATGGAGGCTCCCCACGCGGCTCCGGTAGCCACCCCGGGCTGACCGTTAACGCGTTCCCCAGAAGCCGGGGAGCCACGCCTCGGGCCGCTTGGGGGGCCGGCCAGCTGACTGCCCTCGAAGTCCTCATTGCCAACCCGCAGGTCGACGTAAAGAGACCCAGCCCGATCGTGATCAAGCCCAGGTCAGAATCGCGCTGAAGACGCCGCCAACCCGGCCAGGAAGAGCCGAGGCTGCAACCGCCGCCCCGCGAGGAGATCAGCTGAATCAGGCTGCCCAGTCCGATCTTGGCGATGAGTTCCTGGACCGCCAGGGTCACCAGGGCACGCCCGGCACTGCCGCTGATCAGCTCCCAGCTGCGCCGGGATCGCAGTAACGGGCGACAGGCCGCTCCAATACCAGCGCGGGGACGGCCCGATCAGGCACAGGGACACCGCACCCGCCAGAACCAGCCCCATCAGGCTCAGCAGGAAGTCGAGCAGATCGCTGGGGCCGCCGAAGGCTTGGTGAAGCAGCGCCGCGACCTGCGACAACAGCAGCGCGGCGATCAGGTAGGCCGCGGCCACCATCACCGTCAAGCTGAGCAGGGGATCCCGCGTTCCGGCGCGAAGGCATGGGCCTTCCCGACCGGGGTCGGCTGATCTAGCTAGTGGTCCGCCACCACCTTGGTCACGGTGGCCTCCAAATGCGGGAGGACAAAGGCCACCAAGGTGAGCAGCAGGAGGCCGAGCGCCCCCTCGGGGAAGAGCCATGGACCAACTGCCGGAACCGGGCGGCAGTCGGGATCTGAATGCCATGCCTTAGAAGCGCGGGGAGAGGTTTGGGAACGAGCAGACTGACCGCGCTGGAAAGTAATTGGTGGGGAACCACCGCCGCCGCAGAGACGAGCACGCACAGCCAGAAATTCCTGTCGTAGGGGTGAACACCGTGTCAGCAGTTCGGTCAACCGGAGTGGGCGGAGGCGCAGTTCCGGGGGAGGGGCTTGCATGACCGGCAGGCACATCGTCCCCGCGCTGGCCGGTACCATCTGACCCAAGTTGAACGATGCATCCAGCCGCCCGCTGGTGGCCGAACTGGTCGAGTCCACTCCGAGCTCTCTGCCCAAGGGTCGGATCGTCGCGATTGTGCTTGGGACGGCACCGATTGTGGCTCGGATCGGGTGGTGGTGGTGGAATCAGGGACGCCAGCGGACGCTGACCGCGCTGTCCCCGGCGGTACCGGTGGCCGCGATCGAGCGGACCGAGGTTGAGATGGTCAGGCGCACCCTGGGCCGTTGGCGGGTGCGGGTGGTCAGCACCCGTTGGGCGATACCGCCCACGCCAGCGATTGCGGCCAGCGTGGTGCCCTCTGCCAGGGGACCACGCTGGCTGGTGCCGGTGCTTCGACTCACCGCCTTGGCGCTGGAGCACAACTCCCGATCGGCGGCCGCTCCGCTGCCGCGGCTGCCGACTCCGAGCGGGCGCCTAAAACCCTAGCCCATCTCGCGGCGAGGGTCGAGCGACGGCGGGGCTGCTTCTGGTGCTCGGACGCGACCACCAGCACGGTGGAGTAGCTCCCGCCTAACTCTGTCCCCGGGCAGCCTCCTCCTTGGTCGGGTCGTCTCGCTTCCCGGCCCGAGGCTCGGGGCCGACATCGTGGACGGCTGGCTGGGCGCACTTCAATCCGCGCCGGACTCGCCCCATCATTACCGCGATGACCGAGGTCGACCTCGTGGCGGAGCTAGCAACCAGCCGGACGGGCAACGCGATCTGCTAGAAGGTGGAGCCATGGTTCTGCTGCGGATCGTGGACGTCGTATTGGGACTGTTCCTGACCGTGGGAACTCTGGACAGCGTGATTCGAACCGTGATCGTGCCCAGGGCGGTCTCATCTCGGCTCTCGACTCTTGTCCTGCGGGCCGTCCAGGGAGCCACCACCTTCGTCGCCCGCACCCGGGCTGACTACATGGTGCGCGACGAGATCCTGGCCCAGGGGGCGCCACTCTTCTTGGTCCTGCGACTGGTGGTCTGGATCGGTCTTCTGGTGCTAGGATTCGCTCTTCTCTTCTGGGGCGCTAGTTCCAACGACTTCGCCTGGGCCATCCGGCTCAGTGCCTCCTCCATCCTGCCGCTCGGCATCGCCCATGCCAGTAGCGGTCTGGCCACCAGCATCGCCTTTCTGGAGTCCGCTTCCGGCGTTATCGTGGTAGCGCTCCAGATTTCATATCTGCCGACGCTCTACAGCTCGTTCAACCGGCGCGAGACCTTGGTGACCATGCTCGACAGCAGCAGCGGGTCCCCGCCCTGGGGACCGGAGATCCTGGCCCGGCACGCTCTCATCGACAACCTCGACCATCTCAACGACCTCTACCGCAATTGGGAGCAGTGGGCGGCCGACATCGCCGAGAGCCACACCAGCTACACCACGCTGCTTTATTTCCGGTCCCCGGAGCCGAGAACCTCCTGGATCCTGGCGCTGCTCGCCTGCATGGATGCCGCCGCCTTGCAGCTAGCGCTCAATCCACTCACAGCACCGGCCTCATCTCGCCCCTTTCTGCGGATGGGGATCGTCTGCCTCCGATCCTTATCTCGGGTCACCGGAGGGCAGTTCTCGGCCGACCCCCACCCCGACGCAACCATTGATCTCACCTTCGAAGAGTTCCAGTACAGCGTGAAGAGGATTCTGAAAGTTGGCTGGGAAGCGGAGCGGAGCACCGAGGAGGCCTGGCCTCACTTTCGCGGCTGGCGAGTCAACTACGAGGGGATGGCCTACCGGCTGGCGTCCTTGATCGACGCCCCACCCGGCCCCTGGTCGGGCCAGCGCGGGGGCCGACTGGAATCCTCGCTGGTGCCAGTCCGACCGCCGCACCGGGCCCCCATCGCCGAGAGCGACAGCCTGCTCCAGGTCACCCGACAGCGCCGGGCCCACCGCGCCGCGCAGAAGGCGACCCGGGCCGGGGTGGTGCGCGCATCGCGTCCGGACCGAGCGGGTCCCCCGGTAGATCAGGAGGGACGAGCCGATTAGCCGGCCGGGAGGCTGGGCGCCGCAGTGCTAGCTTGCGGTCGCCGGGGCTCGGCGACCATGTAGGAGCGACCGCCTTGGCGCTTGGCGGCGTACATCACTCCGTCGGCCCGCTGCAGGACCGTGGCCACATCGGCATCGGCGTCGCCGCAGGCGATGCCGATGCTCACGGCCGGGACCACGTCGCCAACCTTGGTGGAACCCAGGGCGGCCAGAATCGCCTCGGCCGCCCGGCGGGCTCCAATCTCTGTGCTTTCAGGGAGAAACGCGGCAAACTCATCCCCGCCGATGCGGGCCACCAGGTCGCCCCGACGCATAGCCCGCACCGTCGCCTGGGCGATGCTCACCAACAGGGCATCGCCGGCTGCGTGGCCGAAGCTATCGTTGACGGTTTTGAGGCTGTCGACGTCCAGGGCCAAGACGGCGAACGGCCGGCGCCCCCTGAGCCTGGCCACCTCCGCATCGAAACCGCGTCGGTTGGCCAATCCCGTCAGCGGGTCGGTCGTCGCTTCGAGTTCGATTCGGTCCAGGGTCAGGGCGTTGGCGAGTGCCAGTTCGACGATCTGGCCCAGCGAGATAGCTCGCGCGACGAGCTGGTCGGAGATGGCTTGACCCTGTGCGGAAACGGTGAGCACCCCATGCAGGGTCCCGTTGGGAGCGATGGGAATCCAGACGCCGTGGGTGGTCCCGGTCCTTATCAGGATGGCCCGCAGGGTGGAACCGACGGTCTCGAGATCGAAGGCGCCCGAGGCCGGACGCCCCGTGCGCACGACTTCGGAGAGGAACGGGTGCTCGGCCAGCGGGTAGGACTGGGCCGCTGGGTTGGCGGACTCGTCGAACTCCCACTCCCGGATGGCGCTTGCGCCTTCGATCCGGAAGTACGTGGCCCGCCGGGCCGCGGCGCCTGGCGGTGAGACCATCTCCGCTGCCATTCGGCAGGCTTCAGACACGACCGCCCTGGGATCCAGCAGCGAGTTGAGCTGCTGCGCCGCCTGACTGAGCGCATCGGCCTGACGCAGCAGCTCCTCGCGGTCCGCCACCGACCTTCGTAGTCGGGAACGCAGGCCATGGGTGCTCACGGTTATGACCACGCTCATGGCTGCCCAGATCATGACCTGCCGGACCAGGATGGTGAGGGGGTCTTGCTGAATGACCGAGACGGTGCCGATCGCCAGAACGGTGGCGAAGATCACAACCGCCGACTGCCAATCGCGATCGTAGAGGGCTGTCCATATCACGGGTATCAGGAACACCGAGAACAACCCGGTGTCGTTCCCTCCCTCTCCTCCAACTGAGACCAGCAGAAGGGCCGCCGAAACGGTATACAGGAGTCCTGGCAGAACCGCCGCCCACCGTGGTAAACGCGCCCAGGGCAGAAGCATGGTGCAGCCCACGGCAGCCAGAAACGTCACGCTGAGGATGAACGCTCCGCGATCGTGTGGGCCCGCCGGCAGCGCGACGCTCGCTTCCGCCAAGACCGCCACCGCCGCGAACGGCAACCACCGGCGCAGGGCCATGGCAGGGCCAGACGGGGCTCGCTGCAAGAGGTAACGCCGACCGGCGACGAAGCCCGAGCTCCGAGATGAATCGGACCTGGAATCTTTGCTTGCTTTCACAGTTCCGTATCGATTCTCAGGGCAGCGCTGGGCTAGCGACGCACGGAAATGCGACAGAGTAGTCCCACTTTTTCGCGCCGCCAGCCCGGCGGAGGCTGAGGAAATGCGCGAAGCGCCTCTCGGTACCCGGACCCTGGCCACCCCCCCCGGAGGCCAGCCGCGATTCGGAGGCGGCGTGGCCGTGGGAGCCGGGGCGGCTCGCGCTATCCTGACGAACGGTGCAGGCGCCCCTGTCAGGGACGCGACACGCGCACTACCAAAGTGTTGGCCATCTTGTCCATCCAGCCCTGTTTCCGGGCGTCGAAGAAAGCCCAGATGAAGCCGATGAAAATTACGATCCCGGAGACGATGTAGCCGACGAAGCGCACCAGGGCCTGAGTCTGGCCGACCGGCCCTCCAGTGCTCGCGTCGACGACTTTGACCCCCATCGCCATCTGCCCCAGACTCGCGCCCTGACGCGACCAGAGCAATGTGAAATAGGCTGCTTCGATTATCAGCAGAAGTGCATCGGCGAGTGGCGAGCCGGTCCTCACCGTGACTGAGCCGGTCGTGGTAAGCACGGTGGTAGTTGAGGTGAAGATCGACGAAAGCACCAGGTATGCCAACGAGAGGACGACCCCGTCGATGAGGTAGCCGAGGAACCTCCTCCCGATCCCCGCCAGAGGAAGTCCGGCCACGGTGGCCGGAGTCCCGGCGGAGAACGCATTGCCCGGCGCTGACCACGGGGCGCTTGCCGACGGGGCTGGAGGGAACTCCGCTCGCGGCGTTCCCGGCACCGGCGTCGAGCCAGGTGTCGGTGGCGGTCCAGCCTCGGGTGACGTCGGTCCGATTTCGCCGTCTTGTACTTCTGACATGCCGCTCCTGGCTGGTAAGACTCGGCGAGCCGACAATCCCGTCTGGCGTCGCGACGAGAGTACGCACCGGCTCCCCTTCTGTCAATCAGATCTTGTAATTCGGAGCCGCTCCAAAACCCGCTGGCAGCGTGCCTCCCCTCACCAGCCGAGCCGCCCCGCCGCTTTCGCGGGCTAACCGGAAGGCCGAGCACGACTTTTCCTGCGCGGCGACGTCGACCCGGCCGCTACTGGGTACCTTCCACGCGTGGTGCCTCCACCGCGCGAGTTTCGCTCAAGACCGCAGTCGTTAACGGATTTGATGGACGGAGTCATAAACCTCTGTCGGGACAACTGCTGGCTCTGAGTTTCAGTCGTCACCCTCGTGAAAGCGCTCCTCGTTGGGGATGGTCCGGGAAGCCTCAGCTCACCTTATCGCGGTGCTGCGACCGCGGATTACCGGTCGGACTGGG
>Ga0307373_10014195_pt1 | contig 11014 bp, 7 predicted proteins | sample OX2MG_FD_202534 | JGI IMG/M metagenome (GOLD analysis project Ga0307373, IMG submission 202534) | Soil microbial communities from Risofladan, Vaasa, Finland - OX-2 | ecosystem: Environmental > Terrestrial > Soil > Coastal area > Acid sulfate soil | place: Finland: Risofladan, Vaasa | collected... | reverse complement strand
CCTGAAAACCTCCCAGCAAGGAAGATGTTCAGGCGATTATAGCTATATACTCTTTAGCAGAGCGGGATTAGCGCGCGAAGATGAGATGAAGCCCAAGTATAGTCACCGCGCCGGAGATTAAAGATAGCAATTGTATCAGGCGCAGTTTCGCTAATTGTTCGCGCGGATCGATAGCAATAGCTTTCGCGCTGCTCGTTGTTTGTAGATCACGTTGTTTCATCATGGCTCATCTCTCTTTTTTTGGATAGGTTCACGAGAGTCAACTTCGTAGGATGTTTCTTCTCTACCTTTTTATACGTTCGACAATGACAAACGGTTGCATAATACCGGGTGAAACTTCCGTAGACAAAGAGCCTTTGAGAATGGGTGTATAGTAACAGAAGAAGAAGAAGGCAAGCGGCGATTTCTTGATGCTCATCTACTCTTGATTCTATCACACTTATCCGATATAATGACAGAAAACATGCCAATCTATTGATAAAAGAGATATCTGGACAAATCAGTAACCTGTAATTTGATGCCATACGATCCTGTCTCGAACTTCCATTTTCGGTTGACGTATTGCGAAATCCAGGCAGAAGTAGCAGAACACTAGAGAACACGAGGGCCAGGTGACACAAGCACGTAGTAATCAGGACAGTCGTTCCAGACTCGTCCAGGTATTTCGCTATCTTCAGGCGCTTAATCACTTACGAAATCCAGTACAACGGGAGATTGAAGAGCAGACATGGGCAATGTGGCTGCATGATCTGCCAAACCATCCATTCATTCAGCGCGGCAACATCCAGGCGACCAGTAACGGCGACGAGGAAGAGGAAACAGGGCAAGATGAGTTTATCTTAAAAGTGAGACGCCCCAGACTCACTGAAGCACCGGAACCTCCTGAAGAAATTGTACTCTGGCTGCAAAATGGCTGGCAGCAAGCAGACGGCAAAGTTATCGTACAGGATTCTATCGAAACCACGAATAGTAACCAACCACGCGTGATCCGTTTTCGCGATGACGCCGCGAGAATACGTCTCCTACAGGACTGGCAAACGCGCCGTGATGCCTGGGCTAAGCCGGAACAGATTGTTCGTGCTACCTTTGCCGCCTTTGAGAAACTGTACGCGCTGCAAAGTCAACTTGAGCGCGAAGGTGAGCGGTTAGAACTGATGCTTGGCGACGGTTTGCTCACCTGGCGCCCTAAAAATGGCGCACTTATTCATCATCCCGTATTACTTATGCACCTTCAATTGCATTTTAACCCACAAATCCCCGAATTCACGTTGACCGATACTGGCCAGCCAGCCGAGTTCTATACAGCTTTATTGCAAACTATACCAGAGGCTTCTGCATCAGACATTGCTCGCAGCCGAAAAGACTTCGAGCAGGTCGGCTATCACCCATTAGGAGGTGAGGATACCAGAGGTTTTCTGATACGATTCGCGAATCAACTCTCGTCCTCTGGACAATTTATTGAACAAGGACAAAGTATCTCGCAAGCGCCTGCCCTTGCTCCGCGCATAAGCCGCGATCCAGTTATCTTTTTGCGCCCGCGCACACTTGGGATCAGCACGGCGCTTGAAGCTATCCTTGAAATTCTGCCGACTAGCTCCGCGTTGCCATTCGCGCTGACCAGCTTAACAGGTATTGAGGGCATATCCAACACGGCTTCAGATATTTCAACGTCTACACAAGCAATTACCTCTCCCAACGGGGAAGATGAGCAGATACTCTTGAGCAAACCCGCCAACGCGGAGCAGCTTGAAATTGCAAAGATTCTTGAGAGAAAAGGCGCCGTACTGGTACAGGGGCCGCCAGGAACAGGAAAAACGCACACCATTGCCAACCTCATCGGCCACCTGCTCTCCCAGGGGAAAAGCGTCCTGGTCACGAGCGAGAAGCCCAAGGCGTTGCGAGTTTTGCGGGAGCAAGTCGTCGAACCGCTCCAACCGCTCTGCGTGAGCATCCTGTCAGATGACAGCAGAAAACAGATGGAAAGTACCATTGATGCCATCAGCGAGCGCCTGTCATACATCAGCGCGGATAAGCTAGAGCGCGAGGCGGCTCAGTTGACAAGACAACGTATCGATATCCTACATCAAATAGCAGAAACTCGCCAGAAGCTTATCGAAGCGCGCAGCAACGAATATCGTCCCATCACGCTCGCAGGCACCACATTTTCTCCCGCCGAAGCTGCACGCCATGTCGCTCAAAACAAAAATACTGCCAGTTGGATACCGGAGCCGCTCACGCCCGGCGCAGCTTTGCCCTTGTCAAACGACGAACTCCATTTCCTATCCTATTCAAATACTAGTATTAGCGCGAGAGACGAGCGGGAAATGGCGTTATTCTTGCCAGAAATGGGAAAGCTAATGTCGACGGTTGACTTTGAACGCATTGTCAGCGAACAGACGCAGCTAGAAACTACTGCAAAGACCTGGCGACCGGACCTTTGGCGCGGAACCGATTCACTGGAGGCATTTCAAGAACTCTACTCGCGGTTGGCAAAAGAACTCGCGCCGCTTCCCACCTTCCCGCGCTGGCAAATGGAAGCGCTAGTTGCTGGCTATGAAGGCGGCTTGCGCAGGCAAATATGGGCCGAACTGATCGATGATATCGAACAAACCTACCAGCTAGCAGCACAAGCCCAACTGTACCTCCTGCGCTACAATCCAGAAATCTCTCAACATGTCCTTCTCAATCGGATCGACAAAGTTCTCGACGAAATCTGCGAATATCTCTCCGCGGGAGGTAAAATAAACGGTTTGAAACTCCTCACAAAACGCGACTGGAAAACACTTATCGAGAGTACGCTGGTGAACGGAAAACCGCCGACGGAGCGCGAACACTTCGAAGCTCTGCGCTATATGGTACAGTTGCAGAGAAGCCGCGCAGCCCTGGCGTCGCGCTGGCAGAGACAAATGGTTGTGCTTGGTGAACTGGACGCCACGACATTTGGCTCTGACCCAGAAAGAGGTCTCTATCAATATGTTCCTCAATTGCGGAACTCCATCGATTGGTACATCAAAACCTGGTTACCGCTGGAAAATGAACTGAAAACGCAAGGGTTTCAATGGGAACTATTTCTGTCGGAAATCCCCATCACGCAGAATCAGTACGGAAACTTCTGGCGCTTATACATTGCGTTCGTTGAAAAACTCCCACCTGTAATCCAGGCGGAACTCCAACGGGCAACACATCTCATCAACACGGCAAAACTTCAGAAGATGGCACAGAGCCTGCAATACATAAGCGACAAAACAGCGAAGGCTGAAATCGTGCAACGTCTAAGTGCTGCCGTGGCAACGCTGGATGCAAGCGCATACCAGAAGGCATATGAAGGGCTGGCCGATCTCCATACCAGACGAGAAGTCTTTGTGCGAAGGCAGACATTGCTCACAAAGCTAGAGCATGTCGCGCCGGGTTGGGCGGCAGCCATTCGCGCGCGAAGTGGAGTGCATGGGCAAGCATCACTACCGGGCGATCCGCGGGAAGCGTGGCTCTGGCGGCAACTGAACGATGAACTGGATCGCCGGGCAGGCACGTCCTTAGAAGAACTTCAGAATCGCAACGCGCAACTGAGCCAGGAACTGCTGCGCATCACCGCCGAACTCGTAGAAAAAAAGGCATGGGCGCAGCAAGCGCGGCATACCACATTGAAGCAGCAACAGGCATTGCAGGGCTGGCGTCAATTGATGCGGAAAGTGGGGAAAGGAACGGGCAAACGCGCTCCCCAATTGCTCAGAGAAGCTCGCGCCCTTATGCCTATCTGTCAAACCGCTATTCCTGTCTGGATTATGCCTTTAAGCTATGTCGCCAGGAACTTTGACATGAAGCGCAACCAGTTTGATGTCGTGATCATCGATGAAGCGAGCCAGGCTGATATTACCGCGTTGATCGCCGTCTACCTGGGCAAGCAAGTCATTATCGTCGGCGATCACGAGCAGGTAAGCCCAATGGCTGTCGGTCAAAAACTCGACGAAGTGCAGCATCTGATTGATGAGCATCTCAAGGGCATTCCTCTGGCGCAGATGTATGACGGGAAATTGTCGATCTATGATCTGGCGAAAACGACATTCCAGATGATTTGCCTCCTGGAACATTTTCGCTGCGTCTCTCCGATCATCCAGTTCAGTAACGACCTATCCTACTCAGGAAAAATCAAGCCGCTTCGTGACGACAGCGAGGTGCAGAGACGCCCGCCCACTATCGCGTATCATGTCGCGGGATCGAGCAAAAACGGCAAAGTGAACGAAGTGGAAGCACTTACCGTCGCGTCATTATTGATTGCGGCCTCGGAACAACCAGAGTACAAAGATGCCACCTTTGGTGTGATTTCGATGGTTGGCAGCGAGCAAGCATTGTACATTGAAACACTGCTGCGGTGCTATATGTTAGCAAAGGAATACGTGGAACGCCGGGTACTTTGCGGCGATCCCGCACAATTCCAGGGGGATGAGCGTGACGTTATGTTCCTCTCAATGGTCGATGTACCCAATGAAGCCGGTGGGCCATTATCAATGCGCGCTGAAGAGGGACATGACGATATGTTCAAGAAACGCTTCAACGTGGCGGCCAGCCGCGCGCGCGATCAAATGTGGGTTGTTCATTCGCTCGATCCTGATACTGATCTCAAGCCGGGTGATATTCGCCGCCGCCTCATCCTTCACGCGCGCAATCAGAGCCAGCAAAACAGGCTCTTGAACGAGCAAGAAAAGAAAGTGGAGTCCGAATTTGAAAGGCAGGTCTTTGAGAGATTGGTACGCGCAGGCTATCGGGTAGCAACACAATGGCCGGTTGGAGCCTACCGGATTGATATGGTCGTTGAGGGCGGCGGAAAACGATTAGCGGTGGAGTGTGATGGAGATCGCTGGCATACCCAGGAAAATCTCGAAGAAGATATGGTGAGACAGGCTATCCTGGAACGTCTTGGCTGGCGGTTTGTGCGCATACGCGGCAGCCAATTTTTCCGCGGCCCGGAGCAAGCAATGGAAAATGTTTTTGCCAGGCTGCGCTCGCTTGGCATTCCTGCCGCGGGCATGGTCACGAAAAGCGACGAGAATGATGACGGGAGCGAACTCAAAGACCGCATCGTGCGCCGGGCGGATGAATTGCGGCAGGAGTGGGAAAACCAGGGCAATCAACCATCTTTTCAGGCTGCCATTGCAACGGCTGCACGTCAGAACGGCTATCGCCAGCGCAAAGAGGCTATTCCACCGACAAATTTCTCGCCAGCGCCTCAGCCATCAGGAAACGGAACACCGGAAGCAATCTCCTAGATCGGCATATCCGGTTCCTCTGCTCCATCTTGCGGGATAATGCCAGCGCTCGCGCCCTCTACACGCGGCGCGCTACTGGCGTTGTTGCTCTGTTCGGGAGCGGGCAGCGCAGGGAGCATATCGATGTGAGCTTCCAGCAGGCGGCGCACGCGCGGATATTCGCGGTCGAGCAGCAAACGAAACACTTGCTCGCAGGCGGCCAATGCCTCGGCAGCCGAAGCGCGCTGCGGAGCCGTCAACGCCCCAAGCATGTCATGACGCCTGGCCGTGCGGAAAAGAACGTGTACTTTTTCTAAGACCTCGGCAAATTCGGCATGAAGCTGATCACTCCATTGCTGCGTCTCGACCAGCATGGAAGCCTTACCCAGAAAGCGCGAGCAGACCCGCAGCACCATGTTATATTCGCCGTTGCGCGCCTCCAACAAGGTTTGCAAGATACGCTGCTCATCGGCAATATCGAGCGCGACCACCGAAAAAATGCTGGCCTCGCCGCCCATCTCATGGATTTCGTGGGCCAATTGACGAAAATGCTTTTCGACTTCTTCCGAAAAAGGGAGTAAATAGACAGAATTTTGCAAGGCATAGGCGCCCAGGTTCTGTAACCGCCGCCAAACCCAGACACGTTTTTGCGAAGGCTCACTGGGGACTTTATAGGTCAATTGCAACCAGCGCATGGCATCGCGCTCCAGCATGGTTTTTAGCTCCTGAAAGAACGGGATAGGTGTAACTTACGTTACTGTTGGCAACTATGCTACTCCAGGTAACGCTTAAAGTCAAGATGCCGTGTGATATACTTATTTTTCAACACGAGAGGAGTAATTGGCTTCATGCGGCTCAAAGAATACCTGGCGCTGTTCGTGCTGGCTGCCCTGTGGGGCGCGTCGTTTCTCTTCATCAAAGTCGCGGTGGCAGATATGACGCCGCTGACGCTCGTTGCCATCCGCCTGATTATTGGCACGTTAGGGCTGCTCTGGCTCATTCCTTTCAGACCCTCCATTACGCAGGGCTGGCGATCACGATTGAAGGGCTATCTCATCGTAGCGATTTTCAACGCCATCATCCCCTATCTCTCCATCAGTTGGGGCGAGCAGTATATTCCCTCCGGCATGGCGGCCATTCTTAATGCCACAACGCCATTAGCCATCGTCATTATCTCCAACTGGTGGCCCGGCGGGGAGCGCATCACCTGGATACGCGCGGTTGGCGTCCTGGTCGGATTCCTCGGTGTCGCCGTGCTGGTTGGGCCAACAGTGCTAGACGTGCAAACTTCAACACTCTACCTGCCTGGCGCTGGCGCCGCGCTACTTGGGGCCATCAGTTATGCCTTCGGCAGTTTATTCGCCAGCAGGATGCTGAGGGGTTTACCTTCGCTGCAACCCGCTATTGGACAGAATGCGATGGGCGCGGTGATCCTCGCGCCCATCGCGGCGGTTGCCCTGTTCATCCAGCCACAACCGGCGCCCCAGATCGCGATTGGCTGGTCAATCGCGGCGGTATTGGCGCTCGCTCTCGGTGGCACCGCGCTGGCCTACATCTTCTATTACTGGCTGATTGAACGTGTTGGGCCGACGCGGACACTGATCGTGACCTACTTGCTGCCCTGCATGGCTCTGGTATATGGCGCTCTCTTGCTCCATGAAACGATAGGCATCAACGCGCTTGGCGGGCTGGCACTGGTGCTGCTCGGCATCTTCTTCACCGGCAAGAAGACCGGGCAGCGCGCGCTGGAAATCAAGACGATCAAACCCGAACAGGACATCCAGCATTAAATAAACGTCATTAGAAGGCAGACACAGAAACACGCCAGTAACGGCGAAGCGAGAAATTATCACCCGGTTGGTTGGCTGTGCTTGCCACCAGACCGGCAAACTGTAGATGCTCCAGCGCCTCAAACAGCACGCTTGGCCGTAAACGATCAGGAGCAATCGGCCAGTGCTGCATCAGCTTTTGCAAATTTTGCAACGTCAAGCCATCTGTGTCAGGCAAAGCCGTCAGGACAAGATCGGCAAGCTGCTGTTTTGTGCGCGTCTGAGCAACTTGTTGAGGCGTCGGCGCTTCCGGCAGCGGAGCGGAATTACGCACAAAGTTCACCTCGAAGCGGCACGCTGCCGACCCGCGCTTCATGCAGGCGCTTTCAAAGATCTGAGTCGTTTCACCAAAGCGTTCGGCGGCCCCTTCGATCGCACCATACAGCACCGGACACAATTGCCGATGGCTGTCGTAAATGAGAACCAGCCCCGCAGCGGATTGAGGCAGCAGTTCAAAACCGAAGACAGGCGGCGTCAGGCCATCCGGCAAATGCTTCATCTGAGCATGAACTTTACGCATCATGAGCAATAAATCTCGCCCGCTATGCACCTGCGCTAGCAAATAGGCGCAGAGATGATCGGTCAAGCCATTGATCAAGAAGTAATGACCGTACTCGCGCAATAAGGAGTCAACGGAAAAGTGAGTTAGTTGGCTTGCCATCGTAACGCCCGCCAGCAATTGCTGATCGTCGTAGACACGGCTGGCAAGAGGAACAGAAGCAACAGTCTCTCCAATAGTTTCGCGGTAGCGACCGAGGAATGCATTCCCGAAGCGGTCGGCGAGATACCTTTCCCAGGTGACGAATATGATGCCTTGCATGAACAACCTCCCTGTAAATCTACATAAACACCATCACTGCAATTGCATTCAGTATGGGTGCAAAGGGCAGGCTGTGATTGGAACCTGCCGCATTGCTACGGCCTTTTCGCGCTCATAGGCCAGAGACGCGCTCCAATCGCCGCTCTGCATTTCCACGCGCTGTACAGAGAGCGCAATGAACCGTTGAGCGCCTTTACACTGCTGAATTACTTCTGCGGATACCTCCTGTAACTCGCAAACGCGAGCGGAACCAGACAGGCAAAGTGCAATGTGGCTGGCAAAGTCGGGAATGAGTATGGCAGCTTTTCCCGTTTCCAGCACGTTACCGATGGCCTCAAAAGCGCCATTCCCGGCATAGTCAGGCAGGAACACCATACCGCCTGGAGCATCGTGATGCGGCGGCAACATCGCCAGAAAGCCTGGCGCACCGCCGCGATGGTTGACGGCGCAATGCCCTTGCTGGTTCACCGTACACAAATAGCAAAGCGCCTGCTTAGTGATAAACGCTCTAATAGCCTTCGATACTATCCCATACCCGCAATTGAGGATATGCTCGCCCCGCCATAACGCGGAATGAGCAGGCGAATCAGCCGTAGTCAGGCCAGGAATGCGCGTTTTGATGTACTTAGGGCAATGAAAGAATGCCTGCCGGACATGCAGCAACAGCCATGTTGAGGTAAAAGTGTCGGCAAAGCCGGAAAACGGCGGCAGATCCAGGAAAAGCAGTTCGGCAGTCCCCTGGATGCATAATCGCTCACGAGTGGAATGGCAAATAAAGAATAATCCCAGGTCTGGATAGATACCAGGGAAAAAGGATCGCAGCCGTTCGAGTGGGCGCGTTGTTTCATAACGCTTACTCAAACGCAGCAAGCAAGTTTGTTCATCCGGCGTCTGTACAAAGCCTGGGTTTTCTAGCACCAGGAGGCCGCCGGGCTGGCCGTGGCTATCCAAACCCGCAATCACGCACAACGATTGCTGAGCAAGGAACTCACGAGCCTGTTCTGTGAGATAAGATTTCTTTTTTTGATCGAAAGCTGCACCGCCCGCCTGTGTTCCCCACCGTTTGCGCGCTTCTCGCTGACCCGGTGACAGAACCTGCTCATCATCCACGAAACCCGCTTCCTTTGTTAACACCTTGTGTCTCCTTTCAGGCAATATACTATATTTCAAGTAACATCGCCAATAGACTTCTAAAATGTTCCGAAGAGGTAAGTGCATCCAAACATTTCTATTATACACTACACTGAAGAAAAGTAAAATAGTACTTTCTTGCTATATTACTTGTAACACAAGATATGCATGATATACAAGAAATAATTTATATAGTCGTGTTTATATGAGAATAATAGGTTATACAAGTATCAAAAATGACAAATAAGGATAGAGTAAAAAGATATTATGAAATTCTTTTCATGATAGGAAGGCAATACAGGTTGTGTAGCATGAAAATTTGGGTGTCAGAATGAATAGATGTTCATTCTGACACCCAAATTTTCATGAACTGGACCGGTGTGTCAGGCAATGTTTCCGATGATCGCCGCGATGCCCTGGCCGCCGCCGATACAAAGCGAGGCCGCGCCATACTTCAGATTGTGACGCTGCAACTCGTGCATCAATGTGATAACGAGGCGCGCGCCACTGGCGGCCAACGGATGCCCAATCGAGATGGCTCCTCCGTTGACGTTGGTTCTATCGCGATCAAGGCCAAGTTCTTTTTCGACGGCGAGGTACTGGGAAGAGAACGCCTCGTTGACCTCGACGCGATCCATGTCGGCGAGGCTGAGATCGGCTCGCTTGAGCGCCTGCCGAATAGCGGGCGCGGGACCGATACCCATGATCTCCGGCGGCACGCCGACGACGCCCCAGGAAATGAGACGCGCGGCCGGCCTCAAGCCGTACTGATTCACGGCCTGCTCCGTTGCCAGCACAACGCACGCTCCAGCGTCGTTAATGCCGCTCGCGTTGCCGGGCGTGACCACGCCGCCCGCGCGGAAGCGTGCTGGCAGCTTCGCCAGCGCCTCCAGCGAGGTATCGCGAATGCCCTCGTCCTGCGTTATCTCAACCGGCTTGCCCTTGCGATCCTTGACCGTCACCGGCACAATCTCTTCGGCCAGCAGACCGCTCTGCTGCGCGCGCCGCGCCGCGACCTGGCTGCGCAGCGCGTACTCATCAACCTGCTCGCGGCTCAGACCATATTTCTCGGCGAGATTCTCAGCCGTGATCGCCATGCCGCAGCCGATGTAGCTATCGATCAACGCCTCCCACAAACTATCCTCAAGCTGCGGCGACTGCCCCAGCTTGAAGCCAGCACGCGCCCCGCGAATCATATGAGGCGCTTGCGTCATATTTTCCGCGCCGCCCGCCAGCGCGATCTGCCCCTCGCCCAACTGTAACATCTGCGCCGCGCTGACGATGGCCTGCAAGCCAGAACCGCAGAGTCGATTGACGGTCAAAGCGGGCGTCTCGATAGGCAAGCCCGCTTTCAACGCGACGTGACGCGCGAAGTAGATGGCATCCTTGCTGGTCTGCATCACGTTACCGATCACCACCTGATCAACCAGTTTGGGATCAACATTGCCGCGCTCCAGCGCGCCTTTCGCGGCCACGACGCCGAGGTCTATGGCGCTGATATCGGAAAACACGCCCTGTAAGACGCCCACGGGGGTACGTGCTCCTGAAAGAATATAGATCGCCTGCTGCATAGATCAACACCTCCTGTTTTTGGGCAAGACAATCCGCTCACATCTCAATGTAGCTCTCATCGTAATGATATCACAAGCGGCGTGGCTTCACTCTCTCGCTCTTCAAGACAATCCACAATTTCTTTACAACAATGGAAGCAAGTAAATACATCAAAAATGGCCTTGCAAACCGCGTACACAATAGTTTATAATGTTCACAAGTATCCTGGCGTAAGGAACTATCACTTTCATAGTCCGTGGCATACGAAAGGAGGGATACAACCACACTACGAGGCTCAATTACGCCTTTATTCTGCATGTTTTCATCATTTCAAGTCAATCATCTTTGCAGGACAAGGCAACAAGCATCCACAACGGCTTGTGGATGAGATATCCTACCTGACCCGCAGGTAACGTTACCTGCCACAAGCAAGCATCGAG
>Ga0307373_10014194_pt1 | contig 11015 bp, 16 predicted proteins | sample OX2MG_FD_202534 | JGI IMG/M metagenome (GOLD analysis project Ga0307373, IMG submission 202534) | Soil microbial communities from Risofladan, Vaasa, Finland - OX-2 | ecosystem: Environmental > Terrestrial > Soil > Coastal area > Acid sulfate soil | place: Finland: Risofladan, Vaasa | collected... | reverse complement strand
TCGCCGGGCGTGGGGCTGAACGGAAGCCAGCCGTCGAACGCTTCGCCGGCCAGCCGCAGCATGCGAGGGCCGCTGCCGCCGAGCCAGATCGGTGGACCACCTGCGCGAAACGGTCGAGGCTCGAGGTCGATACCCGACTCTTGGTGCCGCCAGAGACGCCGGACCCGATCGACCGCGCCGAGCATGGCGTTCACGCGGCGCTCGCTTGCAACCCCTATCGCGGCCAGCTCGGCGTGCGTGCCGGGCAGTTCCGCGCCCGGTCCGACCCCCACTATTAACCGCCCCTCGGCGATGCGGTCGAGGGTGGCCAGGGAGTGCGCCAACGAGAGCGGGTTTCTAAGCAGGGGCAGCAGGACCGCGGTACCGAGCCGGACCCGGGTCGTGGCGCCGGCCGCAGCGGCCAAAAGGGTCAGCGGTTCGCCCCGTGGTCGCGCCAGCAGAGAGTCGCCGGCCCACACCGAGTCGTAGCCCGCCCTCTCCGCCTGGCGAGCGGCCTCGACGACGAACGCCAGGTCGCTGTTCGCCCAGAGCAGGGCTTCGCGGGATGGGAGCAGAAGGCCGGTTTCGCTCGCTGGTTTCGACACGGCTGCTTCCTCTTATATGTGAGTGGGGCCGCCGCTCATCCTAAATCGCGTGCCACGGCCTGGCACCTGGTTCTAGGTCTTGGCCGCCCGATGGATGTTGCGCTTCGGGCGAACGAAGCTCTTGCCCGCGTGGGCCGGCCGCGCCGCCCGTCCATCCGCGTGGTCGTTGGGCACCGCGATGCTGGCATGAGGCGCGCGTCCCCGGATCTGGGTCTTGTTCAAAGCCGCCTCGACGGCCGAGGCGCTCGCGGCCGGCACCTCGACGAACGCGAACGTGTCGTACAGGTCGATGTCGCCGATCGAGTCGCCGCTCAGCCCCGCTTCGTTCGCGATCGCGCCGACAACATCGGCGGGGCGGACTCCGTGCTTCTTGCCGACTCGCAGAAACAGCCGGGTCATCTCCGAGTCGGGCGCGCGGCGCTCCACAGTGCCGCCACCCCGCCGCGGCGCCGAGCGCGCGGGCGAAGAGGCCGCCGGCGTCGCATGGGTTGACACCTTCGCGCGGGCCGGGGGCTGGACCTTGTGTGATGCCATCTTCAAGGCCGCCGCAGCGACCTCGGCGAGGTCGCGCGAAGCGGCGAGGTCTTCGACCAGCGCGATGAAGGGGTCCAGCTCACCCGCGTCGAGGATCTTCAAGACCTCATCGCGAAAGGCGGTACGCCGCCGCTCCGCGATCTGCGCGTCGGTCGGCAGGCGCAGTGGCTGGATCTTCCGATGGATGCCGTGCTCGATCATGCTGAGAATGCGCCGCTCGCCTGGCGTGACCAGCGTGAGGGCCTCTCCGGTCTGGCCCGCCCTGCCGGTCCGGCCGATCCGGTGAACGTATGACTCGGCGTCCGGCGGCAGGTCGTAGTTGATCACGTGCGTGACATCAGGGATGTCGAGGCCGCGAGCGGCCACGTCGGTGCCGACCAGCAGCTGCGTGTGGCCCGCGCGGAAACGCTCGAGCACCCTCTCGCGCTGCTGCTGGTTGATGTCCCCGTGGATGGCCTGCGCGATGTAGCCAGCCGCGTTCAGCTGTTCCGCGACCACGTCGGCGTCGCGTTTGGTCCTCACGAAGACGATCGCCGACTCGGGCTTCTCGTAGTCGAGCACCCTCGCCAGCGCGTCGGATTTGTCCCGCCAGTGAACCTCGTAATAAACCTGCCGTACCAGAGGCGCAACCGCCTCGCGCCCCGAGACGCTGACCCGCTCCGGGTTGCGGAGGTACTGGCCCGCCAGCTTGAGGATCCGGGCCGGCAGAGTGGCCGAGAACAGGGCTGTCTGATGCTCCTGGGGAACCGCGGCAAGAATCTTCTCGATGTCCTCGACGAAACCCATGTTGAGCATCTCGTCCGCCTCGTCCAGGATTACCGTCCCGATGGTCTGGAGGGCGATGGTCTTGCGCTCGAGATGGTCGAGCAGGCGGCCGGGGGTCGCCACCACCACCTGGACGCCACGTTTGAGGGCGCGAAACTGCCTGTCGTACGGCTGACCTCCGTAGATCGGCAGCGTCACCATCTGCCGGTGCTGTCCCATCCCGTGCAGCGCCTCGGCGACCTGCATGGCGAGCTCGCGCGTGGGGACGATGACCAGCGCCTGGGGCACCAACCGCGACTCGTCGAGGCGTTCGACGATGGGCAGCCCATAAGCAGCGGTCTTGCCGGTGCCGGTGGGCGCCTGGGCGATCACGTCCCGGCCGGCCAGCAGCGCGGGTATGGTCCTCTCCTGCACCGGGGTGGGAACCTCGAAGCCCTGGTCGGCGATCACGGCCAGCGTTTCGGCCGACAATCCGAGGCTTGCGAAGGTGGTCATCACCCAGAGGCTACGGGAAGTGCAGCTCGGACCCGCTCGCGTACCGGGGGAGGCGGACAATTCGCCCCAATTGCCGGCCTACCGGTTCTCGTGTGGACCGGCGTGTCATCGTGTCAGGCGTGGCAACGGTGAGTCGGGCGCTCGTCCTGGGCGGAGGGGGGATCACGGGCATAGCCTGGGAGCTCGGCCTGCTCGCCGGCCTGGCCGAGAAAGGCCTCGACATCATGTCGCCAGACCTCGTCGTCGGCACATCAGCCGGCTCGGTGGTGGGGGCGCAGATCCTGAGCGGAGATTCCATCGAGGACCTCTACGCCAGGCAGCTGGCAGACCCGACCCGCGAGCCGGCCGCCCGGATGGGCGCCGGCGCCCTCGCTCGATTCCTGATCGCCTCTGCCTGGCCGGGCGGCGCTAACGGGGGCCGCGCCTACCTCGGTCGCGCCGCCCTCCGAGCGCGCACCAACCCGGAGTCCGACAGCCGCGCTGCGTTCGAATCACTGGTGCCTCGCAGCTCCTGGCCCGAGCGGCGTTTGCTGGTCACGGCAGTCGACGCGGAGACTGGCGAGCCGCGCGTGTTCGACCGCGACAGCGGGGTGGAGCTGAGGGATGCGGTGGCCGCCAGCTGTGCCGTCCCGATCGTCTGGCCGCCGATCACGATCCAGGGACACCGGTACATCGACGGCGGAGTCCGTTCGATCGCCAACGCGGACCTGGTCGCAGGCTGCGACCGCGTGGTCGTGCTGGCGCCGGTGACGTTTGCGTTGCGGCGAAGCGGTCGCATCTCCCGCCAGCTGTCCTCTCTGGGACGCGGCGTGCGCTCGGTGGTGCTGACCCCGGATGCCCAGGCCAAGGCCGCCATCGGCCGAAATGTGCTGGACCCCGCTCAACGCGCCGCATCGGCCCGCGCCGGCAGGAGGCAGGCGGCCACTGTCGCGACTGACGTCGAGGCGGTCTGGTCGGCGCGCTAGCGGCGCCACGGTCATGAGGGAGGACTGGTGCGCGGCCGGCATGCGCTGATGTGGTCGGGCGGCAAGGACAGCGCACTGGTCTTGGCCCGCGCGAAAGCATCCGGACTCGATGTCGCTCGACTCCTCAACTTCTACGACTCCGCCACCGGGCGCGTACGTTTTCACGCCACCCGGGTGGCGATGCTCGAGGCCCAGGCGGCCCAGCTCGGGATCGAGCTGCGAGCCGTCCCCACCACCTGGAGCGCGATGGCGGACCTGCTTTTACGGGAGCTCCAGGCACTGCGGGCTGACGGGTTCGAAGGCGTGGTGCTCGGCGACATCCACCTTGCGGACGTCCGGGCCTGGTACGAGGAACGCGTCACCGCAGCGGGGCTGAAGCACGTGGAGCCGATCTGGGGTGAGCCTCCCGCCGGCCTGTTGACGGAGTTCGTCGACAGCGGCGGCAGGGCCGTCGTCACGTGCGTGGACCTCACGCGACTGCAGCCGGACTGGTTGGGACGCATCATCGACGAGCGGTTCGTCGATGAGATTCGATCGACCGGGATCGATCCCTGCGGAGAGAACGGCGAATACCACTCGTTCGCATTCGATGGACCGACGTTTCGAGCACCGGTCGAGTGGCATGCGGGTGAGGTCAGGTCCGAGACGCGTTTCAGCCAGCTCGATCTGCTCCCGGGTCGGGCAGAGTAGGTATCGACGCATGGAAGCGGACGACGGGAACCAGAACTTCCGCGACGACGTCATGCGATCGCTGCGCGTCGACCCGAGGCCCACGCTGGAGAACCTGGCGAAGAGCACTGGCCTGACCTACGAGGAGGTCGCGCACCATGCCCTGGTCCGCTACGCGAGCTCCGGCGCGGAAGCCCTCCTCGCGATCGAGCCGGTGGCGCTCCGGCAGTTGATCGAGGCGGCCCGGGCGGAGGACTGGTCGAGAGTCGGGGCGATCATCGGATGGCTCGAGGCGGGCCTCACGGATCAAGGCTGGCGTTGATCCCGCGCCGGATGATCAAGATCTGGCCGACGAAGGTGTGGATCTTCAGGCGCTCGAACACCAGCGCATCCTCATAGGGGAGCACGTGCTCGTCGATGCGGCGAAGCGCTTGATCGAGGTAGCGAACGATCGTCTGGCTGCCGGCGACGATGATCAATCAGCTCGCTCCGCAGGGTCGCCCCTCATCAACTTCTCCTATGCGCCGCATCAGAACAATTGATTGGCTCTATCGCCACAACCGGCCTACTCTGGCGTTACAGGCAGTGATGGACAACACCAACGACGCGGTGCTTTACGGGTCGGACGATTCCTCCGAGTCGAGCGCGATGGCGGCGCTGCTCAACGAGCTCGGCGTCCAGTTCGAGTACCGGATGGTCAACCGAGACCCGGCGGCGATGCGTGAATGGGAGCAGCTCGACGGCGAGCGCGTGCCTCTGCTCCGGATGGGCAAGAACTCGATAGTGCGCGGGCTTGACCGCATCAAGCTGCAGCAGATGTTCGGCTGGGTGGGCTGCTAGGCGCTCTTCGACTCGACCCGGTTTCGGTTGGACCTGGTCAGCACGGGCCACGCCAACGGCGCCGCCAGACCGATCAGCACGATTCCGCTGCCGAGGATGACCCAGGTCATGACCATGGTCTGGTTCATGAAGACCAACTCGCCAGCGATCCAGCCGACCAGCACGCATCCCATGACCAGCGAGACGACAGCCCCGGCTCGGCGTGACAGCGCGTTGACCACGGCTGTCGCGAGGCAGCCGCCGCCGACCACCACCATCAGCAGGAAGCCTGCGACCGCGTAATCGTTGAACGGCCAGTATGCGGTCAGCCATGTGGTCGGGAGCTTGAAGCCGTAGACCGACCCGTCGGTCATGATCTGCCAGCCTGGGATGATCGCGTTCAATCCCACCAGGGCGGCGACCACGGTCAGGGCGATCCGATCGATTCTTTGAAGCATCTTCGTCAACCTCCACCCCAAGCGTGCCAGCCGGGGTGCCGCGCACCCAGGGCCGATCGACCGCCAAACACAAGGACGATCGCGCGGCGCCGGGATCAGCTCTTGGTCGTGTCCGGTGAGGTGTTACGACGCGCGCGGCCGGCGACCATGCGCAACTGCAGGATGCGCGCGGCTCCGAATGCGACCACGATCAGCGCGCCCAAGATCATCGCGAAGAGGAGGGCGACGGCAAGGGGCAGGTGGCCCGACAAGAACAGGAAGGAGACTCGCACCGACTGCTGGTTCTGAAGGATGAACACGAGGATCACGACGAGGATCACGAGGCCTACCACGACAGCGGTCCAGGCGCCGCTGAGGCGCGTGCGCCGCTCGCCCGGAAGAGGTTCTGGCTCGCGGTTCGTTTCGGGAGGCGGGCTGGCCATCGGTTGTTCTTCCAAGTTCTATCAGGTTGCCGCCGGAAGGGCTAGCGGCTGCCGATGAGTGCGCCGCCCGCCATGCTCACCACCCCGGCGATGCCGGCGAACCAGAGGCTGGCCTTGATCAATCCAGCGAGGCGCGACGTTCTGCGCCTCGCGCGGATCGCCCGCAGGCGCATCTCCAGCGTCGGCGGCAGAGCCAGGCTACTCAAGCTCTTGCACCCGTGCGGCCCAGAAGCCAAGTCTCTGGCGGAATCGCTCTGCCTGCGCCGCGACCACGGGGACGTTGGTGAGCTCGACCTCGTGCCTGGCCTCGGGTCCCTGCTTCGCCATGAGGTCCTGGATGCGGACCAACACCTTCTCTTCCATGTCGAGGACTTCGACGTAGATCTGCTTCCAGAACAGCGCCTGCTCGAGGGTGGCGACCTTGGGATCGCCTTCGCCGTCCATGCCGAACCTGGAATCACCGCCGCGGGCGGCGGCGACCATGTCGGGCCGCAGGCGATGGTTCAATTGGCGCTTCACGACTCAGTATCGCGCGCACCGGTGTAAGAAGGTCAGTAATAACACGCCGCCGCCTGGGGCTACGAGAAAGGGAAGGAGGCAGGAAGGGCCTTCGAAGCCCTTCCGCCTCGTCTTCGCGCCGGTCAGGTTATTACTTCGCGCCCTGGCGGCCAGGGTTCCCTGGTGTGCCGCCGTTCTCGTCGTTCGAGGAGTTCTTGTTGTTCGAGTTACCGGGGTCGCAACCCTCGGGCCCGTTGCCCACGCCCTGGTTGCAGTGTTGCTTCGCGACAGTGCCACCGCTGCAGCCGAACACATTGCTGCCGGTCATGGTCACCGCTCCGGTTGCCAGTGCGCGGCCGGCAAGGCTGGTCCCGGTCATCGTGATGGCGCCTCCTCCAAGGATGGTGCCCTGGAAAGCAGAGGTCGTCAGGGTCGTGTCAGCCTGGACCCACCAGTACGCGTTGCATGGGTTGTCGCTGCTCACCGTGAAGTTGGTGGCCGTGAGGGCACCGCCCGTGGTCCCGATTTCGAAGATCCAGGGACCCCCGCCGATGAGAGTTAGCGTTCCTCCTGTCATCGTTGCCGCAGCAGAGACACAGTAGGTACCTGGCCCGAGGGTCAGTCCGGCAAGTGTGCTGTAGGTGTTGTCACTCGTGCATCCGAGACTGTTGGCGATGTTGCCATAAGCGGTGAGGAAGTCACCGTACGCGCTAGGCGCGTATTGGACCTGCATCTTGCACCTGGTCGATGCGAAGGCGGTAGTGAAGTCAACGCCCACCGTTCCGGCGACGTTGGAGTCAGTACACGTCAGCGCTGTGCCGGCCAGAACCGCGAAGTTCGCCGCCGCACCCAGATTCGGCGCGTTCGTGATCGCGGCCAACGCTGGTGTGGCGGAAAAAAGCGCGGCGAACGGAATGACGGCGAGTCCGGCGGTGAGTCTCAGAAATTTCAATCCCCGAGCCATATGGTTCCTCCCGGTCATTGGTATGACCTTGGTAACGCAGGCCGCGATCAAAGCATCGTCGGCGCGGTTCGGAAACAAATGCCGTAACCGCCCTCGACGAGCGGCCGCGCTATTCGTCCGGGTGGAAGACCAGTGAGTATCCCCGGCCGGGCTTGTTCACCAGCTGGCAGGGGATCTCGAGGTCGGACAGGATCTTGCGGATCCTGCGCACGTAGTTGCGCACCTCTTCTGGAAACAGGGCGGGGTCGGCCCAAGCCCTCGAGAGCAGTTGAGGGACCGTGAAGAAGCGGTGGGGATGGTCGATCAGGAATTGGAGGAGCTGGTACTCGCGTTTTGTCAGATGGCCCTCCCGGCCGTGGTGGCGGATCATTGAACCCTCGGGGTCGAGCTGAAGGCCCTGGAGCTCCCACAGCCGCTGGTACCACAGGTCCAGCCGGGTCTCGTACCCGCGCATCTGGCCTTCGATGATGGCGAGATCGACGGATGCGGCCGTGCGGGCCACCGGTTGTAGCTTCGGGAGCTCGACCCGAACGCGATCGAGGAGCCCAACTTTGAAGCGAAGGAGGTCCGCGTAGACGCCGATCCAGTGGCGCGCGTCCTGCCAATGGTTCGACTCAAGGTCTTCACCCTCCAGCCCCCGGGAATGGTCGGCGTTCACGTCAGCCACCCAGGGCATATGCTACAAGGGACGGTCGAAACCGGGCTCATGGATCGGGGGACCCCGGACTGTGTTACAGATTTTGTTACGGATTTAAACGGAGGATTGCGGGCATGAATAGAAAGCGGCGGCTGCTGATCCCATTGTTCCTCGCGGCTCTAGTAGCCGCAGCCATGCCCCTGACTGCCCTCGCCGCCACCGACCCCGGCCTGGGATCGTCCGGCAATTACGCCGTCCTGGCCTCATCGACCATCACGAACACCGGCCCCAGCTGGATCACGGGCCAGCTCGCGCTGAGCCCGGACACTGCAAGTTCGATAACCGGCTTTCCTCCCGGGACCTCGGGGCACCAGGACGCTGCCAACGGAGCGGCCCTCAATGCCAGGAACGCAGCGACCAACGCTTACAACGTTGCGGCTGGAGAAGCGCCGACCGCGACTCTGACGACTGATCTGGGTGGCAAAACCCTGGTCCCTGGTGTCTATAAGTACACCAGCTCTGCGGGCCTGACCGGGACGGTGACCCTGGACGGCGGAGGCAGCTCCACCGGTGTCTGGATCTTCCAGATTGGGAGCACGCTCACCACCGCCTCGTCTTCACGGGTGCTCCTTATCAACGGCGCGCAGCCGTGCGACATCTTCTGGCAGGTCGGCAGCTCGGCGGTCATCGGCACTGCGACAACGTTTGTCGGCACAATCCTGGCCAACACGTCGATCACCATGACTACGGGGGCGACTCTGAACGGCAGGGCTCTGGCCTCGCTCGGGACAGATGGGGCTGTGACGCTCGACACCAACCGCATCATCCAGCCCAGTGGCTGCGGCTATCCCGTCCCCACGTACGTTCCGCCGCCTGTCGGCAACATCCTGCCAGCGACCCTCGGAGTTCCCTCTGAGCTGCTGGCGGAGATCCCCTGGCTGCTCGTGATCGGAATCGGCACGGGCGGGGCGGCGCTGGCGCTGGTGGTCAGCAGCCGGAGGCGCCGCCGCAGCAGCGTCTGACGGTCCGCCCGATGGCGATCACCTGGCCGCGGCTGGGCCGGCGAATGCGTTTGCCGGCCCACCACGCGGGCGAAGCGGCGTTGCTGGTCGGCGTGATCGGGATCACCCTGGCGTTCTCGGGGAGCGACGGTAGCCCGAACAACGGCGTCGTCGACCCTGTGGCGCATGCGGCCCGCTTCGTGCCCGCGGAATCGATCAACTTCGGTTTGTTCGGCCCCGCCTTGGGGAAGCCCGTGGACATCACCTACGTGCCACCGGTCGTTGTGCCGACGTCGCCGCCGGCGACGATCCTCATCTCGTCGATCAACGTGCACCGCCCGGTCGAGCCGGTCGGGGTGGACCGCAACGGCCAGATGTACCAGCCGGTGAACCTCTGGGACGCGGGCTGGTACAAGTACGGCCCGACCCCTGGCGCTCCCGGAGACGCGGTGATCGAGGGGCATGCCGGCTACCCCAACGCGCCGCTCCTCTTCGCCAAGATCGGGCAGCTCCAATCGGGCGACCAGATCGTGATCGTGCTGGCCGACGGCACGCATCAGACCTTCCTGGTCCAATCTCACGCGGTCTGGCGGGCCGGCACGAGCCCTCCAGGGCTCGGCCAGCCGTATGGGCCGCCGATGCTGACCCTCATCACGTGCACCGGGCCGTTCGATACCCAGTACAAGACCTATGCCGATCGATTGGTGGTGGAGGCCACGTACGCCGGTCAGAGCTGACTGTTGCTGCCTTTGTTCTGCGCCTCGCGCCATCTTGGCGACAAGAGGTGAATACATAAATGGCAGTTCAGCAACAGTCTCCCGTCCCGGCTCCCGCTTCCGCACCCGTTGCGATCTCTGAAGAGGGTCGCTACAACTTTCGTGCCGCAGCGGTGGTCGGTTTCATCGTCGGAGTCGTCGACATCGTCATCGCCGCGCGCTTCCTGGGCAAGCTGCTCGGAGCATCCGCGCAGTCGGCGTTCGTCAACTTCATCTACCAGGTGAGCGCTCCGCTGGTGGCCCCGTTCCAGGGCATCTTCGGGGACGGTGGTTCCAAGGCCAACAGCTTCGAGACGTCCGACCTGGTCGCCATCGTCGCTTACGCAGTGATCGGATGGGGCCTCGTGATGCTCATCAGGATCATCACCGCGCCGCATGGCACCAAACCGGCCACCTCATGACCGACCCGCGCACGCTGCTCAACCGCTGGAGCGACGCCGGGCACCGGTGGAGCGACTCGTCGCTCAAGCAGATCGCGAGCATGGCGCCGAGGTCTTCGCCGTCTCGTTGGCCCCTCGTCGGTATGTTCACCGCCGGTTTCCTGGTGGGCGCCATCGGCGTGTATGCGCTGACCCGGCGGTCTGACACGAGGGAAGCGATCGGCGATGGCTACGAGACCCTCGACGCCTTCGTCGAGGTCGAAGCATCGGACCCGGCATCGTTCAAATCGCACCGTCCCAACCGATCGAATAACCGCCGCAAGGCGGAAGTGGAGGTCAGTTAGCAATGAGTGGTTTTATCGTCTGGATCATCGTCGGTGGCATCGCCGGCTTTCTCGCCAGCAAAGTGCTCAGCGGCAAGGGCATGGGCCTGCTCTGGGACATCGTGGTTGGAATCCTGGGCGGCTTCCTGGGCGGCTGGCTCGCCGGCCTTGTGGGCATCTCGGTGGGCAACCTCCTGATGGAGATCGTGGTCGCCTTCGTGGGCGCCGCCATACTCCTAGTCGTCTTCCGGGCCCTGACCCACCGCGGGCTCATTCACGCTTAGCTTCATTCGTGCGGCCTCGCGGACCTACCCTCCGCGAGGCCGTCTTTCATCGTGAGTCGTACCCTTGGCGCAGATGCCCGACCTCGAGACCATCCCCGATCAAGACTGCGTCAAGCTGCTGCGCTCGCATCAGGTCGGACGCATCGCCCTCGTCGATGAGGAAAGTCATCCCCTGATCTTCCCTGTGAACTACTTCTTCGACGAGGGCGTGGTGGTGTTTCGCACCGACCCCGGGACCAAGCTGGACCTCGCCCCCGGCGCGCACGTGTCGTTCGAAATCGATGGCTGGGAGCCTGAGAGCGCCGCGGGATGGAGTGTGGTCGTGAAAGGGATCTGCCACGACATCACAGCCCCTGATGACGCCCGGTCTCAGCGGATGCACTACTGGCCGGTGAGGCCGGTCGCACCGGGGGCCAAAGAGCATTGGATCGGCGTCTGGGC
>Ga0307373_10014190_pt1 | contig 11017 bp, 12 predicted proteins | sample OX2MG_FD_202534 | JGI IMG/M metagenome (GOLD analysis project Ga0307373, IMG submission 202534) | Soil microbial communities from Risofladan, Vaasa, Finland - OX-2 | ecosystem: Environmental > Terrestrial > Soil > Coastal area > Acid sulfate soil | place: Finland: Risofladan, Vaasa | collected... | reverse complement strand
ACCGCGGCCACGCCCATGTCGGTGATCGACGTCCCGTCGAACCGACCGAACGGATGGATGCCCACCCCGGCGACGTCGACGGCGGTCATGACGCGCCCACCGGCGCGAAGGCGTAGGTCACGACCGGCGCGCCGTCGTCGGCGGTGCGCACGGTGGCGAGGACGAGCACCATCTCCTGACCGGCGCGCAGCCGGGTGGGGTCGGCCTCGGTCAGGCGGCCGATCACGCGCAGCCCCTCGGGCAGCTCGACCACCCCGAACCCGTAGGGGACCTCGCCGACATAGCCCGGCGGAGCGGCCGTCACGGCCGTCCACGCCCACAGGCGCCCGGTGCCCGACAGCTCCACGGCGGCGACGCCGTCGGCGGCGCAGTACGGGCACGTGTCGTGCCGGGGGAAGCTGTGGTTCCCGCACGCCGCGCAGCGCCCCCCGAGCAGGCGCGGCTGGTCCCCGGCGCTGAACAGGCCGTCGGTGACGGGGACGGCGGCCGCGGTCGCTCCCATGGCGGGCTCCGCCTTCTGTCGGGGCACTGCGTACGGCGCGATCAGGAGGCTTCGGTCGGCATCGTCTGCGCGCAGACGATCTGCCGGAGCTCCTCCACGGCGCGGCACAACGCATCGACCTTGTCGTTGAGCGCCGCCAGCCCGGCCGCGTCCGGCGCGGCGGCGCCGTGGCGCGCCGCCAGGCGCTCGTAGCAGCACCGCAGCAACCGGGCGGTGTCGAACTCCTCGGCGACGTAGCGCCCGAGCAGCTCACCCGTGCGGATGTCGATGGAGTGGTCCGCGAACACGCCGTCGAAGCCGCGCAGGGTCTCGTCGAGGCGGTCCAGGCCGAAGAACCGCATCTTCTCGAGGTCGCTCTTGTCGGACCCCGCCACGGCGAGTTGCTCGTCGACCGAGGGGTCGTGCTTCTCGCGCACCTCGAAGCCGAGCTCGTTGACGCGCTTGGCGAAGCTCATGCCGTGCTCGCCCTCGCGCCATGCCACGGCGCGCAGCACGGCGGCGACGTCAGGGTCGCCGGTGGTCCCGATCCACACCGACAGGTAGCGCTGGGCCCGGGCCTCGTTGACGGCGATGGCGTTCAGCAGCCCCAGGTAGCTGGGCTTGTCCGACATGGTGGCTCCTCTCACCGCGCCTGGGGCGACGGCCCGTCGGGCCGGTCGAACGGGTCAGGGCCCGCCGCCCCCGCGGGGCCTTCCGAACGATCCCATGCCCACACCCGGCGGGCAAGCCCCCGACGGCCCCGACGGCCCCGACGGCCCCGACGGCCCCGGACACCCCGACGGCCCCGGACACCCCGACGGCCCCGGCGCATCGCCGTCGTCTCATTCGGCGGGGGCGAAGAGCGCGATGCCGGCGTCGTCGGAGACCGCCTCGAAGGTGGCCCGGACCGCCATGCCGACCGACACCGCCTCGGGTGGGCAGCCCACGATGTTCGTCATCAGGCGCGGGCCCTCCTCGAGGTCGACGAGGGCGACCACGTAGGGGGTCCAGTCTCGGAAGGGGCGGGAGTAGTTCTGGCGGATCACGGTGAAGCTGTACACCGTGCCCCGGCCGCTCGCCTCGACCCAGGCGACGGGGCCGCGGCACGCCAGGCACCGGTCGCGGGCGTAGAGCTGGTGGGCGCCGCAGCGCTCGCACCGCTGGACGACGAGCCGCCCGTCGTGGGCGGCCGCCCAGTACGGCGCCGAGTCGGCATCGGGCGTGGGGGCGGGGCGGGGCTTGGGGGGTCGCTCGTCGGCCGGCGGCGCGGCGCGGTCGGTCATGGCGTGTCCCGGCCGAGCACGAGGGTGGCGCCCGTCGAGAGCATGCCGCCGGTCCCGTGGGCCACGGCCACGCCGGCGCCGGGTACCTGCGTGGGGCCGCACTCGCCGCGCAGTTGACGCACGGCCTCGACGATGAGGAACATGCCCCGCATGCCCGGGTGGCAGGCCGAGAGGCCGCCGCCGTCGGTGTTGGTCGGCAACCGGCCGCCGACGCCGAGCCCGCCGTCCTCCACGAAGGCCCCTCCTTCCCCCTTGGCGCAGAACCCGAGGTCCTCGACGGTGAGCACCACGGTGATGGTGAACGAGTCGTACAGCTGGGCCACGTCGACGTCGGCCGGGGTGATCCCCGCCCGGGCGAAGGCCACCGGCCCGCATTGCGCCGCCGGGGTGACAGTCAGGTCGGGCATGGCCGACATGTTGAGGTGGTGGGTGGTGGCGTGGGCCGCGCCGAGCACGTACACCGGCGGACGGGCGAGGTCGGCGGCGCGCTCGGCCGTGGTGACGACGCAGGCCGCGCCGCCGTCGGAGATGACGCAGCAGTCGAGTTTGTGCAGGGGGTCGGCCACCAGGCGCGACGACACCACGTCGGCCACGGTGATGGGCTCGCGCTCCTGGGCCTGGGGGTTGGTGGCAGCGTGCTGGCGCATCGTCACCGCCACGGCGGCCAGCTGCTCGGGCGTGGTGCCGAACTCGTGCATGTGGCGACGGGCCGCCAGCGCGTAGTTTCCCACGAGCGTGTTGCCCCACAAGGCGTCGTAGATGGCCGGCCCCGGCGCGAAGTTCGCGCCGCCGCCGCCCCCGGTTCCGAGCCGCCTCCCCATCTGCGAGAGCTGCACGCTGCCGTAGGTCACGAGCACGACCTCGGCCGCACCTGCTTCCACGGCGTAGGCGGCGTGCTCGACCAGTACCTCGAACGACGAGCCGCCCGAGTTCGTCTCGTCGAAGTAGATCGGGTGGAGGCCGAGGTACTCGGCCACGCCCGTGGCGTACATGGGGAAGAAGCCGGTGGTGGCGAGCCCGTCGACGTCGGCGAAGGTGAGCCCGGCGTCGGCCAGGGCGCGGTCGGCGGCCTGGCCGTGCACGGCGTGCTCGGACAGGTGGGGGAGCAGGGGGTAGTCGGAGGTCGCCACCCCGGCGATCACCGCCCGCCGGGCGCGCCGCCCGTTCACCGCCGGCCCCCGTTCACCGCCGGCCCCCGTTCACCGCCGGCCCCCGGGCCCGGCGCCGGGCACGGCCGCGCGGCGAAAGCGCGGCAGGGCGAGCTCGGGGCCCATGTCCTCCCACGCCACCTCGACGGGCATGCCGACCGCCACGTCGGACGGGTCGGTGTCGACGAGGTCGGACACGAGGCGGGCCCCGCCGGCGCCGTCGAGCTCGACGGCGACGACCACGTAGGGGACGGTGTCCCCGAGCGCGGGGATGAAGGCCTGGTGCACGACGGTGTAGGTGTACACCGTCCCGGTGCCCGGCAGCGGCATCCACTCGGACGCGAAGCTCCGGCATGTCGGGCACAGGGGCCCGGGCGGGTGGCGCGTGGTGCCGCACGCCGTGCAGCGCTGCACCACGAGGCGGTGGTCGGCCGCCGCCTCCCACCACCCGACGGTCTCCGCGCTCGCCGCCGGCGTGGGCATCTCGTCGGGGAACCAGCGCTCGCTCACCGGCCTGCCCTCCTCACCAGCGCCCGAGGACGAGGGCGCTCGTGGGCACGCCCGCGGCGCTCGTGACGAGGCAGGTCTCGGCCCCTTCGACCTGGCACGTCGACTCCCCCCGCAGCTGACGCACACCCTCCACCACGTGGTTGAGCCCGTGGATGTAGGCCTCCGACAGGCTGCCGCCGTGCGTGTTGACGGGGAGCGCACCGTCCGGCCAGGCCAACGCCCCGGAAGCGGCGAAGGGCCCACCCTCGCCGCGCTCGCAGAACCCGAAGTCCTCCAGGCTGAGCAGCACGAGCCCGGTGAAGTGGTCGTAGACCTGGGCGACGTCGACGTCTCCGGGCCCGATGCCCGCGCGCGCCCACAGGCGGCGGGCCACGCCCCGCGCCCCTGCGCTGGCGTAGTCGTCGTCGGGCATGGAGACGTTGGAGTACTGCCCGTGGCCGAAACCCCGCAGTGCCCCCTGGGCGCCGGCGAGCACCGTCACCGGCGCCGTGGCCGTGTCGGCGGCGCGCTCGGCGGTGGTGACGACCACGGCGCAGGCGCCGTCGTTCTCGAGGCAGCAGTCGAAGAGGCGGAACGGGTCGGACACCATGCGCGACGCCAGGTAGTCCTCCATCGTCATCGGCCGGCCGCCCATCACGGCCCGGGGGTTGCGCGCCGCGTGGGCCCTCGTCGTCACCGCCACGTGCCCCATCTGCTCGACGGTGGTGCCGAAGCGGTGCATGTGACGGCGGAGGACCATGGCATAGGCGATGGGAGGGCTGAACATGCCGAAGGGCATGGTGAAGGCCACGTGAGCTTCGAGGATGCTGCGGGCGCGCCGGACGTGCGGCACGCGGCCCGGCCCGGCCGCGGGCGCATTGCCCGGCGCGGGCGTATTGCCCGGCGCGGGCGCGTTTCCCGGCCCGCGGCCGAAGCGCCGGAACTGGCCCTGGCACAGTGACCGGTACACGACGACCACCTCGGCCGTGCCGCTCTCGACCGCAGCGGCGGCGTTGGCGACGGCCGCGCAGGCCCCGCCCCCGCCCGGCAACCACGACAGCCCGGCGTAGCGCAGCTCGGGCAGACCGAGGTCGGCGGCCACGAAGGTGGCGTCGTTGCGGTCCCCGGCGAACGAGGCCAACCCGTCGACGTCGTCGGCGCTGAGCCCGGCGTCCGCCAGCGCGGCGAGGATCGCCTGGATCGACAGCTGGTACTCGGTGGCGTCGGTGATGCCGCCCCACTTGGCGTAGGGCGTCTCGCCCACGCCGACGACGCAGGCCGTGCGCCCGGCGGCGCTCACCGTGCCCGCCCGGCGTCGCCGTCGCCAGCTGCCCCCGCCCTCCCCGGTGCCCCCGCCGCCGGTGTCCCCGCCGCCGGTGTCCCTGCCGACCACTGTGCCCGGACCTCGTCGGTGTGCTCGCCGAGCAGCGGCGGCCGGCGCTCCATCACCCACGGCGAGCCGTGCGCCACGAACGGCGCACCGCAGTAGGTGACCGACCGGCCGAGCTCGGGGTGCTCGAGCTCGACGAAGTGGCCCCGTGCCCGGAGGTGCCGGTCGTCGAGGACCTCCTCGGGGGACCGGATCACACCCCAGGGCAGCCCCGCCCCCTGGCCCAGCCGGTAGAGCGTCTCGCCGTCGTGCCTGGCCGCCAGCCGCTTGAGCGCCCGCCACACCTCGCGGTAGTTGCCGGCGCGGTGCACAGGGTCGGCGAACGCCGGGTCCGACAGCTCGCCGGCGACACCTTCGTCCTCCAGCATCCGCAGCATCCCCGCGAACACGTGGGGGCCGAGGAAGTCCGGGTTGAGCGCGGCCACCTGGCGCCCGTCGGCGGCGGTGAGCGTGGGGTGCGGTCCGCGCCGGTGCACGCCGCCCGAGCACAGGTAGGTCATGAGGTGCCACTCGGTCATGCTGGCCGAGCACTCGTGGGCCGACACGTCGATGAGCTGGCCCTGGCCCGACTCGGCCCGCCAGGCCAGCGCCCCCAGCACGGCGATGGCGGCGTAGGTCGACGCCGTGCGCCACGCCTGGTCCCCGTGGCTGGCGAGCGGCGGTGTGTCGTACACGCCGCCGGCGCCCGGCCCGTAGCCGCATGCCGCCATCGATCCGCCCAGCGCCATGAGCACGAGATCGTCGGCCAGGTAGTCGGCCCAGGGGCCGTCCTGGCCGAACGGCGTCACCGCGCACACGACGAGACCCGGGGCGCGCTCGTGCAGCGCGTCGACGTCCAGGCCCCGCGCCGCGGCCTGCGCCGGGCGCAGCGTGTGCACCACCACGTCGGCGGCCGCGCAGAGCGCCACGACGTCGGTGTCGTCGAGCGCCACGACCGATCGCTTCCCGACGTTGTCGGCCCAGAAGGCGAGGCTGCGGTCCGGGCCGGGCTCGTCGTCGAGGAACGGCCCGATGTGACGCGACGGAGCGCCCTCGGCCGGCTCGACCTTGACCACGTCGGCGCCGAGGCCGGCGAGGAGCCGGCCGCAGTACTCCGCCGACTCGTCGGTGAGCTCCAGGACGCGCACCCCGTCCAGCGGGGCCGTCACGACAGCACCCCCTCGACCCGCAATGCCGCCACCTGGTCGGTGCTCATCCCGAGCACCTCCCCGAGCACCGCCTCGGTGTCCTCGCCGAGGCACGGCGGGCCGCGCCGCAGGGCGCCGCCCGTGTGCGGCGGCGTGGCCGTCATGCGGAAGGGCACACCTTCGAGAGGGAGCGCGTCCACCTCGTCGTTGCCCAGGTCGGTGTAGTGCCCGCGTGCCGCCAGCTGGGGGTCGCGCTCCAGGCGGTCGGCGGCGTCCTGCACCGCGCCGGCGGGCACGCCCACCGACTGCAGCAGGTCCATGACCTCGTAGCGGTCGCGCCCCCGGGTCCACGACTCGACATGGGCGTCGAGGTCGTCGGCGTGCTCGACGCGTCCCACCAGGGTGGCGAAGCGCGGGTCCGCCGCCCACGCCGGGGCTCCCATGGCGCCGACGAGGGCCGACCACTGCTCGTCGGTGCGGCACGACACCACCACCCACCGGTCGTCCCCCGTGCACCGGTAGGCGCCCGACGGCGCCGCCGGGGGATGGGCGCGGCGGTTGCCACTCGGGAAGCCGGGCCGGCGGCTCGGCCGGCCGTTCAGCATGGCGTCGAGGAGCAGCGCCCCCGACAGCGCCGTGGCCGGCTCGAGCTGCGACACGTCGATGTGCTGCCCCTCGCCCGTTCGCCGGCGGTGGATGACACCGGCCAGGATGGCGATGGCGCCGAGGTAGCCGCCCACGTGGTCGAGGTACGAGAACGACCAGCCCGCCGGCGGCCGGTCGGGCAGGCCCACCATGAAGGTGAGGCCGGTGAGCGCCTGGGCCGTCGGGCCCATGGTGACGTGGGAGGTGTCGGGCCCCTCGTGGCCGAACCCGCACATGGACACGTAGACCAGGTCGGGCCGCAGCTCCCGCATGACCTCGAGGGGCAGGCCCCAGCGCGCCAGCGTGCCTGCCGCGAAGCTCTCGGCGACGACGTCGGACTCGGCGACGAGGTCCTTCAGCAGCGCCAGTCCCTTCGGGTGGCGCGCGTCCACGGTGATGCTGCGCTTCCCGCCGGTGTTGTACTTGTAGAAGATCCCCCCGCGGTTGGCGCTCGGCGCCCCCGTGGCGTTGGCCAGCGTGGCGGCGCCGAACGCCTCGCCCCGCTCGCCGGGCTCGGGGACGAACGGCGGCATCACCCGGATGGCGTCGGGGAACCGGGTGCTCTCCACCCGGATGACCTCGGCACCCAGGCAGCCGCAGATCAAGGTGGCCTGGGCGCCGAAGCCCAGGCGCGTGAAGTCGAGGATGCGCAGGCCCTCGAGTGCCATGGCCGCCCCGCCCCGCCCCCGCCCCTGTGGCGTCACGGCGCCGACGATAGTGTGATCCCCGACACGCGTGTCAGGGAACGCGGTGGCGGCCCCGGCCCCGCCACCGGCGCCACCGGGCGGATCGGGGAGGGCACATGCAGCTCGAGGACCTGGTGCTCGTCAGTGTCGACGACCACGTGGTCGAGCCGTCGGACATGTTCGAGGGCCGCCTCCCGGCGCGCTTCGCCGACGAGGCGCCCCGTGTGGACGTGCGCGACGACGGCACCGAGATCTGGCGCTTCGACGGCAAGGAGGCCACCAACATCGGCCTCAACGCCGTGGCCGGGCGGCCGGTCGAGGAGTACGGCATCGAGCCGACGTCGTTCGCCGAGATCCGCTCGGGCTGCTACGACATCCACGACCGGGTGCGCGACATGGACGCCAACGGCGTGATCGCCTCCATGTGCTTCCCGTCGTTCCCGCAGTTGTGCGGGCAGCTCTTCGCCAAGGCGTCGGACCCCGATCTCGGGCTGGCCGTGCTCCGGGCCTACAACGACTGGCACATCGACGACTGGTGCGGCACCTACCCGGGCCGGTTCATCCCCCTCGCCCTGCCGCCGATCTGGGACCCCGCCGCCATGGCCGACGAGGTCCGCCGGGTGGCCACCAAGGGCTGCCATGCCGTGTCGTTCTCCGAGAACCCGGCGAAGCTGAAGCTCCCGAGCTTCCACAGCGACCACTGGGACCCGTTCTGGGCGGCGTGTTCGGACGAGGGGACCATGGTGTGCCTGCACATCGGCTCGTCGTCGTCACTGGTGGTGACCGCCCCCGACGCCCCCATCGACGTCCTCATCGGCCTGCAGCCGGTCAACATCGTGCAGGCCGCCGCCGACCTGCTGTGGTCGCCGGTGCTGCGCACGTTCCCGTCGTTGCGCGTGGCGCTGTCCGAGGGCGGCATCGGCTGGATCCCGTACTTCCTCGACCGCATGGACTGGATCTACACGCGCCACCACCGGTGGACCGGGCAGGACTTCGGGGACAAGCTGCCGAGCGACGTGTTCGCCGAAAGCGTGGTCACGTGCTTCATCGACGACCCCGCCGGCATCGAGCTGCGCCACCGGGTCGGCGTCGACAGCATGTGCTGGGAGTCCGACTACCCGCACTCCGACTCCACCTGGCCCCTGTCGCCGGAGACCCTGATGAAGTCCCTCGACGGCGTGCCCGACGACGACATCGAGAAGATGACCCATCGCAACGCCATGCGCCACTACCGCTTCGATCCCTTCGCGCACCGCCCCAAGGAGCAGTGCACGGTCGGCGCCCTGCGGGCGACGGCGACCGACGTCGACGTGACGCCCAGACCGGGGGGGCGCCCGCCGGCGCCGAAGATGACCAAGGCGAGCGACCTCACGCGCCACCCCGGCACCAACCGGTAGCGCGCGCCGGCTGGCCGCCGGGCGCCTCAGCGCATCCACGCCTCGCGGATGCTGCCCGCCTCCGGCGTGGACAGCCTCCTGCGTTGTTCCCACATCTCGGCACAGCTCTCGGCGCAGAACAGCAGCTCCCGGCGGTCCCCGTCGTGCCGGCGGGCCACGGCCGTGGCGTGGGTGAGCGGGATCCGGCACACCGGGTCGGGGTGGGTGTCGGGCCCGGCGACGGGGAGGCCCAGGCGCACCACGTCGATGGGCTGCTCGAGGCCGCGCACGGCGATCTCGTCGGCCGCCTCGACCGTGGCCCACGGCGGGATCTCGGGGACGACGGACGGGACCGCCAGCACTTCGTGGCCCACGGCGAGGTCGCACAGCCGCGCCGCCACGTTCACGGCATGGCCCACGTAGTCGTCGCCCTCCAGCAGGATCACCGCGCCCGTGGTCACCCCGCACCGCAGGGTGATGGGCTCGGGGGCGGCGTCGATGGAGGACTTCGTCTCCAGCGCGGCGGCCACCAGCGGCATGGTCTCCACGCTCACGAGCATGGCGCCGTCGCCGAGCCACTTGGCGATCCGCACGCCCCGGCGCGAGCAGATGTCGCGCAGCGCGGCCCGGAACACGGCCAGGACGGCCACGGCCCGCTCGTCGCCCTCGGACTCGGTCAGCGCCGTGAAGCCGGACAGGTCGAGGAAGGCGAACGTCCGGCGCACCCGCATCCGTCGATGATCGCACCGGGCCGGGGGCGGGGCGAGCCCGGCCGCGGTCAGCGCTCGCGCTCGTCGGCCTCGATCGCCGCCACCTCGGCCAGGCGCTCGACGTGGCGGCCGCCCTCGAACCCCGTCGCCATGAACACGTCGACGATGGCGAGAGCGAGGTCGGGGCCCAGGATGCGGGCCCCCAGCGACAGGACGTTGGCGTCGTTGTGGAGGCGGGCCAGGCGCGCCGTCGTCTCGTCGTGGCACAACGCGGCGCGTGCCCCGCGGACCTTGTTGGCCGCCATGGCCTCGCCCTGGCCGCTGCCGCCGAGCACGATGCCCCGGTCCGCCGACCCGCTGACCACGGCCCGGGCGGCGGTGGCGCACGGCCACGGATAGTTCACCGGCTCCTCGGAGAACGACCCGATGTCCTCCACGTCGTGGCCGCCGGCGCGCAGATGGGCGGCCACCACCTGCTTGAGGCGGAACCCGGCATGGTCCGAGGCGAGGACGACCCGCATGGGCCGTAGCCAAACACCGGCGCCCGCCCGGGGCAACCGGGCAGCCGACGGCAGCTAGAACTGTCGGCTGTGGACGCCTCGCGCCGATCGCCGGTGCCCGCCCCCGGCGACGTCGACCGGTGCGGGTGGGCCGGCACCGACCCGATCATGCGCGCCTACCACGACGAGGAATGGGGCGTGCCCGTGCGCGCCGACCGCGCGCTGTTCGAGCGCCTGACCCTCGAAGGCGCCCAGGCCGGCCTGTCGTGGTCGATCATCCTCGCCAAGCGCGCCGGGTACCGGCGCCTGTTCGCCGCGTTCGACCCGGGGGCCGTGGCCCGGTTCGGCGCCCCCGACGTCGACCGGTTGATGGCCGACCCCTCCATCGTCCGCAACCGGCTGAAGATCGAGTCCACCGTGGCCAACGCCCGCGTGATCGACGCCATGCACGCCGCCGGCGAGACGCTGGCCGAGCTGCTGTGGTCGTTCGTCGACGACGTCCCCCGTCACGGCGGGTGGGCGCGTCAGGGCGAGGTGCCTGCCCAGGACCGGTCGTCGAAGGCCATGAGCGCCGAGCTGCGTCGCCGAGGCTTTCGCTTCGTGGGGCCGGTCACCTGCTACGCCACCATGCAGGCGGCGGGGCTCGTGAACGACCACCTGGTGTCGTGCTTCCGGTGGTCGCAGCTCGAGGGAGGGTCGTGAGCGCGCCGGCCCCGGGGACCGGCCTCCTCCTCGCGAGCGGGCCCTGCTGCTCGAATGGGCGGCATCCCTGGCGGGTATCGTCGGGACGGTGACGCCGCGTCCCACCACGCGTTCCCCCGACGGCCCGACGTTGCCGCCATCTCGCGAACACGGCAGCGAAGAGGAGATCGATGAGGCGGGGGCCGAGTCGTTCCCCGCGAGCGACCCGCCGCAGTGGTGGTCGGGCGGGCCCGACGCCGACCGGTAGCCGACGACCGCCCTCCGTCGCCCGTGCGCATCGGCGTCACCGCCTTCCTGACCGACCGGTCCATGGCTGCGGACGACCTCGCCCGCGCCGTGGAGGCACGCGGCTACGACTCGCTCTACCTGCCGGAGCACACGCACCTGCCGGTGGCCCTCGCCGTTCCGCCGGCACTGGTGGAGGGGGTCCACCTCGACGACTACAAGCGCAGTGTCGACCCCCTCGTGTCGCTGGCGGCC
>Ga0307373_10014189_pt1 | contig 11018 bp, 10 predicted proteins | sample OX2MG_FD_202534 | JGI IMG/M metagenome (GOLD analysis project Ga0307373, IMG submission 202534) | Soil microbial communities from Risofladan, Vaasa, Finland - OX-2 | ecosystem: Environmental > Terrestrial > Soil > Coastal area > Acid sulfate soil | place: Finland: Risofladan, Vaasa | collected... | reverse complement strand
GCGCGTAGTGGCCGGGAATGATCAATGCCGGATCGAGCCCGGCGATCTTGTCATAGGCCGCGATGTGCTGTGCGCGATGTTCCAAGCCGGCCGGCGGATTCCGATCGGCGAACCAGCCAGGGTCCGGTCCCATCGTGTCACCGGCGACGACCACCCGACCGCGCTCGGTCTCGATGACCACCGCGATGTGGCCGGGGCTGTGGCCGGGTGTGTGGATCCAGGAGACTCCTGGGCGGATCTCGCCGCCCCCACCGTCCAGGGTGCGCACCTCGGCCGCGTCCAGCAGGCCACGCTGACGTTGCCCGTACGGCGTCGCCAGCTCGTCGTCATGGACGTAGAGCACGACCGGACCCAGTTGCGGAACCGCCGAGATGTGGTCCGGGTGCAGGTGGGTCATGACCACCGTGCCCACGTCGCCCGGCGCCAGCCCACGCCTGGCAAGGGCGCCGATGAGCATGTCGCCTTGGGTCTGATACCCCGGGTCGATGATGATCGGCTCGGCCCCGGTCACCAGGACCGTGTTCGGCCAGGCGATCATCCCGTGGACCGCGTCGGGCAGCGCCCGGTAGGTCCGGAACGTCGACGGCCCGTCATCGGCGCGCAGCTCGACGACGTCGTCGCCGCGCAGCGCCACCACGATGCGGTGGGCCGGGATGAGTACCTCGGCCCGCCAAGGGCTCACGGCAGCGCTTCCGTGTGCCCGGTCAGCTTGTCGGCGCCTTCGGTCGGTCTGCCGCGCTCGTAGCACGGTGCCGCGCAGAAGGGCGCCACGGGATCATGGCGGTAGGCCAGTGCGGCGAGCCGTGACCGCACGCCGAATCGCAGACGCGCGGCCAGCGGGGACGCGGCCAGGACCGCCATGCCGCCGGCGACGAGCAGGCCGCCGGTCGTCTTGCGCCTCAGGTTCATCGGCGCCGGGTCACTTCAGCAGCGCGAGAAACTCGTCGACGGGAATCGCGGTCAGCGTTTGGAAGTGCGCGGTTCCGCGGGCCGCCAGCTCCACCGAAACACGGGCGATCACCTTCTCATCGTCGGCCTCGACGATGTTGACGAAGTCGTACGGGCCCAACACCGCCCACTGCTGGACGACCTTCGCGCCCATCTGTTCGATCTCCGCGTTGACCTCCTTGAGGCGGAGCGGGTTCGCCTTCAGGGTGCCCACACCATGCGGGCTGAGCGTGCTGAGCAAGATGTACGTTGGCACGCAGGCCTCCTTCACAACCAACTCGGATCGACGTTGTCCGAGCCTAGCAGTCCGCCACGACCTGGTTCACGATGATCGCAGCCGCGGGCGGCCGACACGCCCGGGTGCCCCCGGATTCCCTCAGCGCCGGTACGCTAGACCGATGCCGAGGTCCCGATCGCTGCTGTCCCCATCGGTCGTCACGGTCGCCAGCGCGCTGGTCGTGGTCGTCGCCGCGTTCATGCCCTGGTATCAGACAGCCATCGGCCCGGTCACCGCTCCGGACACGCTGTCCGGATGGGACACGACCGCCTGGGCACGGCTCGCGGTCGCCGCCGGAGCGATCTGCGCGCTCAGCTCGCTCGCGGTGGCGCTCGATATCCGCGGCGAGATCGCGCTACACGGCCCGGTACGCCGGATCATGGCGGGCATCGCCCTCGGCGCGGCGCTGATCGTCGCGGCGTGCGTGCTGTACCGCCTGGCGGTCCCGCCCGATGCGGCGATCGGGATCACCCGCCAGCTCGGGGTGATGCTCGCCGCGCTGGCCGCCGTCACGGAGCTCTGGGGCGCGGGGGCGCAATTCTCGCGCACGTTCCCGGAGCGTCCGCGGCCTGTGCCGCGGCGTCGGCGTCGGCGTCGGGCCGGTGCCGGGGCGGGGCCCGCACCCGATGCCCCGCGCTAGCGTGTAGTCGCGATGTCAGACGCCGAACTACGCATGTGGGCCGCCTCGAGCGGCTGGGAGGGCCCGTTCCAGCACGAAGAGGTGATCGTGCTCGCCTCGGATCTGGACGGCGCGCGTCGCGTCGCCGAGCAGGCATTTGCCGGCGTCGCCCAGCCGATCTGCCGGGCCAAGATGTATATAGCCGACCTCGGACCGGTACGCGCGGGCGCGGTGACCGCACCGCGGCGCCACGGTGCATCGTTCGCTGCGGGCGGCGTGCCGCTCGACGCGCGCTGCGATCCGCCGCCGGCCTCTGGGACCGCGACCGCCTGACGCTCCGTCCCGGGCGGGCAGACCCCGCCCGCCCGGGACGCCGACCGGCTAGGACGCCTGCGCGCGGACCTCGTCGTCGACGGTGAACGTCAGCGCACCGGCGACGTTGGCGTCCAGACGCACGGTGTCGCCCTCCTGGAACGCACCGCCGAGCAGCCCGCGGGCGAGCTCATCCTCGACGCGCTTGCGGATTACCCGGCCAAGCGGCCGGGCACCGTACGCCGGGTCGTAACCCTCATCGCCGAGCACCCGCCGGGCCGCCGGGGTGACGACCAACTGCACGCCGCGCGCGGCGACCCGCTCGATCACCGTCTCAAGGCGCATGTCCACGATCGCGTCGATCTGCTCCCGGATCAGGCGTCGGAACACCACGATTTCGTCGATCCGGTTGATGAATTCCGGGCGGAAGCTCTCGCGCAACGCGCCCAGCGCGCGCTCGGCGGCGATCTCCTCGTCGATGCCGTCGGACAGGAATTGACTGCCGACGTTGCTGGTCATGATCACGACGACGTTCTTGAAATCGACCACGCGACCTTGACCGTCGGTCAGCCGACCATCGTCGAGCAGCTGCAGCAGCACGTTGAACACGTCCGGGTGCGCCTTCTCGATCTCGTCGAGCAAGAGCACCGCATAGGGCCGTCGCCGCACGGCCTCGGTCAGCTGTCCGCCCTCCTCGAACCCGACGTATCCCGGTGGTGCGCCGATCAGCCGAGCGACCGAGTGCTTTTCCATGTATTCGGACATGTCGATCCGGACCATCGCGCGCTCGTCGTCGAACATGAACTCGGCAAGCGCCTTGGCGAGCTCGGTCTTGCCCACGCCGGTGGGCCCGAGGAAGATAAACGAGCCGATGGGCCGGTCCGGGTCCGAGAGGCCCGCGCGGGCACGCCGCAGGGCGTTGGCCACCGCCTCGACCGCCGCGTCCTGGCCGATCACCCGCTCGTGCAGGCGCTCCTCCATGTGGACGAGCTTCTGCAGTTCGCCCTCCAACAGGCGCGACACCGGGATCCGCGTCCATGCGGAGACGACCTCGGCCACGTCCTCCTCGTCGACCTCCTCCTTGAGCATGCGCCGTTCGGCCTGGTTACGTTCCAGGTCGGCGTTCGCGTCCACAAGGGCGGTCTCGAGCTCGGGCAGGGTACCGTACCGTAGACGGGCGGCGCCTTCGAGATCGACCTCGCGCTCGGCGCGCTCAAGTTCGAGGCGCGCCTGCTCGATCTGCTCTTTGAGCTCCCGGATGCGGGTGATGGCACCGCGCTCCAGCTCCCAGTGGGCACGCATGCCGCCGGCCTCTTCACGCAGTTCCCCGAGTTCCTGTGCGATCGCCTCCCGCCGCGCCAGCGACGCCGCGTCGGTCTCCTTGGCGAGTGCCTGCTCTTCGATCTCGAGTTGGATGATCCGCCGCTGGACCTGATCCAGTTCGCTCGGCACCGAGTCGATTTCGATCCGCAGCCGCGAGGCAGCCTCGTCGACGAGGTCGATGGCCTTGTCTGGCAGAAACCTGCCGGAGATGTAGCGGTCTGACAGCTGCGCGGCCGCGACGAGCGCCGCATCCTGGATCCGGACACCGTGGTGGACCTCGTATCGCTCCTTGAGTCCCCGCAGGATCCCGATCGTCGCCTCAACGGATGGCTCGCCGACCATCACCGGCTGGAAGCGGCGCTCCAGGGCGGCGTCCTTCTCGATCTGCTTGCGGTACTCGTCGAGCGTGGTGGCCCCGACGGCACGCAGCTCCCCACGGGCGAGCATCGGCTTGAGCAGATTGGCGGCATCGACCGCGCCCTCGGCCGCCCCGGCGCCCACGATCGTGTGGAGCTCGTCGATGAACAAAATGATCTGGCCCTGCGCGGCGGCGATCTCGCCGAGCACGGCCTTGAGCCGGTCTTCGAATTCGCCCCGATACTTGGCCCCGGCGATCAGCGACCCCATGTCCAGTGCGATCACCCGCTTGTCGCGCAGGCCATCGGGGACGTCACCACTGATGATCCGCTGGGCGAGCCCCTCGACGATGGCAGTCTTCCCGACGCCGGGTTCACCGATCAGGACCGGGTTGTTCTTGGTCCGCCGTGAGAGCACCTGGATGACGCGACGCACCTCCTCGTCGCGTCCGATCACCGGATCGAGCGCCCCATTGCGGGCCGCTTCGGTGAGATCCCGCCCGTATTGCTCGAGCGCCTGGAACTTGCCCTCCGGATTCGGATCGGTGACGCGCATCGATCCGCGCAGGTGCGCGAGCCCCTCCCGGATCGCGCTCTCGGTCACTCCGCCCACACGCAGCGCTTCGCGGGCCGCCGACGGCTCGATGACGAGCGCCAACAGCAGGTGCTCGGTGGAGATGAACTCGTCGGTCAGGCGCTCGGCCTCCTGGCCTGCGCGGCGGATCACGCGCTCGAACGCGGGCGACAGCTGCTGCTCGACGTTGCCGCCGCGAACCTGCGGGCACTTGTCGACCGCCTGTTCGGCCGCCGCCCGGACCGCATCGATGCCCGCGCCGGCCGCGGTGATCAGCGGGTCGATCAATCCCTCGCGCTGGCCGAGCAGCGCCAGCAGAAGATGTTCCGGCTCCACCCGCTGGTTGGATCGGTCCGCCGCAAAGCGCACCGCGTCCGCAAGAGCGGCCTGCGCCCGTTCAGTCGGACGTTCAACTGGCATGCGTGCTACCTCCCCCGATTCCGCGTGGGCGGGCGATCCAGCGGGACCAACGCGGTCTCGCCGCGGGTCACCAGCACCACCTCGGCGCGCATCGACCGTCGCGCGCGCTCCATCTCTGCACGGTGTTCCGTGCGTTGGGTCTCCAGCTGCTGGTCCAGTGCCGCAAGCGCCTGACCGGCGTCGGCCAGCTGCCGCTCAAGCTCGAGCACCCGCTCGATGCCCGCGATGTTGAGTCCTGCTTCCGACAGCGCCTGGATGCGCCGCAGACGCGCCAGGTCCGCGTCGGAATAGCGGCGTGTGTGCCCCGCGCTTCGGCTGGGCCGGATGAGCCCCCGGCGCTCGTACAGGCGCAGCGTCTGCGGGTGCATGCCGGCGAGTTCGGCCACGATGCCGATCAGATACACGCCGCTGGTGGTCTCGTCGGTACTCATCCGAACAGCCCCGTTCGCGGATTCGACCCGTCGAGCTCGGCGAAATGCTCCAACGCCGCACGCTGTTCGGCGCTCAGCGACTCGGGCACCCGCACACGCAGACGCGCGATCAGATCGCCCCGGCCGGAGCGCTTGAGCTTGGGCGCACCCTTACCCGGCACACGCAGTGCCCGCCCGTCCTGTGAACCCGGCGGAACCTTGAGCTTGACCCGCCCGTCGATGGTCGGGATCTCAATCGGCGCGCCGAGCGCCGCCTCAGAGATGGTCACGGGCACGTCGATCGACAGGTCGTCGCCGCTGCGCTCGAAGATGCGGCTGGGCGTCACCCGGGTGATCACAATCAGATCCCCTGGCTTGCCGCCCCGCAGCCCTGCCTGGCCCTTCCCGGCCTGTCGCACCCGCGTGCCGTCCTTGACCCCAGGCGGAATCTTGACCGTGTAGCGCTTATGCTCGGCCACCGTGCCCGCTCCCGCGCAGGTCGGGCACGGGTCATCGATGATCGTCCCGTTGCCGTGACAGCGCGGGCAGGTCTGACCAAGCGAGAACCCCCCAAGATCGCGCCCGACAACTCCGCGGCCGCGGCAGTCCGGGCACAGCCGCGGACTGGTCCCGGCCTTCGCGCCTGATCCCGCACACGTCGGGCACGTCGCGTTGATGTCGGCGGTGACGACGATCTGTGCGCCGTTCATCGCCTGCTCGAACGAAAGCGTGACCTCGACCTCGACGTCCTCACCGCGCGGCGGCGGCTGGTTGCCCGCACCGCGGTTGCCGCCGCGCCGGAACATGTCGCCGAAGATGTCGGCGAAGTCCCCGAAACCGGCTGCGCCGCCCGAGCCGCCCCCCGGCGGTGTTCGGCCTCCACCGAACACGCGGGCGGCGTCGTACTCGCGACGCTTGTCGGGGTCCGACAGGACATCGTGAGCGTGCGAGATCTGTTTGAAGCGCTCCTCGGCCGCGGCATCGCCCTGGTTGCGATCGGGGTGATACTTGCGCGCCAGCGATCGGTACGCCTTCTTGATGTCGTCCGCGCTGGCGTCCTTGGCGACGCCGAGGGCCTGATAGAGGTCGTCGTCGGGCATATCGTCGTGCCGCTAGTCGGCGCTGGAGGTCGGCGGCCACGCCGCGACGACCACCTTGGCCGCACGGACAAGCTCGGTGTCCGTCCGGTATCCCTTCTCGACGACCTCGACGACGACGCCCTCGGGGTAGTCGTGCGACGGTACCGAGGCGATCGCGTCATGGACGGTCGGATCGAACGGGTGCCCGACCGTGTCAACCTCGATCAGACCGTAGCCGGCGAGCAGCTGCGCGAGCTGCGCCCGCACCATGTCGACACCGCCCGCAAGGTCCGGATCCTTGGACGCAAGCGCGGCCACCGCGCGTTCGAGATTGTCGAGGACCGGAAGGATCTGCTGCATGACGTCGCGGACCACCGCGGCACGCTGGCTCTCCCGTTCACGTTCGGTACGGCGACGAAAGTTCGCGAACTCCGCGCGCTCGCGCTGCAGCTGGTCCAGGTACGCGTCGCGCTCATCGCGCAGCGTCACGAACTCCTCGTGGGTCGGCAGCGGCTCGATCTCCAATTCGAGTTCGTGCGCACCCACCTCTGGCTCGACAGGCGACGTGGCGTCGGGGTCCGGCGGCGTGCCAAACGGATCATGGAAGCCTGCGGTGCCCATCACGCGTGCACCGTGCCGCTCGGACTCCGGCCCGCGCCGGGGGTGCGGTCGCGAGCGGGCGCACCCGTCAGTTTCATCGGTGTCATTGAAGCCCTCCCGGATCAGGCGTGTGGCGACGGCTCGTCGTCGACGATCTCGTACTCGGCGTCCTCGACGGTCTCGTCGTCCGGAGCGCCCCCCGCGCCGTCGGCGCTCTGCTGCGCGCTCGCCTTGCGGTAAATCTCCTCCGACATCTTGTGCAGCGCATCGGTCAAGGCCTGGGTCGACGCCTCAATCTGGCTGACGTCCTCGCCCTCGGCCGCCGTGCGTGCCGCGGCGATCGCCGACTCGACCTCGCTGCGTGTCGACTCGTCGATCTTGTCCCCGTTGTCCTTGAGCTGGCGCTCGGCCTCGTGCACCCGTGCCTCGGAGTGGTTGCGCGCATCGGCGACCTGGCGCAGGCGCCGGTCATCGTCGGCGTGCGCCTCGGCGTCACGGACCATCTTCTTGATCTCGTCGTCGTTCAGACCCGATGACGCCCGAATCTCGATCTTCTGCTCGTTGTTCGTGCCCAGGTCCTTCGCGGACACGTTGACGATGCCGTTGGCGTCGATATCGAACGTGACCTCAACCTGCGGGACCCCGCGCGGCGCCGACGGGATGCCGACAAGGTTGAACTTGCCGAGGGTCCGGTTGTAGACCGCCATCTCGCGCTCACCTTGGAGCACGTGGATCTCCACCTGGGTCTGGTTGTCATCGGCCGTGGAGAACACTTCGCTCTTGCGCGTCGGGATCGTCGTGTTGCGCTCGATCAGCTTGGTGAACACGCCGCCCTTGGTCTCGATGCCGAGCGACAGCGGGGTAACGTCCAACAGCAGGACGTCCTTGACCTCGCCGGCGAGGACGCCGGCCTGGATGGCGGCGCCGACCGCGACGACCTCGTCCGGGTTGACGCCCTTGTGGGGGTCCTTGCCGGTGATCTCGCGCACACGGTCCTGGACGGCCGGCATGCGGGACATGCCGCCGACAAGGACCACGTGGTCGATCTTGCTGCCGACGCCCGAGTCGGAGACCGCTTGACGGGTCGGGCCCATCAGCCGCTCTAACAGCGGCCGCGTCAGCTCCTCAAGCTTGGCGCGCGAGAGCTGCAGTTCCAAGTGCTTCGGACCGGCCTGGTCGGCGCTGATAAACGGCAGGTTCATCTGGGCCGTCATCGTCGTCGACAGCTCGATCTTGGCCTTCTCGGCCGCCTCGTAGAGCCGCTGGAGGGCCATCTTGTCCGCGCTCAAGTCGATGGCCTGGTCGCGTTTGAACTCGGCCACCATCCAGTCGACGATCGCCTTGTCGAAGTTGTCGCCGCCGAGATGGTTGTCACCCGCGGTGGACTTGACCTCGAAGACGCCATCGCCGATCTCCAGCACCGAGACGTCGAACGTCCCGCCGCCGAGGTCGAACACGAGAATCGTTTGGTCGTGTTCCTTGTCCAGACCGTAGGCGAGGGCCGCCGCGGTCGGCTCATTGATGATTCGCTTGACCTCAAGCCCGGCGATCTTGCCGGCGTCCTTGGTCGCCTGGCGCTGCGCGTCGTTGAAATACGCCGGCACCGTGATGACCGCGTCCGTAACCGTCTCTCCCAGGAAGGCCTCTGCGTCGGCCTTGAGCTTCTGCAGGATCATGGCGCTGATCTCCGGCGGGCTGAACTCCTTGTCGTCGGCGGAGATGCGCGCGTCGCCGTTGGGACCCTGTACGACCTCATACGGGACGATCTTCATCTCTTCGTCAACTTCGCCGTACTTGCGGCCCATGAATCGCTTGACGCTAAAGACGGTGTTCTCCGGGTTGGTCACCGCCTGCCGCTTGGCGACGGTGCCCACCAGCCGCTCGCCCGTCTTCGAAAAACCCACGACCGACGGAGTAGTGCGGCCGCCTTCGGAGTTCGGGATGACCTCTGGCTCGCCACCCGTCAGGACCGCCATGCACGAGTTGGTCGTACCCAGGTCAATGCCGATCGTCTTTCCCATGCGCTGTATCGCCTCCTGGACAGGGCCATCGGGGGGCCCGTCGATGCCGATAGATCAATTGATCAGATGTTAGATCTTAGTCGGTTCATGTCAAGTCATGAATTCACATACCTGAGCGATCACGACTCAGATTGTCGCGCAGCGTGCGGGCGCGCCGCGCGCACGCACCGACACCGCTCCCGACGGGCACGGACCGACCGGCGCATCGCTGACCGTTCCCGCACCGACGGCGGGTCAGTCGTCGAGCACCCCGTCCAGCAGAACGACGTGCACCCGCTTGGGGCCGTGGACGCCGACGATCAGCGTCTTCTCGATGTCCGCGGTACGGCTCGGGCCAGTCTGGAGCGCCATCATCGAGCCCGCCCCCAGGCGCGGGGCAAGCCGCATGAGGCTTGCGAGGCCGTCGACGAGGCGACGCGTCTCGACCACACAGACATGGGTCGGGGCGACCAGCGCTCCAGCGCGTCCGGCCCCAGTCGCGCCGGTAACGATCGAACCGGTGGCCGCCACGGCAGCCAGGCACCCGGTCACGGTGGCGTCAAGATCGCGGACCGCCGCACGATCGTCGGCGACCGCGTCGTAGTCCACGACGTCGTACCGGGCGATTTCCAGTGCCTGAGCGATGACCGGCCGGGCATCACCCAGATCCGCCGTCAACGCGATCCGGTGCGCGCCCGCGGCCGCGAGCGTGGCCGTAATTTCGCCGACAAGCTCGCCCGGACCGACACAGACGCTCGATCCGCCGGCGCGCTCAAGCTCCGTCTGGAACCGCGTGAGCGCGTCCTCGTGCGGGGCGAGCTCGGTCGGGGCCATGCGCCACAGCTGGGTCCGGTCAGACATCGCGCTCGCCGCGGGAGTGAAACGGACGCCGCGCCGGCGTGGGGAGCGTGCGTCCGCGCGCCCAGCGGCCCAGCGGCCCGAGACTGCTCATCAGACCGGCCGCCGCCATCACCCGCACCACCTCGCCGCCGACACGCGTCACCACGCGGTACCGCCGCGGCGACGACCACGCCCATGCCCAAAGCTCGGCCGCGAGCCGCTCGCGCCATGGCGCGGCACCGTCGTCCACGCGGGTTCGGCGCAGTTGCAACAGCAGGTCGTGCAGCGGGATCTTGACCGGGCAGATGTCGTCGCACGCCCCGCAGAGCGAACTGGCCTGGGGCAGCTCGCCGCCGGCCTCGGTGCCCAGAAACAGCGGTGTCAGGACCGCTCCGATCGGGCCACCGTAGACCCAGCCGTAGGCATGGCCGCCGACCTGCCGGTACACCGGACAGACGTTCTGACAAGCCCCGCAGCGGATGCAATGCAGGACCTCCTGATACTCGGTCCCCAGCAGCGCGCGCCGCCCATTGTCCAACAGCACGACGTGCATGGCCTCGGGCCCGTCCGGTTCGCCCTCGCCCCGCGGCCCAGACAGCATGCTCACATACGAGGTGATCAGCTGGCCGGTGCCCGCGCCGGTAATCAATGGGAGCATGACCGACAGGTCCTCGAGGGTCGGGATCACACGCTCGATCCCCATCAGCGCGATGTGGATCCGCGGCATCGAGGTGCACATCCGGCCGTTGCCCTCGTTGGTGACCAGCACGATGGTGCCGGTTTCGGCGACGCCGAAGTTGGCGCCACTGATGCCGACGTCGGCATCCATGAACGCGTCTCGCAGGCGCTCACGCGCGAAGTCGGTCAGCTCCGAGGCGTCATCGGGCAACTCGCGCCCGGCGACACGCGAGAGGGTCTCGCGGACCTCGGCGCGCGTCTTGTGGATGATCGGCGCGATGATGTGCGAGGGGCGGTCGCCATCGAGTTGGACGACGTATTCGCCGAGATCGGTCTCGGTGACCTCGAGCCCGTCGGCGACGAGCGCCGGGTTGAGGGCGATCTCCTCGGTGGCCATCGACTTGACCTTCACCACGCGAGCGGCGTCTGACTCGCGGCAGATGCGGCGGATGTGCTCGCGCGCCGCGGCCGCGTCGGCGGCGTGATGGACATGGATGCCGTTGGCAACCAACGCATCGGTGAGCGTGGCGAGGGCGTCCTCGAGGTCGGCCATCGTCCGGGCACGGATCTCGCGCCCCAGCT
>Ga0307373_10014188_pt1 | contig 11018 bp, 10 predicted proteins | sample OX2MG_FD_202534 | JGI IMG/M metagenome (GOLD analysis project Ga0307373, IMG submission 202534) | Soil microbial communities from Risofladan, Vaasa, Finland - OX-2 | ecosystem: Environmental > Terrestrial > Soil > Coastal area > Acid sulfate soil | place: Finland: Risofladan, Vaasa | collected... | reverse complement strand
CCACGTCGTTGAAGGTCCCACCCAGCTCCTTGCGGATGGTCTTGATGTCAGCCACCGTGGTGGAGGCCCACGCATACCGGATATGCGGGCCGATGGGGCCGTTGAGGCTCGAGGCCGGCGGCCGCCGAACCAGCCCGGTCATGGCCGAGAGACCCTTCACCACCTCGCGCAGCTGCCCGAGCGCCTGGCGGGGGACGGCGGCCGCAGAGCGTACGGCCTGTACCTGCTCGTAGGGACTGCTGAGCAACTCGATCGAGGCCTGGGCGGCCAACCGCAGGCCCGAGGGCGCCGGCTCGGGGGCCCATTCGAGTGGAAGCGGGGTCACCGGCTCGGGCGACAGATCCATGATCAGGGCCAACAGGTCGGTGCCCGACACGCCGTCCACCATGGCGTGGTGCGTCTTGGCCAGGACGGACCAGTGGCCGTCCTCCAGTCCCTGCACCACCCAGATCTCCCACAGCGGCTTGGCCCGATCGAGCGCCTGGGACATGACCCGTCCGACGAGCTTGCGGAGCTCGGCCTCACCCCCTGGTGCCGGAAGCGCGGTATGGCGCAGGTGGTACTCGATGTTGAAGTGGGGGTCGTCCACCCACACCGGTCGGCCGAGCTCCAGGGGTACGTGCCGCACCACCCGGCGGTAGCGCGGAACCAACGCCAGCTTGCTCTCGATCATCGCCATGATGTCGGCAAAGGGCGGTTGTGGCCCCTCGAAGATCCCCACCGACGCGATGTGCATGTGACCCACATCGTTCTCCAGGTGCAGGAAGGTCGAATCGAGCGGACTCATCCGATCAATGCCCATGGCACACCACCTCCCAGACCTCTCCATCCTCACGACGGAGGCTACTACCGTCCCTTTGTCCCACCCCGGGAGCGCAAGCCGGATCAGCCGGCGGGAACGGCGTCGATCCGATCCGTGAGGGACTCCGGAATCGTCCCCTCCTCGATCAGTCGGACCGTCTGCCGGTACGCCGCCATGCTCACCCTGCGGGACCTGGCGTTGTTCATCGGCTGCAGGCCCATCGCCTTCATCGAGGCGCCGTCGGGCTCGACGCGGACCACCATCGAGCCTGTCCGCTCGAGGCGGGACGATTCACGGTCGAGACGCCGTCGGGCCGCCCACCGCAGCAGTGCGTCCGGAGACCCGAGCGGAAGGTAGGCAGCCGACATCGGGGCCACGACGACCACCACGTCGGGTACCACCGTCCGCAGCGCATCGGCGTTGGTACTCGAGTGGACCCCGCCGTCGAAGTACTGGACGCCACCGATGGTGACCGGGGCGAAGTAGCCGGGAATCGCACAGGACGCCAGAACCGAGGCGGCCAACGGCGCGGGCGGCGATCCGTCGCGCCCGAAGACCACCCGGGCGCCGTCGGACCGTCGGGAGGCGCAGATCCAGAGGTTTCCGGGCCATTCGTCCCCGACCATCTCGTGGAGGGGAGCGGCGCGGTCGGTCAGATCGACCCGGCCGGGCGGGAGCATGGTCATGGCCGCCACCTCGGGTCGGAACGCCCAAGGACGGCGGGCGGTCCGGGCCAGGAGGGCTCGAGAGGGGGGGCGCCACGGTCTGAACCAGGCACCCGGCGGGGGCGAAGGGAGGTCCGATGGGTCGGGAAGTATTCGCTGCACCAATGAGGCGCTCTCGATCGAGAGGGGTGATCCCGTGGCAATGGCAGCAAGATCCGACGCGGCTACGCCGAGCCGGAGGAGGGTGCCCGTGACCGACCCGGCGGACGAGCCGACGACGACGGCCGCCGTCCTCGGATCCCATCCCAACTCACGATGGAGCGCCGCCAGCACGCCGGCGTGGTACGCCTGTCCGACCACGCCACCGGCTCCGAGCACCAATCCGACGCTGGCCCTCGATGGTGCCCCCCGCGTCCAGGCCACACCCGGATCCGACCCATACCTCGCGCTCTGCATCGACTCCCCCCATGCCAGCCGTGTAATCGAGCGTAGCGCTCCGGCCCCGTCGGCGGTGCCGACCGGCGGTCAGGGTTGCGGCGACCGCTCCCTTTCGACGCGCCTCGATATCGGGTCGAAGGCGTAGTAGACCGCCAGCGCACCATGGAAGGCCAGGCAGATGTAGGGGCTGAAGATCAGTGCCACCCCGACGGCGACGAGATAGGCGACCGTGCCAGCGGTGAAGAGAGCGGTGGAGGTGGCACGCTGCGATTCGGGGAAGTCCAGCGACAGCAGGCGCCTGCCGACCGATGCATACAGCCAGAGCACGGCCCACGTGCAGGCGTTCACGAACATCGAAGCGCTGTAGAAGACCGCAGCCGTCCTTGCACCGTGCCCCTGGCGCAGCGCTTCGCCGAACACCTCTGTCGGGTACGGAATGAAGACGATGGTCATCAACAGCAGGAGGTTGCAGTAGAACATCCCGCGGTCGAGCCGTTGGAGGTGGGTGAAGACCGCGTGGTGGTTCACCCACATGATGCCGATCACCAGGAAGCTGACCACGTAGGCGGCGAGCGAGGGCCACCGCGACGCGAGCTGGCTGGAGAGCTCCTTGTAGTCGGTGGGCTGGGCGATCGTCAGGACCAGCAGGGTGATGGCGATGGCGAAGACACCGTCACTGAACGTCTCGACGCGGGATTTGTTCACCCGGGCCCCGCGGAACGACCGGGACGGGACGGGTCGACGACTGACAGGCGACCGGCCACATGCAGGTGTCTACCACCGGGGACGCCCGTGGACGGACGGCCACGGTAGGACGCCCACCGACCCGTGCCCCGGCACCGTCGCCGGAGCCGGCCGAGCCGCTGGGGCCGATTGGTCGTAGGCTCGCAAACGGCCAGGTGGGGCGGACCGGGCGAACCCTCCGCCCAATCCGCCGTTCTCATCCCCGGCCGGGGCCCACCGAGCGGTGCTCGCCCGGACGATGCAATCCCCGCGATCCCGAATCCCAAGGAGCCCAGCCCATGACCACCGACCTCGAAGAGATCGCTCCCGGCATCTATCGGCTCTCCACCCTGGTTCACGACATCGGGCCCGACGGCTTCACGTTCAACCAGTTCCTGGTGGACGACGAGGAGCCACTGCTCTTCCACACCGGCCACCGCTCGATGTTCCCTTCGGTCCTCGAGGCCATCGAGCGCGTGATGCCGGTGGGGCGCTTGCGCTGGATCACGTTCGGCCACGTGGAATCGGATGAGTGCGGGGCCATGAACCAGTTCCTGGCGGCCGCACCCGATGCCCAAGTGGCCCACGGTGGCATCGGCTGCCTGGTCTCGCTCAACGAGATGGCCGACCGGCCGCCCCGTCCCCTGGCCGACGGCGAGGTCATCGAACTGGGCACGAAGCGGGTGCGGCACATCGAAACACCCCACGTCCCCCATGGGTGGGAAGCCCGGGTCCTGTACGAGGAGACCACCGGAACCCTTCTGTGCGGGGACCTGTTCACCCGCCTGGGCAACGGACCCGCGCTCACGACCGGTGACATCGTCGAACCCGCCATGGAGGCGGAGGCGATGTTCCGTGCCGCCTCGCTCGCCCCTGACACCTCAGCGGTCATGCGGCGCCTCGGCGAACTGGCACCGACGACCCTCGCCCTGATGCACGGCTCGTCCTTCAGTGGCGACGGTGCCAGGGCGCTCAACGATCTGGCGGACAGCTACGAGTCGGTGTACCTCACGCCGTCCTGATCGGAGCGGGCGCGGGCCCGCGCCGCTCCGATGCCTGCCAGCCACCGCCAGCCGATCATCGCCGATCCCAGGAACACCAGCGCCACGGCCACGAAGGCGGCGGCGGTCCCCTGGCCGGCCAGCACCCGGAGCGCCATTCCCACCCCCACGCAGGAGATCCAGACCACCACCCCGACCGGAGCCAACGCGGCAGGGCTCCGCCAGGCCCGGCCCGCGGCCCAGCCGAGGGCCGCTCCAGCCAGGAACGGCCACGACGTGTCCACCACCCCGGCCACCGTGACCCCGTGGGCGTGCGACGACCTCCCGATGGCCACGAAGGCGAGGATGCAGGCGACGTCCAACATTCCCGCCACCACCACGCCGAGCAGCCGGCCCCGGCCCTCCTGTCCGGGAGACAACGACGTCTCAGTTGCGGAGGGCGGGGTGGCGCCTGGCCAACAGCGGGACCAGCACCCCGCGTGGAGACAGCCACCCGGCCGCCGCAGAGATCCGATTGGCCGCCCCGGGTATGACGACCGCCCTGTTGGCGTCCATTCCGGACACCGCCGTCCTGGCCACCTCCGCCACCGGCACCCACATGATGCTGGGCAGTGCGGCGGCGGCGTCGGCGTCGGAGATCCCGGCCGCCACGGAGAACCCGGTCTCGACCGGACCGGGACAGAGCACCGTCACGGTCACCCCGGTCGGTCTCAGCTCGCCGCGGAGGGCGTGGCTGTAGGACAGGACGAAGGCCTTGCTGGCTCCGTAGCCGGCCTGTCCGGGCAGTGGTTGGAAGGCGGCCGTCGAGGCCACATTCAGTACCACTCCGCTGCGGCGCTCGACCATCCCGGGCAGGAACAGGGAGCAGAGGTGGACCACCGCTTCGACATCCGTGCGCACCATGGCCAGCTCGCTGGCCGGATCCGACCGGTGGACGGGTCCCATGGTGGTCAGCCCCGCGTTGTTGACCAGCACGTTGACGGCCAGGGAGCGGGCCTCGAGCTCGGTGGCGATTGCACCGCGAGCGGCCTCATCGGTCAGGTCGGCCACGATCACCTCGGCCCGGACCCCGTGCTTCGACGTCAGCTGCCCGGCTAGGTCCCGGAGCTTCGCTTCGCTCCGAGCCACCAGGGTGACGCCGAGGCCGCGACCGGCCAACCGGTCGGCGATCCCCGCCCCGATTCCGGAGGATGCTCCGGTCACCAGGCATGTCCGATCGGGATCTGGGGCGGGGAGTGACATGTACCGAGAGTAGATCCCGGCCGCCCTCAGGCGCGATCCGACGTGGAATAGACGGCACGGGCACGATAGCGGAGCGGCCTCTCCGCCAGCTCTTCGAGGTAGTGCGCCACCCAGCCCGCCATCCGCGCCACCGCGAGCAGGGCCGGGTAGGAAGGCCTGCCACCGGAGGGTGTCGTCGAGCGAGCGGCGAACTGGTCGACTTCGCCGAGCAGGTGGAGCGGGTCACCGTGGAGGCGCTGGCCGAGCTGAAGCCCGGTCGCCGTCTCTACGCCAACGTCGAGTTCTTCGCCGGAGTGGTGATGCACACCTGTGGCATTCCCTGCGAGATTTTCACCCCGACCTTCGTCACCAGCCGGACCATCGGCTGGGCCGCGCACATCATGGAGCAGGCTGTCGACAATCAGCTGAACAGGCCGGCCACCCGCTACGTCGGCCCCCCACCGCCGCAACCGGTCCCCGCGCCCTGACCGCGGTGCTCGCCGATCTCAGCTCGCCTCCCGATCGGTCGGGCCGGCACCCAGTACGGCGACGGGGTGCTCCTCGACCCACTGCAGGTGCAACTCCCTCCGCTCGATCCTCCAGCCCGCGGCGGTACGCGCATAGTCGTCGCGATAGCGGATGAACCACACGGAGTCGGTCCCGGCCGGTCTGTCCCCGGCCGCCCCCCCGGCGCCGGTCACATGGTGGGCGACGCAGGCCACCTGCCCGGATGCCCGGTCCCCGGCCACGACGTAGTGATGGTTGGAGACCTGGTGGAAGGTCCGCTGGTAGCGGCGGAGCCCGTCGGGCAGCCGCCGGAGGGCGTCGTGGCCACGGCGGGCGATCACCGGGCGCAGGTCGTCGGGGTAGTCGGGCACCATCAGCACACCGTCGGGGACGAACAGGGCGGCCAGCATCGTCCCGTCGCACCCGTCGACGGCGGCGGCATATCCGGTCGACAGCGAGCGGAGCTCCACCTCGTCGATCCGGTCGCCGGGTCGGGAGGGCGCAGAATCGGTCACCGCCCACCCGCCGGGCGGAGCTCGAATCGCTCCGCAAATGCCGACATCTCGTCGTGGACCTGGGCCAGGTCCCCCGTCATCGACGTGGAGACCACCAGGCGGGCGGCCCCGGCCGACTCGGCTTCGCTTACCTGCTGCTCGGTCGTCGTGGGCAGATAACCCGAAAGAGTGAGCTCGATGGCGTCGGGGTCGCGTCCGGCGTCCGCCGCCGATTGGCGCACCTGGGCAAGGCGGACGGCCAGGTCCTCCGACGCCAGGCCCAGCGGCTGGAACCCGTCCCCGACTCGTCCGGCCCGCCTCGCCGCGGCCTCGCTGTGCCCGCCGATATGGATGGGGACGCCCCCTGGCCGTGAGGGCTTGGGGAACGAGTGCGCGTGGTGGAACGAGAAGAACTCGCCGTCGAAGTGAGCGCCCTCGGGACCCGAGTCGGCCCACAGCACGCGCATGGCCGCGATGGTCTCGTCAGTACGGCGGCCCCGTGTCCGCGGGTCCGCTCCCGTGGCCCGCAACTCCTCGTCCATCCATCCGACGCCCACGCACAACCGGACCCGGCCACCGGAGAGGGCGTCCACGGTGGCGACCCGCTTGGCCAGGACGACCGCCTGGTGATTGGGGAGCACCAGGACCCCCGTGGCCAGGTTGATGCGCTCGGAAACCCCGGCCAGGTAGGCCATGAGATCGATGGGGTCGGGGATCCGGCAGTCGTCGGGCAGGGGCATCTTGCCCGAGGAGGCGTACGGATACACACTCTCATAGCCCGACACCACCACCGCGTGCTCGACCAGGACCACCGACTCGAAGCCGCACCGCTCGGCGTGCCGGACGAACGACGCCATCCACACCGGGTCGGCGGTGACCCCGGGACGGACCGGCGGAATGATCCCGAACTGCATGCACGACCCACTTTCGTCGGGCCCCGGGGCAGGCGCACCGGGGGTGCAGCCGGAGCCGGACCGAGCGTAAGCCCGGGCAGGGCGCGGCGCCAACGCTCATGATGGGGCTGCCGTCCTCGCCCGCCGTAGCCTCACTAGTGTGTGCGAGTGTCCATCGAAAGCGAGGCCGAGGTCAACGGCACGACCGCGGCCGACTCCATCCCTGTACCAAGGCCCTGAGTGCCCACGGCAGAGTCACGACCGGAGCCGCCCGCGGACCCACCCGCAGAACCGGGCCCACCCGCAGGCCCGACCGCGGGGCCGGCCGGTGAGCCGGCCGGGCGAACGGGTCCCCACCGGCACTCCGCCCCGGTCCGCCTGAACCGACGTGGGTTCATCGCGGTAGGTGCGGTCGGAGCGGCGATCACCGCCGCCGCGGCCGTCGGCGCCGCCGAGGTCACTTCGGCGGGGAAACGCCAGGGGGGAGAATCGGCAACCCGGACCCACCGGTCGAAGCCCCACCGGGGGGATCCGCCCGCCTCGGATACCCTCACCACCCTGGCCGACGGCGTCGTCGTCCCCACCTCCGCGGCCATCGTGGCGGAGAACGCCAGGACCGGACACGCCTGGTGGGTCACCACCCCCCAGCAGGCCGGGGACATCGAGGGCTATGCCAGCCAGGTCAGCGCGGTGCACGGCGACACGGTCACCCTGTTCGTCAGCACGAAGGCCTCCCGATTCCACGTCGAGGCGTACCGGATGGGCTACTACCAGGGGATCGGGGGCCGTCTGATCTGGCAGTCGGCAGAGGTGCCCGGCATCCGCCAGGCCCCCCCGGAACTCATCCGCCCCACCAACACCATCGAGTGCCATTGGACTCCCTCGGTGGCCGTCACCATCGACGCTCACTGGCCGCCCGGCACCTACCTGCTGAAACTGGTCGGTGCCACCGACGAGCAACAGTTCATTCCGCTCTGTGTGCGTGACGACGCCTCACGGGCGGCAATCGTCATCCAGCAGAGCGTCACCACCTGGCAGGCCTACAACCGCTGGGGTGGCTACAGCCTCTATTACGGCAACCAGAACGGTGCGTTGTCCTTCACCCATGCCCCTGCCGGTGGGACCTTCGACGAACGGGCCCGGATCGTCTCATTCGACCGGCCCTACGACCATGACTGGGCGACCGGCGCAGCCGACTACATCGGCAACGAGTTCCCGGTGGTGTACCAGGCCGAGCGGATGGGCCTCGATGTGACCTACTGGACCGATGTCGACCTCCACGCCCGGCCGCAGCTCCTCACCAGCCACAAGGCCATGGTCAGCCTGGGCCACGACGAGTATTGGTCCTCCCCGATGCGGGATGGTGCCGCTCAAGCGCTCGCCGGCGGGGTCAACTTCGCCTTCCTGGGAGCTAACGCCTGCTTCCGGCAGATCCGCCTCGAGCCGTCCCCCGTTGGGCCCGACCGGCACCAGGTCTGCTACAAGTCGGCGGCCGAGGACCCGATGACCGGCCAGAACGACGCACTGGTGACGGTCAATTGGCCGCAGGCACCGCTGAACCGTCCGGAGGCCGAACTGATCGGCAGTACCTATCAGGACATCGATGCGTCGGCCGACATGGTTGTCACCGATCCCTCCTCGTGGGTTGTGGCGGGCACCGGCCTCACCGCCAACCAGGCTCTGCACAAAGTCGTCCAGGGCGAGTTCGACCGCTACGTGCCCAACGGAGGCGGCCCGGTCAACCTTGACGTGATCGCCCACTCCATCGTGCCCAATCGACGCAACAACTACTCCGACGTGACCTGGTACACCGTCACCGGGGGCGGCGGGGTCTTCGCCACCGGCAACGCCTCATGGGTCGGCGCCCTCTCCGACAGCACGTTGGTTCCCCCCAACCTGGTGCCGGGTGCGATTCCCGGGGTGACGGCCCCAATGCTCCGGATCATGGAGAACGTGTACTCGGTGATCGGATCCGGGCCGGCCGCCCTGACCCGTCCCTCGCAGGGCAACTGGAGGGCGATCTATGCCCCGGGCTCCGTCTCGGCCGTCGCTCCCAACACCAACAACGCCGCCTGACCTCCTCACCGGTCGGGTCGGAGGGCCCGCTCGGACAGGCTGGTCCCCGCGGGCCCCGGCCGCGCCCCGCCTACCATGACCCCATGGCAGATCGAGGCGGCCACCCGCCTGGGTACCGGCGCTGGAGGACCGTTGCGTTCAAGGCATTCGACCGCTTCGTGCCGACCGTCCCGCTCCGGCTCCTCCCTCCCCGGCAGACGGTGCGCACGACCTACCAGGTCATCCTCGATCGCGAGCCGGATGAGGCGGCCCGGAACGAGTTCGAGCGGGGGCTGGCGACCGGGGCGATCTCGAGGCACGGTTTGGCCGAGCACCTGGTCCACTCCGAGGAGCTACGCGCCTCGGTGCCGATCCGGAACATCCTGCTCTCGATGCACGTCAGTCGGAGCGAGTTCGTACGGGGCATGCCCAGGGGCCGCCGCATCCTCGACCTCGGGGGCACCCATCAGGGCTACGAAGACGGAGCGCTGGTCCACCTCGGCTATCCCTACCGGTTCGATCGGCTCCTCGTCGTGGATCTGCCGACGGACGAACGACACCAGATCTACCAGGGGGGAAGCGACGGGAGGACGGTGGAGTCCGCCCTCGGCCCGGTCGATTTCGCGTTCCACTCGATGACCGAGTTGGATCGCTACGGGGATTCGAGCTTCGATCTCATCTACAGCGGCCAGAGCATCGAGCACATCACCGAAGGCGAGGGGCGCCGGATGTTGCGTGAGGCCCACCGGGTGCTGGCTCCCGACGGATGGCTCTGCCTCGACACCCCGAACGGTCCGGTGTGGCGGCTTCGGTCGGACCACCTCATGAACCCTGATCACAAGCTCGAGTACAGGGCCGATCAGCTCCGGTCGATGTTGGAGGAATCGGGCTTCCGGGTGCTCGAGGCCAAAGGACTGAACTACATGGGCGAGGCGTTCGCCCGTGGTGAGTTCGACGAGGCCGAGGCCAGCGGGAATCCGGGGGTCTTTGCCGAGGCCGAGGCGTGCCTGCTGCTCGCCTTCGTCGCCAGGAAGCCTGCCCGATGATCTCGGGATCGCAGCAGCCCGGGACGCGAGTTCGCGTCCCGGGCCGGCGAAGGTGCTCGAATTACCCAGCCACCATCGGCACGAAACCAGCCGGGCTGAAGGGCGATCTTTCGGGCCCGCCGGCCCGTCTCACTCGCTGAGCGTGATGGGCTGGTCGTCGAGCGGGAGGTCGTCGAGCGGGAGGTCGTCGACCTCGGCCCCTCCGGTCGGGCCGGCGGCGACCGCGTTCTGAGCCGCCAGATGCTCCCGGATCCGCTCGTCGACCTCGGCCATCAGCTGCGGGTTCTCGATCAGGAAGGTCTTGACGTTCTCACGGCCCTGTCCCAACTGCTCCCCCTCATAGGTGAACCAGGCACCTGACTTCTTGATGAATCCGAGTTCGACCCCGACATCGAGCAGCGAGCCCTCGCGGCTGATCCCTTTGCCGAACGTGATGTCGAACTCCGCCTGCTTGAACGGCGGCGAGCACTTGTTCTTGACCACCTTGACCCGGGTCCGGTTGCCGACCTGGTCGGCACCGTCCTTGATGGTCTCGATGCGGCGGATGTCGAGCCGGACAGACGAGTAGAACTTGAGCGCCCGGCCCCCGGGGGTGACCTCCGGCGAACCGTACATGACGCCGATCTTCTCCCTGAGCTGGTTGATGAAGACGGCAATGGTCCGCGACTTCGACAGCGTGCCGGTCAGCTTGCGCAAAGCCTGCGACATAAGGCGGGCCTGGAGGCCCACATGGGTGTCCCCCATCTCCCCCTCGATCTCCGCACGCGGGGTCAGGGCGGCCACCGAGTCGATGACCAGCACATCGAGGGCCCCGGACCGGATCAGCATGTCGGAGATCTCCAGCGCCTGCTCGCCGGTGTCGGGCTGGGAGATCAGCAGGTCGTCGATGTTGACCCCGATGGCCTTGGCGTAGACCGGGTCCATGGCGTGCTCGGCGTCCACATAGGCGCAGATACCGCCGTTGCGTTGGGCCTCGGCCACCACGTGCATGGCCAGCGTCGACTTCCCCGACGACTCGGGGCCGAAGATCTCCACGATCCGGCCTCGCGGGAGGCCACCGATGCCGAGGGCGAGGTCGAGGGCCAGCGCCCCCGTCGGGATGGCCTCGATGTTCATGTGGAGGTTCTCGCCCATGCGCATGATGGACCCCTTGCCGAACTGCTTCTCGATCTG
>Ga0307373_10014187_pt1 | contig 11018 bp, 9 predicted proteins | sample OX2MG_FD_202534 | JGI IMG/M metagenome (GOLD analysis project Ga0307373, IMG submission 202534) | Soil microbial communities from Risofladan, Vaasa, Finland - OX-2 | ecosystem: Environmental > Terrestrial > Soil > Coastal area > Acid sulfate soil | place: Finland: Risofladan, Vaasa | collected... | reverse complement strand
GGGTGCACGTTGACGTCAACTTCCTGATACGGCAAATCGATGAACAGCAGCACCACCGGAAAGACGCCTGGCGGGACGATGTTGCGGTACGCCTCGCCGATTGCGTGGAGCAGCAAGCGGTCGCGCACCAGGCGGCGATTCACGAAAATGTAGATGCCGTTGCGGTTGCTCCGCTGCACCTCGGGGCGCGACGTGAAACCGGTCACGCGAATCGTTGCGCTGCGCTCGTCGGACTCGATTTGAGGCTCGGTAATCGCCGAGCGCACCGGCGCTTCGTTCGCCGGTATTTCCGTCAGCTCCTCGAGGGCCTGGCGTCCGAAAATCTGATAGACGCGGTCCGCAAGCTTCTCCACCGGCGCGCAGTTCAGGATTTCCTGCGTCGGCGTCTTGAGCAGGAATTGGCATTCGGGATGGGCCAGGGCGTAGTGCGTGACGAGCGAGGCGATATGCCCAAGCTCCGTTGTCTCCGACTTCAGAAATTTGCGCCGTGCCGGAACGCAATAAAAAATGTCGGCGACGCTGATGGAAGTCCCCGCGGGCGCCCCCGCCGGTTTCACGCCGACAAGCTTTCCTCCTGCGAATTCGATGCGAGTTCCCTGCTCTTCCTCGGGCGTGCGCGTTTCCATGGTCAGGTGCGAAATGGCGGCAATGGTGGGCAGGGCCTCGCCGCGAAAACCCAGCGTCGCAATCGAGAGCAGGTCGTCGGCAGTGCGCAATTTCGAAGTGGCGTGGCGCTCGAAGGCCAGCAGTGCGTCGTCGTGGTTCATGCCGGAGCCGTCGTCGGTCACACGAATCAGGTGCCTGCCGCCCGACTCGATTTCGATGCGAATCGAGCGCGCACCCGCATCGAGCGCATTCTCGAGCAGTTCCTTCACCACCGACGCGGGTCGCTCCACCACCTCACCCGCCGCAATCTTGTTCGCGACGTTCTCCGCCAGTATGCGTATCGTGCTCATGGTGCTGGTACAGAAAGTGTAATTTTCTTCTGCAACCCTTCAATTGTGATCGGATACCACAGATGCAACATTCGATGACAGTTCGAGCAAACTAGAGCAATCTCGGTTATCTTAGTTTTTCTCTTAGCCTTCATTTGTGAGACAGGAACTGTGTGATGTGCTTCTATGAATCCGATGCCAAGGTTCCCATAAGCCCTAGCGAAAGAGAAGGCACAAACATCACAAGAAAATTCACCCTTTTCTTGGAACCGCTTCTTCTTCGCAAGTCTAACGATCCCCTTATCTCGTTCGAGGCTCTTATGCCTTCGATAGATCGCCTTCCCCTCTGGGAAAGCAGACTCCTCGTCAGAGGAGACCGGCTCGAGTCCAACTTCCTTAGCTTTGGCTCCTGATATATCCCAGACGTGCAGGCCGCGTGCAATGATAAAAGTATTTGCTTCGTCGCCTCCGCTGAAAACGCCTTCAAACAGCCGGTCATCGACAAACTTGTGCGCAAGACAAATCAAATATTTCGGGGGATATTCACCTTTACCTTCCCGCACTGCGTACTTACGAATTCTCCTCCTAACGGGAATCGAATCAGGTCCGACACGATCAATCTCTTGAATGGCTTGTAGGATATGCTCGTGTTCGACGTCGTAAGGTAATGACATTTATGAGCCCCCACCATCGCGCTTAATCATAATCCCCAAATCGTCGAGTTGCGCCGTATCAACCTCGGAGGGCGATTCCGCCATTAAGTCCTGGGCGGCGGTGGTCTTGGGGAAAGCAATGACCTCGCGGATGGATTTTTCTCCCGCGAGCAAGCCGACGGTGCGATCCAATCCAAGCGCGATACCGCCATGCGGAGGCGTGCCATAAGTGAGCGCGTCGAGGAAGAAGCCGAACCGCTGCTTCACCTGTTCGTCGCTCAACCCGAGCGCCTTAAACATGCGCGCCTGCACATCCTGGCGATGGATTCGGATGCTGCCGGAGCCCAGTTCCACGCCGTTCAGCACCAGGTCGTAGCCCTTCGAGCGGCATTCCCACGGCGCGGTTTCAAGCTTGTCGAGGTCCTCCTCGACGATCCCGGTGAAGGGATGCTGCGCGCTCACCCATCGCTTTTCCGTCTCGCTCCACTCGAACAGCGCAAAGCCCGTGATCCACAGGAATTCCCACTTGCTGCGGTCGATCAAATTGAGCTTGTCGCCTAAATGCAAGCGCAACTGCCCGGCTACGCCAAGCGAAGTATCGCTGTGCGGGGTCTGCTCTTTGGCCGCCGTGGCGACGATCAGGTCGCCCGGCTTGGCCCCTGTCTCTTCGGCCAGTTTCTTCAGCGCCTCCGCCCCGAGATTCTTTTCCAGCGGCGAAGTGATCCCCTCGGGCGTGACCTTCACGGTGTAGACGCCGCGCGCGCCCGCCGATTTTGCGAATTCGGCGAGTTCGTCAAGCTGCTTGCGCGACCAGGAGGCCGCTCCCGGCGCGACGAGCGCCTGCACGTTGCCTTCGATGTGCAGCGTCGCGCGCGCGGGCTCGAACAACGGCGTCACGTCCCGCAGCTCCATTCCAAAACGCAGGTCGGGCTTGTCCGACCCGTAGCGGCGAAGCGCTTCTTTGTAATCCAGGTGCCGGAACGGCCCCTTGGCCTGGACGCCCACCACGGCGCAAGCGCGCTCCATCACGCGCTCGATGGCCTCGAAAATATCCTGCTGGCGGGGGAAGGACATCTCCAAATCGAGCTGGGTAAACTCCGGCTGGCGGTCGGCGCGCAAATCCTCGTCGCGGAAGCAGCGCACGATCTGGAAATAGCGGTCCATGCCGGAGATCATCAGAATCTGCTTGAAGATTTGCGGCGATTGCGGAAGCGCGTAGAACTGGCCGTGGTGGACGCGGCTCGGCACAAGATAATCGCGCGCTCCTTCCGGAGTCGACCGCGTGAGCATGGGCGTCTCGATCTCGAAGAAGCCCAGCTCGTCGAGCGCCTTGCGAATCTCGAAGATCACGCGATGCCGCAGCTCGATGTTGCGGTGCGGGCGCGGACGCCGCAGGTCGAGATAGCGGTAGCGAAGGCGGGTTTCCTCGCTCGCGGTGACCTCGTCTTCGATCTGAAAGGGCGGCGTTTTCGCGTTGTTCAGAATGTGCAGGCGCGTGGCCAGCACTTCCACCTCGCCAGTGGAAATTTCGGGGTTCGCTTTCTGGCGGCGCAGGACGCGGCCTTCCACGGCCACCACGAATTCCGAGCGCAGCTCTTCGGCCTTGGCGTGCGCTTCGGGGTGCAGCTCTTTGTTGAAGACGATCTGGGCGATGCCCGCCCGGTCGCGCAGGTCGATGAAGATCAGCTGCCCAAGGTCGCGCCTCCGGTGGACCCAGCCCATCAGGACAACGTCTTTATCCCCGTCCGGCGCGCGCAAATCGCCGCAGTACGTGGTTCGCTTCAGATTCCCAAGAGTGTCAAGCAAGTGTGCGTTCCCTTCGTTCCGATTTCCTCAGGGGCTGAGCCCCCTTTCCTTCTTGTCGACTTTAATGCCGGAGTGAAAGCTCCAGCCGGAATAACCTCATCACTGGAAAAGAGACCTAAGCAAATCTTCGAGACGCCTCATCGCAGCTGAAAATTTCGTCGCGTCATTCTGAGGGCCGTTTCTTGAGGCCCAAAAAATCTCTCTCTGCCGTTCATTTCCGGTCGCTCAAACAGAAGCGGCCGCGAACAATTCGGAATCGAATTTCTCCCGAGCCGACGGCAATCTCCCAGCCAAACGGACCGCCCACCATGATCTCACGCATGCAAACCTTTTCGCTCGGACTCCAGATATTCGAGCAGTTCGCTCTCCGAATATTTCTTCTGCTCGGCATCCGCGAGGCGCTTAAGCGTGTAGGTGCCGGAAGCGACTTCATCCTCGCCGAGGATCAGCGCGTAGCGAGCGCCAAGTTTGTCCGCCAGGCCGAGCGACTTCTTGAATTTCATTTCCTCGGGCGGCAGCTCCACGGCCAGCCCGGCGTCGCGCAGTTTGCGCGTGATGCTTACGGCCGTGGGGTAAGCCTTGGCGCCCATCCAGGCGACAAACACGCCGAGGCCCGGCAGTTGCGGCAGCTTGCCGCCCTCTTGAATCGACAAAATCGCTCGATCGGTCCCAATCGCGAAGCCGATGCCTTTCGTGGGAGAGCCGCCAAGAAGTTCCACCAGGCCGTCGTAGCGCCCGCCGCCGCAGACCGCGTTCTGCGAACCAAGACCTTCGGCGGTCACTTCGAACGTTGTGCGCGTGTAGTAGTCGAGGCCGCGAACCAGGCGCCAGTTTTCCTCGTAGGCGACATTCCGCAGCTTCAGCTCTTCTTTCAATTTCGTGAAATGCTCGCGGCAGGCCTCGCAAAGATGGTCGGAGATGCGAGGCAGCCTGGCGATGATGTCCTGCTCTTCGGGCAGTTTGGAATCGAGGACGCGCAGCGGGTTCGTTTCGATGCGGCGCTGGCTGTCGGGGCCAAGCGCGTCTTTCACCTTCCGCAATTCCTCCCTCAGAAGCTCCACGTATTTCGGCCGGCACTCCTTGCACCCGATGGAGTTGACGTACAGCGTGGTGCGGTCGAGTCCCACGCGCTTGAAGAATACGAGAAGCATTTCGATCACTTCGGCGTCGATGGCGGGCGCGTCGGATGGGCCCAGCACTTCCGCGCCGATTTGGTAGAACTGGCGATAGCGCCCTTTTTGCGGCCGCTCCCGCCGGAACATCGGCCCCATGTAGTAAAGCTTCTGGTTCCCCGGCAGCGTCTGCATCCCATGCTCTATGTACGCGCGGGCGATTGAAGCTGTTCCCTCGGGTCTGAGAACAAGTCGGTTGGCTAGTGGGAGTGCATCGAACGCTTTCTCATCAGCCAGACTCAGAAGAAAATCTCTGGTGGCCGCATCTCCCTCGCTGGGTTTTGAGCCCGTCACCTTGATTTGATAGCGCAGCCTTCTAATCGCTCGGTTTGCGTCGCGCGAATCAACCCACGCGAAGAGTTCCTTCGCAACTATGTCCGTCTCCGAACCAACTGAGCGTTCAAACAATCGCACAGGCTCGATGACCGGTGTTCGGATTTCACGAAAATTGTAGGATTCCAGAACGCTGCGAGCAGTACGTTCGAACCAGTTCCATAGGCCCGAATCGTGCGGGGTGATATCCCGAGTTCCGTTGATGGCGCGGAAACCTCCCCATTCTTCCTTAGTGAGTTGGTCGTCTGTCACTTCGAATTCTCCGATTTGTGCAATCTCGCGTATTCGACATCGCGGGCGGCACGCTCGAACCAGTTCCACAACACGGAGTCCGGGGGCAAAATGTCGCGGGTGCCTTTGATAGCCCTAAATTGCTTTGGCGATTGCATTGGTCGTATGCGCCCTTTGGTCAAAGTGGTCGCTGGCGAGCGATCAGCGGCCAAAAGTTAACAGGATAGCTTCCGCCGAATAGCCGCCAACATTTTCTGCAGCTCCGCCACAATTTGAATCGCTTCCGCCACGTCCGACTGCCCGCGGAACCCCAGCTCCACGCTCAGCAGCAACTGCGTCTCCAGCTCCGCCAGCGACCCATTCGCATGCGAAAGAAAGTGTAAAAACTCACCTGTGCCATGGCGCGCCTGTCCCTCCGCGATGTTGGACGACGGAAACGGCCGCTCGCCTCATTTGCGAGATCAACCCGTACTTCTCTTCCGTGGGAAAACGAGCCGTTAAACGATAGATTGCCGCTGTCAGTTCCATGCCTTTCTTCCAGATCAGCAGTTCCTTATAGTGCCGCGGCTTTTCGATTTCCCCCAACACGTTTTCATCTCCAGCGAATCATCACTCGCCACTCGCCACTAGCCACTGATTTTACTATCCACTAGCCACTAATTTCACTCGCCACTGATTTCGCATGCAACGCAGCATACTCGACGTAGCGCTCGGCATTGCGGTCAATGGCGTCAAGATCGGCGGCCGTCGTCGAGCGGCGGATTTTCCCTGGCTGGCCCATGACGACGCTGCCGGGGGGAACCTCCATGCGCTCGGGAATCAGCGCGCCGGCTGCGATGATGCTCCCCGTGCCGATTTTCGCGCCGTTCAGAATGATGCTGCCCATGCCGATCAGGCAGCGCGACTCAATCGTGCAGCCGTGAAGAATCGCGTTGTGGCCCACCGTGATGTTGTCGCCAAGGGTGAGTGGATACTCGTCATGCTGTACGTGGAGCACCGAACCGTCCTGAATGCTGCACCGCGCGCCGATGCGGATGGAGTGTACGTCGCCGCGAATGACGGTGCAGGGCCAGACGCTCGTCTGCTCGTCGATGACCACGTCGCCGATCACCACCGCCTGCGGGTCCACATACGCGCTCGGAGCGATCCGCGGCACATGCCCGCGATAATTGCGAATCAAGATTGTTCTCCTTGGAAAGCCAGGGCGGCACAGGAAGTTTGCCGCCGCACCGCATAGCCAGCGAAAATAACATACGGCCAGAGGACTGACAAGCAGAGGCCTCTCTGAGAGGCCATAGGCCTACTCACATCGTATCCACTCTGGCACGGTTAAGGTGCAAGAATCCGAAGAGGTGGAGTGAGTTGTCGGCTCCATCAACCTCAGCAGAACTCCAACTGCCCGAGAGCCCCAGTTCATCGAGTTGCGTAAAAATCTACCTACCTTCGGCGCTCGCCGCCTCATTCGCGAATTCGGTTTGCCCATTAGCCACGGCGCCTCTGAAATGGATCTGGCGCCAGCAGAGCCTGATGAGAAAAAAGGAATATCAACATAGGCAGAACTTGATCTGAATGAAAATGATGTGAACAAAACTCCCAAGGTGGATGAGTCGCGTCACGAACTGAAATGACACGAGTCACCGCATGATGCCTGAAGGTTACTTGCCGGTATAGCTCACGCGCCAGATGGAATTGGAGCCATCATCGGTCACTAACAACGAGCCATCTTGCCCCACAGTAACCCCGACGGGTCTTCCCCAGACCTCACCATTGCTGAGCACAAACCCAGTAAGGAAGTCTTCGTATTCACCCGTCGCTTTGCCGGTTTGGTGCAAAGGAACGCGAACCAACTCGTAGCCTACCCGTATATCCTTGTTCCAGGAACCGTGTTCGGCTGCAAAGATGTCGCCATCGTACTGCGGCGGGAATTGCTTTCCATTATAGAAGGTAAGTTGGAGTGAAGCATTGTGCGGCTGCAGAAGTACGTCTGGCGTGATAACCTTTGCCTGCAATTCGGGGTGTGTGCCCTTGTGGCGCGGGTCCTGATGACCACCCATGTACCACCACGGCCATCCGTAAAAACCTCCCTGTTGCACGTGCGTGATGTAATCGGGCACGAGGTTGTCACCCAGCGCATCGCGTTCATTCACTGAGGCCCATAGCTCGCCCGTCTTAGGATCAATAGCGATCCCGCCCCCGGCGTTGCGAATCCCGTAAGCGTAGATCCTCATGTCCGAGTGGTTCGGATTGAATTCCAGAATATCGGCGCGATCTTTCTCGTCCGGGTGCGTGTCCGGGTCGTCGATGTTCGAGCCCGAGCCGACCGACACAAACATGCTCTTGCCATCCCGTGTGAATGCGATGCTGCGCGTCCAATGACCCGGACCGTGCGGCAGATCCACGACATGTTGCACTCCGCCTCGTGCTTTCAGATCCCCGTTCTGATAAGGAAACCTCATGACTGCGTCGGTATCCCCGATATACACCCACTTGGGATTGGGTCCCGGAGGATAAAATGCAATCCCGTAAGGTCTATTGAGGCCGGTGGCGAAAACCGCAACTTGGCCGGGCTTGGAATCCGCGGTAATTCCGCGGAAAACCCGGATTTGTCCGATTGCGCTTTCAGCCAAAAAGATATCGCCATTGGGCGCCGTGGCAATGTAGCGCGGCTGATTGAGCCCTGTCGCGAACAGATTCACTTTGAATCCAGCGGGCGCTTTCGGCCATGCGTTAGCACGGCGCGCGACCAATTGTGCTCCGTTTCGCGCAGACTCGGTCGCGAACGGCTCGGGAATATCCTGCACTGTGATCTTTCGCGTGTTTCCTGGTTTCTCATAGCGGAAATCGGTGAAAGGTGCTTTCGGCGGGGGAGCGTCGAACAAGCCAGCGTCCGCGTGGTTGGCAGTATCGGCTGGAGGCTGTACCTTCAGCAGCGATCCCGACTTCAGATACGTGACGATTTGCCAGCGCTGCCGCTCGGATAGTTGCGCCCAGCCTGGCATTCCTCCATCCGCATCGCCCTTGGTAATGAACCAAAAGAGTTGGCCGTTCTGCGCGGAGCGCACTGTCTCACTTACCAACGGCGGCACGTTCCCCGATCCCTGACCCCTTATGCCGTGGCACGACGCGCAGTCGGCGGAATATAGCGTGGCGCCCGCCTCGTCTGCCGCGCGTTGGCCTACAAAGGGATTCTTCAGTTGATCTGCCGAGGTGGGCGCATTGTGAAATCGAGAGGTTTGCGCATTCAATGAGGGAAGCACAAAAATAATCACCATCGCCAGGAATGGAAATGAGCCGATCAGTACGCCGGTCTTTACTCTTGAGACTTTCTTGAGGGTGATCACTTACGCTCCTTCATGAACATGAAGGAGATTATATCCGGTCTCGCCAGGAAGCGCACTCACGCTCGAGTGCCCAGCTTACGGAACGCCAGCTACGACAGCCACGGAGAAGTCGCGAATTCCGCACTAATTATAATGAAAGCCGTGAAACAAACTTCCGTTTGGTTTGTTCCCTTGAGCAAAGCAGCCGTCCTCCATTTAACGCCCGAGGCTCATCGGCCAGGGCCTTGGGATTGCCACCGTCATAAGCACCAGGCCGAGCAGGGCCATGTTTTTCATGAAGTTGATCATCTCCGCCATCTTTGCCTGTTGATCTTGAACAGCCCAGAAATTGTGAATGCCAAACGAAGCGCCCAACAGGAAAATTACCAACAAGACTGTCCCGATCGTAGCATGATAACCGAGGAGAAAGCTTGCTCCACCCAGCAAGAGAATTACGCCGGTACCGCCCACGGCGAGCGTGGGAGCAGGTGTTCCTTTGCTCTTGGCATACCCGGCCATCATGTTGAGCTTCGTGAAATGATGGAAGCCGTTCATAAGGAAAAAGCCGCCAACGATGATCCGCCCGATGAGGAACGCGACAGAGTCGATGTAGGTGTACATGGCCTCTCCGTATTATTGAATGGTTCTGAGAGAGATGATACATCTTCAGTTACACAATGCTATCACTCATTCTCGAACGTGGCTTCCAAGAAACGAATAATGCTAAGGATCAAACAGATTTCCTATTTCGAGCAGTCCTTTCCCATACAAGGATCGCAGAACTACTACAGGTGCCTGCCCGGCGGAGTGATTATTGGCATAGCCGAAGCCCTTGACGCAGCGACATACCTTCCTCTTCTTATTCTCATTTTTGGCCATCATTTCGGAGCTGTCTCTTTGCGGACAGTCTTACGTTTCTACACCGCGAGCACGGGGTTGATTTCTTTGCGCGCGAATATCCACCTCCGTGGAGGGTTCGCCGGTAGAAATTGCAATTAGCCTCATCCGTTTCCTCGGCGCGTCCCAGGTCATTCATCAAAACCTGTCATAAGGGAAATCGGTGTGAATGTCCTGCAGAACCTGCACGTCCTCTACGGAAGCTAAAACCAGAGACAAGCATGCGCGAAAAAAAAGGGAGGAGAAGAAGGGAAATCGGCCCAGCCCTCGCGCCTCGTTTTCTCTCAAGGCACCCGAACTTCCTCTCCTTCTCCTTTTTTTGCGGACAGACTTCCATCCGCGGCACCGATTATCAATAGCTGTGTGATTCAGGGGAATCCGTGTAATCAGGTAGAAGCATCGAAGACTTCCTGTATCGTAGGGCGCATCGCCGTTTCTAAAAGCAGCGTAGTTTTCGATCTGGCTTGGCGGATCTAGGGTCTAGTCTTAGCAGCTTGTTGGAAAGCTTTTTAGGCATTCTGCGCGAAAAAAGAAGAAGGCTTTAATCGCTAACTCTTTGAGCGAATTCAATCCTTCTTCGCAAGTTGAGAAAAATCTTGGCTCTCAGACGCCCGTGCTGGTTATGGTTCAATGATCTGATTTCGGACCGCGTAGCGCACGAGCTCACTTACCGAATGGATTTCCAATTTGCGCATGATATTGGCGCGATGGGTTTCGGCCGTCTTTACGCTGATACTTAAGACGGACGCAACTTCCTTGCTGCTCTTACCCTCGGATAGAAGCTGTACAATTTCCCTCTCGCGGGATGTCAGCCGGTCCCCAATGATCTCCGGCACTTCCGAAGAGGAGCCTCCCTTGTGGCTAAAATTGCTTAGAATTAACTCCGTCGCCCTCGGAGTGAAAAACGGCTTATGGTTTGCCAACGCTTCCACCGCAACGATCAAATCTCGATCGGAGTCGGATTTTACGATATATCCTCGCACTCCTGCGTCCAGAATATCTCGTATGAGCTGGTCGGAGTAATGCACCGAGAGCACGAGGACTTCCGTACCCGGCGACGCTTTTAAGATCCTCCGTGCAGCCTCCACACCGTTCAATTCCGGCATGGTGATGTCGAGAATCACGACGTCTGGTTTTAACTCTTCGGCTTTCGTAACCGCCTCTCTCCCGGTGTGAGCCTCGGCGCAAATGGACCAACCTGGGTGGGATTCGAGAATCGCCTTGAGACCACGCCGCATTAGGTCATGATCGTCTGCGATCAATATCCGTAGTGCTTTCATGCCGCTCCTCCCGCGATTCGAGTTTTAAGATCGACCGGTACGAGGCCGGGCATCAGGCCCTCACCCGATCATTCTTGATCTGCGATCGGGCCCTAGGGCAGCAACTGGAATTAAGTCACTAAGATCGGCGATTTTAGTTCTCTCGCCTGCCGAACGATTATACAAGACAAATAGCGATCTCGATTCACCACCTTTCAAGCCTGCCCCGGGTGATCGGCGCGTGTCAACGAGTTTGAGACCAGTGTTCATGGGATTTAGTGAGTTTTTTCATCTGTCTTGAGCGGTTTGTTGATCCAGACCTCTGTTGGGACCGTTGCTGGTTTGGGGGCCTGGCGGACGAAGCGTTCGGGATGGACGCGATAGGCGGCATCAAGAACAGTTTGCGCAGTTC
>Ga0307373_10014185_pt1 | contig 11019 bp, 9 predicted proteins | sample OX2MG_FD_202534 | JGI IMG/M metagenome (GOLD analysis project Ga0307373, IMG submission 202534) | Soil microbial communities from Risofladan, Vaasa, Finland - OX-2 | ecosystem: Environmental > Terrestrial > Soil > Coastal area > Acid sulfate soil | place: Finland: Risofladan, Vaasa | collected... | reverse complement strand
GACCAGCGTCCAGATGGCTTCGTTCAAATAGCGGCTGTTGTGGTTGTCGAGCAACGCGACGATGCTCGGAACCATCGCCCAGGACGGGCGATGGGACCAGCCAAGCTGGTTGAAGAAGATCGTGGCATGAGCCATCGGGTGGCCGCCGAACGCGATGCTGCCGGCGGCAGCCGCAGCCATCGCGATCAAATAAGGCGGGTAAATCCGGCAGAAGCGGCCCAAGAGGAATTTGCCATAAGGCGCGGTCCGTCCGTCGAGCCACGGCAAGCTCAACACGCATCCGCTGAGGACGAAGAAGAGCAGCGCGCGCGTCTGCCCGGACCACAGCAACTCGAGCGGCGTCCGGATGAGCAGCCATTCGACGACGCCGTGAGTGGTCGCGCCCGGAACGCGCCATTCGGCATTCGCGAAATCCGGCAGCGTCAGAAGGACGTGATGGAACAGCACCATAAGAGCTGCAACGCCGCGCAAACCGTCTAAAGCCACGATGCGACGGACGGGTCGCGGCGCCGAATGAGCGACGCCCGGCACGGCAGGCGAGAATTGTGCCTGCGCAAGGCTTACCATATTCAACCTATGTTAGGTCCGCGTGGGATTTCAGATGCTGGCGAAATTACGGCGGGAACCATCGCGGCCATCCTTGTCCCTCTCCGGTACGCTCCAGACGGCATCGCTAGCTTGGGCAACGTCACGGCTTAACGCGCCAAGCCCAAGACGGTTCCGGACATGCAAGGATGCGCCGACCGTCCCGAGCGACGAATTCCCGACGGAAGCGGGGGCCGGGCAAGGATCGTCGGTAAATGGGCGGAGGCGCGAGGAAGTTGGGACGGCGACCGGCGGCTAAGCCGGCATCTGGGCGCCGGTGGTGATCGCGCCGGTCAGCGTGGTGCCGCCGAGATTGGCGTCGGTCAGATCGGCACCCGAGAGATCGGCGCCGGTGAGATCGGCCTTGGCGAGATTGGCCATGCGCAGATTGGCGCCGACGAGCTTGGCGCCCTTGAGCGAGGCGCCGGTGAGATTGGCCGGCCAGAAACGGCCCGAGAGGCTGCCGTCGGGCTTGCGCAGCTCGACCGCATCGAGCTGCGCGCCCGAGAGATCGGCCTCGGCGAGATCGGCCTTGGCGAGGTTGACGCCGCTCATCCTGGCTTCGACGAAATCGCAATGGTTGAGGTCGGCGGCGCCGAGATTGGCCATGTCGAGCCGCGCCTTCTTGAAGACGGCGCTGCCGAATTTGCATTCCGAGAGGCTGGCGCCCGAGAGATCGACGCCGGCGAAATTGATGCGGATGAAATTGCGCCGCGTCAGCTCGGCGCGCTTGCCCTCCGCGCCCTGGGTGTCGGCCCAGCGCAGATGCTCGGCGATGATCTTCTGGATGTCGTCGGCAAGCGTCGCGATCGAGAGCGTGATGCGCGCGTCCGTGAGGCTGGCGCGCGCGAAATCGACCCCGTCGATCTTGGCGCCGGTGAAATCGCTGCTTTCGAGATTGGCGTTCTCGACGATCGCGCCGCTGAGATCGGCACCCGAGAGATCGACCTTGATGAGCGCGGCGTTGCTGAGATCGGCGCCGGTCAGGGTCGCGCCGCGCAGGATCGAGCCTTGCAGATTGGCCCGCGTCAGCGTTGCGCCGGTAAGATCGGCGTTGGAGAGATCGACCGCGGTCAAATTCGCACCGTCGAGCTTGGCGCCTTTGAAGCCGCTGCCATTCGCTTTCGCGTCGGTCAGGTCGGTGACGCCGGTGTCGGAGCCGTGGAAATCCATCCGGCCGCCCTGCTGCGGTCCCATCAGCGTGCCCATGCGCAGATCGGCGGAATCGAGCACGGCGCGGCGCAGCTTGGCGTCGCGCAGATTGGCGCCGCGCAGATCGGCGTGGCTGAGATCGGCGTCGCACAGATCGGCGCCGTGCAGATCGGCGGAAAACAGATCGCATTGCCTGAGATCGGCGCCGGTCAGCCGGCTGAAAGACAGATCGCAGCCGGTCAGCTTGGCCGCGCGCAGCACGATGCCCGAGAGATTGGCGCCCGAGAGCACCTGGAAGGTGAGGTCGGCGCGGGTGCCCCCGGTCAGCTTTTTCAGCCACCGCTCATGGGCATCGAAAATGCGCACGATCTCCTCCGGCGTCTTGGTCGCCGGAGGGCTGTCTTCATTGGCTAAGGTGACCGCGCTGCGCGCCATTTTTGTCGCTGAGAAATTGTTTTATCTTGCGGAAAGCTTAGCGGCCGCGGAGTTAAGGCGGGCTTAAGTCTTTGCTTAATGCCGGGTTAAATCCGGCGCCGCGGTCAACGCGCGGCGGCCGGCGCCGGGAAGCGCGCCAGCAGCGCCTGTTTCATCGCCTCGGGCAGGCCGGTGTCGGCGAGCTTGTTGCGCAAATGGGCAAGCTCCGCTTCCTCGCCCTCGAGCCGGTCGAGCGCATCGCGTAGATAGGTGCCGATCGCCTGCTGCTGGCGCCGCGCCATCATGCGCTGCTCGGCCGCGAGCAGCTCCTCGACCCGCGCGGCGGGCGCGTGCGACGCAAAGCGGATATCCTCGACGCCGCCGACGATGTCGAAGCGGCGCGATCGGCGCGCGATCGCCGCGACCATCGCCGGACCGCCCGCGAAAATGCCGCTATCGTCGGCGAGCTTGTCGATCAGGGTCTCGAATTGCCGGCGCTGCGTCGTCGCCGGCTCGCGCGACAGCGGCTTGTCCGACGCGATCTCGCGCTGCAGCCGGTCGTAGAGCACGCTGCGCGTCTCGGGCATCGCCGCATCGCTCATCAGCGTGGCGAAAGCGGCAAAGCCCGCCGGCGCGCCGGCGAGGATCGGCTCCTGGCGGCCGGCGGCGAGATCGGCGAGCGTCGTCAGCGCGTCGCCGAGATGCGGCTGATTGCCGAGCGTGTCCTTGATCATCGACACGGCCCCCATCAAGCCGGCGGCCAACTCGTCGACCAGCGGCAGCAGCGCCGGCGGCAGATCGGGCGTGGCCCAGCTCATCACGCGCTCGAACTTCGCGGCGAACGCGGTCATGTCCTCGAACGCGCGCGCGACGCCGTAGCGCAGCCAGAACGGCTGCTCGGCGGAATCTTTGATGCGCTCGGCCACCGTCGCGGCGAGCGCCGAGAGCCCCTCCGCGCCGAGCTGGGGCGCCGCGCGCGAGGCCAGCGCGTCGCGCGCCCGGCTCGTCGCCTCATTGACGAATTTGTCGATCGCGTCGGTGCGCGCCCGGCGGTCGAGCTTGCGCTGCTCGGCCTGGATCGCCGCCATGCGCTGGATCGCCGCCGGCAGCAGCGATTCCTGATTGTCGAGCTGCTTGATCCAGCGGTGGTTGTGCAGCAGCTCGGTCGGCGTGATTTGGTAGCGATCGAGGAAATTGCGCAACAGCCGCGCGATCGCGCGCCGGCTCGACGGTCCGTAGAAATCCGCGAGCGTCTCGCACCAGGCTTCCTCGTCGGGCGCGGCGGCGAGCCGCAGCGGCGCCTGGCCGCGCCGCGCCGCGCGCACGCGCTCCATGATCTGGGTCTCGAACGATTCGCCGGCGGGGTTGAAATGCGCCCGCACCACGCGCACGCCGCCATTGCCCTCGTCGGCGTAGAGCTCTTCGGCGCGCGCCAGCGCATCGACCTCGGTTGCGACCAGGCAATCGATCGCCCAGCGCCCCTCGCGCTGCGCCCAGATCTCGTAACGCCGTCCCGCCCGTGCCGCGCTCATATCCTCCCGGACCCCCATCCGACCCCAATCACGAGGTGGCGAAATGCTACGCGATTGCCGGGGTTGCAGGAAGGCCGCATAATCCGCGCGGCATGAAATATCTCGCGATCATTGCCGCGGTTGGCGCGGCGATCCTGCTCTCGCAGTTGCTCTTCAATTTCTACGATTGGAACAAGGAACAAAGCTGCGCCTCAGGCGGCGGCCGCAATTGCGGCGGCGGACCGGTCTCGCTCAGCCACTGATGCTGATCCCGATCAAACGACCCAGCCCGAAGGTCACGCCCGCGGCGGCGAGGCCGATCGCGACTTGGCGCGCGCCGGAAAAGAACATGCCGCGGCCGGTGAAGAGCGTGGTGCCGGCGCCGATCAGGAACATGGCGAGCGCGCTCACGGCGAGGCTGGTCGCGACCGCGGCGAGCCCGGTCAGCAGGAAGAACGGCGCAACCGGAAAGATCGCACCCAATGCGAACAGCAGGAACGAGGTGCCGCCGGCGATCCAGGGCGAGCCGCCCAGCTCCTGCGGGTCGATGCCAAGCTCCTCGCGCGCGAGGGTGTCGAGCGCGGTCTTGGGGTTGGCCATCAGCCGCTCGGCCAGCGCCTTCGCCTGCGCTTCCGGCAGCCCCTTGGCCTGATAGATCAGGACCAGCTCCTCCTTTTCCTCGTCGGGCATGACCCGCAATTCCTCGGCCTCGGTGCGGATCTGACCTTCATTGAGCTCGCGCGCGCTGGTCACCGAGAGCCATTCGCCCATCGCCATCGAGCAGGCGCCGGCGAGCAGACCGGCGAGGCCGGTGACGAGGACGGTGCGCGGCGCGAATTCGGCGCCGGCGACGCCCATGACGAGGCTGAGATTGGATACCAGCCCGTCATTGGCGCCCAGCACCGCGGCGCGCAACGCATTGCCGCCGGTGCGATGGCGGCCCTCGAGCTGTGCCAAGGTGCTGCCGGCCATGCCGTGGGTTTCGACCTGGGAGGCGATTTCGATGACATGGGCGTGGCTGCGCTCCATGTCGGGCAGGCCGCCGGCGACCGCCTCGGGCTGGTCGTCGTATTGCGCGACGTCCGCGCGCTCCAGCGTGTTGATGATCGGCAGGATCGCCTCGGGGCCGAGGCGCCGTGCCAGAAAGGCGAGGAAACGGCTGCGCAATCCGGCGCGATGCCGGCCCGGTGTTGCGCCGGCGCGGCGCAGCCGGCTTCGCCAGAATTCCGCATGCGATTCCTCGACCGCGGCGAGGCGCCGGTAGACCTCGGCCAGTTGCGGATTGCGCTCGGTCTCGGACAGCGCGCGGTAGAGCGCAGCGCTGTCGACCTCGCCCTGGAGGTTGCTGCGATAGCGCGGGGCCGGATCGTCTTTCGCCACTTTCGCTGGCTCCTCTCAAACCCAGTCGATCCTAGCATGGGCTAGCGCTATCATGCGCTCCGGCAAGGAGGCGCGCATGAGCGAGAACGACAAGATCGAGAAATCGGATTCCGAGTGGCAAGCCCAGCTCACACCCGAGCAGTTCCAGATCGCGCGCAAGAAAGGCACCGAGCGCGCCTTCACCGGCGAATATTGGAACGAGCACCGCGCCGGCACCTATGCCTGCGTATGCTGCGGCCAGGAGCTGTTCGCCTCGGATACCAAATTCGAATCCGGCTCGGGCTGGCCGAGCTTTTATCAGCCGATCGCCGCGGACAAGGTCGCGACCGAGACCGATCGCAGCTTCTTCATGGAGCGCACCGAGGTGATGTGCGGCAAATGCCAGGCGCATTTGGGCCACATCTTCCCGGACGGGCCAAAGCCGACCGGCTTGCGCTATTGCATCAACTCGGCCTCGCTGACCCTCAAGCCGAAAGACGGGAAGGGTTAACGAGAAATTGAACGATTCTGATTACCTCGTTAGCTCGATGAGATTAGCCGCTGTGACCGTATAAGTTACCGTCCTTTACAAGATGCCGACTCGGGCTGCATTATGTAGCCTGATCGCCAATGCTGCGCTAAACCGAACAATGCAATTTCAAAACATTCATGCCGGACTTCTTTGGAAGAACTTTATGCGGTCATATCCCGATGTGGAAGAACAGCCCCCGATAGCGCCAGTATTCGAAACATTTGGAATGCCTCCAGCGCTGGTCCCGCCGCCGCAAATCCAACTCCTCACGACGATGCCAGGTGCTCGGTATTGGTTTATTTCCGCCGACGGAAATGAGCTTCTACAGGTCCAGCAAGACCGTCTAATTCATAATTGGCGTAGGCAGTCAGAGGGCGATAAGTATCCGCGGTATGAAACGCTTCGCAAGCGGTTCTATGCCGAGGTGGAAAAGGTGCGGAAGTTTCTTAAAGCAGAGAAAATGGGAGCCATTTCACCCAATCAATGCGAGGTGACATATATCAACCACATCGACTTTGGTGATGGTGGCGATCCAACCAGTCACTTTGGCGACGTTTTTTCCTTATGGTGCGATGAGTACAGCAACGATTTTCTTCAACACATCGAAGGTGGGCTTTTCAACGTACGATATGTCCTTGAGGATGATCGCGGGGAGCCATATGGGCGGCTGCACGCTTCGGCCCAACACGTTATTCATCGGCGGACCTCTCGGTCCTTAATTCAGTTTACGCTGGTGGCGCGGGGTAAGCCGAAGCAAGAAACGCTCATTTCGGCTTTCGAATGGTTAGATCAAGGTCGCGCGGCGATCGTTAAAGGGTTTGACGCGCTTACGCGCCCCGAGATGCATGAGCGCTGGAGAAGAATCAATGCCAATAGCTAATAATGCGAAGATGTTATCCGAACTAGAAGTCTCGGATGCGTCTTCGTCATCGCAAACAACGGCGACGACGACAGCGAACAGTGCTCCGCTCGTTATCCTTGATGCTTTCCGCGTTAAATATGGACGCCAAGGTGGGCCGCGGGGGTGGGAAGATCAGATCGTTCCTAAAATCTGTCGGTTGCTCGATCTCAGTCCCGGATGGGATAGTTACAAAGGTGAGCCGCTCAAGCTGGATGCTGGTAGGTTCGCGATCAAGATATTGAACGACATAATGGGACCACGTACCCCGATCCCGCAGGTTGTCCCCGTTAGCACTGGTGGCATTCAGTTTGAGTGGCACAAGATGGACTACGACTTAGAGCTTTACATAGCGGCGCCATACGATTGTGAATTGTCCTATAGAGATCATACGAACGGCGACAGCGATTCGATCACCCTGTCGGCTGATTTTTCGCCGCTCGCACGACAAATGGTGCGAATATCCCACTAAACACGATGTAGGTTCATGCCTCCTGACGACGAGCAAATTGCCGGCGGTGCTGGTTTATTGCGCCGTGTGCATCCTGACCAAGTGGTGGAGGATGGAAGGGGAGGCCATCGTCCATCGTCCGGAGTATTTCGTGACCCTAAGATGTCAGTCGACGTCGAACCTCTTCTCGCACAAGAAGGACGCGACTGGCACTTTACGCTGCGAAACACGCCAGAGCACTCCCTCGTGCGGTTTGCAGCTCAAGTTGCCTTCGATCATCAGCAGATAATACAGCATATGCCCGAAGTCGATAATAATGCTCATGCCGAGGTGGTTGGACAAAAAACTGGCGCTATCCGTAATGCATTCGTGGATGCGGCCGAATGGGTTCTAAAAAAGCCTCGATGATAATCACCAACGAAGTCGGGGGTTGTTGTATGCCCCCTCAGCCGCGTGCCTCCAGCGCCTCGACCTGGCGCCAGCCGGCCTCGGCGAGGCGCTTGGCGCGGGCACCGGATTCCAGCGCCCGCGCGCTCGCCGCAGTGCCTTCGCGCACCCGGCCCATGATGCCCTGCAGGATCGCCGCAAGGCGAAACATGTTGAAGGCGATGTAGAAATCCCAATCGGGCAGGGATGTCCGGCCGGTGCGCCGGCAATAGAGCGCGCGGCCGTCCGCCTCGCTCGGAATGCCGAGCGCGGCGAGATCGTAGCCGAAGAGTCCGCGATAGGTATCGGGTCCGAGGCGCCACGGCATCATGTGATAGGCGAAATCCGAAAGCGGATTGCCGAGCGTCGAGAGCTCCCAATCGAGCACCGCGATGACCCGCGGCTCGCGCGGATGGAAGATCAAATTGTCGATGCGGAAATCGCCGTGGATCAGCGTGGTCTCCTCGCTGGCGGGCGCATGCGCCGGAAGCCATTCGATGAGGCGGTCCATCGCCGGGATGGACCCGGTCTCCGAGGCGCGGTACTGCTTGGTCCAGCGGTCGATCTGGCGCAGCACGTAGCTGCCCGGCCGGCCGTAATCGCCGAGGCCGACCGCGCCGTAATCGATCCGATGCAGGCGTGCGATCGTATCGTTCATCGCCGCGAAGATGCCGCTCCGCTCGACGGGTGCGAGCGCCGGCAGGGTTGGCTCCCAGAAGACCCGGCCCTCGATGCACTCCATCACATAGAAAGCGGTGCCGATGATGCTGTCGTCCATGCACAGCGCGTGCATCCGCGGCACCGGCACGTCGGTCGCGCCGAGCGCCGACATGATGCGGAACTCGCGATCGACCGCATGCGCCGAGGGCAGCAGCTTGCCGGGCGGCTTGCGCCGCAGCACGTAGCGCATGCCGCCGGCGGCAAGGCGATAGGTCGGGTTGGACTGGCCACCCTTGAATTGCTCGACCGCCACCGGCCCGCGAAAACCTGCGACATGTTCGCGCATCCAGGCATCGAGCCGCGCGAGGTCGAAGCGATGCTGCTCGCGCACCGGCATCGTGCCGGCAAATTCCTCGGGCCGGAATTCCTCGGTTTCGCTCATCTTCGCCTCGCGACGCAGCGCATGAAGATGACAAAAAAGACACAGCTATCGAAACATCGTCATGGCGCCGCGCAAACAAGCCTTAACATTGCCACGTTTTTGGGCAATGCTTTTATTACGAGCATTGGTCGAATTGATCGTGACATTCGCCGTCAGGCGCAGCCATTTCGGCCGCACCGGCCGAAATCAGCGAATTCCTTGCCGCGCAAGGGCTTTTTGCTTGGCCGCATGGTGCCGCGATGCGGCGTCGCGGGAGTTTTTTCAGACGCTTGCGGTGGCACCGCTTAAACGCGACTCGGCGGAAAAGCCCGAAAACCGGCGACAAAAGATTGCGGATGGTCAGGGAAAGCCTGGATCGCCGATGCCGCCTCGCCCGTTATGGTTAACGCCTCGTCAATCTTTTGAGCGCGACCATCATGGGCATCGCGACCATCATGGGCACGTCGAGGCGGTGCCTTGAAGCGGTGGCCTTGAACTTGCACATTTCTTTGAGTGGAGGTGGGGCATGAATAATCAGGACGGACTCTTCGGACTCTTTTCCAAGCAGTACGACACGCAAAAAGAGGCGGAGATGTCCTTGGAGGACTATCTCAAGGCCTGCGCGCGCGAGCCGATGGCTTATGCCAGCGCGTCCGAGCGCATGCTGGCCGCGATCGGCGAGTCCGAGATGGTCGATACCAGCGCGGATTCGCGCCTCGGCCGCATCTTCATGAACCGGACGATCCGGGTCTACCCGTCCTTCGCCGATTTCTACGGCATGGAAGAGACGATCGAGCGCATCGTCGGCTATTTCCGCCATTCGGCCCAGGGCCTCGAAGAGCGCAAGCAGGTTCTCTATCTGCTCGGCCCGGTCGGCGGCGGCAAATCCTCGCTCGCCGAGCGGCTGAAGCTCCTGATGGAAAAGATGCCGATCTACGTCTTGAAGGCCGGCAAGGAGATGAGCCCGGTGTTCGAGAGCCCGTTGGGCCTCTTCGATCCGCTCACGATGGGCGACTTGCTGGAGAAGCAATACAAGATTCCGAAGCGCCGCCTGACCGGCCTGCTCAGCCCGTGGGCGCTGAAGCGGCTCGACGAGTTCGGCGGCGACATCTCGAAATTCTCGGTGGTGCGCGTCCATCCCTCGCGCCTCCGGCAGATTTGCGTCGCCAAGACCGAGCCGGGCGACGAGAACAACCAGGACATCTCCTCGCTGGTCGGCAAGGTCGACATCCGCAAGCTCGAATTCTTCTCGCAGAACGACGCCGACGCCTATTCCTATTCGGGCGGCCTCAATCGCACGACCCAGGGCATCCTCGAATTCGTCGAGATGTTCAAGGCGCCGATCAAGATGCTGCATCCGCTCCTGACCGCGACCCAGGAGAGCAACTACATCGGCTCCGAGAACATCGGCGCGATTCCCTTCCAGGGCATCATCCTCGCCCATTCGAACGAGGCCGAGTGGCAGACCTTCAAGAACAATCGCAACAACGAAGCCTTCATCGACCGCATTTGCGTGATCAAGGTGCCGTACTGCCTGCGCTCGACCGAAGAGCGCATGATCTACGAAAAGCTGGTGCAGAACAGCGAGCTGTCGTCCAATCCCTGCGCGCCCGGCACGCTCGACATGCTGTCGCGCTTCTGCGTGCTGTCGCGTTTGAAGCCGCACGAGAATTCGAATCTCTATTCGAAGATGCGCGCCTATGACGGCGAGAGCCTCAAGGACACCGATCCGCGCGCCCGCACGGTGCAGGAATATCGCGATGCCGCCGGGGTCGACGAGGGCATGCTGGGTCTCTCGACCCGCTTTGCCTTCAAGGTGCTGTCGAGCACTTTCAACTACGACACGCACGAGATCTCGGCCGATCCGGTCCATCTCATGTACATCCTCGAGCAGTCGATCCGGCGCGAGCAATTCGCCGAGGAGCAGGAGAAGAAGCTGCTCGCCTTCATCAAGGCCGATCTGGCGCCGCGCTATGCCGAGTTCATCGGCAACGAGATCCAGAAGGCCTATCTCGAATCCTACGGCGATTACGGACAGAACCTGTTCGACCGCTATGTCGCCTATGCCGACGCCTGGATCGAGGATCAGGATTACAAGGATCCCGATACCGGCCAGCTTATGGATCGCGAGCTGCTGAACCAGGAGCTGTCGAAGATCGAGAAGCCGGCGGGCATCGCCAATCCCAAGGACTTCCGCAACGAGGTGGTGAAGTTCGCGCTGCGCGCGCGGGCCGCGAACAAAGGCAAGAACCCGGCCTGGACGTCCTACGAGAAGCTGCGCGAGGTAATCGAGAAGCGGATGTTCAGCCAGGTCGAGGACCTGCTGCCGGTGATCAGCTTCGGCACCAAAAAGGACAGCGACACCGAGAAGAAGCACCACGACTTCCTCGAGCGCATGACCTCGCGCGGCTACACGCCGCGCCAGGTGCGGCGCCTGGTCGAGTGGTATATGAGAGTCAACAAGGCCGGCTAGCCCGGCGCCCCGAGGAGATCGCGCGCGATGAACATTATCGATCGCCGGCCCAATCCCAAAGGCAAGAGCCTTGCCAACCGGCAGCGATTCATCGAGCGTGCGAAGGGCGAGGTGAAAGACGCGATCGCCGAAGCCCT
>Ga0307373_10014184_pt1 | contig 11020 bp, 10 predicted proteins | sample OX2MG_FD_202534 | JGI IMG/M metagenome (GOLD analysis project Ga0307373, IMG submission 202534) | Soil microbial communities from Risofladan, Vaasa, Finland - OX-2 | ecosystem: Environmental > Terrestrial > Soil > Coastal area > Acid sulfate soil | place: Finland: Risofladan, Vaasa | collected... | reverse complement strand
GGATCGCATCACCGGCTATACCGGCGTCTATCCCGACCCCGCCAGCCTCGCCGCGGCGGCACCCTATTCGGCACCGCCGCGCAGGCCGTGGTTCTCCTCGCTTCTGCCTTAGGTCAGAACCGTCCCGCCTGATAATCCGCGATCGCCTCGTGGATTTGCTCGGGCGTGTTCATGACGAACGGCCCATAGCGCGCGACCGGCTCGTCGAGCGGCTGCCCAGCCACCAGCAGCACCCGCGCCGACGCAGCACCAGCCCCGAGGACGACTCGATTGCCGCCGCCGAGCACAGCAAGCGTGCCGCGCGGCACGGTCTGACCAGACTCGACGCTTGGCCCAGCGCCGATCCGCGCCGCACCCTCGAACGGATAAGCAAACGCGTTCTGGCCCGCCGGCAGGTCGATCGCGGTCGCGGCACCGGCCGGCAGCTCAACATCGAGGAAGGTCGGCGCCGTGGCGATGCCGGCGACCGGCCCCGTCACCCCGGCGACCGTGCCAGCGACGACATGGACCCGCACGCCACCCGGCAGTTCCACCACCGGCACCTGGTCGGGCTCGAATTCCTGGTAGCGCGGGGCGGTCATCTTCTCGGCCGCCGGCAGATTGACCCATAATTGGAAGCCCCACATCAAGCCGGCTTCCTGCTCGGGCATTTCCGAATGGACGATGCCGCGCCCGGCGGTCATCCACTGCACGCTGCCCGGCCGCAGCAAGCCGCTATGGCCCTTGTTGTCACCGTGACGCATGCGCCCGGCGAGCATGTAGGTCACGGTCTCGAAGCCGCGGTGCGGATGATCGGGAAAGCCGCCGATATAGTCGGCGCCGTCCTCGGAACGGAACTCGTCGAGCAGAAGGAAAGGATCGAGCGCGCCGAGCGTCTGGTTACCGATCACTCGGGTGAGCTTCACCCCCGCGCCGTCGCTGGTCGGCTGGCCGAGCGAGAGCCGAGCCACTTGCCGCGCATCGCTGGTCTGGTCGAGCATGATGATCTTGCCTCTCAAGAAATTCGCTTGAGAGGTTATATAAGCGCTCGACTCGCCGCCTGCGATGGCCGCGGCGTTCGGCCAAGCCTTATGAGGCTTTCGGCGTTTCGACGAGATCGGCGAGCTTTTGGCGCAGGTTCTTGGCCTTGTCGCTCGGCAGCGCGTAGACCCAGGGCGAGAGCCTGGTATTGAGATCGGCGGCCAGCTTCGTGCCATCGCCGGTGCCGGACGCCGTGAATCTCGCCCAGCTTTTCCCGTCCTTGTCGGCGAGATCGACGCTAATGGTCAGCCCATTGAAGGCGACGAATTGCGCGTGGCTGACGCCGTCTTTCGGGAAATCGAAACCCTTGGCCGGGCTGACATCGTCGAGCTGCAGCGCGGCCAGCGTGCCGGCCGCATCGTCGAGCACGCTGTCGTATTTGAGCTTCTTGTCCTTGGGCATGGCGACCAGCGCCAGTTTGTCGGCGGGCTGGGCGCGCGCGATCGTGACGCTCGACCCGTCGGGCTGCGTGAGGATCGTCTGCTTGACCTGCGCCAGCGGCAGGTCGAGCAGCTTCTTGTCGAGCCAATCGGCGGTGTTGCCGGCGAGATCGAGATTGCCGCGCGCCAGCCAGGATTGCGCCGTGCCGGGCTTGCGGACATAGACGCCGCCTTCGCCGCCGCCGAGCTGGTCGGCGCGATGCTTGCCGGTGATGACCTCGCCCAGCAACACGCCTTTGGTATCCGCGAGCGTCACCATCGTGGATTTCGAATCCTTGCCGCCGGCGTCCTCGACTTCGAGCCGCGGGTAGAATTTGGGCTTCGCGGTTTTGGGCTCGATATAGATCATATCGGCGAGGCCGAGCAGCGCCTGGCGCACCTTGGTCGTGTCGGCAGGATAGCCGCCGCGCTCCTCGACCGACCAATTGCCGCCGTCGCGCACCAGCGTGGTCTTCTGATCGGCGTGGACCAGCGCCATCCGGCCGACATCGCCGAGACGCTGCGCGACCTCCGGCAGCACCGGCTGGCCGGCGAGCGGATCGGGCTGCATGCCGGCGGTGTGCGAGACCAAAACCGCGAGCGCGACGGCCACCACCGTCGTTCCGACCAACGCGAGAAGCCCTTTGTTCTGCATGGCGTTGTCCCTTACGCGCCGCTACGAGCTTGGCGCTTGCGCCGCCGGAAGCGCACCCCGCCGATGACGATGGCGACCAGACCGACCAGGATTGGCACGAAGGCGATGTCGAAAAATTCCGTCCAGGCCTGCAGCCGGTCGATATCCTGGCGCAGCGCGAGCTGGACTCGGCGCAATTGCTGGCGGATCGTCAGCATGTCGCCGCGGAAATTGTCGATCGCCTGCTCTTGCTGGGTGGCGAGCGCAACGCCCGGCCGGCCGCCCTGCGCGCGCAGATTCTTGATTTTGTCTTGCGTGTCCTTGAGCTTGGTCTCGAGGTCCTTCTCGGTCGCCTGATAGCGCGCATCGGCGGCGCGCTGGATATTGTCGATCAACTCGAACGGCCGCGCCGAGGTGCCGCGGCTGCGCAAGCTGACGAGATCGTCGCCGCCGGCGAGCACGTCGAGCGCATTGGCGACGAAATCGCCGTTGTTCGCGACCGGGATCACCACGTTCTGGCCGAAGAAATCCTGGCTTTGCTCCCAGAAGCGGTCCTCGAGGATGTCGGTGTCGGCAACGACGATCACGTCGATCGGCTTCGCCGCGGTCTTGATCTGCGGCGCAGCCGCAGGCGTTGGCGGCGATGGCGTCGCGCTCGCTGCCGGCGGCGTCGCAGACGCGTCCTTCTTGTCGTCCTTCGCCTTCTTATCCTTGGGGGGGCCGTCGGGAAAAGCGGTGGTGGCCGGGCCGGTCACCTGCGCCGCGAGCGTCAGCCGCTTGCCGTCGGGCTTGAAGTCGCGCAGCAGGCCGCCGACGTCGGGAACGCCGCCGACGCCCTGGATTTTCGCGACCGGGATCGCCATCGAATCGGTCGAGGTGCTGATCAGGGGCGTGAAGGTGGTCTTGGCAGCTTTCGTCGGATCGAGAATTCCCGCCGACGCCATGTTGATATGCGTCAGGTCTGCGGTAATCGGGCTTTCGTGATTGAGATCTTGTTGATCGAGCGACAGCCAGGCGACGTAATCCATCGCCTCGACATGCTGCGCGGTGCCGGCATTGACGCGCCGCGCCGCGCGCCGGTCGCCCGCCACCATCTTGGGCTCCATCGTCAGCCCCCAGGCCGCGAACAGCTTCGGCATGTCGCTGTCCAGCGGCATGCCTGGTGGATTGAGCTGGCTCGGATGCATCTGCTGGGTTTCCGAATTCGGATCGACGAACACCAGCGCCTTGCCGCCGCCCAGCACGAATTGGTCGATGGCATAAAGCGTCTTGTCCGAGAGGTGCTGCGGATGCGCGATCATCAGCACGTCGACATCGGACGGCACGCGGTCGAGCTCGGTCGAGAGGTCCTTGATGTCGTAGAGGCCTTTGATCTGATCGATCACCGCATAGGGGATCATCGGCTGGCCCTGCATCGCCGCCATCATGTCGCCTTCGAGCGGCAGATCGGTCAGAAGCCCGATCACCGGCTTTTTCGGGAAGGCGAGACTGTGGATGAGCTTCGTCAGATCGTATTCGAGAAACTGCTCGCGCTCGGGCTGGAAGAACGGGATGATCTGCAGATCGTCGGTCGAATTGGTCGCGGCGAGGCCGAAATAGATCTGCTCGCCGCCCTGGTCGAGCGGCACGCCTTGGAGGCCGAAGGCGACGGCGCGATCCTCGACCGCCGAGAACGGCTTCGGGTCGAGCTCTTGCAGCTCGATCTTGCCCTTGGCGACGGCGGCGTATTCCTCGAGCATCTCGCGCACGCGCTGCGCATAGACGCCGTAGGACGGAATCTCGTCGCCGAGTTTCTTGGAATAATAGAATCGCAGCACCAGCGGCTCGTCGATCTTCGCGAGCGTCGAGCGCGTGCCCTGCGACAGCGTGTAGAGCTTGCCCTGGGTCAGGTCGATGCGGGTGGTATCGAGCGTGCGGTTGGCGATGACGTTGACGGCGACGAACAGCACCGCCGCGGAGATCAATCCGACAACCGCGAGGCTGCGGCGGGACAGCGTGGGGGAACTCATGCTGGCCTCAATCCGCCTTGGTGAGATCGACGATGACGGCGTTGGCATAGAGGAACAGCGCCATTACCGAGACGAAGAACACCGCGTCGCGCAGATCGATCACGCCGCGCAAGATCGCGTTGAAGTGGCTGTAGAAGCTGAACGAGGCGATGGTGTCGAGCACGCTCGGCGGCGCCCAATCCTGAAGGAAGCCGAGGACGACGGTCGAGCCGCTGACGGTGAAGAGGAAGCACGCCGCCGCGGTCAGCACGAACGCGATCACCTGGTTCTTGGTGAGCGCCGAAAGCGCCGAGCCGATCGCCAAATAGCCGCCGGCCATCAGGAAGCTGCCGACATAGGAGGCGACGATCACGCCGTTGTCGGGGCTGCCGAGCACGTTCACCGTGATCCAGAACGGGAAGGTGAGGATCAGCGCGATGCCGGCGAATGCCCAGGCGGCGAGGAACTTGCCGAGCACCGCCGCGGTCATCGAGATCGGCAGCGTCAGGAACAGCTCTATCGTGCCGCTCTTGCGCTCCTCGGCCCAGAGCCGCATCGACAGCGCCGGAATGAAGACCAGATAGAGCCAGGGGTGGAAGCTGAAGAAAGCGACCAGATCGTCCTGGGCGCGATCGAAGAAATTGCCGAGGAAGAACGTCAGGGTGCCGGCGAGCACCAGGAAGATCACGATGAAGACGTAGGCGAGCGGCGTCGCAAAATAGCTCGCGAGCTCGCGGCGGAAGATGATCCAGGTGTTGTGCATCGGATTGTCGCTCAGGCTGCCGGCGCGGTGATCGCGCGGAACACGTCGTCGAGCCGGCCGCGCTCGACTCGCATGCCGGCGATCGGCCAGCCCGCGGTGCGCACCAGATCGGTGACCTCGGAAACGATCGCGTGGCCGTCGCGCGGAAAGATCATCAACCCGGCGCCCTCATCGTCCTCGACCGGCTCGACCGAGCTGACGCCAGGCAGCCGCAGCAGCGCGGTCGCCGCATCCGGCGCCTCGCCCGAGATCGCCAGCCGCACCGCGTTGTGATGGCGCGAGCGCGCCTCGAGCTCGGCGGGCGTGCCGTCGGCCAGGAGCCTGCCATGCGCGATGATGGTGGCGCGGGTGCAGACCGCGTCGACCTCCTCGAGAATATGCGTCGAGATGATGATCGCCTTCGACGGCGCAAGCTCGGTGATGAGCGTGCGCACCTCGTGCTTTTGATTGGGATCGAGACCGTCGGTCGGCTCGTCGAGGATCAGCACGTCGGGATCGTGCAGCAGCGCCTGCGCTAGCCCGACGCGGCGCTTGAAGCCTTTCGAGAGCGTGTCGATCGGCTGCGCCAGCACGCCGCCGAGCGCGGTGCGCTTGACCGCGAGATCGATGCGCTTCTGCGCGTCGGCGCCATCGAAGCCGCGAATGCGCGCGATGAAATGCAGGAAGCTGTGCGGCGTCATGTCGGGATAAGCCGGCGCGCCTTCGGGCAGATAGCCGATATGGCGCTTGGCGGCGATCGGATCGGCGACGATATCGGCGCCGCACACCACCGCGGTGCCGCTGGTCGGCGCGAGAAAGCCGGTGATGACTTTCATGGTGGTCGATTTGCCGGCGCCGTTCGGACCAAGGAAACCGAGCACTTCGCCGCGGCCGACCGTGAACGACACGTCGCTCACCGCCGTCACCGGCCCAAACCGCCGGGTCAGATGGCGAACTTCAATCATCGCGTCCATGGTGACCGTCTCGCTCCCGGATTCTTCTTCTGAGACCAGGGGCCATAAGCCGCATTTCGCGCCGGAAAATCAAGCCTCGGCATCGCGAGTAGGACTTAATTCGCTGTAATGTAGCGGAGATTCAGCCCTTCAGCGCGGTTTTGATCGCGCCGGTCAGGACCGGATCGTCGGGCGCGACCCGCGACGGCCACGCGCCCGCGAGCGTACCGTCGGCCGTGACCAGGTATTTGTGGAAGTTCCAGCGCGGCGCGCCGCCGACCGATGCGACCCACTGATAGAAGGGATGCGCGTTCGCGCCGGTTACCGGCTCTTTCGCGGCCAGCGGAAAATCGACCGCGAAATTCTTGCTGCAAAAATCATGAATCTCGGCGTCGCCGCCCGGCTCTTGCCCGCCGAAATCGTTCGAGGGCACGCCCAGCAGCACGAAACCCCGATCGCGATAGCGCTGCCACAGCGTCTCGAGCCCGGCATATTGCGGGGTGAAGCCGCATTCCGAGGCGGTGTTGACCACCAGCACCGGCTTGCCGCGCCAGGCCGCCAGCGGCAACGCGCCGCCGTCGATCTTGCGGAAGCTGAAATCATGCGCGCTCATGCTGGTGCTCCTTGGAAGCGCTTCGCGTCGGCGGCGGCATAGGCAGCGACCTTCATATCGGCCGCCTGCGCCCGCTTCAGCCGCGCGATCAGATCGCCGAGCTTGGCCGCGGGCAGCGCGCAGGTCACTTCGGTGTTCGGCATGCCGGTGCGCACGCGGCTCAGCATGCAGCCGCTCGACACCGCGACTGCGCCGGTCTCCTGGGCGATCGGGATGATGTGGCATTGCGGCTTGCCCTCGAAGTGCAGCTCGGGCCACGCGTCCTTGACCAGCATGAGCTGCTTGCCGGTCAAACGCAGGAACACGATATCGGGATCGAACGCCGCCGCGGCGAGCGGGCCGTAGAGCACCGCCTGGGGCTTTTTCGCCACGGTCGGAATTGTCGCGGCATCTGCCATCGTCACCCATTCGGCGCCGACGAAGGCCGCGACATCGGCGCCCGAGGCCGCCTCGGCCAAGGTCTTGAAGCCATGCGTATAGCTGCCGACGCTGCAATTGCCGTGATCGGCGGCGACGGTCGCGAAGGCGTGCTCGGTCGCCGTCATCCAGAAGACGCAGCCCGCCGGGGCCGCACCGGTGCGCCCGTCCGGCGTCGGCGACGGCATCGCGCCGCCCGGCCGCGGCAAGCCCGCCGGCACGCTGTCGACGAACGCGATCGCGATCGGCGGCACCGACAGTCCCAACAGATCGCGCAAATCGCGGTCGTGCGTCGCGGCGTTTTCATTGTTCATCATGGTCTTCTCACCCGTAACGTTGTTCGGTCCAAGGATCGCCGCGCTCGTGATAGCCGCGCTCTTCCCAGAAGCCCGGCCGGTCGCGCGCGACAAATTCGATGCGCTGCACCCATTTCGCGCTTTTCCAGAAATAGAGCTTCGGCACGATCGCGCGCACCGGCCCGCCATGCTCGCTCGGCAGCGGCTTGCCTTGCCAGGAATGCGCCAGCAGCACGTCATCATCGTCGAAATCAGCGAGCGGCAAATTGGTGGTGTAGTCGTCATAGCTGTGAAAGACCACGAAACGCGCCTCGGCCTTGGGCTGGACCAAGCTCAAGATGTGCTTAGCGCCGACGCCGTCCCATCGATTGTCGAAGCGCGACCACGCGGTGACGCAATGGATGTCGGAAACGTCGCCGGTTTGCGGCTGGCCCATGAACTCGGACCAGCTCCAATCGAGCCTGGTCGCGACCAGGCCGTCGACCGCGAGCCGCCAGCGCTCGGCCGCAATATTGGGCGCGACGCCGAGATCGAGCACCGGCCAGTCACGCACCAAATGCTGCCCCGGCGGCAGGCGGTCCTTCGGCGGTTGGGCACCTTGCGGGCGGGCGCTGCCGGTCAGCAGCCGGCCGACGCGCGCCCAGCGCTCTTTGGCTGCCACCAGCTTGGGCCGCGCCTGCGCGAGCTTGTCGCCCAACCCGTCGTTTGGGGGCTTTTCGTCTGGGGGCTTGTCGGTCATCGCCACATCGTCGGTCGACCGGGAGATTACCGCGCGCCGCGAGGCATTCCAGGGATTTCCCGTTGCACGCGGATGGCCGCTTGGTCGAGACTGCGGCCGCATCATGCTGTTGCTCATCCTCGTCAAAGGCATCGTCGTCGGCATCGTCATCGCACTGCCGGTCGGGCCGGTGGGCGTGTTATGCGTGCGGCGTTGCCTGTTCGAGGGCGCGAGATACGGCTTCGTCTCGGGGCTTGGCGCGGCGGCCGCCGATGCCAGCTTCGGCGCGATTGCCGGCTTCGGCCTGACCTATTTGCGCGATTGGCTGCTCGGCTATCAGGATTGGTTCGGCCTCGCCGGCGGGCTGTTTCTGCTTGCCTTCGGCATCAAGGCGCTGTTCATGGGCCGCCCGCGCGAGCCTGAGCCCCTCGGCGGCGAGCATTTGCTCGGCGCTTTTGCCTCGACCTTCGCCCTCACCATCGCCAACCCGATCACGCTGCTGTCGTTCGCAATGATCTTCGCCAAGGTCGGTGCCGGCGCGACCGCTGGTATCGGCGACATCTCGGTGCTGGTCGCCGGCGTCTTCGCGGGCTCGCTGCTGTGGTGGCTGAGCTTGAGCTTCGGTATCGCCTCGGTGCGCCATATGGCCGGCAACATCGTGATGCTGTGGATCAATCGGGTTTCGGGCGCGATCCTGCTGTCGTCGGGCGGCGGATTGCTGGTGCTCGCGGTCCAAGGGCTACGCGCCGCCGGCTGACGCCCATTCTTGGCCTCGCAGCGGGGCGCGGCTAAGCTTGCACGTTATGACATTGCGCCGCTTCTTGCCGTGGCTCGCCATTGTGGCGCTGTGCCTCGCGCCGCCGGTCGCGGCCAAGGCGCAGAGCGCGGCATTGGCGCTCGCAGCACCCGCAACCGCGGCGCCGTCGACCGCCCCCACCGTCGCACAGCTCCAAGCGCTGGTTGCGACGCTCAAGGACGACAAGGCGCGCACCCAGCTCGTCGAGGAGCTGCAATCGCTGGTCGCCGCGGAAACCGCGCAGCAGAAAGCAAAGCCCGCCACGCCGATATCGTGGTTCTCGGGGCTGCCGGGCCAGCTCGACGCGATCGGCGGCGAAGTGCTGGCGGCGGTGCCGATCTTCGCGCAAGCACCGCGCTTCGCCGCCTGGGTCGATTTTCAGGTCCAGAACGACCAGCGGCGCCAGCGCTGGATCGCGATCACGACCAAGCTGCTGGCGATGTTCGTCGCCGGGATCGCCGCCGATCTGGCGGCGCGGCTCCTGCTGCGGCGTCCCGCCCGCTTCCTCAATGCGCGGCAGAGCGAGAGCCTGCCGGTGCAGCTTCTGCTGTTGACGCTGGCAGCGATCGTCGAGCTGCTGCCGGTGTTGATCTTCGCCGGGGTTGCGACCTTCGTCATGCCGCTGACCGAGGCGGGCGAGCGAGCGCGCGGCGTCGCCGGCGTGCTGGTCGCGGCGACCGTGTGGGCGCGCGGCTCCCTCGGCATCATGCGGGTCGTGCTGCTGTCGCCGCGCGCGCAGCTCCTCTATTCGCTCGGCGACGAGACGCGGCACTACCTTTACATCTGGATGCGGCGCTTTGCCTATTGGGCGGCCTATGGCTACGCCGCCTCGATATGCGCCTGGTATTTCAATGCGCCGGGCGCGATCGACGGCCTGCTGATGCGCATCAGCGTTCTGGTGCTGGCGATTCTCGCCATCATCTTCGTCCTGCAAAACCGCGCCGCGGTCGCGGAATGGCTGCGCGGCGGCGACCGCGCCGACGAGATCCGTTGGCGGGTTTTGCGCCATCGCCTGGGCGAGACCTGGCACATCCTCGCGATCGTCTATGTGGTCGGCACTTTCGGCATCTACATCTTGAACGCGCAAGGCGGATTCACTCTGCTGTTGCGCGCGACGGCGCTCAGCCTGGTCGTCGTTTCGGGCGCCGCCATCCTGGCGCGCGTCATCGAGCGCATGCTGCGCAGCAGCTTTACGGTCGATCCGGCGCTGAAAGAGCGCTTTCCGCATCTCGAAGCCCGCGCCAACCGCTACACCGCGATCCTGACGATTATTTGCGTAACCGCGATCTATGGGCTCGCCGCGCTGGCCTTGCTCGAGGCCTGGGGAATCGGCGCCTTTACCTGGATGGTCGGCGTCACGCGGCAGCCGGCGGCGCGCAGCACGATCGCGCTGACGATCGTGCTGGTCGGCGGCGTGGTGCTGTGGGAATTCTTCAGCTCGACGATCGAGCGGCGGCTGGCCGGGATCGACAACATCGGCCGCTCGCGGGCGCGCACGCTCTTGCCGCTGCTGCGCACCACATTGCTGGTCATTCTGATCACCATCGCCGCGCTGATGGTAATGTCGGAAATCGGCTTGAACATCGCGCCGCTGCTGGCCGGCGCCGGCATCGCCGGCATCGCCGTCGGCTTCGGCGCGCAGGCGCTGGTCAAGGACATCATCACCGGCTTCTTCATTCTGCTCGAGGATACGTTCGCGGTCGACGACCGGGTCGATGTCGGCGGCGGCCATGTCGGCGTCATCGAAGCGGTCTCGATCCGGAATTTCCGCCTGCGCGACGTGCAAGGGATCGTGCACACCGTGCCGTTCAGCGCGATCACCACCGTCCTCAATATGAGTCGCGACTTCGGCTACGTCGTCTGCGACGCCGGTGTCCTCTATAAGGAGGACCCCGATCGCGTGATCGAGATCATGCGCGAGGCCGGCAAGGAGTTGGCCGACGAGCCGCGCTGGGCGCGCTGCGTCCTGGCGCCGCTCGAAATCCTGGGCATCGAGCGCTTCACCGACACGGCAATGGTCGTGCGCGCGCGCATCAAGGCCACCCCGCCTTATCAGATGGAGTTAGCCCGCGAATTCAACCGCGTGCTGAAAAAGGCGTTCGACCGCCACGGCGTCGAGATGGCCTCGACCAACCAGATCAATTACGTCGCCGCGCGCGCCGCTGCAGCCGCGGCGGCAGCGCAAGCGGCGCAAGCGGCGCCCTCAGTCTAAATCGTCGCCGCGCGCCAGCCGCTCCAGCGCCGCGACATCGGGCGCGCGTAGCACGCGGCGCGCGAGATCGAGGCCGAAGCCGGCACGCGCGAGGCTGGCCAGATCCTTCTGCCGCCAGTCAGCGCGCTTGCCCGCCGCGCGATAAGGACCGAGACGCCGGCGGCGAACCAAAGCGCAAGCCGCGGCGAGCTCGGTTTCGCCGCCCGCGTCGA
>Ga0307373_10014183_pt1 | contig 11020 bp, 10 predicted proteins | sample OX2MG_FD_202534 | JGI IMG/M metagenome (GOLD analysis project Ga0307373, IMG submission 202534) | Soil microbial communities from Risofladan, Vaasa, Finland - OX-2 | ecosystem: Environmental > Terrestrial > Soil > Coastal area > Acid sulfate soil | place: Finland: Risofladan, Vaasa | collected... | reverse complement strand
TCCTGCGCGCGCGCGACGATCCGGTCCGACTCCTCCTGCGCCTTCTCCATGATGCGGTCGGATTCCTGGTTGACCCGCTTGGCCTGCCGGACCTCCTCGGGGACGGCGACGCGCAGCTGATCGATCAGGTCGAGCGCGGTCGCCTGGTCGATCACGACGTTGTTGGTGAGGGGCAGCCTCTTCCCGTTGGCCACGAGCGACTCGAGTCGCTCGACGAGGAAGATGATGTCGATGGCGGGAACCTCCTGTTGCCGGTCCGGGCGGGCGTCCCGGGCTGACGCGCCATTCTAGCCCACAGCCGGGCCCCTGCTCCACTCCCGCGCGGCGGCCTCCAGCTGCTCGGCCACCGCGCGGGGCACCATGCCCCGGACGTCACCGCCGAACCTGGCGATCTCCTTCACGAGGCTCGAGCTCAGGTACGCGTGCTCGAGCGCGGTCATGAAGAACACCGTGTCGATCTCGGGCGCCAGCTTCCGGTTGAAATGCGCCATCTGCAGCTCGCTCTCGAAATCGCTGACGGCCCGCAGCCCGCGCACGACGAACGCGGCCCCGTGGTGCCGGGCGGCCTCGACGGTCAGCCCGTCGAAACGGACGATCGAGATCCGGCTCGCGACATCCCGGGCCAGCTCCTCCTCGACGGATCGGCGGATCACGTCCGTCCGGTCGTCCTCGTCCAGGAGCGCGGATTTGCGCGAGTTCTCGAGCACGGCGACGACGAGCCGGTCGAACACGCCGGCGGCACGGGCGATGACGTCGAGGTGCCCGAACGTGATCGGATCGAACGAGCCCGGGTAGATCGCGACGCTCATCCCGCCTCTCCGTCCGTCATCCGGCCTCCCGCTCGCCGTCCGCCCCAGCCGTCGCCTCCGCGGGGGGTGCCGGGTCCGGCCCCGGCTCCCCGCCGGGTCCGGCCGGTTCCGGACCGTAGACGGTCACGACACCCTCGCCGACACGGCGCTCCCGCAGCTGCACGAGCCGCCCCGACCGCTCGGGAAGCGCGTCCCGCCAGAAGTGGCGGGCCACCACCACCGAGGTGGGGCGGAGAAGGCCTCCCTCGCCGAGCCGTCGAAGCACGTCGAGCATAGCAGCGTCCCCGAACGGCGGATCGACCAGCACCACGTCGAACGGTCCCGTCGCACCGGCGAGATAGGCGCCGACGTCCCTGCGGTGGACACGGGCGGCCGGACCTCCCAGCCGGGTCCGGCGGAGGTTCTCCTCGATGACGCGTGCGGCGTTCGGGTCGCGCTCGACGAAGTCGCAGCTCTCGGCGCCCCGGCTGAGCGCCTCGATCCCGCCCGCGCCGCTGCCGGCGAAGAGGTCGAGGACCCGGGCGCCGGGAAGGACCGGGTCCAGCGAGCCGAAGATCGCCTGCTTGATGCGGTCCGCGAACGGCCGCGTGCCGGAGCCGGGGTGGAGGAGCCGCCGGCCCCGCGCCGTGCCGGCGATGACGCGCCCCGCCTCAGGCATGGTCGGCGCCTCCCGCTCTCCGCGAGGTGCCCGGAGGGCGGGCTGACGAGGTCCCGCGCGCCCGGCGCCCGGCCGCCGATCCCGGCCCAGCGGGCGTCCCGGGCGCCGCCCCGGCCCGGGTCTGCCTCGCCGCCCGGGCGTGGGCGGGGGGATCCGGCGCAGGCTCGCCCGTCTCCGGAAGCGCCTCGCCGGCTCCGACCCGCGCCAGCCATCCGGTCGCCAGCTCCCGACGCAGCCCGTCCAGCCCGGGGGCAAGCGCGCCGTCCAGCTCGACCATGGCCAGCGCCTCGTCTCTCGCGGTAGCCGACAGGTCACGGTCGGCCGGATCGTCGAGGCTCGCCACGCGCAGCGGCGGCAGCCCGCTCTGCTCCATCCCGAGGAGGTTGCCGGCCCGCCTGAGGCGGAGGTCCTCCTCGGCGAGCACGAAGCCGTCCTGCGTACCCTGCACGGCCTCGAGCCGCGCCCTCGCCACCTCGTCGGCCGCGTCCGACACGAGGACGCAGTACGACTGCCACTCACCGCGGCCGACCCGCCCGCGGAGCTGGTGGAGCTGCGCCACCCCGAAGCGGTCCGCGTTGAGGATCACCATCACGGACGCGTGCGGCACGTCCACGCCGACCTCGATCACGGTCGTCCCCACCAGGACGCCCAGCTCGCCCCGCCGGAAGGCCTCCATCGCGGCATCGCGCTCCCGCGCGGGCATCTGCCCGTGCACGATCCCGATGCCGGCGTCGAGGCCGCCCACGCCCGCGCGTCGCGCCGCCTCGGGCAGCGCCTCGCGCACCATCGTGGCCGCGTCCTCCACCGCGACGGCCTCCGCGGTGTCGTCCTCCTCGACGAGCGGGACCACCACGAACGCCCGCCGGCCCGCGTGCAGCTCGCGCGCGACGAGCTGCCACGTCCCTCGCGCCGGGTCTCCCGGATCGTCGCCGAGCAGCTGGCCGAAACGGCGGATGCCGGTGAGAACCGGCACGCGGCCCGCGGGAGGCGTCCGCAGGTCCGACACGTCGAGGTCGGCGTAGAAGACCTGCGCCAGGGTCTGGGGGATCGGCGTCGCGGTCATCAGCAGGACGTGGGGGTTGCGGCCCTTCCGGGCGAGCGCGTCCCGCTGCGAGACGCCGAACCGGTGCTGCTCGTCGATCACGACGAAGGCCAGGTCGCGGAATCGCACCGACTCCTGGATCAGCGCGTGGGTTCCGACGATCACCGACGCGCCCCCGTCGTCGCCCGCGATGCGGGCCATCCCGCGATTCCGGTCCGCCGCCCCAAGCGAACCGGTGAACAGGGTGACCCCGTGGCCGAGCGGCTCGAGGAGCCTCGCGAGCGTCTCCGCGTGCTGCCGGGCCAGAAGGTCCGTGGGTGCGAGAAGCGCCGCCTGGCGGCCGGTATCGGCCACGAACGCCAGGGCGAGCGCGGCGACGGCCGTCTTGCCCGAGCCGACGTCCCCCTGGAGCAGGCGCAGCATCGGCCGGCTGGACGCCAGGTCCGCCCGGATCGATCCGAGCGCCGACGCCTGGTCGGGGGTGAGGCGCGCGTCGCCCGCTCCGGCGGCCCTCTCGCGGATGGCGCGCGACAGGACCGCCTCGACGGCGGCGATGGCGGCCTCGTACCGCTCGTCCGCGACCTCGATGCGATCGGCGGTGTCCGGGCGGCGTTGCCGGTCGCGGGAGATCATCCCCAGCTGCAGGGCGAGAAGCTCGTCGAACGCCAGGCGCCGCAGGGCCATGTCCCGCCGGTCGAACTCCTCCGGGAAGTGGACCTGCTCGAGCGCGTCGCCGATCCCGACGAGGCCGCGGCGCATCCTCATGTCGTGCGGCAGGTAGTCCTCGAGCGAGGCGGCGTGCCGGGTCAGGGCCTCGCGCATGAGCCTCCGGAGGGAGGGGTTCGTGACCCCCGCCGTCAGCCGGTACAGGGGCACGATCCTGCCGGCGTGCAGTGATTCGACGTCGTCCGGCCCGAACTCCGGGCCCTGGAACTCCGGGATCGGGAGCAGCCCCTTGATCACGACACGGCCCGTGATGACGATGCGGTCGCCGGCATGGACCCGCCGCTCGACGTAGCGTCGGCCGTACCAGACCGCGGTTGCCTCGCCCCCCTCGTCGTCGCGAAGCCGCGCCGTCACGACCCGGACGCGGCGGCGGAACGTCTGCCCGACCTGGACGTCGGTCACGGTCGCGCGAGCGCTGACCGCGTCACCCTGCGGATGCGCCGCGATCCATCGGAACGAGCGGATCTCCCGAACGTCCTCGTACCGACGGGGCAGGTGGAAGAGCAGGTCCTCGACCGTGAAGATCCCGATCCGCCGGAGCCGGGCCAGGACCGGGCCGCCCGGAAGCCTGGACTTCGACAACGGCGTCGCGAGCGTGACCGAGGCATCGCCGCCTCCACCATGCTGCGGCTGGACGGGCACGCTCACCCTCGCGCCCGGCACCCGCCGGTCACGACCATCACTCCGCCGCGAGGAGGAATCGGTAGTGCGGCTGCCCGCCGTGCACCAGCTCCACCTCGGCGGCCGGATACGCGGCCCGCAGCGCGGTCGTCAGGTCCTCCGCCTCGGCCAGGTCTGCGCCGTCGCCGTAGTAGACCGTGAGCAGCTCGAAGCCCGGCCGCAGCGTCGCGACGCCGGCCAGCACCGCCTCCCGCCGGTTCGCGTCGGTCGCGACGAGACCGTCGTCGGGGTCGAGCACGATGGCATGCCCTTTCCGGACCTTGCGACCGCCGATCTTCGCGTCACGGACGGCATCCGTCACCTGCAGCGTCTGCACGCTGCGGGCCGCGGCCAGCATCGTCGCGGCGTTCGCCTCCGCGTCACGCCCGGCGTCGTATGCCAGGAGCGCGGCAAACCCTTCGGGCGCATTCCGCGTCGGCACGACCACGATCCTCGTCTCGTGGCACAGCGCCGCCGCCTGCTGGGCCGCCAGCTTGACGTTCGGGTTGTTCGGCAGCACCAGGACCTCGTCCGTGCCGAGCCCCTGGGCCGCCCGCAACAGCTCCCCCGCCGACGGGTTCGCCGACTGGCCACCTCCCACGACGTCGGCGACGCCGAAGCTGTGGAAGATGGCGACGATCCCCTCGCCCGAGGCGACTGCGACGATCGGGGGCCCCGCATGCGGCACGGCGCGACGGCCGGCGTGCTGGGAGGTCTCGGCGTGCCCGTGATCGCCTCCCTCTCGCTGGGCGACCGACTCGTCGGTCGCCGCCGGCTCGAGCCACGTGGCGTGGTCGACTAGCCGTGCCCCCTCGTGGAGATGAGCCCCCTCGGGTCCGTGCACGTGGGCCGCGGCCGCGCCCGCGAATGCGTGCGCGCGCGTCTCGCGCGCCTCCCTGGCCTGTCGATCAAGGTTCTCGATCGTGACGTGGCTGACCGGGCCGAGCGACAGGCCGAACGCGAGGACCTGGTCGGGCCGCTCGCCGTGGACATGCACCTTGGCCGCGCGCGCATCGCCGGCGACCAGCACCGACTCGCCCAGCTCCGACAGCCGCACGCGGATCGCCTCGATGTCGAGCGACCGGCCGGGAGCGGGTGTCACCAGGAACATCGTCTCGTAGCCGAACCCGTCCTCCCCCTGCGCGATGACCGCCGCCGGATGGGCACCGGCCGGGCGCGCCGGCTCCCGCGCCGCGTCGTGCGCGACGATGGTCCGGAGGGCCCCCTGCAGGATCCGGTAGAGGCCCTCTCCGCCGGCGTCGACCACGCCCGCCTCGCGGAGGACCGGCAGAAGCGCGGGCGTCCGGGCCACCGCCTGCTCGGCGGCCTCGACCGCTGCGCCCAGGACCGCCTCCATGTCGGGGTCGTGCTCCGCCGCGGCGACGGCCGCCGCGGATGCCTCGCGGACGACCGTGAGGATGGTCCCCTCGACGGGCTTGAGGACGGCGCTGTGCGCCTTCTGGCTTCCCGTCGCCAGCGCGTGGGCCAGGTCCAGCGGACTCATGCGCGCGCGGCCGGCGAGAGCCTCGGCCATGCCCCGGAGGATCTGCGAGAGGATCACGCCGCTGTTGCCGCGGGCGCCCATCAGCGCGCCGTGCCCGACCGCCGTGGCGACGCCGCCCACGGTTCGGTCGTCGGACGCCAGCGCCTCGGCCTCGCCGAGGGCCGCGCGGAGTGTCGCGAGCATGTTCGAGCCGGTGTCGCCGTCGGGCACGGGAAAGACGTTCAGGGCGTTGATCGACTCCTCGGACTGCTCCAGCAGGGCGAGGGCGCCTCGGAGGGCCTCCAGCAGGCCGTCGCCGTCCGCGCCGCGACGGCTCACTCGGGCTCCGCCCCCGTCTCGGACCTGGCCGACCGGCGGACCTGCAGGCTGCCGACGTGGATCACGAGGCTGTCCACGTCCCGGCCGAGCGCGTGACGCACCGCGTAGCGCACGGCCGATTCCACGTTGCTTGCCACCTCCGCGATCGGAACGCCGAACGCCACCCGCAGCGACAGGCGCACGTCGAGGGTCGGGGCGATGCGGACGGCCACACCCGGCGTCCCGAACCGCGCGAGCGACAGCAGCCGCGAGCGCATGTCCGGGCTCGTGAACCCCACGACCCCATAGGAGCCGGCCGCGGCGTCCCGCACGAGGTCGGCGACGGCCCTGCGTGTCACGAGGGCATGTCCGGGCACTGGATTCACGGAGGTGGCGTTCCTTCCGGTCACGATGCGATCGACCGACATGCTATAGTACGCAACCGCGTCGCCGCAGTCCGGCGCGCTTCATCCTGATCTCGATTCCGTACCCCGAGGAACCCATGGCCCGCTCCTGCGCGATCTGCGGCAAACACTCGATGGGCGGCTTCAACCCCCAGTCGAGCGGCATGAACCGCGTGCGCACCCACCGCCGCTGCGAGCCCAACCTGCACCGCCTCCAGATCGAGCAGAACGGCAAGACCGTCAACGCGCTCGTCTGCACGCGGTGCCGTCGAACGCGCAGCAAGTCGGCCTGACCGGCAGGAGACACGCGCCCGGCGGTCGCCTCGGCGAGCCCGGGCGCCGCTAGTCGGGCTGGCCCTGGCCGGCGGCGCTGTCCAGCCAGATCGTGAACGGCCCGTCGTTGACCAGCTCGACGTCCATGCGGGCCCCGAAGACGCCGCGCCCCACGCCGACACCGAGCGATTCCAGCTCGTCCGCGTAGATCCGGTAGAGCCGCTCCCCGAGATCCGGGGTCGCCGCCCGCAGGAACGACGGTCGCCGGCCGCGGCTCGTGTCCGCGTATAGCGTGAACTGGCTCACGGCCAGGACCTCGCCGTTCACGTCGAGAAGCGAGCGGTTCGTGCGGCCCGCATCATCCGGGAAGATTCGCAGCTCGGTGGTGCGGCGAGCCATCTGGCGCGCGAGGTCCGGCGTGTCCCCGTGGCCCACCCCGACAAGCGCGACGAGACCCTTCCCGATGCGTCCCGTGGGCTCGCCCGCGACGCGGACCTCCGCCCGGCTCACGCGCTGCAGCAGCAGCCTCACGTCTTCACCGCCTCACCAGGCCGGTTGCGGCAACGGACAGCCCGACCAGTACCAGGGCCGCGGGCACGGCGTATGCGAGAGAACCGGCGGCCTCGCCGCGCGCGGCCAGGGCCGCGACGAGAACGGCCCCGACGATCGCGGCCCCGACGCCCCCCGCGACCCGCCTCCACGCCACCTGCGATCGCCACGCCGCCGACGTGATGCCGGCACGCAGGCCGCCGGGCGACGGGGTGCCCTCACCCAGCGATTCGTCGCGCAGGTGGTCGAGGGTGCGACGGAACCACCCGGGCGCATGCGTGACGAGCGCGTAGGACGCGGTCGCATATGCGACGCCCGCGACCGCGTCGATCACGTAGTGGTCGCCCAGGTACACGATCGCGAACACGACCAGCGCGAAATACCCGAGCACGAGCCAGCCGGCGCGCCCGAACCCGCGACGCGCGTAGAGGAACGCGAGAAACGGGAACGCGGCGTGCAGTGACGGGAACGCGGCCACCGGATCGGGGCCGATGTCGTAGAAGGTGTACGTGTAGATGTAGTGGCCGTTGAAGCCCATCCACGACGCAAGCTCGTCGAACCCGACGGGCTTGAGGTACTGGATCAGGGGCTGACCGCCCGGCCCATTCAGGAACCCGTGCTGCGCCGCGTACCAGGGCGGCGCGACCGGCACGAACAGGAACGTCACGAAACCCGCGATGCACAGCACGATGAGCGCCGCGACGAAGTCGTAGAACATCGCGCGCCGCTTGAGCCAGAGAAGGAATCCCACGGCCAGCGGCAACGGGAAGTGCAGGAAGTAGACGATGGTCGCGCCCATGGCGACCACGTCCGGTCCACTGGCGGGGTGGAACCATCCCTGGAGCCACTGCGTCGGCAGGCGGCCCAGCCCGATGATCCGGTCGATGGCGATGACGTCGGTGATGTGCACCGCCATGCCGAAATCGTCGGCGAAGCCCCGGAGCAGCTCGTACGCGAAGAAGAGCGCGATGAACGGGATCCAGTCACGGAAGAACAGGCGTCCCCGGCCCAGCACGACGGCGGCGAGCCCGAACCCCACCAGGAGCAGGTCGGGGGTGACGCCGATTCCCCTGGCGATCATCAGGCCGCTGATGACCGCGACGTACCCCGCGACCGCCACCAGGAGCAGGCGGTTGTTGCGCTCGCCCAGGGCCGCCGCGCCGGCGTCCCCGATGCCGCCGCCTTCTCCCGCCGTCGGAACCGCGGTGCCGGTGCGCGCGACCGGGACGCCTCCGTCCGCGCCGTCCGGCTCCCGCCGGGGCAGCGGGCTCACAGCGTCTCGTCTTCCTCGGCGAAGCCGAGCCCGAAGCGCTTGCGCGTGAAGACCTCGGCGGAGGACGGGACCATCACCACCCGCTCCGCGTCGACCCCCGGAACGTAGGGCCCGGTCCTGAGGACGAGCGTGGGGACACCCTCGCGCTCGATCGTCCGGCTCAGCTCGTCCGCCTCCGCGTGTGCGAGCGTGGCGATCACCGACCACGACTCGCGCGGGATGGGCGGTTCGCCGCGGCCGATGTCGCGCGTCCAGCCCTCGTCCGCGAGGGCCTTGACGAGGCGGATCTCGCGCGCGATGTCGTGCCCGCGCTGGAAGAGCGCCGGGCCGACGATGAGGATGTCCGCGCCGAACCCCCCGACCAGGTCGGCCGTCTCGCGGCCGATTCCACCCTCGACGTGCACCTCCCACCCGTGCGGCCGCCCCTCGAACAGGTCACGGGCGTCGCCGACCTTGCCGGCCAGCTCGCGCCGGAACCGCTGCCCGGGCAGCGCGGGGTCGACGAGCAGCACCAGCACGATGTCCAGCGCATCGTGGAACGGGGCCAGCGCCGAGACGGGCGTGGCCGGGTTCATCGCGAGACCGGGGGCGAGCCCGGCGCGCCGCACCGCCGCCAGTGCCTCCCGCAGCGAATCGACGGGTTCGGGCGCTTCGACGTGCATGGTGATCGAGTCCGCCCCGGCCGCGATCAGCCCGTCCACGAGGGTGGAGGGCCGGTCGACCAGCAGGTGCACGTCGAGCGGGAGGCGCGTCAGCCGCCGCAGGGCCCGGACGACGTCGGGGCCGAACGTGAGATGCGGCACGAAGTGGCCGTCCATGACGTCGAGATGGAGCCGGTCGGCGCCCGACCGCTCGAGCTTCCGGACGACGCGGTAGAGGTTCCCGAAGTCCGCCTCCAGGAGACCCGCCGCCAGCCGCGCTCGACCGCTGCTCACCCGTTCCCGCCGGCGAGCGCCGCCGCCCCTTCCCGCTCGAGGCGCTCGCGCCGTCGCAGCACGGCCGACGGAGCCGGGGCCCCGGCCTGCTCGGCCGCGAGCTGGCCGCACGCGGCGCCGATCTCCTCGCCCCTGTTCCTCCGGACCGTGACCGGGACGCCGGCCTCGTCCAGCACGCGGGCGAACGCCTCGATGCGCTCCGGGGTGCTGGGACGCCAGGGCGTGTGAGCGACGGGGTTCATCGGGATCAGGTTGACGTGCGCGAGTCGACCGCGCAGGAGGGCCGCAACGGCTTCGGCGTCCGCGGCGGTGTCGTTGATCGCCTCGATCATCACGTACTCGTAGCTGACACGTCGCCCTGTCGCGGCCCCGTACGCCGTCGCCGCCTCCACGACGTCACGGACCGGGTAGCGCCGGTTCAGCGGAACGAGGACGTCCCGCAGCGAGGGACGCGCCGCGTGGAGGGAGACCGCCAGCGTCCAGGGTGGCCGAAGCGCCGTCAGGCGCTCGATCCCCGGGATCACCCCGCTGGTGCTGACCGTCAGGTGCCGGCCCCCCAGCCCGAAGCGTGCGGGATCCACGAGCGCCTGTGCCGCGGCGATGACCGCCTCCGTGTTGAGGAGCGGCTCCCCCATGCCCATGAACACCACGTTGGTCACGTGCCGGCCTTCGGCCGCGAGGTGGCGCGCCCAGAACCGCACCTGGTCCACGATCTCCGCGGTGTCGAGGTCACGTCCGAACCCCAGCTCTCCCGTCGCGCAGAACGGGCATCCCACGGCGCAGCCGGCCTGGCTGGAGATGCAGACCGTGGCGCGGTCGCGGCGCCCGGGCCGTCCCGGGTATCGCATCAGGACGGACTCGATCATCCGGCCGTCGACGAGCGTGTGCAGCGCCTTCTCGGTCAGCCCGGCGTCCGCGGGCCGCACGACGGTCTCCGCAAGCGTGTCGGCCCGGTACGAGGCCGCCAGCGCGCCGCGAAGTGACGCCGGCAGTGTCCGCATCCCGTCGATGTCCGCCACGTGCCGGCGCCACAGGAAATCCGCCGCCTGGCGAGCGCGGTAGCGAGGATGGCCCTGGGATTCCACCCACGCCGACAGGTCGTCCGGCAGGAGGCCCGTCAGGCCGGGGCGGTCGTCGGTGGGCTGGTCGGGGATGCCGGCGAGAATGGGCAGTGGTCGGCGATCGGACATGGGGAGCTCATGGTAGCGCCGGCCCGCCGACGCGGCTGCCGGACAGCTCGGGATGCCCCCGCCGCAGCGCGGCCGACGACATCCGCCGGCCCCCGGCGAGCTGGACCTCGTCGAGCCGGAGCACGCCGTCGGCGACCAGCACGGCCAGCCCGTCGCCGTCGGGGACGAGGCGTCCGAGCGAGCCGGGCGGGACCGGAGCACCCGGACGGGACGCCGTCGCGGCGAGAGGGTCCCGCTCCCGACCCGCGACGGGGCCCCCGTCCCCGCCGGCGACCGGAGCGGTCTCCCCGCCGACGACAGGGCCGTGCTCCTGGCCGGAGACCGGACCATTCTTCCTGCCGGCGAGCCGGCGCTGTTCTTCACGGCCGACGACGAGCGGACGCGCGGCCCAGACGATGAGCCGTCCGGCGACGGTCTCGCACCACGTTCCGGGCCATGGCTGATACGCGCGCACCTGGCGCTCGAGCGTCGTTGCGTCTCGCTCCGGGTCGAGGCGCCCCTGCTCACGGCGCAGGGGCCGCGTGAGGGTGGCTCCCTCCGGAGACTGAGGGCGGGCCTGCCGCCGCCCGGCCAGCCATTCGGAGATCGTCGCCCGCAGGAGCTCGGCGGCCTCGGCCGCCAGCAGGGCCTCGAGCTGCGGCGCCGTCTCCGTGCCGTCGAGCGGGACCGCCACCTGCGCCACCACCGGCCCCGTGTCCAG
>Ga0307373_10014182_pt1 | contig 11020 bp, 8 predicted proteins | sample OX2MG_FD_202534 | JGI IMG/M metagenome (GOLD analysis project Ga0307373, IMG submission 202534) | Soil microbial communities from Risofladan, Vaasa, Finland - OX-2 | ecosystem: Environmental > Terrestrial > Soil > Coastal area > Acid sulfate soil | place: Finland: Risofladan, Vaasa | collected... | reverse complement strand
CGGCCTTGCGCCAATACCTCACCACGCTTCGGAAGGAAAGTTACATCTTCCTGGCGCCTGGTTTCGTGGATACGGGGGCGGTGCATCCCGGCGCGACCGGGCCGGCCCAAGAAGGCCAATGAAAAAAACCTTCATTGCCGATCTCAAACCGGGCCAGCCTTTCAATGCTACTTTCCTTTTGCAGAGCAAAGACCGCAGAACCGCGCGGAACGGCAAGGCGTACTTGGATCTTGAGTTCCGCGACGCGACCGGATCGATGCGCGGAAAGCTGTGGGATTGCGACCGGGTGAAATCCGATTTCGACGTGGATGATATTGTCCGCGTCTCCGGCACGACGGAAGACTACATGGGCAGCCTTCAGCTTTCCGTGGCCGAGATCGCGCGCGCCCCGGAGGATGGTCTCGATCTGCTTGACTACCTCCCTCGCACCGGACAGGACCCGGAACAGATGTACGCTGCGCTTCTGGCGCGCATCGAGCTCATGCCCGGGGGGCCGCTGCGCGAGCTGCTTCTGTCTGTGATGCTTGATCCGCAAATCGCCGCGAAATACAAGCTCGCTCCGGCCGCCATGTCGATGCACCACGCTTTCCTCGGCGGACTGCTTGAGCATGTAAGCTCGCTTTGGCGGCTCGGAGACCAGTTGTGCGATCACTATCCGTGGCTCGACCGTTCGTTGATACTGGCGGGAGTAGCGCTCCACGACCTCGGCAAGATCGAGGAACTGCGCTTCGACCGGGCTTTCCGTTATTCGACGCGAGGCCAACTGCTCGGCCACATCGTGATCGCTCTCGAGATAGTCAGGAAGAAAATGGAAGCCATTCCTGACTTCCCGGAAACATTGAGAGACCGGATTGAGCACATCATTCTTTCCCATCACGGCAAGCTGGAATTCGGCTCGCCGAAGGAACCCATGTTCGCTGAAGCGCTCGCTGTGCATTATCTTGATGAGCTCGACTCGAAACTCGAAAGTATGCGGGCGCAGTACGAATCCGAAAAGGACCGCGGCGGCGAATGGACAAGCCGCAACCGGTCGCTCGGAAGAGAACTATTGAAGACATTGGACCAATGACTCAGTGGTTAAATGGATCAATTCCGTGATGGATCAATCTGGCATCCAGGCTATTCTTCCTCACCGCTATCCTTTTCTGCTGGTGGACCGCATCACGGAATTCACGCCGGGCGAGCGCATAACCGGCGTGAAAACCTTCACGGCCGACGAGCCCTTCGTCCCCGGCCACTTTCCCGGAGCGCCGCACGTGCCTTGCAGCATTCTGCTCGAAATGACGACGCAACTTGGAGCAGTTTTGGTGCTGGAGCGCCCGGAGATGGCGGGCAAGCTTGCCGTGATTCTGCAAATTCCCGCCGCCCACATGCACGCGCTGGTTGAGCCGGGCGAGGTAGTGCGCGCGGAGGCGCAAATTTTGAAATGGCGTGGAAACTTCGGTGAGTTGAGCGGCACGGTTCATCGAGGAACCGAGCTGGTGGCGGAGGGACGAATGCGCTTTGCCACCGCTCCGGCGGGAGAGTTGATGTCCGGCCAATCGGCCATTCAGCCGCGTGGTTGAAAGGTTGTTTTTGAAATTGGGGTGCGCTCCCGTGCGCCCTATCGCGACGTCAATATGCTGTTTGAGGAACTAAGAGTTCGGAACGCGCTCATCCGGCCCGCTCACATCCTGGCGCCGATGGCTGGAATCACGGATACGGTTTTCCGGCGTTTCATCAAGCGCCTGGGCGGCTGCGGCCTGATTATGACGGAGTTCGTTTCGAGCGAAGGGATGCTCCGCCAGAACCTGAAGTCCCGCCGGTTTCTTTATTACAGCGAAGAGGAGCGGCCCATCACCGCCCAGATTTTCGGCTCGGACCCGCACCATCTGGCTGAGGCGGCGCGCATGATCGAGGATCTTGGCTTCGACCTCATCGATTTGAACCTGGGCTGCCCGGCTAAGAAGGTGGTGAAGTGCGGCGGCTCCGGCCTGTTGCGCGACCTTCCGTTGCTTGGGCAGGTTTTCCGCCAAATCCGGGCTGCGGTCAGCATTCCGTTCACCGCAAAAATCCGGTCCGGCTGGAGTGACGATGAGGTTGTGGCCGTTCCGGTAGCCCGGCTGGCTGAGGATTGCGGTGTAGAAGCCCTCGCCATCCATCCTCGCACGCGCGCTCAGGGCTACAGCGGCCGCGCGCACTGGGAAATCATCGGCGAGGTGAAATCCAGCGTACGCATCCCCGTAATCGGCAACGGGGACGTCATGACGCCGGTTCAGGCGCAGGCTTTGTCGGAGCAAACGGGTTGCGATGCAGTTATGATTGGCCGCGCGGCGCCTTCGAACCCTTGGATTTTCCGCCAGATGATGGATTATTTTCGCACCGGAACTTACGCCGAACCCGCAGACGCCGACCGGTACGAACTGATCCGCTCCTATTACGCCATGCTGGTGGAAGAGGATATGCCTGGGGCCATCGGAAAAATGAAGCAGTTTGCGAGCTGGTTTACGCACGGGGTGCGCAACGGCGCGGAGCTGCGGCGGCGCGTGCAGAGCGCGCAAAGCGTGGGGGAAGTGCTGGAGCGCGTGGATGAGTTTTTTGCTGCATCGTTCGACGCATCGCCGCCGCGCGTGGTTCCGGAAGAGGCGGGGGCGGTGCCAGGATAAGGCCGTCTCACAGCCGAACCGGACTTAAATGCGTTGCGTTCTTTGCGGCTTCGCGCCTTTACGTGAGACTTTTATTGAACGAACTTCTAAGTCAACGGTGCTGGAAAATTGGTAATGGGTCAGTTTGCTGTAGCCCTCTCAGGGCTTAGTCCCGGAGCTTTTCTCCGCCTGCAACCGGCGGTAGAGTTCGCTCTTCGATATCCCGCTCGACCGCGCGAGGGCCTTCAGCGCTTCCCGCTCGGAGACGTCCTGCTGGCGCATCAATCGTTCCACCTCGCGCAGAACCGATTTAAGCGCCGAGGCTGAAGCGGCCTTCCGGACTGCTGGGTCCGCCGGGCCAACGAGCACCGTGATCTCTCCCTTGACGGTCTTGCGGCTGAGCTTGGAAAGGACCTCGGAAACGGAACCGCTGAGAAACTCCTCGTGGACCTTCGTAACCTCACGAGCGACCACGGCGGGACGGTCTCCCAGGATTTTCAGCACATCCTCCAGCATCTCAATCACCCGATGAGGCGATTCATAAAAAACAAGCGTTCCAGCGGTCTCCGCGAGGCCACGAAGGGCCTTTTGCCGGGCCAGTTTTTTACTGGGCAGAAAGCCAAGGAATTGAAAGCGCTCGAGCGGCAGCCCCGACGCGGCGAGGGAAGCCACAAAAGCCGAAGGCCCGGGAACCGGTATTACGGGAATGCCGTGCCGGATCGCCAGCCGCACCAAACGGCATCCGGGGTCGGAAACGACCGGCATCCCAGCATCTGACACCAACGCAATCCTGCTGCCTTGTTCCATCAGAAGAATAAGTTCTGGCGCCCGAGTCATCTCGTTGTGCTCGTGGTAGCTTATGAGATTCGTACGAATCGCATAATGTTCGAGCAACCCTTGCGTGTGGCGGGTGTCTTCACAAGCGATGAGATCAGCTTCTTTAAGCGTTCGGATGGCGCGCAACGTTATATCTTCGAGGTTTCCGATCGGCGTAGCCACCACGAATAGCGCACCACCTGCGCCGGCTGGCTCTGAACGTTCTGCACCACGTTGAGGGGACATCGGGGTCCGGTCTTTCCGCCAGGATGGCCTTGCGATGCCGCCAGTCTAACAAGCTATGCGCTGCGAAGCAATGTTATTGGTCTCGATGGGCCAAGCCCATTGAAGGCGAGCGGGCAAGCCACCGGGAAAGCCACATCTATTCCAAATGGTGCAAAAATCACACCCAATCGTGCAGTGGTGCTGGTGGCGGCTGAATCCTACAGCCTGCCACCTTGAGTTTGGATAATCTTTAACTTCTGATTTGGAAAGGAGTTATGCTACACTTCCATAGTTGAGCGCGAATTTGGTCTTTCACGTGCTCTTCATCACAAACGAAGTTCAACTTAACGGAGGTTGCAACCAAACATGAAGAAGCTTCTCACTGTGTTGTTCACGCTGTGCATGGCCATATCGCTCGGATTGCCGGCGGTCGCCGCTGCATCAACGCCGTTGTCGACGGCCACGTCCCACTTTGCCGGGAAGAAAAAGAAGAAGAAGGCCACCAGCAAGAAGAAGAAGAAGACGACGAAGAGCAAGAAGAGCTCGATGTAAGCTCGTCTCAGGCTTCCGACGTTGCGAAGCCGCCTGCTCTTGCCATTCAGGTTAAAGCCCTCGGGAAGAATCCCGGGGGCTTTTGTTTTTTTAGTGAGTAGCTAACTTGTCTGCACTAATTGCACGAATGGCAGGAGATTCTGCTTTGACGATTGTGCGACTGGCAGCTTAATATAATTTAATTTTCAATTCAGGCGAGCTCGGAGGAGACACGCTATACTCAAGGTTTGGACTGAGACTTTTATAGTCGTCTTTAGCTGTGAAGCCTAGTTTGGATCACCTAGCGGAGGAGAAGAATCGTGGACTGTAGGGAATTTCGCGCGGATAGTTTTCCGGAAAGCGCTCTGTCGCGACGTGGAGGACTGGCGAGACTCAGGTCTTGCTGCCGTGACCAGGGCTGGATCCGCCTAATACTGGTGATGTTCATGGTGATCACGGCGCCAGTTCTCTCGTGCGAGCTGGCGTTGGGCGGACAGAAGAGTACGGGATTAATGCCTCAGGCAACTCTCCCGCTCGCGGAGCCGCAACCGCAAAGCCAGTCTGGCCCGCCCTTAACCATCACGCTGCAGGACGCCATCCGGCGAGCCCAGGAGAACAGCCCCCAGTTCCAGGCTGCGGTAACAGCTTATCGCGTGGCGCGAGAGAACCGTGTTCAAGCCAACGCGGCGCAACTGCCCTCAGTAGAGGGCACCACGCAATTACTGAATACTCAGGGCAATGGGCTGCCTACCGGCCGATTCGTCACCAATGACGGCGTTCAAGTCTACCGCATGTGGGGGGTGGTCCGGGAGAATATGCCCGGCAGCTTCTTCATTTGGGCAGGGCCGCGCAGCGCTGCTTACGGCGAGGCGTTAGCGCGCGCCAACCAGGAGATTGCCCGGCGCGGGCTTGTGGTAACCATCACGAACGGCTACTACGCGCTGGTGGTCACACAACGCCAATTCGCAACAGCCCAACAAAGCTTGGTGGATGCACAGCGCTTTCTCAAAATCGGCCAAGCTCTCGAACAAGGTGGCGAAGTAGCCCATACGGATGTGATTCGGTTGCAGCTACAGTTAAGTCAGGCGCAGCAGGCTCTGGAGGATGCGAATCTGGCGATGGAGAACGCGCGCCTCAATCTCGCGGTGCTGCTCTTCCCGACTTTCAACCAGAATTACAGCGTGGTGGACGATCTGGACATGCCGCCAATCCTGCCTACATTTGATGAAGTCCGGGCTGCGGCCCGGACGAACAACCCGCAGATTCGCGCTGCCGAGGCAGCCATGCACCAAGCTAGTCTGAACGTTTCCGTGGCGCGCGCCGCCTATCTGCCATCCTTCACTGCCGAGGTTGACTACGGAATTGAAGCTAATACCGTGGCGCTATACTCAAACCCAAGATCATTTCCCGACGCCCATGTACCTATGCTCGGCTATTTCGGGACTTACACAATGTGGGTCCCCGTATGGGACTGGGGCAAACGGCACAGCATGCTGCGACAGGCGAAGGATGAACGATCACTGGCGCACCTCAACCTATCCTTCGCGCAGCGCAGCTTGCTGAGCCAGCTCTACTCGCTTTATAATGCGGCAAATGTAGCCTGGACTAAACTGGGTAGTTTGCAGAACTCGATGCAACTTGCCGCTCGCAACCTTCAACTTGTAAGGATGCAGTATCGAGCCGGTCAAGTGGCGGTATTGAATGTGGTGGATGCGGAAAGCGCCACGGTCCTGGCCCGCAACGCCTATGCAGCCGGAGAGGCTGCATACCGTTCGGCTTTGGCAAACCTTCAAACTCTTACGGGGAGCTTCTGACGCGTGATCAGCAACAAAACACTTCTGCGAATTTCTCTGGTATTCGGCGTTGTAGCAGCAGTCCTGAGCCTGGCGGGCTGTTCTGGCGGGAAGGGAGCCAGCGCGGAGCCAGTTGCCACCGTCCAGGTGGCAAACGTCAAACAGGCCGAAATTCAGCGCGTGGTGAGCGGAGAGGGCATTGTGTATGCGCGGCAACAGGCTACCATCGTGCCGAAGATTAGCGCTCCGGTCAGCAAGTATTACGTCAGTCGCGGCAGCCGCGTCCGCGCAGGCCAACTACTGGCCGAACTTGAAAACCAAGACCTCAAAGCAGCGGTTATGCAAAGTAAGGGCGCGTTTGAACAGGCCCAGGCGGCCTATGCTACCAGCATCCAGATGAACATTCCCGCCCAGCTTCAAGCCGCCCAGCAAAACCTGGAAGTGGCTCGTGAGGCCACGGAAGCCCAGAACCGGGCTTACGAGAGCGACAAGAAACTGTTCCAGCAGGGAGCGCTGGCGCGCAAGCTTTTGGATGACGAGCGGGTTCTTTACATTCAGGCGCGCAATCAGTACGCGGCGGCTGCACAACAGATTAAGGCGTTGCAAGCTGTCGGCCACCAAGCGCAGATCAAAACAGCGGAGGCGCAACTCACTGCCGCGCAAGGCGCATATCTAGCTGCTAAAGCGCAACTGAACTACTCGGAAATCCGGTGCCCCATCGACGGCACGGTTGCCAGCAGTCCGCTCTACATCGGTGAAATGGCATCTGCCGGAACGCCGCTGTTGACCGTGGTAGATACTTCAAAGGTGACGGTGCGCCTCTATCTTACACCTGAACAAGCTGCCTTGCTGCACCCTGGTGATCCTGCGGTGGTTTCCCTTAACGGAGGGCAGGTAAAGGTCGCGGGCAAGGTGACGGTCGTGAGCCCGGCTTTGGATCCGAACAGCACAACGGTGCAAGTGTGGGTGGAAGCTCCAAATCCACACGATGAACTGAAGCCGGGGTCGGCGGTCACAGTGAGCATGGTGGCGGAGACGGCGCCGCACGCGCTGGTTGTGCCGGCCTCAGCCATCATTACTACCCCGGACCAAGGCCCAACCGTCATGCTGGTGGGTTCCGATAGCCGGGCGCACCAGACGGCGGTGAAAACTGGCATCCGCGATGCCGATGAGGTTCAAATCCTCAACGGTCTTCACGCAGGCGATCGCGTGATCACTCAGGGCGGATTTGGACTGGATGATAACACGAAGGTAAAGTTCTAGGGGCTTTCGGTAGTGGTGCAGTTTGGTGTTGTAGCGGCGTTTATCTCGCCAAATTGCGGCGTAAAGCCGCCTCTACGGCAAATGGGACCACTACCGCGCTTTCGCAGAGCTTCTCCCGATCAGCTTCGGAGGATAAACCGGTTTTATGTCGGACTCGAATACAACAGATAGGCACTCGCTCACCACATCCGCGCGGCAGGAGAAGCCGGCCTCGTCCTACTGGTTCGCGCGCGAATCCAAATCGATCATCTTTCTCGTCGTCGCGCTCGCGATCGTCGGGGCGTACATGGCCCTCAGTATCCCCATAGCCGTTTTCCCCAGCACCAGTTTCCCGCGCGTCATCATCGGCGTGGACAACGGCGTGATGCCCATAGACCAGATGCTGGTCACCATAACGCGGCCTCTCGAAGAGGCTGTCAACAGCGTTCAGGGCCTGCAAGACGTGATGTCCATCACCAGCCGCGGTTCCGCCGAAATCGACCTTTATTTTAACTGGAACGTGGATATGTTCCAGACCCTTGCGCGTGTCAATGCCGCCCTGGCGGATGTGCGGACCATGCTGCCGCCCGCGGCCAATATATCCGCCAACCGGCTTCAGTTTTCGAGTTTCCCGATCATGTTTTACAGTCTTACCTCTAAAACCGTGCCGCTCACTAGTCTTTGGGAACTGGCCACCTATAACGTCAAACCCCGTCTCAACCGCCTGCCAGGAGTTTCTACGGTGCTCGTTCAGGGCGGGGAGGTGCCGGAGTTCGCAATTACTCCCGATCCCGCGGAATTGCTAAGGACCGGGGTAACGGTATCGGACGTAGTCAACGCTGTGGGAAGCACCAACCTGTTACAATCTCCAGGCCTTATCAACGGCAACCACCAACTGTATCTGGCGCTGGTAAGCGGCCAGGTTAGCAACCCGCCCGAGATTTCGAATATTGTGGTGAAGAAAGCCCCCGATGGCGCCCCGGTGCGCGTTGCTGACGTCGCGGACGTTGGAGCCTCGGTCCAGCCGGTGTACACCATCGTAACAGCCGAAGGCAAACCCGCCGTGCTGATTTACGTCAACCGCCAGATTGGGAGTAATACCGTTCAGGTTGCCGGTGAAGTACAGAACGCTATCACCGAGGTCGAAAAGACGCTCCCTCCAGGCGTACACGTAGCCAACAATTACGATCAATCCTGGATCATAGGCGAGTCCATCAAGAGCGTTCGCGATGCGATCCTGATTGGCTTGATCCTGGCGGCCATTATTATGGTGCTCTTCTTGCAGGACTGGGGAACATCATTCGTCGCGGGCATGGTGATTCCCGGAACCATGCTCATCACTTTCTTGGTCATGAAGATGCTGCACCTGAGCTTCAATATGATGACGCTCGGTGGTCTCGCCGCTGCCGTAGGCCTTGTGATCGACGACGCAATCGTCATGGTCGAAAACATCGTGCTGCACCGTGAGGCAGGTGAAGGGCGTCTTGAATCCATCAACCGTGCAATTAAAGAGCTCGCAAAACCCTTGGTCGGTTCTACGCTCACTCCGATTGTAGTCTTTGTTCCGCTTGTCGCGATCACCGGCGTCACGGGTGTCTTCTTCCGCGCTCTCGCCATCACGATAGCGGTCTCTCTGTTCACGTCTCTGGCGCTGGCGCTGGCCTGGACGCCGAACCTGTGCCTTCACTTCCTGCACAAGGACCTCAACCGCAAGACGAAGGAGAACTCCGAGACATCACAACTTGACGAGAACACTCCAGGAAACGAAACCGTGGAAACCGAGCGTGAGCATGAGATGCGCCGCCTGATGGAAGCGGAGGAAGCCTCCATGAGCGGATCGCTCGGCGGAGTGATTCGCTTTTACGAGAAATGGTTTCAGCGCGGGATCGACCATCCTGGATGGCTGGCAGCGCTATGCGGACTCCTGGTGGTGATCTCATTTGTTTGCTATCGCTCTCTCGGCACAGACCTTCTGCCGGAGATGGACGAGGGCGGTTTTGTGCTCGATTACGTGACGCCACCCGGAAGTTCGCTCGCGGAAACCAACCGTATGATCACTCACATCGAGCAGATTGTCCGCTCGGTTCCGGAAGTTGCGAGCATCTCCCGCCGGACTGGATTGCAGTTGGGACTAGCTGCGGTGACCGAGGCCAACACGGGTGACATCGCCGTCAAGCTCCACGTCAACCGCCACCGCGACATCTGGACCATCATGAACGAAATCCGGTCCAAAGTCACACAGCAAGAACCCGCAGTGGACGTGGACTTCACCCAGAAACTTCAGGACATGATCGGAGACCTCACGGGCGCCCCGCAGCCGATAGACATCATGATGTTTTCGCCGAACGCAGATCTTTTGGACAACTGGGCGCCCCGCGTTGCTGACGCCCTGGGGAAATACAAGTTGAACGGAAAGCACCCGATCGTGGACATAGACAATGGTATTGACTCCACCACAAGCGGTCCGGCGATCAGCTTTCACGTAAATGCTGCCAAGGCCGCGCAAGCCGGCTTCACCGCGGGCGACGTGGCGACAGACGCCGAAGCGCTGCTTGACGGCGTGCCCACGCCGACGCCCGTGATCATTAACGACCGTCCGTACACACTGCGAGTGCGCTTCTCGGAGCAGTACCGCTCGTCTCTTGACGCGATGCGCAACGTCCTGCTGGAAAGCCCCACCGGCAACACATCGACTCTAGGATCTCTCGCTTCCATCACCGAGCTTTCCGGGCAAACCGAGATTTTGCGGGATAATCAGCAGCGCTACGTCGCGGTGACGGCCCGATTGGAAGGGTTGGATTTGGGCAGCGGGGTCGCCGCCGCGCAAAAGGTGATTGCTGGGCTTCACATGCCGTCGTCCATCCGTATCGAGTATGGCGGTCTTTACAAGCAGCAGCAACAATCATTTCACCAACTGCTGCAAGTGCTCATATTGGCCATCCTGCTGGTCTTCTTGGTCCTACTCTTCGAGTTCCACAGCTTTTCCGCGCCGATTGCCATTCTTACGTCTGCCGTGCTTTCCACTTCGGGCGTGTTCATTGCGCTTCTGGTAACTCACACTACCTTCAACCTATCTTCGTTTATGGGTTTGATCATGGTCATCGGCATCGTTGCCAAAAACGGCATCTTGCTGCTCGACGCGGATGACAACTTCCGGGCGATAGGCTTCCCGAGAGAGCAGGCCATTTTCCAAGCCGGACGGCGCCGTTTGCGCCCGATTCTGATGACCGCGCTGGCGGCAATGGCGGGAATGCTGCCTCTCGCACTGGCCCTTGGGGCTGGTTCGCAGATGCTTCAGCCCCTCGCCATCGCGGTAATTGGAGGGCTGCTCATCGCCATGGTTCTTTCGCTTATCGTTACGCCGACCATCTACTATTACATGACGCGCAAGGCCTCCACCGGTGGCGACTACTTGAGCTCTGAAAAGACGGCCGAAGGCGTGGATGCTGTGGGAACTTCAACTGCGTTGCCGTAGTAAGCCTCTGGCAGGGCGGTGGGTTGCAGCGCGGAGGAAAAAAGGAATGATTAGTTCCCTGCAGGTCAGACTTGGGTGGACTCGCGGAATTCTCCAAAAACCCGCCGCAACGCGGCTGAGATTTCTCCTACCGTCGCACAGGCTTTAACGGCGCGCAGAATCGTCGGCATCATGTTTCCCTCGCCGCGAGCCGCGTCTTCCACCTCTTGGAGCACGCGCCTCACGCCCTCCCCATCCCGCCGTGCACGGAGACCGGCCAGACGCTCCACCTGTTCCTGCTCGACCCGCGGATCAATTTGAAGGAGCGAGACGCG
>Ga0307373_10014181_pt1 | contig 11021 bp, 10 predicted proteins | sample OX2MG_FD_202534 | JGI IMG/M metagenome (GOLD analysis project Ga0307373, IMG submission 202534) | Soil microbial communities from Risofladan, Vaasa, Finland - OX-2 | ecosystem: Environmental > Terrestrial > Soil > Coastal area > Acid sulfate soil | place: Finland: Risofladan, Vaasa | collected... | reverse complement strand
CGTCGCTGGCGCTGAAGGTGCCCGAAATCCGCACCAGCTTTTCCATGCAGGCACTGCACTACAGCAAGACGATGCCGGGCGGCATGATCGTCGTCGGGCCGGACGCGCGACGCTTCGCCGATGAGAAATACAAGGCCAGGCACGGCAAGATCCCCGTGAACGGGCGGTGGTTTCCGCTTCCCACCCCGTGCCCGATGTTCCTGATCTTCGATCACACGCTGTTCTCGGCCGGGCCGCTCTACGACAAGACGCCGAGCCACGGCTGGACGCAGATCGTCGAGCGCTACGACTGGAGTGCGGACAACAGCGTCGAACTGGCGAAGGGCTGGATCACGCGAGCAGAGGATCTCACGGAGCTTGCCGCGGCCGTACAGCTCGATCCGTTCAACCTGGCCGAGACCGTGCGCAGCTGGAACGACCATTGCGCGGCCGGTCGCGATCCGCAGTTCGGCCGCACCCTGATGCTGCAGCCAATCGTTGTGGAACCCTTCTATGCGGTGGAACTCTCGCCCTCGATGCTGAACACCCAGGGCGGACCGCGGCGGAACGAGCGGGCGCAGATCGTGCGGCCGGACGGTACCCCGATCCGCCGGCTGTACAGTGCGGGCGAGCTCGGTTCCATCTACAGCTATCTGTATCAGGGCACCGGCAATATCGGCGAATGCCTGGCGTTCGGGCGGATCGCCGGCCGCAATGCCGCCGCCGAAACATCCTGGGCATAGTGGCCGGCCGGGTTCGCAGCTGCCTCATGGCCCGGCGGGGAAGCGCGGGTCCAGGTAGTCGATCAGCCGCGCCTCGCCAGTCGCAGGTTCCAGCACCGCACAGCTGAGATGCCGCCCGTGCCCGGTGTCCCGGCCGTCCCCCGCCGAGCCGGGATTGATCACCAGCACCCCACCGATGTGCCGGATCAATTGCGCATGGGTATGGCCATACAGCACGAAATCCGCGCCGGCCTCGGCGAATCGCGCCAGTTTCGGGCTGTGCGGATAGATATACGCCCCGCGCGGCTCCCACGGCGTGGAATGGACCATGAGCACCGTCTTGCCGTCGAAATTCAGCAGCCGCCGGTGCGGTTGGGCGGCCAGGTATTCGACCAGGTACGCATCCACGTCCGCCCGCCCGCGGGCCGGAAGCCCTGCTTCGGACAGGAAAATCTCCTCGTGATTGCCCAGGATCAGCTGCGCGCCGAGGGCCCGCAGCCGCCCGACCACCGCGTTCGAGAACCGGAAGCGATCGATCGCATCACCAAGGCACAGCAGTTCATCGACCGGTCCCATCGCGGCCAGCGCGGCATCGAGCCCCGCGAGATTGCAGTGGATATCCGAAACGATCCCGAGCTTCACGGGCGGTGGGTCCGCATGATGCGATGATCGCCGACCGCGGCCGGCACGGGCATGTGCATTGCGTTGCTTCTCCTGGGCGCGAAGCATACGCAGGCTGGCTGGTTGCTCAAGCCAGAGCCGCGTGTGCGGCGGGTTGACGGGTCGCGCCGTCCGATGGTGTGATCGGCGTGCCTGCCCGCCGCCATCCGGCACGCCAGGCATCGCGCTCCCGGCCGGGGCACCGGCAACCGGGGTACGGATCACCCCCCGAGGCTGCGAGCGGAGCGAACATGTGCACCGTTGTCCTGCTGAGCCGACCCGATCACCCATGGCCGCTGATGCTGGCAGCCAACCGTGACGAGCGGTTCGAACGCGCCTGGGACTCGCCGGCCGCCTGGTGGCCCGAGTGGCCCAGGATTGTCGCCGGGCGGGATCGTTCCGGCGGCGGGACGTGGATGGGGGTGAACGGCCATCGCGTGGTGGCGGCGGTACTAAACCGTCCGGGCAGCCTGGGGCCGGCGCCCGGCAAGCGCTCACGCGGGGAACTGCCGCTGCTGGCGCTCGCACACGACTCCGCGGCTTCCGCTGCGGCGGCAATCACGATGCTGGACGGAGCGTTCTGGCGCAGCTTCAACATGGTGGTGGCCGACGCCACCGGCGCGGCCTTCTTCCTGCGTGGCCTGGGCGTCGGCCGGCCGGAGGCGAGCGCGCTCGACGCCGGCCTGCACATGGTCACCTCCCGCGATACCGACGACGTCACCAGCCAGCGTGTGGCCCGGCACCTGCCGCGGTTTCGCGCCGCACCGGCCCCGGATGAGGATGGCTGGGACGCGTGGCGCGCCATCCTAACCGATCGATCCGGCGGGCCGGCCGAACAGCTCACCGTGGCGCCGCGCGCCGGCTACGGAACGACCTGCAGCTCGCTGCTGGGCCTGCCGCGCCACGGCGCGCCGGTATGGCAGTTCGCGCCGGTCACAGCGGATGCAACGATCTTTCGGCCAGTCGATCTTGCAGCCACTTGCCATGACATTATGGCGGGACAGGATTGATGTTTTGCCATGACCACACGCGCCGGCGAACCGGCTCGCACGTTCAGATCCGGGGAGGCTGGGCATGATGATGCCGTCCGCGCTCGATGATATCCGCGTTCTCGATCTCAGCCAGGGCATCGCCGGCCCGCTTTGCGCCAAGCTCCTGGGTGATTTCGGTGCCGACGTGATCAAGAGCGAGCCGCCGGGCGGCGATTGCGCCCGGCGCATGCCGCCGTTCTTTCAGGACGATCCCGATCCGGAAAAGAGCCTGGCATTCCTCCTGACCAACCTGAACAAGCGTGGCATCACGCTCAATCTCGGCTGCGCGGAAGGCGTTGCGCTGTTCCGCCGCTTCGCCGGCATGGTCGATGTGATCGTGGAGAGCTTCCCGCCCGGTCACCTGGCCTCGCTCGGTCTCGATCACGCCAGCCTGGAGGAGGCGAATCCCGGGCTGGTCATGACCTCGATCACGCCGTTCGGGCAGACCGGCCCGCACAGCGGCTATCAGGGCGCGGAGATCGTCGCCTATGCCACCAGCGGCATCATGGCGATCAGTGGCACCACGGATCGCGAACCGTTGCAGCATGGCGGATTTCCGGCACTGCACGAGGCCGGCTTCAACGGCATGCTGGCGACGCTCGTGGCCCTGCTCACGCGTGACCTGGCCGGTTGCGGCCAGCATGTCGATGTCTCGGTGCAGGACGTCGTGACCTCGAGCCTCGTTATCAACCAGCCGGCCTACAGTTGGTGCGGCGGGGTGCAGGGTCGGCGCCGCCCGGATGGCAGCCTGTTCGGCCAGGTGATGCCCTGCAAGGACGGATATTTCATCTGCCAGGAAGGCGGCAGCGCCACCTGGGCCGATATCGCCGCCTTTTTCGGCCGCCCCGAACTGAACGAGCCGCGCTTCGCCGACCCTGCCCAGCGCGTCGCCAACGGCAAGGCACTGGATGCGATCATCCTGGAGGCGACGCGCGACCGGACCATGGCCGAGATGTTCCGTACCGCGTCCGAGGAATTCCGCATCCTGTTCGGTATCGTGCAGACGCCAGCCGATCTCGCGTCCTGCCCGCAGTTGGAGGCGCGGGAATTCTACCAGGAGATCGCGCACCCCGTGATCGGCCGCCTGCGGGTGCCATTCCGACTTTGGAACATGAGCGCCAGCCCGGCGCGCTACCAGCATCCGGCCCCGCTGCTGGGCCAGCACAATGCGGAGGTGTACACCGGGCTGCTCGGCTGCACCGCGGCGGAGCTCGAGGGATTGCGGCAGCGTGGCGTCATCTGAAGGGGGCGGGACGATGGAAGACGACGGAGCGCAGACGACGCGGACCGGCACCGCAACGACCAGGCCGCCGCTCGAAGGGCTGCGGGTAATCGACATCAGCAACGTGTTCTCCCTACCCTATGCCGGCGGCCTGCTCGCCGATCTCGGCGCCGAGGTGATCAAGATCGAGGGGCCGGGCCGGCTCGACTCCACCCGCCACAACCCGACATCCGGCATGCATCCCGACAACGAGCCTGGAGCGGACCCTTGGAATCGCGCCAGCACCTTCAACCTGCTCAACCGTGGCAAGAAATCGGTGGCCCTCGATCTCCGCCGGCCGGAAGGCCGCGAGGTGCTGCGCGACCTGATCAAGACGGGCGACATCCTGATGGAGAATTTCACGCCGCGGGTGATGCGCGGCTGGGGTCTCGACTATCCGGAGGTGGTGAAGCTCCGGGCGGACATCATCATGGTGTCGTGCAGCGGCTTCGGCCGCGAGGGGCCGTATTCGCAGTATCCCGCCCAGGCAACGACCCAGGAAGCGACGCACGGTCTGACCGACGCCACCGGCTACATTGGCGGCGAGCCGTCCAAGGCCGGGCAATCCTTCGTGGATTTCCTCGCCACCTGGGCACTGGTCATGGGCACCTTGCTGGCGGTGCGCTACCGGCATCGTTTCGGCAAGGGACAGTGGGTCGATGTCGGCATGTACCAGCTTGGCTGCTTCATGGTGAGCGAGCGCATCCTGGACTGGGAAGCGAACGGACGCAGAGTGGAACGGCTGGGCAACCGCCATCCGTGGAGGGCGCCGCAGGGCTGCTATCGCTGCGCCGGAGACGATCAATGGTGCGTGATCTCGGTCCGTGATGACGCCGAGTGGGCGGTGCTGTGCCGCGTCATGGACCGGCCGGATCTGGCCGCGGACGCGCGCTATACCACCACCGCCGGGCGGCGCGCGGCGCATGACGAGATCGATACGATCATCGGCGCCTGGGCGGCGGTCCTGCCGAAACACGAGGTGATGGCGCGGGTGCAGGCGGCTGGTGTGCCGGCCGGGGCGGTGTTCGACGCCCGCGACCTGCACGCCGATCCGCATCTGCGCGCGCGCGGCCTGCTGGAGATGGTGCAGTTTCCGCCCGAGCGCGGCATCGGCCGGCGGCCGATCATCGGTCGGCCGTGGCGGCTCGACAAGACGCCGCTCTCGGTGCGCGGGCCCGGCCCGATACTCGGTCAGCACAACCGGGAGGTGTTGCAGGACCTGCTCGGCTATGACGCGGCGCGTTGCGCAGCGCTGGAACAGGCCGGGATCATGGGCACGGAGCCGACCAAGCTGCGACCGCTGGTGCCGCTGTCGATGGACCAGCGCGTCCGGCTCGGCCGCCTGGCCGGCTGGGATCCCGATTACAAAGCCCGCCTCGGCATCGAGGAGTAGCCGCGCCGCGCGTCAGTCGATTTTCCAGATCTCGCCGGTCTTCGCAAGATGGGTGATCGGCGTGACGCTTTCGACCTGCCAGTTCTTCTGCCGCAGCCAGGCATCGAAATCCGCCTGCTGCACGGCGTGGCATTCGGCCATCAGGCGGCCGTCGCCCAGGGCTATGACGGTGGTGATCGTGGTACGCGGGTCCACGCGCCATTGGCTGGTCGGTTTCATCTCCGCGGTGAATTTGCCGAAATCATCCCACCCGGGGGCCGTCCCGATCGCGATCCAACGTCCCATGCTGTCTGTCTCCTTGGCCTGCGTGGTCAGGCGGACTTGGGTGGCACGAACGGATAGGGGATGGCCCGGCCGCCGCGGATGGGCAGCACGATGGTGGCCTTGCCCGGGCAGCTTTCGGCGCCGTATTGCAGCTTCATGCCGACATCGAGATCGACGCAGCCGAGGCCCTCGATCTCGCGCCGGCCGGTGACCGTGGCCCAGACGGTGATGGTATCCCCCGGAACGATCATCGCACGGTGCTGGAACGAGACCTTCCACGGCCAGCCGTCCGGCAGGCAGATATCCTTCAGGTAGCGCGGCAGGATGCTCTGCTTCCACGAGCCCTGGGCCAGGATGTTGGGCAGGCCCTCGTGGTAGATCGCGAAATTCTGATCGTAATGGATGCGGTGCCAGTTCTCGATCGCCGCACTCCACCGGAACAGGTGGGTGGGGGTCATCGGGCCGATCACCAGCGGCGGCAGTTGTTCGCCGACCGTCACGTCATCGTAGTGGAGCTGCGTCTTGTGGCGAAGCTCGTCCGCAGTGGTCATGGCAAAACCCTCATGCTGCAACCCGGTCTAGCGGCGGATCGATGATGCGCGCAGGACGCAGAGTACCGCGCCGTCCTGGTTGGTATAGGTCACCTCGGTCGTGACGACCAGCATCGCGGAGCCGTCCTTGGTGACGTGCCCGTTGATATCGGCATATCTAGCCTGCGAAAAAATCCGATCGCCGAGGCTCGGATAGCGCGAGAGCTCGATCTCGTTGCCGGCGTTCAGAATTCGTTTCAGGTTGGTGGGAATCGGCGGCAGCGCGCCTTCGCCACGATCACCGCCGTCGCGCACGCCGCCGATGCCGTCCGATTCCGGATTCTCGCGAAAGGCGCGGGTGATCGGGTCATCGCTTCCGGCCAGCGTCTTGCGACCGATGTAGGAGCAGTAGATCGGTGGTGTGATGATGCCGCCGAATTTCGTGCTCCGGGCGAATTCGTCGTCCCAGTAGCGCGGGTCGGGATCCATGATGGCGTTGGTGAAGATCCGCAGCCCCTCGCGTTCGATGCCCCAGGCCGGGCTCGCCTCCACGCGTGCCGCGGTGGCGCCGATCAGGGCGCGAATCTCGTCGGTCAGGATTTTTGCCGTCTCGCTCATGCGCAACTCCATGACAATCCGGAAGAGTGCCGGACCGGGGCATGGCTGCCCCGACCCGCCACCGGAATATTCCGCCCGAGGAGAGGATTACTTCGCCGGCACAAGCGGCTTCGGGAAGAACGCCTCTTCCCACGGCCAGGCGCCGTCCACCTCATACGCCGGCAGCCCCTGCTTGACGCGATCGAGATACGGGCTGGTGATCGGCTTGTCCCACGGATAGATGCAGCCTTCGTACGCCTTCGGGCCGAGCTTGAAATGCTTCGCCTGCTCGACCGTTTCCACGAACGGGGCGTTCGCGTCGTACATCTGCTCCAGTTGCATCGGCCGCGGGCCGGTGCGGGAGACATGCCCCCACGCGTAACGCCCGATCATCTTCTCCAGCATCCAGACGCAGGAGATGAGCTTGTCGATATCGACGCCGGTCTCGACACCCATGCCTTCCAGCATGTGCATGAAATCCTCGGTGGGCGCCATGCTGGTCGCGCGGCCGTTGCCGCAATACGGACAGCCGCCGATGCCGCCGAGAGTCCCTTGCAGATGCAAGGTGTCGGTGCCGTCCAGCGTCTTGATCGCGGCATAGGCCGAGGTGATCGCCATGCCGCGGCTGTTGTGCAAATGCGCGCTGAACGTGTTGATCTCCGGCCAGCGGCGCTTCACGCGGCCGAAAATCTGCTCGACCTTCACCGGATGGCACCAGCCCATCGGGTCGCCGATGCTGACCGAGGTGACCTTGATCCCAACCGCGTCCCATAGCGCGTGCTGCTTTTCCAGGAAGACCATGGTCTGGTCGACCGTGAAGTCGCCCACGAAGTTGGAGCCGAAGGTCGCGTTGGTGCCGATGCCGGCTTCCTTCACGCCCTTCTCGACCGCGGCGGCGATGACCTTCGGCCACAGTGCCATTTCCTGCATCTGCGAGCGGTTCGTGTTGCGGCGCGCAAACACATCGCACTGGTGCACCCTGAGCTGCGGGCGGGTGCTGCGCACGATCGTGAGCGGCGGGGCATATTGTTTTGCCCGCTCGACCCCCTTCTCGTTCAGCGCCAGCGCAGTGTACATCACCCCGGGCTTCGGATGGAAGCGCCTCACGACCTCGTCGATCTGCGCCATCTGCGGCGTGTATCTGGGGCTGACGAACGAGCCGATGACGATCTGCTTCAGCCCGGTTTCGGATACCGCGTCCAGAAGTTCCACTTTGGCACTGACCGGGATGTTGGCATCCTCGATCTGCATGCCCTCACGCATCACTTCTTCGGTATAGACGATTTTGGGATACTGGCCCGACATTGCGTTGTTCCCTTTCCACCACACCGCCCCCGCCGTGGACGCGGCTACTTTCGCTGTCCGGCCGACCCCGGTTTCGGAGGCCCGGCCGATATCTCCTGCTAGTGCACCGAAGTCAGTTCGCGCGCCGCGACGCCGCGCAGCGCCTGCAGGCGCGCGAACAGCGTCTCGGCGGCAATCGCGGAACCGCCGGCAGCCAGGCAATCCACGAATTTCTCGTGCAACTGGCCCTCCGACAGTGGTCGTTCGGCGTGGCCGCGGGCCCGCCGCACCTGCGGTCCTTCAAGCACCTGGCCCGAGCCGATCTCGATCCGCACCTGCTCCCAGGGCGGCCCGCCCGGATTGTCCGGATCGGTTTCCTCCGTGGTGTCGAGCGCGACGCGCCCCATCATCGCCTGCACATCGGCCCGGCGCACGAATCCGTCGGTCAGCTCCGCCAGCCCGACGCGCCGGGCAATCAGGCAGCTCGCCATCGCGAACTCCATGCTGAACTTCGCGGCCAGACCCGTATCGGGCCGGTGGTTGCGCAACACCTTGGAGGTGAACAGGCCGAAATGCACCGTGACCTTGCGCACGTCGTCGGGCCGCACCGGATGCTCGGCCAGCAGATCGAGCATGCCGTCGATCGCGCGATGCGTGCCGTAGCACGCGGGATATTTTTTGATGCTGAGGCCGTGCTGGATGATCGCCCAATCCTCGCCGAGGCGGGCCGCGCCGGTGCGGTCCGGGTGACCCTCGGGCGAGACCGCGCTCAGGAATCCCTGCGGATGTTCCAGCGCATCCATGTTCGACGTATAGCCGGCCTCGGCCAGTCGGGCGGCCATGATTCCACCATGCACCGCGCGGCCGGCGTGGAACGGTTTCGTCATGGTGCCGAAATTCGCCATGATCCCGGCTGCCTGCGACGCGCCGAGCGAGATCGCCATGGTGGTGCGTGCCGCATCCAGCTTGCGCAGCTTGGCGCAGGCGGCAGCGGCGCCGACCGCGCCGAAGATGCCGGTCGGGTGCCACCCCTTCTGATGGTACATCGGTGCGTCGCGTCTCACCAGTTCGGCCCAGGTCTCGTAGCCGGCGACATAGGCGACGATCATATCGAGGCCGGACGCGCCGAGAACCTCGGCCTCGGCCAGGATCGCTGGCACCAGCACGGTGGAGGGATGCCCGCGCAGCGCCACGTCGTCATAGTCGAGCGCATGCGCGGCCGCGGCATTGATCCACCCGGCCTCAGGGCCGGGGCTGCGCTCCCCGCTGAAATAGAGGGTCGCAGCGCCGTCCGCCGGCGCAAGCACGCGCTTGAGGATTTGCGCGCAGGGTTCGTCGTGCCCCGCGATCATGGTGCCGATGCAATCGGTGAACCCGAGGCGTGCGATGCGCACAGCCTCCTCCGGCAGCCGGTTCGGCGACAGATCGGCGACGAACTGACCGAGCGCCTGGGTGAGCGGCATGAGCAATCCCCTTTCACCGCAGTCTTGGCATTATGCTCCCGAGCGGCAGCATGCGCCGCCCCCGGCACGCGCGCAAGCACCGCTGCCCGTCGCCGGTTCGACAGAGCCAGAGCGCCGCGCTAGCGTTGCGCCGCGGTGTCCGGCCGCAGCTTGAAAGGAAGCACGCGCTCATGGCTGTCGTCACGATCGTGCCCGCGGATGACACCGGTCCGATCGCCGATGCCATGGCCGCGCGCGCGTTACTCGACCGGCTCGATGGCGCCGCGCGGCATCATGCAACCCCGTGCGGCGCGGGGACGATGGTCTGGCGCGTGTGGGGGCGCGGGCCGGTGGTGCTGCTGGCCCATGGCGGCGCCGGATCCTGGCGCCACTGGGTGCGCAACCTGGCCGCGCTCAGCGCTGACCACACCGTCATCGCGCCCGACCTGCCGGGGCTCGGCGAGTCCGAGCGCGCGCCGGAGCCGGTCGATGCCGCAACGATTGCGGGGATCGTTGGCCGTGGTCTTGAGACAGTGGTTGGCGGGGCCGTGCCCTTGCATATCATCGGATTCTCGTTCGGCGGCGTGATCGCGGGGGTGCTCGCCGCCGCCGTGGGAGATCGCGTGCGCTCGCTTACCTTGATCGGCTCCGGCGGCCTCGGCCCGCCGAACCGCTCGGTCGAACTGGTCAAGGTGCGCGACCGCACCGGGGAGGACCGGATTGCGGCGCATCGGACCAATCTGGCGCGTATGATGCTGGCCGATCCAGCCGCCATCGATGCGCTGGCGCTGGAGATCCAGGAACGGAACTCCCAGCACGCCCGTCTGAACAGCGGCAGCATGTGGATATCACCGGTGCTGCATCAGGCTCTGGGGCGCGTGCGCGCGCCGGTGCACGCGCTGTGGGGTGAGCGGGAGATGCCGGACCGCGCGCTGCTTGATGTCCGGGTGGCGCTGATGCGCCAGGCCCGTCCGGATGCCGCAACGGAAATCGTACCAAATGCCGGACATTGGGCCGCCTACGAGGCCGCCGGGTCGGTCAATTCGTTCCTGCTGCGGGTTCTGACCGCGTAATCCGCGGGCCACTCCGCGCGCGATCGCTCGCGGTCGCGGTGAGTATGCAACGGTCGTATATTTGACATGCGTCATTCGCGCGACGGACTGTTCGATCTGGATCAATGCCGAGTTTCCCGTCCACGATGTGGTGGAGCCGTCGGCGCAGGACCGGGGGCGGCATATATCCAGGCATCCCTGCGGCTGCCACGCGCATGCCCGCCGCGCCTGACCACAGCGTCGCCGGCGATGATGCAATGCGGCATGATCCGGACCGGTGATAATGGCCGCACAAACCAGTTGCGGTTACGTCAAGGCAGGATTAGCCTATGTCTGTTATGCAGGGATAGAAGGGCCGTAGACCACGACGAGCCGAACAATGGCGTGCCCGGAAGCGCCAAAACAAAGGAGGAAGTAAACCAATGAGTGCGACGATACCTGCCGGCACGGCAGCGGAGAGGCTGACTGCCCGCCTCGACCGCCTGCCGATGACACGGTCCTTGTGGATCATGGCGATTCTGCTCACCCTCGGCGGCTTCTTCGACGGCTATGCCATCGGATTGATCGCAGCCCTGGGTCCGGGCCTGTTCAAGGCCAAGATATTCACTGCGACCACAGTGAGTTTTTTCGGCCTGAGCGGCTTCGCGAGCTTCGTTGCGGCGCTGTTCGCAGGGCTGTTTGTCGCCGCGTTGTTCGTCTCCTACCTCGCGGATCATTTCGGTCGGCGCGCGATCTTCACCTACTCGCTGATCTTCTTCGGCATCGCCAATTTCATCATGGCCATGCAGACCACCGCCGATGGCGTC